>Ga0182024_10009220_pt1 | contig 20492 bp, 14 predicted proteins | sample P32metaG_FD_120480 | JGI IMG/M metagenome (GOLD analysis project Ga0182024, IMG submission 120480) | Permafrost microbial communities from Stordalen Mire, Sweden - P3-2 metaG (Illumina Assembly) | ecosystem: Environmental > Terrestrial > Soil > Wetlands > Permafrost | place: Sweden: Stordalen... | reverse complement strand
TCGAGCGCCTCTGCCTTCGTCACCCCGGCATTTTCGCCGGCATGCTTTGCATTCAACCCGGCGACAACCTCCCACGTGACGTCCGTAATGGCCTTGCCGCCGGCGATGACTCGCGCGACATCAATCTCGATCGGATACATGTTGGCAACATGGTGCACGATGAGCCCGACCGAACGACGGTCACTAGCCGACACAGGTGTATTCCATTCTGATTCCGAGAGTCCTTCCGCAAAGGCAGCCAAGCCAGCGGCGCCTTCTTCGATGCGGGCCGCCAATAATTCAGCGCGACGATTCATGGATCCTCCGTTTTTGCGAGTATCGATCGTGAGCGGCTTAAATTCTGTACTTGCCGGTGTCTCTTTCGCAATTGGATTTCAACCCTGCACCGCCCATCAAATAAGTTGCGCCAGACAAAAAGGATGGACCGCGAATTTGCGACCGATTACAAACCGGTGGCTCCGTTGCTCGAAACAATTCGCGAACGAGAGGCGACGTGGTCGAAAGCTAATCCTCGACTAATGGCGCACTCAAGAGCTGGCTGCCAACGCCTTCAATAGCTATTTCGCGGAAGAGCCGTTCGACCCAAACTTCATCGCCAGATCGACAAAAGTACGCACACCAACCCCTGTCGCGCCCTTCGCATTCCACGGTTTCACGTCGTCCTGCCAGGCGGTTCCCGCGATATCGAGGTGAATCCACGGCGTGTCGCCGGTGAACTCTTTTAGGAACATGGCTGCGGTGATGGCGCCCCCGCCTTTGCCGCTGCCTACGTTTTGGATATCGGCGATGCCGCTCTTGATCATTTCGCGGTAGTCATCGTCGATGGGCATGTGCCACATTTTCTCGCCGGCCGCTTTTGCGCTGGCTAAAAGCTGATCGGTGAAAGCCTCGTCGGAGCCGAACACTCCTACATTCACGTTGGAGAGCGCGACGACGATTGCGCCTGTAAGGGTTGCGGCGTCGACTAAATGCGTGCAACCCAGCTGTTTCGCGTATGCGATGCCGTCGGCCAAAATCAGGCGCCCCTCGGCGTCGGTGTTGATGACCTCGATGGATTTTCCGGCCATCGAGATTTGAACGTCGCCGGGCTTTTGCGCGCGGCCTCCGGGCATGTTTTCGCTTGAAGGGACCACGGCGATCACTTTGCACGACGGCTTCAACGCAGCGATCGCGCGCATCGCGCCGATCATCGCGGCGCCGCCGCACATGTCGTATTTCATCTTCTCCATGTCATTCGCGGGCTTGATAGATATTCCGCCGGTGTCAAACGTGATCGCTTTTCCCACGAGGCCCAGAACCGGCGTTCCCACAGCCAAATTTTCGGGAGTGTACGTGATGATGATCATGCGCGGAGGCTCGACGCTTCCCTGCGCGACGGAAAGCAGCGCTCCCATTTTTAGTTCCGCAATTTTGTTCTCGTCCAGAACATCGACGGCAAGTCCCGCCTCTCGCGCCATGGCGGCGGCGCGGTCGGCCAGCATGCGCGGCGTCAGCCGGTTGGACGGCTCGTTACCCAGTTCGCGCGCAAAGTTCTGCGATTCCGCGATGACGCGCCCTCGGGCCAGTCCGAGATCCGCATCGGCGCGCGAAGATTCTTCCCACCCGGCGAGCGAAGCGGCAGTAATTTCGTTCCCCGGCTTCTTGTCCGTCTTGTACTTGTCGGAATCGAAATTCGCCAGGATCATGCCCTCCACGATGGCTTGAGCCATCTCGGCTGTGCGATCGTTCTCGCGCGCGAGGAACGCCACACTCTTTACCTGGCGCGACTTCAAGGTCCGCACCGCCGCCCCGGCAAGCCTGCGAATCTCAGCCGATCCAAATTTGCCTTTCTTCCCAGCTCCCAGAACCAGCAGGCGCTGCGCGGCCAGCCCTTGCGGGTAATACAGGAGCGTCGTTTCCAGCATTTTGCCGGTCAGCTCACCGGACGCGGCCAGCTTCGTCAGCGCCCCTCCAGTAGCCTCATCGAGGCGGGCGAGAACACCCTCGACGGGTTTCTCCTGTTCGAAGGCATAAGTCACAAGCGCGTCGGCCTCGATATTGGCAAGCGCGCGGGTATCCACCCTGATTTCCATAAGTTCCCTTCTGTGAATGAGATAGCGCTGCCCGCGAGGGGTCTGCGCAAAAAATTCAAACTCCCGCAATCAATCCGTAACCTGCTTCCGTTCCATTGCCATGTGCCCGCCACACTTTAGCGATGACGAAACTGACGCATAGCCTCACCGACTTCCCGTTTGGCCTCTTTATCCCGCTCGGTCTGTCGGCGGTCCCATTTCTTCTTTCCCTGGGCGAGCGCCAATTCGCATTTGGCGATGCCTTCGCGGAAATATATCCGCAGGGGCACGAGCGTCAGGCCCTTGGCGTCCAATTTTCGCTCCAATTTATCGATTTGTTCCTTGCGGAGGAGCAGCTTCCTCGTTCGAAGGGGTCCGTGGTTAAATGGCCCTCCGGGGAGATATTCGCCGATGTGGAAATTCACAAGCCAAACCTCGCCGCGTCGAATCACGCCGTAAGCGTCCCGCAGGTTGGCCCTGCTCTCGCGGAGAGATTTCACTTCGGTGCCAAGCAACACCATGCCCGCTTCCAGCTTCTCAAGAAGGTGATAATTGTACGAAGCGGCGCGGTTTTGAGCCACGACCAACTCCGCGACTTTTTCCTGTTTTTTGAGTGGTTTGGGTGGTTTGGGCACGGCAAGCTATCTTAGCTGCGCGTAGTTATTAGAAGCAAGTTGGCACCTTGTTCGGGATATGGCCGGGTGCTAGACTCATTCAGCAGAAGTGTATCACGTGGAGCGCGGATGAACTTTCGGAGTTTGTGTGGGTTGGTCTTGATGCTAGCGGCCGTGCTCTTGACGGGGTGCCCTAAGGCCAGCCAGGAAAAAAATGCGGGCGAGAAAGCCGAGTCCCTGAAGGATTACGACACCGCTCTAGATTATTACAACAAAGCGCTGCAAGCTTCGCCAAACAACACCGAATACAAGCTGAAAGCGGACCGGGCCCGTTTTGAAGCGGCCCAGTGGCACGTTGATCAGGGGCACCGTTTTCGGGATCAGGGCAATTTGGAGATGGCGCTTGCGGAATTCCGCAAAGCGCAGATGATCGATCCGTCCAGCGCCGTGGCAGGACAGGAAGTGAAAGCGACGATGGACTTGATCAACGCCAAACAAGGGAATACGCAGAACGCGGCTCCCTCGGGCGCGCCTTCGGGAGAACCGAAGCTGATGGCCGGGCCGCCGCAGGTCCAGCCCCTTTCGCGCGCCCCGATCAATATGAAGGCCACGAATGATTCGAAGGCGGTTTTTGAAGCCATCGGGAAGCTGGCCGGTCTGACTGTCATCTTCGACCCGGATTTCACTTCGCGGCGAATTTCCGTCGAGCTGACTAACGTGACGCTCGAGCAGGCGCTGAACATTTCCGCGCTACAGAGCAAGGCGTTCTGGCGCCCGGTGACCTCGAACATTATTTTTGTGGTGCCCGACCAGCCGCAAAAGCGCAAGGACTATGAAGAAGAAGTTGTAAAGACATTTTACCTGCGCAATACCGTCCTGCCGCAGGAACTCACCGAAATCGTGACCAGCATCCGGCAACTACTGGACCTGCGCCGCGTGCAGCAGATCAATGCGCAGAACGCCATCGTGATTCGCGACACTCCGGACCGCGTCTTACTCGCGGGAAAAATTATCGATGACATCGACAAGGCGAAGCCGGAAGTCGTGATTCAGGTGGCGGTCATGGAAGCGCGGCGCGACCGCATGCGCAATGTGGGAATCGTGCCGCCGGCGAGCATCACGGCATCGTTTTCGAATCCCGGCACGACAACTTCAAGTTCCACCACATCGACATCATCGACCTCAAATCCGGCAGCCACCATCAGCCAGTTAGTGAGCAATCCCGATATTTTCAGCCAGGGTTACAGCGTAACCATGCCGAGCGCGACCGCGAATTTCCTGATGACGGATACATCGACGCAAATCCTCGACGATCCTGAAATTCGCGTCGTCGATGGGCAGACCGCCAAGCTTCGCATCGGCGACCGCATTCCCGTCGCGACCGGAAGTTTTCAGGCGGGGATCGGAGTCGGCTCAACCGGCACCGGAGCCGGAGTCGTCAACCCCCTCGTGAATACCCAGTTTCAATATTTGGACGTTGGCGTGAACGTGGACGTCACGCCGCGCATCCACCCGGACCACGAAATCAGCATGAAGGTGAATGTCGTGGTTTCGTCGCAAACAGGTTCCACGAATATCGGCGGGATTAATCAGCCGATCATCAGCCAGCGCAGCATTGAACATGACATTCGCCTCAAGGATGGCGAGGTCAACGTCCTCGGCGGACTCATCGAGCAGACCGATACCAATACCGTCACCGGCATACCCGGACTGGCAAAAATTCCAGGCCTCGGATATTTATTTGGAGGCAACACGGTCGATCACGAAAAGGATGAAATCTTAATCGTTCTGATTCCGCACATCGTGCGTATGCCTTCGATCTCAGCCGAGAACCTGCGCAGCATCGCGTCTGGAACAGACACCAACGCCGAGGTACGGCTCGAAGATGCCGTGCTTTTGCCTGAAGCCCCGAAGCCGCAAGCTGCGGTTCCACAAGCGGCTCCTGCTTCTGCAGTGGCGGTTGCGCCCGCGGCGGCGACTTCCTCCGGCTCGCAAAATGCGACGTTGCAATTTGAGCCTGGGACAGCTGCCCTCAAGGCAGGAGAAACAACCACGATTGGCGTCACCGTTCAAAACGTGCAGGACTTGTACTCCATCCCCATGCTCGTGCAGTTCAATCCGGCGGTGATTTCCATCGAGGACGTTCGACAGGGCGGTTTCCTGTCCGGTGGAACGCAGGAAGTCGCCATCGTGGAACGCGTGGATAAAGAGCGCGGACAGGCCATTATCTCGGCAACCCGCATGCCGAACACGCCCGGCGTGAGCGGCTCGGGCACGCTTGTGGGGATCGTCATCAAGGGACTCGCTCCCGGCAACTCGCAGCTTTCCATCGTGCAGGTGAACGCAAAAGATTCCCAGCAGCGGCCGATCCAGGTGGTCACCGGCGAGGCCACCGTCCGGGTTCAATAAAGAGAGCCAGTCCTCATGCCTCGACCCACATCCATCCCGCGTGCCAGAAGAAGCAGGATCGCCGGATTGACCCTGATCGAGCTTATTCTCACGTGCGGGATTCTGCTGATCCTTTCCGCGGCCGCGATCCCAATGTTCCGAATCACGATCCAGCGCCGGAAAGAATCGGAATTGCGCTACGATTTGCGGGAAATGCGAAATTCGATCGACCGCTACAAGGATGACGCCGACAAGAATTTGATCCGAACGGAGGTTGGCAGCCAGAACTATCCTCCTGATCTCGAAACCCTTGTCGAAGGCGTGAACATAAGCGGTGGCGGAGCCGGTGCAGGCGCGGGCGGAGTAAGCGCTTCGGCTCTGGCCGGAGCCAGCAATACGTCACAGTTTGGGTCCGCGGGGACGCAGCAATTGGGCGCGGGAGCCGCGGGTGGCGCTTCGCAATTCGGCTCCGCGCTCGGCAGCGCCAGCCAAGCCATGTCCGGCTCCACCAGCAAGGTGCGCTACCTGCGGAAAATTCCGGTGGACCCGATGACCGGAAAACCCGATTGGGGCATGCGCGCCGTGCAGGACGAACCGGATTCGGACAGTTGGGGCGGACACAACGTCTTCGACGTTTATTCCAAATCGACGGCAACGGGGATTGACGGAACGAAATATTCCGACTGGTAGCGCGAATGAAATCATTCAATATCTCCGGTTTCTGTTTTCCGAATGTTCGGCGTAGCGGTCCATCCGGGCGACGCGGATTGCGTGCAGCCGGATTCTCGCTGCTCGAATTGATCGTTGTCATCACGATTATTATGATCCTGGCGGGAATCGCGGCGACGCGATATGAGAGATCGGTCTTGCGCGCCAAGGAAGCAACCCTCAAGCAGGACCTCTTCATCATGCGGAATGCGATTCAGCAATATACGCTCGATAAGGAAGCCGGCCCCTCTTCGCTCGACGATCTGGTTCCGAAATATATTTCCGCGATCCCTGTGGATCCCATGACGCGCAACAAGGATTGGCATGCGGAAACCGAGGAAGTTTTGCTTGACCCGTTGCAGACCACGCCGGGGATTACGGATGTCCACTCCAGCTCCAATCAAGTCTCTCCGTTTGAGAACAGCCCTTACAATAGCTGGTGACTAAAAGTGGGACGGGCTTCAGCCTGTCTGCTTTTGATTCTCGTTTTCACAAAACCAACGGCAGACAGGCTAAAGTCTGTCCTACAAATTCCAATGCGGAAGGTCTCTTCTTCCGCACAGGACTTCGGCGGCCCAGCGCCCCAGATACACCGATTGCGCGACGCCGTGGCCGCTGTAAGCTCCGAGCACGATGGCGTGCGGACTCCGCGGATGCTGCGCAAAGACCGGCCGCCACTCGTCTGCGATCAAGATCGGGCCGCCCCACTCATTCGTGAAGCGCACATTTTGCAATGCCGTGTGCAGAGCGCGGACGCGGGATTCCAGCATCGCAATGAGTTCCGCGGATTTCCCTGTCCCGACATCCAAGTCCAGCAGTTCGCGCCAGTCACTCATGTGGACCAGGCCACCGCCAAAAATCACGCCGCCCGTGCGCAGATTTCTTCCCCACAAGTAAGGAAAGTCGATTGTGTAAAACGGCCTGCCTGACGCGAGGCCCAGACTCTCCAGTTGGCCGCCGCCGAGAGGCTCCGTGGCAACGGCGAGCGTGAATTTCGTTTGTCCGCTGCGAACCAGGTCGCTCAATTCGAGAGACATTCCATTCGTCGCCAGCAAAACTTTACGCGCGCGAATTTGTCCGCCGGAAAATTGCAAGCGCACGGGACCTGAAAATTCAATTTCCTCGACGTGCACATTTTCGAAGATTTGCGCCCCGCTCTTTTCCGCCGCGCGCGCCAGACCGCTCACCATTTTTCCGGGATCGATCATTCCGCCGGCAACCTGATTTACCGCGCGCACGGACCCGGAATCCGTCCAGGAAATTGGCGCGTTGGGCAGGCCGCTGCTCCTGCCTATTTCATAGACTCCGGGAAGGACGAGATCGCAATCGACAGCCAGATCCGCCAGGATCGACTCAAAACCGGCCAGCACGTCTCCCAGGCCAGGGAGATCGCCAGCTGCAGTCTCCGCCAGCACCATCCCGCCCGTGTGGCCGCTCGAACCCGCCCCTATGGTTGAGGATTCGAACAGAACCACAGTCTTATCGGGCGCGAATCGGCGCAGCCATGCCGCTGCGGAAAGGCCTGAAAATCCGCCGCCGACGATGGCGAAATCAGTCTCAGCGGGTAGAGACGTGCGAGCAGGCTGGAAATCAATGGACCACGGAGGATTGCCCCATCGAGGATGCGAGACCGCTCGGGTCATGCGAAATCTCCTCTGGGAACGCCAATCTCCTGATCGGCGGTGGTTGCCTCGCCAATCGGGAGATTGGCGATCCCGGGGCTCCCGGAACGCTCACTCGCCAAGGCTGAGGGCCAAGCCTGTGAACCGCCGCTGGAACCCATCAAACTGCCCAAAAAGTGGTGAGCTGACGTTACTGAAAACGTCATGGGGATTCTGGCGATTTGTGACATCGAGGGAATAGACCCCGATGCGGATTTTGCGAACCTTGCCCGTGGGACGTTCCTTGAACGGAATGTGGATCGGAAAGTCGCGGTACACCTTTACGTCGAGCGAGAAATAGGTCGGGAAGCGTAGGCTGTTGGGAACGCCGACGTAGTCCTGAAAAACGTCCACGTTCGAATAAGCAAAACCAGAGTGCATGTCGAAGACGGGGCTGAACACCAAGCTCCAAAACGGAAGGTGGACGTAGCCCCAGGCCAGCAAGCGGTTCGGGATGTCGGAAGGTTGAACGCCATACGCATTGGGGCGGATCACTGGAATCTGGAACGGGATGAATGTATCCGAGAGCGTATTGAGGTCGCCGCGCGCGCGACTCCAGGAATATGACACGTTGGCTTCGGCGCGTTCACTTGGGCTGTAACGGGCCGTTGCCTGGGCCTGGCGATAATGCGCTGATCCGGTGTTCTGCAAGGCCAAAAATCCATTCGAGCCGGTGGCAGGCAGAATCGGATTCACTAGGAAGAGATCGTCGGTGTGAGTTTCATAATAGCCAACGCGGAGTGTGACATTTTTCCGTATGGCGGTTTCCGATTCGACGTTCCATGTGAAAGTCCGGGGACTGTCGTTCGGGTCTTCCGGGTTGGAAGGATTGGCGAGCGATCCACCGAAAAGGTAGACATTCTGCAGAGTAATCGTCCTGCCCGCATTCGGCCCTGACACGAAGTCAATCACGCGGGTTTGATTGTCGGCAAAGTCCTGAGCGAGCAAAGGAACATGGCTGTAAATGAGCCCGGCGCCTGCACGGAGGACAGTCTTCGCTCCCGCAATGGAATAAGCCAACCCTGCACGAGGCGCAAACGCGGCATCGTGGCCGATGGTTTGCGTGCTCAGGCGCCCGCCGAGAGTGAGAGTAAGACTCTTCGTCATCGTCCAGCGGTCTTCCGCGTATTCCGAAAATTCAGTATCGGCTCCTTGCAACGCGCCGGCGCCTTGAAAGCTGATCTGCTCGGCAGTCGTGCCATCCTGATTCAGGAGAAGAATCGGCTGGGAAGCGCTGTTCCCCGTGAACGTCCTGTAAAGGAAATCGAATCCAAAGCGGAATTCATGGGTTCCGTGCCACTTTTTTGAAGGGAGCTGCAGAACGGGGAGAGCCTCGAGCTGGTTGGCGTTCCGCGACTGCGTGTTGAAATAGTTGCCGCCCCATCCCTCCGGATTAATCGTCATTTGGCCGGGCCCTTGTCCGTACGCGTCGGTGTAGAAGTTGGTGTAGCGGACGACCGTGGTCAATACCATTCCGGAGTCGAATTGGTAAGCGTCGGAAAAACCAAAGGATCCGCCGCGGCGGCGAAAATTTACCGAAGCCGACTGCGGGATCAGCGAATCGATGTTGGCGTATAGATTTGTGGATTGAAAAAGATTCAGATTGAAATTAATCAGATGCTTTGGCGAGAGGATCCATTGCACATTCGTAAAAGAATCGAAGGCAAAGACCTCCGTCTCGTTAAAAGGCCACGTCAGTCCGTGGATCGGGTCTTTGCGATATTCGTAGCTCACGTCCTGGGAAAAATTGAGCTTGTCCTTGATCAGCGGGCCACCCACCTCGGCGCGCGGCGTCATATTGGCGAGGCCAACCAGATGGTCATTCTTTCCGCGGAAAGAGGGAAGAAAATCGAGAACCTTGTAATTCCACAATGGCGAGGGAGGCTTGAGATCAATCCGCGTCAAACCCGCGGAAAATCCGCCGTATGCAACACTGTCCGGAGTATTGAAGACCTGAATGGACTGAATGGCGTCGACCGGCACGGGAATCGCGAAGCTTCCCGCGACCGGATCCACATTTTCGGTTGAGTCCACAAGCAGCATGCCCTGGCTTTCTGCCTGCCCGTTAAAATTCAATCTTCCTTCCTGTGTCTTAATGACGCTCGGGCTTACGGAAAGCGCCTCGGTGAATTTACCGGTTTTAAGCGGAAGGGTTTCGAGCTGTTGCTCGCTGACCGTTGCGGTCGCGCTTACGCTTTCCGTGGCAACCTCGACAGCTTCCCCTTTGACTTCAACATTTTCCTCGACCAGACTCAGTTGCAAACCGGCGTCCTGAACGGCGGCCTCACCCGCAGCGACCGCCACCGTCGCGGACCATGGTTTGAAGCCCTCAACGGTTATCTCCAGCTTGTAACTCCCCGGCGCCAGGCGACTGAATTCGAAACGCCCCTCCGTATCCGAGACCGCTTCCTGCGAGGCGACAGCAGGCGCCAGCCCGGTCAGTTTCACGGTAATTGCGGAAAGGTTGTTGCTCACGCCCTGGGAGGAAGCCACGCTCACCCTGCCTGAGATGGATGCCGTAGCGGCCTGAGGAACCGAATCGCCTGCGCGCGCAAATCCGGGAATCGCGCAGGACAAGGAAGAGAGCAGCATGGCTCCGATAATTATCCAGTGATGTAACTTTGTCCCGCCTCGCACGTTATTCAACAACAATTCCCCCGGTCTCTGGCTTGCCATTCCCTGTTGTTCCCGTATTAGATGGAAACGCCCGGCGGATGGTACATCCTGACGGCCTGCAGGATTGTCTGCACGCCTGCCATCCCACCGATTGGCCGCATGAATCAGGATTGAAGAGATTTAGTCTGACGCGATTCGCGGACAATTCCTATCTTCGCTCGTTTTGACTCCGTGACCAAACATAAGGTTGTATCGCCTTTTGCAAAGGGTTACCCGTGGAAAGGGCCGCCCGTCCCCGGTGCGGGTCCGTTGACACCCCACGCCGGGCTTGGTATGTTTCCAGCTCAATCAAAGAACTATCGGATGCACGTGGCTTTTCGACGATTCTTGTTGTTTGCCGACACACTCCGTTGTTCAAATTCTAGAAAGAAGGACTGAATGAAAATCGACATCTTCTGTCATATTGTCCCGCAAAATTATTATGACCGCATGATGAAGTTGCCCGAAGTCGGAACGACCATCAAGAAGCGGACGGCCAACATCCCGGCCATGGTGAACCTCGATGTTCGTTTCCGCATGATGGACCGTTTTCAGGACTACTGCCAGGTGGTGAGTCTGGCCGCGCCTCCGATCGAAGCCATGGGGGACGCAAAACTTTCGCCGGAGCTCGCGCAAGTAGCCAACGACGGCATGGCGGAGCTGGTTGTAAAACATCCTGACCGGTTCCCGGGATTCGTGGGGGCGCTGCCGATGAATAATCCGGCCGCAGCGGTGGAAGAAATCGACCGCGCGGTCTTGAAATTGGGAGCTGTCGGGTTCCAGATCTATTCGAATGTGAATGGGCGCCCGCTGGATGAGCCGGATTTCCTTCCGGTATTCGAAAAGATCGCGGAACGCAACGTCCCCCTATGGCTTCACCCGAGCAGGTCGTCCAATTTCGCCGACTACGCGACGGAAAAGAAATCAAAATTTGAACTCTGGTGGGTTTTTGGTTGGCCGTATGAAACCTCGGTCGCCATGGGCCGCATTCTGTTTGCCGGATATTTTGACCGGTTCCCCGAATTGAAAATCATCTCGCACCACCTGGGCGCCATGATTCCGTATTTTTCCGGACGCACGGGCGCCGGGCTCGACCAGCTGGGAGCACGGACCGAGGAAGAAGACCTGGCCATGGTCGGCCGAAAACTCAGGAAGCGTCCTCAGGAATATTTCAAGATGTTCTATGCCGATACGGCGACGTTCGGTTCGCTTCCGGCGCTGCGGTGCGGACTGGAATACTTTGGCGCCGATCAAGTTCTCTTCGCATCCGATTGTCCATTCGATCCGGAGAAGGGGCCGGGCTATATTCGCGAGACGATTCGCTGCGTCGAGGGCGTCGAGATGTCGGCTGCGGATCGCCACAAAATTTACGAGGGGAATGCGCGAAAGCTGATGCGTTTGAAGCTGGCGTGAAGAGTTGGTGTAGTGCGCGCTTCAGCTTGCGGGGTTTGGGCCTTGCAAGGACAAACCCCCACAGGCTGAAGCCTGCGCCACTAAAGCGATCCCACGTGGCTACTCTGTAATTATTTCCTCGCGCGGTTCGGGGAGCCAAAAACTTGCGATGAAACCGGCGGCGTAAGCGAGGAAGCCGACAATTCCGGCTGCGTATCCGAGTTGGCGCGCGGCGGTAACACCGGGCATGTGCGTCACTAGGCTGGTCGTGATCAGGGCGGCGGATGTTCCGAGCATCCGTCCTCCCACGTTGGCGGCAAAGCTTTCGCCGGTGCCGCGCAAGTGCGTAGGATAAAGCGTCGGCAAGTAATTTCCCCAAAAACTGAATTGGGCCACGGACACAGTCCCAAGAAAGAAAATGCCCCAGCGCGACATGTCGGTGTCTCGAATTGAAGGCAGCAATACAACCAGTGGAATCAGGATCAGCCCTGGAATCTGAAAAATGTGCAGCAGGCGCTTCCGGCTGAGGATAAAAACAGCCAGAATTGCCATCAGGATTCGCCCGGCCAGGCTTCCTACTTCTTGGTAACCCTGCAAAACACTTACGATTTTCTGCTGGTCCAGGTGGGCCAGTTCTCTTACTCCGGGAGTTCCGGGAATGATGCGCGCAAAATGCTGCAGCATCCCGAACGAAGCCGCGTAGGCGCATGCCATCATGAAGCAGCTCAGGAGAGCCGTCTTGCGAAATTCCGGATGAAATAATTCCAGGACGCTGGGTCGCTGGAGCGTGCCTTCTTCCCTTTTCTTCTGCCAGATGGGCGATTCGGGGAGGAACGGGCGAACGACAAGAAGCGGAATGGCTGGGAGAATTCCCCACAAGATCGTGTAGCGCCAGGGTTCATGGCCGCCATGAATCGCAGGGAGCAACGGGCCGATCGAGAGGCTTAAATAACTCGCGCCGCTCATCAGGATTCCGCCTGTGGAGGCGAAAATCTGCGTGAAGCCGAGGATGGTTTCCCTTTGATTTCTTTCCGGAAAAAGTTCGGCGAGCCAGGCTGTGGCCGCGACGAATTCGACCGATACGCCAACAAACGTGATGCAGCGATAGATCAGCAATTGCGGAGCGGAAGATGAATACGCCGTGGCCAGCGTGGAAGAACAGGAAAGGAGAATGCTCCAAAACAAGACGCGACGTCGGCCAAACCGATCGATCAGGTACCCGCCCAGCAAACCGAATATTCCGCCTGCTATGGCGGGAATGTAGAACATACACCCGATCCAGTGATTGAACTCCGCGCTTCCGGGCTTCGCCGTGAGGAATTCCGTTAAGGCCGGTTGGACGGTTAGCGTGAGGGCCAGTAATTCGTAAGTGTCAAAAGCGAAACCAAAGCAAGCCACGCCACAGATGACCCAATCGATGGGAGTGAGATGCCGGGATTTGCTCTGGGCCATGGACAAAGATGCCTGCTTTCCGCGAACGACATGGTATTTGAATCACACAAGTTTACAACGCGAAAGATGAATGGCCGCGGGAACGTATCAGACATTCAAGATGGCTGTCAATTTTGCCCTTCTTCCCGGCACGAACGCTAAATCCATTTTCAGCGGAAAGAGGTAGGACTGAATTGTGGGCGGCGCTCGGAAATTACATCGCCCCATCTTGAGGAGAGCGCGCACAAGCGTTACTCTTGAGGAGGCAACCCGTGCGCTTGTGGAGTGCTCCAATTCTGCGGGATAAAATGCTTTCACCACAGCGGGCACAGAGGACACTGAGAAAATCCTCGGGAGAGAAAGTTATGGCGGACATGCAATCTCAAAGCGCCACAATACAACAACGACGAGCGGCTATTTTCTTATTGTCGTGTTTGACGGCGGTCTGCGCGATCCTCCCGGTTGCGGCGGGACAAGAAGGGTCTATGGCCATGCCTTCGGCGTCGACTAAAACGACAGCGCAGAATTCGCCGCTGGGGCCGCCCACGATACCGGTTGAGGAAATCGTGCAGAAATTCGCGGCGCGGGAGGCGGAATTCAAGCTCGAGCGCGACAATTTCACGTACACGCAATCCTTCACGATCCAGACGCTCGATACCGGCGGACGGCCCGACGGCGAATACACGATGACCAGTGAAATCGTGTTCACGCCCTCCGGCAAACGGTACGAGCACGTGACCTATGCTCCCGCCCCCACGCTCGAGCGCATTTCCCTGTCGCAGCAGGACCTCGACGACCTCGAACACGTGCAACCGTTCGTCCTGACCACCACGGAGTTGCCCAAATACAACGTCAAATACGTGGACCACGTGCAGCTCGACGAACTCACGGCGTATGTGTTCGACGTTGCCCCGAAAACGCTCGAGAAAAATCAGAGATATTTCCAGGGGCGAGTCTGGGTGGAGGACAAGGATTATGAAATCGTGAAGACGGACGGAAAGGCCGTCCCCGACATCCGTAAGAAGAACGGTGAGGAAAACGTATTTCCGCGATTCGAGACGTTTCGCGAAAACATCGAAGGCCACTACTGGTTTCCCACCTACACACGATCCAACGACATTTTGCGCTTCAGCAACGGCGACATTCCGATCCGGATGGTCGTGAAATATGAGAATTACAAGCGGTTTGGCGTGACGGTAAAAATTGGAACGCCGGCGAAGGCTTCGGAACCGACTCCGCCGAGCAAGTAGCACCCGTCCGGCGCTTACGAGTAACGGAAAAGAGCTTTGAAGCCGTAGTCCATGTGCTGCTGAATGTGGCAGTGGAACAGGGTCAGCCCCGGCTGATCGGCGACCATGTCCACGGAGACGCGGCCGTAGCCTGGAATGATGACAGTATCTTTCATCACTCCCGACGTGGCTTTGCCGTTGATCTCCACGATCTCAAAAGAATGCCGGTGCATGTGCAGTGGATGATCATCCTCACTGCGATTGCGAAACACGAGCCGATAGCGGCCACCTTGCTTCAGCACAAATTCCTGATCGTGCGGATATTCCTTCCCGTTTACGGTCCAACTGTTGAATAGTCCCGCGCCGCTGGGAACTTTCTGGAAAATCATGTCGATGGTAGAGTCCGGCGGAGGCTGCGTTCCGGCGCGTCCAAAAATCGTGTAGTCCCAAAACGATTTCCTGGGCGCAACCCATTGCGGTTGCTTGTGCTGGTTCGCGTACTCGAACAGGACGCCCATCCCGCCGTTGCGCGCATCATCCGTGTCTGTGCCGAGAATCCAGACTCCCGGCTGGTTCATTTCGATGATGGCGTCAACGCGTTCGCCCGGGGCGATATAAATCACGTCCACGGATTGCGGCGTGGGAACTGGATTGCCATCGAGCGCAATAATTTGAAATTTATGGCCCGGAAGGGCGATGCGGCGATTCATGCTCGCGCTCGCGTTCAGCAAATGCATCAGGATTTTCTGCCCCGGTTGAACGCGAATCGGTTCACCCGCGCCCATGGCCTTGTCGTTGATCGAGAACATCTGGTAACCGACTTCGAGCCCGGAGGGATTCGTGTCCAGCGTCTTGGGCCGTTCGGGCTGCGGTCCTGCCGTGCTCGCGTCATCATCATCTTCCTCTTCGGGGTTGAAAAAAGGCTCCCATTCCCGGAGAGCGAGGAAGACTTCCTTGTCATAATTTCCGGGGTTGTTCGCGGACTCGATCATGAGAAACCCGAACTGGCCCGTATACGCTCCGCGGTGCAAGTCCGCTCCGGCCATCGTATGCGTGTGATACCAGCGCGTGCCGGCCGGACGCGGCGTGAATTGATAGCGGATGCGGCCGTGCGGCGGCACCATGGGAGTGTTCTCTTCCTCGACGCCATCAACGTTGCCGGGAATAAAGAGTCCGTGCCAATGCACGAGCTCGGGGACGTCGGTTTCATTGATCACATCGACGGTGACCTGCTTCCCTTCTTGCATCCGCAGGACAGGGCCCGGCGAAGTTCCGTTGTACCCGATCGTGCTGATGATGCGCGTAGGGGTGAGCTCAACTGTAACGGGCGCAATCCGCAAGGTGATATCCGCTTTTGAGCTTTCTTGCGCTGCGGCGGCCGGTTGCATGCCGGGCATGCCGGGCTGCGCCTGAGACATCAGCAGCCTGGCCGCGCCCAACTCCATCGCGGCGACGCCTCCGAATTTCATGAATTCCCTTCGGTCCACAGTTCCCTCCCACCCGTTTCCCGGGGGCGCAGCCCAGCACCGCGTCCCGCAGCGCCGAAAGTGGAATCCTCTCACGGTGGCATGGCTGGTTCAAGACCATCTCATGAACGAACGGAGGCGACCCATCGAGATTTCCTGCAGACCAAGGGAGGGAATGACTCAGCGCTTGGTACCTGTCCCCGCGTACCAGACGGGATTGGAACCTTTCACCTATTGGCCTGTCGTGGTTTTGTTGCGATGATGGCTCGCTGGAGTAGGCATGGCCCGGTCCGCAATGGAATCATTAGGATACAACTCATGAGCCGCATTTACGAAGCTATCAAGTTGGCACGAGAATCGCGATCCAAGAGTGGGTTTGGCAATGCGGATTCCCTCGGCGAAATGGAATTGCCGGAGCGCCGCATTACTCAAAGGATGGATCTGGACATCGACCTGACAGTCTATGGCCGCTCCGCAGCCGATGTTCCCTTTTATGAGCAAGCAAAAGCTGTTAGCGGAAATGTAAACGGTGGCGTTTTCTTACTGACGATTCCCGTGACCCAAGGGCAGGACTTGCTGCTCATTAACAACAGTACTATGGAAGAACAAATCTGCAATATTGTAAGCGTCCACGCCCATGACTTTCTGATGAGCGAGGTGTCAGTAAGCTTTCCTTTGCCAAATCCGGATTTCTGGAAGTTTCCGGAAACCACCCGGGAAATGTAAGCGCGGTGATTTCCGCTCGGATCGAGAATCAAGAACGCTCGCGCTTTTCCACCCTGCCGCGCTTGGATTGTTCCTTCATTGCATAGAGAGCCCGATCCGCAAACTCAAGCAACTGTTGAACTGTAACCCCGCATTTCGGGAAAGTGGCGACCCCGACGCTGATGCTGAGGTGCGGAACTTCCTCATCCTCCGTCAAACAATTTCGTATGCGATCGGCCACCTGTTCGGCGGCGGTGACGTTTGTCTCCGGGAGCACGAGCGCGAATTCGTCGCCGCCGTAGCGGGCGGCCGTGTCAATCGACCGGCAATTCAACCGGAGAATCGTGGCGACCCGGCAAAGAGCGCGGCTGCCGATGACGTGTCCGTGGCGATCGTTGATCTTCTTCAGGCCATCGAGGTCCATGAGCAGAACGGAAAAAGGGCGGTTGGTTCGCCCGGATCGTTCCAGCTCGCTTTGCAGAATGTCGACCAGGTGGCGGTAATTCGCGAGACCCGTCAAGCTGTCGCTGATCGCAAGGGTGCGGACCTGGCGGAAGAGGTGCGCATTGTCCAGCAGAGTGGCGCCCAGAAGGACCATGTAGCTGGTGGCGTTGACTAACTCTGCGACGCCGGCGGAGGCGTCCAGCAAACGCGCGGACTGGGACACAATCAGGTGGCTTATGACGTTGAGTCCCGCCACCCAAACGATCGCCGTGTCGAAGGCAAAGCCGTCATTCTCCTTGACGGTATTCAAGACAACGGCGGCAATCAGAAATATGACCGCAGGGAACAATTCCCAGACCCGCGGGGTCGGACTGTGCGGGCGGATCAGAGGGGTGCTCGGAAATAACAGGTACGTCACCGCGACCATGCAGGTCGCGCTAAACACAATCGAGGACAGCGCCATGACATTTTTCCTGGGGTCGCGCGGCCATGGCAGCCACTTGTTAATCACGCAGGCCACAAGCAGAAGCAGCGCGAGAAGTGTCTGCCCAATCATCCAGGAAACCGGAACATGCACTTGCTCCGCGCGTTTCAGGAAATGGTCGTAGAACTCAAAAATCGCTCCCAGGTGGATGAAGCCGGTCACTCCGAACGTCAGCCCCAGGAGAAGCGAAACGCGGTTCCCCGTGCCGTAATATCTCACCAGGACGCTGGCGGCGATTGTAAAACTGAGCAAGGCGGAAATAATTTCAGCGCTGGACCAGGCCAACGGATTCAGGACGATATTGAGCTGCCGCAAGAAGTGTCCCAGGACGACAGCCCCGGTGCAGGCCACAATCGCAAGCAACCAGGGGCGGTCAACGCGCCGCAGCTCTTTAAGTCTTTCGACTACAGCCATATATAATTAGATGCTCCTAAAGCCATTGTGGGACACATGGTTGTGGGAAGGATCACGGCCATTGGTTCAGAATTGGGACAGGCGTGCTTTACCTGTTCTTCCTGGCAGTTTTCCGTTTGCTCGCGGGAAATTGCTCGCAGTGGACCAGGGCGAGCGGGTCGAAGGCGTCATGCAATAGCTCGGTATATTTGCGGCGGTCGTATCCGAACCAGCCGTCCCAGAGGGCGTAGGCGCGCACGCGGTCGTTGGGGACGCGATTGTCGCTGTCGGTGATGATGTACTCGACGGTTTGGCCGGGCCGCAGGCGCACGCCGCTACCGAAGAGCTGCTGCGCGACGATGGCGGTCTGATTGGCTTTGCTGTACTCGCGCGGCTCGCGCGTGAGGCGTTTGCTGATGATCAAGTCCTCGATCGCGACGCTGCCGTCGGCGACGGATTCCTCGCAGCGGCGTAGAATTTCGCGGGCCTCTTCGAGCTTGGCCAGGTAGCCCGGAAAATCGTGCGCCTCGGCGAGAATTTCCAGAGCTTCCTGCTGCATGCGGGCCACGAGCGGCGGCGTGTCATGGCGGCGCAATTCGAGGCCGCGCACTTTGAGCGCGCCGTCTTCGGCGACGGCGAAAAAGCGGTTGGGCACGGGCACGTCTGCAAATTGCCGCGACGGCAGGAACACCACATAACGATAGATAGCCTCGATCGCCAGCGGGAGCTGCGTGCGCGTTTCGATTTCCGCGTTGAGCGCTTCGTAGTCGCTGCGTGTCGCGCCGGCTTTTTGCACGTACAGCGAATCGACGAGCGCGTGCAGGATTTCGTAGCCGCGGTCCTCGGCGATTTCCTTGGCCACCAGCAGCGTTTCCCGCGCGACGGCGTTGATGGCTTCGTGCGCCTCGATTTTTCCGAAGCGCGCGTTTTTATAGCCGGTGTAGCCGAAGCAGCAAACGAGGAGCCACTTGAGCGCGTCGCGCTGGAGTTTGTAGCGTTTACCGTGAACGGCTTCCGCGAACGGCTGCGCTTGTTGTGCCAGTGCTTCGTCTGGACGCTCGTTGTAGCGCCCGCCTTCAGGCGGACACTTTGGATGCGCGCACATGCCCGCCTGAAGGCGAGCGCTACACTTCTTCAGCTCGCTGCGCTTCGCGATCAGGCGTTCGACGACGCGGCTGGTGATGCCGCGCCGCTTCTGGCAAACGCGGTAGCCCAGTTCGGGCACGCGCGGCGCGTCGGGACAGCACGGGCAATTGACCGTCTCCGGCGAAATGTTGAACCGGGCCATGATGCTGGGATATTCACTGACGAAATCGAGTTCGGCGACGTTCGCGTGAAAGCCGGTTTTCGGCGTGAAGACCAGGCCGCCGCGGTCGGCAATGAGCAATTCGTCGGGAGGCTTGGGATCTTCGGGCTCGGCTTTTTGCTCGGGGATGAGTACACCATCGCGCCAGGCCAGTTCCATCTGCATGTAGGAGATGCCGGTGCCGGTCGAAGTGCGCGCGCAATACTGCACGGGCAGCTTGGTGATGCGCGCGAGCTCCCAGAGTCCGGAGAGATCGCACTTGTCGGCGATGAAGGAATTCTGCGTGTCCACGTGGAGGCGGCCGAATAGCGTCGTGGCGCTGTTCTTGAACAGGATACGGCCGTAGCTCATGTAACTGCGCGCGCGGCTCTCGTGTATTTCGGCGGAGGCGTCGCGGTTGAGCGTGAGCGGCAGGCGCAGCTTGGCGGCCTGTTCGCGCAGCTTTGGAAGGATCGTGGCGTCGCCCCAATCGCTCAGGATCAGGTCGGGATCGTGCCGCGCGAGCAGATGCTGGAAGGCGACGGCTGCGGGCTCGCCCGCTTCGTCGAGTTCGAACTGGCGGCCGTCCACCTCGATTTCGAGCGCCGCCCTTTGTTCGAAAGGAGAGCTGTGGCGGGGGTCGATACCTCTGTGGCCGCCCAGGCGCACGCGCAGGATTTCGAGCGGCGGCGGCTCGTAGTCGATCGCCCACTCGGTGTCGCGGCATTCGAGCGCGAGGACGCGGCCCTCGCCGTCGGTTTCGACTTCGACGCGCGCCAGCGGAAACACGCCGCGCTGCCAGCAGTACAGAGACGCGAGCATCAGGTCGCTGTTGTAAAGGCGCAGCGAGATATCGAACTGGCGCACCCAGCGCGTCCACGAAGAAAATTCATTGGGATGCGAGACCTCGATCTCCAGCACGGGGCGGGCGCGCTGCTCCCATAAGTCCATGCGCTCGGCGGCGCGGCAGGCAAGCGCGTGCGGCTGCCGCGCGGCTGCTTCGCGCAGGCGGCGCAGCACTGCGTCCGGCCCCGACACGTAGAATATCGGCGCGAAGCGGTCAATCAGCCGGTGGCGCGTCTGGTTCGGGCCGATCAGCCACAGCGTCATCCCGTGCGAGCTCGGGTAGAGATCGAAGAGGTGTCCGCCCAGGATTTGTGATGGCGATTCGATTCCGTTCCTGGCCATCAGGATCTTCCGTTCATTCGGCCTGACCGGATTAGTATGGATATTTCACGAAGGATGGCGCGGGTTTGGTAGCGCCGGCGGGACGCCGGCAATTTTTGTACTCGCGGCGCGGCGCAAAACTGCCGGCGGGACGCCGGCGCTACCGAGTCTCTCGTCGCGCTGCGTGCCAAATCGTGTGGATGGTCACCCTCTTTCCATGCACCCGGTACAACACCACGTAGGGTGTACCGCCGATGATCAATTCGCGGACGCCGGGTTCCGTTCCGGTGTGCCCCAGATACGGGTGCTCTCTCAGGGCTTCGACGACGGCGACGATTCGGATGGCCAATCGTTCCGCCGCAACAGGCTTGTCCCTGGCAACGTAAGCGCGGATTTCCTGAAGCCGTGCACGCGCCAAG
>Ga0182024_10009219_pt1 | contig 20493 bp, 17 predicted proteins | sample P32metaG_FD_120480 | JGI IMG/M metagenome (GOLD analysis project Ga0182024, IMG submission 120480) | Permafrost microbial communities from Stordalen Mire, Sweden - P3-2 metaG (Illumina Assembly) | ecosystem: Environmental > Terrestrial > Soil > Wetlands > Permafrost | place: Sweden: Stordalen... | reverse complement strand
CAAGAGAAAAGGCACCTTCGCTTTTGAAAGCCGTTGTTAAAAAATCGTTTTGAGCAATGATGAAAGCCTGCTGAATAATGTCATGTCGTTGTATTTATACGCGGACATATAGGATGAGCAAAACCAAGGCCGCCAGAGCGGCTCCCACGGCGGGCAGGTCATGAATGCTGAGGTTGTGGAAGAACTCCTTGATTTTATCGAGCCCCATAGTGTTAGGGGCAATCTTCTCCGTCCGTTTGGGTTTCCGTCAAATCATTTCTCCGACTCAATTGAATTTGGACTGGGTCTCCGGATTTTTCGGCGGCTGCAAATTGATCATCGTCGGGCGGTCGCGGTCGGCGGTGAGAACATTGCTCGCGTCGTCGTATTTCAGTTCGACAACTTGGAGGCTGCTGCGACGGTCGTCGGGAGGGCCGCCGGGCGTGGCGCTGGTGCCGGGCTGCACAAAATAAAACATATAGGCGCGGTCGCCGGAGAGGATAATGTCCGGATGGTGGCCCACGCCGGTGTCGTCGGCGCCGGTGCCGGGTTTGCCCAGCAGCGTACCGACGCGTGACCAGTCCAGCGCATTGTCGGAGCGATACAGCGCAAGGCCGCGCCCAAGGTCGCGGAACAGCCAGTAATGGCCCTGCCAATGGAAGGCGACCGGGGCTTCGCCGCCGCGATCAGAAAGACCCCGAACCCGGCCGTGATCCGTCCAGTGATAGAGGTCAGGGCTGTCCGCTTCATTGCAGGAGGAGCCGGTGGCCTCGTCCTTATACCATAGTCGCCAGGTGCCGTCGGGCAGATGCAGCACGCCGGCGTCAATCACCTTGGGATGCGACAGCGGCAACGTGGATTCATACTGCCAGTTGATCAAATCCCGGCTGGTGAGGTGAATGATGTAGCGCGGATGGTTCCAGTTGTCGAAGATGCCGGGGACATACACGAGATACATGTGAAAGAGGCCATGGTGTTCGACCACGGCGGGCGCCCAATAAGTTTTGTCGGCGACCGCGCCGGGATGGAGGATGTTCTCATCGCGAAGATAAGTCCACGTTGAGCCGTCGTCTGAAGTCGCAATGCCGATGGGCGTGCCATGCACCCACGCCACCCCGCCCGGCAAACCCGGCACATTGGAGCGGCGGCTGGTATAGAACATATACCACTTGCGGGCCGTGGGATTCCAAATGATGGTCGGGTCGCTTGCGCCATCCATGACCGGGTCGCGGTAAAGCGGCTTCGCGGCGACCTTGTCCGGCGGCGGCGAAGTGGTGGCTTGGACTAAGAGCGTGGGACTGGCACAGCCCGCCAGCAGAACGGCGAGAACACAAACCGGGTAAAATATTTTCATTAGTCGGGGTTGCCGGAGCCAGATATGCCAAAAATTCTTTTGCCCGTCAGTCTTTTTTGTCATGCCGGAGGTTAGAGAAGCGGCGCGACGCCGTCAACGCAACGCCGGCGGATTTGAATCACCAGATCCAGTAAAACGTGAAATATCAGAGCGTGTGGTCGTCGTCGGCCACGCTACGGCTGGCGCTGAAGAGCAGACTGAAATTCTTGCTGACGGTTGCTGGCGTTCTAGCTTTTGGGTTCCATGACCTTCGCGATGGCGTCACGCAGTTCGTTGATAGAAAAAGGTTTTAGGAGCAGGTGGTCCACAATCCCGTTCACCTTGCCGTTGGCCTTGAGTTCATCGGCAAAGGCGGTGGTCATGATGATGGGCAGGCCGGGATGGCGCAGCCGGATGAGGGCGGCCAGCTCATCGCCCCGCATGCCCAGCATGAAATAATCCGTGATGACGAGATGGAACCGGCCCGGTTGCAGCAGGGTGAGCGCCGATTCGCCGCTGTCGGCGGTCTGGACCGTGTGACCATCAAAATCAAGGAGCATCCGGATGGAGCCATGCACGGCGGGTTCATCGTCCACCACCAAAATCTGATAGGCCGGTTTTCCTTCTTCTTTCATTTGACCGGGTGAAACAGTAGTTGGCTTTTTATCGAATGCAATTCCAATTGATCTGAAACATAAATTGAAAAAATGAAGCACGCGCAGGTGGCGCCTGCGCGTGCCGGGAGGGCAACCATGTGTCGTGGTTGCGGCAGGGGGAAACCGAACAAACTAACTTCAACGCCGCCATTTCATCAAGGGCCGGTCCCAAACCGAAGACGTTCCGGTGACATTCCGGCAACAAATAATTTCGGTGCAAGAAATGCCTAGGGAAGCGCTGATTAAAGCCCACTTTTCCAATTTCAATTTTTATTGGCTTGGAAAGTGGCCGCAGCAGGGAAAAATTTCCTCTGGCGTCATCGGTTTGCAGACTGTCTCCAGCCAGAACCTGCTCGTTGACCGTCTTTTTTCACCTCTTCATGGGGTTGGGGGTGTGATTTTTCACGCGGGGGCCTGCCGTGCACCGATCATCACGTTGGCCACGCCAAAGAGCGTGTAAAGTTGATGCCCGTTCTTGGCCAGTCCCCGATACCGCACTTTCCGGTGGCGGAAAATATTCTTCAGGATGTGGAAGGGGTGTTCCACAAACGCCCGCACCGAGGCTTTGGCTTGCTCGACCGCCTTGAGGGTTTCTTTCTCGGCACCTTCGGCCATGGTTTTGATCTGGCCGCGTTTGCGTGCAATCTGCCAGTCTATTTTCCGTTCCAAGGCCACGATCTCCGCTCGCTTCTCCACGCCGGTGTAGCCGGCGTCGGCGTGGACTTGCTGCTCCTGCCCGTGCAGCAGTTCCGCCGTCTGGGTGATGTCCGCCACGTTGGCGGCGGTGACCACCACGGTGTGAACCAGTCTGCTGTCCCGATCCGCTCCGATGTGCGCTTTCATCCCGAAATACCATTGGTTGCCCTTGCGGGCCTGGTGCATTTCCGGGTCGCGTTGCTTTTCCTGGTTCTTGGTGGAGGATGGTGCGGCGATCAGCGTGGCGTCCACCAAGGTGCCTTCGCGCAGCAGCAGGCCGCGCGCGGTCAGGTCGGCGTTGATGGCGGTGAAGAGGCCTTGGCACAGATCATGCGTTTCGAGCAACCGCCGGAATTTCAAAAGCGTGGTCGCGTCGGGCACGCCCTCGGCACTCAGATCAATCCGGGCAAAGCCCCGCAGCGCCTGACTGTCGTAGAGCGCGTCTTCGAGGGCTTCGTCGGCCAGGCCATACCATTGCTGGAGGAAATACACCCGCAGCATCCGCTCCAGTCCGACGGGCGGACGTCCGCGTTCGCCCTTGGGATAGAAAGGCTCGATGACGGCCAGCAGTTTGGCCCACGGAATGACGCTCTCCATGCGCGTGAGGAACTTCTCGCGCCGGGTGATCTTCTTTTTATCCGCAAACTCGGCTTGCGAAAAACTCGGCTGATGGGTCATGCCACTGAGTTTAGAAAAACCGACGGCAACCGTCTGCAATTAAATCACAAGACAGGCGGATTAAATCAGCGTTTCCCTAGCCGGTCTTCCCCAGCGCCAGTGCCCGGACCGCCTCGGTGATGGTCTGGCAGGTGATCACCGGCAGCTCGGGCGGGTAGTGAAAGATGGTGAGGATGTTCATCCCAATATCGCGGCTGGCATCGGGGATGACGCGCACGACCAGGCCCGCGCCCGCCCGGCTGATCAGATCCATGATCTGGCCCACGGCGGGCGGACCGTCCAAGTCCATGGACTCAAACTGGCTGAAATCCACCAGGTAATGGAAGCCTGGTGACAGCCCAGCCAGCTCGGTGGTCACTTCCGCCAGGGCGCCTTGCAGCTCCTCCGGCGAAACCTGGCCGATGAAGGCGACCTGGAGCAACTGCCTCGATTTGTTTGAAGCGACCAGCAACATCTCGAGGACTTTAATTTGCCGGCCGAAAGAACGCGACTGAAAATTCGGATTGTAAAATTCCCACTGGAAAGCAACGATGCTGTAAATTGACATTTCAGCGTGGGCTGGCTGGATGAACAATTCAGGTGTTTTACAGGTAAACTGAAATTTGCCGGTTGGCCGGCGGCAAATTCTTGTCCGCAGTTTTCTTTTCTGCCAAGCTGTGGCCATGCTTGAATCTTCCATCCGCCGCACGCCGCGTCCACAGGACTTGATAGGAATGTCCACGCAGGAGCTGCGCGACACGTTTCAAATCACCGACCTTTTTGTGCCGGGCGAAATCACCGGCCACTTCACCGACCTTGACCGACTGTTCGTGGGCGGCGTGATGCCGGCGGGCAAGACCGTCGAGCTGCCAAATCACAAGGAAACCGGCCGCGCCTATTTTCTCGAACGCCGCGAGCTGGGTGCGATTAATGTCGGCGGAGCGGGAAAGGTCGTTGCCGATGGAAAAACTTTTTCGCTCGAAAAACAGGATTGCGTTTATCTGCCGATGGGAACGAAGGGGGTTTCATTCGCCAGCGATGACGCGAAAAATCCGGCCAAGTTTTATGTTCTCTCCTGCCCCGCGCACGCCGCGCATCCCGCGCGCATGATGAAAGCCGCCGACGCCACGCCGGTGAATTTGGGAACTCAGGAAACCGCCAACAAGCGGACGATTTACAAATTCATCCATCAGGGCGGCATCCAGAGCTGCCAGTTGGTGATGGGGCTGACCGCGCTGGAACCGGGCAGCGTGTGGAATTCCTTTCCGCCGCACACGCACTGGCGGCGCACGGAGATTTATTTCTACTTCGACCTCGGCGACAAAGTTCTGTCTCACTTTTTCGGTGAGCCGGCCGAGACGCGCCACGTGTTTTTGCACAATGACGAAGTCGCGTTGTCGCCGAACTGGTCCATGCACTTCGGCGTCGGCACCGGTAATTACAAATTCATCTGGGGCATGGCCGGCGAAAACCAGGTATTCGACGACATGGACGCGGTGAAGCCGGCAGACTTGCGCTGAAAAGCTTGAGGCGCGGGGCTGCAGGCTCTGGGACTCGTGCCACCGCCCAACGCCGCCAAAAAATAAATTTATGAACACAAAACGATTCGAAAATAAAGTGGTCATCGTCACCGGCGCGTGCCGGGGAATTGGCCAGGCCATCGCCCTCGCGTTTGCGCGCGAAGGCGCGCACGCGGTCAGCATTTGTGTCGGCGATCCGGCGGACGTCACCGCCAAGATGAAGGAACTCGGCGCGAAGTTCATCGCCTACACCGAGGACTTCGGCAAGCTGACGCAGAAGCGCGCGGCGGAACTCGTCGCGCAGATCGTCAAGGAAGCCGGCCGCGTGGATGTGCTGGTGAACAACGCCGGCATCATCAAGCGCGCGCCGATCGTGGATCATTCGGAAGCCGACTGGAACGCGGTGTTGCAAATTAATTTGTCCGCGCCGTTTTTCCTGTCGCAGGCGGTCGGCAAATGGTGGCTCACCGGCGGACGCGAGCAGTCGCCGGCGGACGCGCGGCTCAAGGTGGTCAACATCGCCTCTATGCTTTCGTTCCAGGGCGGAATTTTTGTGCCCGGCTACACCGCGAGCAAGAGCGGAATTGCCGGCATCACCAAGGCCTTTGCCAACGAGCTGGCCAAGGAGCGGATGAATTTCAACGCCGTCGCGCCCGGTTACATCGCCACGGACAACACCAAGCCGCTGCGCGAAGACCCGGTGCGCAGCAAGACCATTCTCGACCGCATTCCGGAAAGCCGCTGGGGTTCGCCGGATGACATCGCCGGTGCCATCCTGTTTCTCGCCTCCAAGGATGCGGATTACATGAACGGCACAATCATGAACGTGGACGGCGGCTGGCTGGCCCGCTGAAAATTCTCCAGTCTCTGGCGCAGCGCTGTTCCCCCCGCCGGCCGTAAATCACGGCTGAGAGGTTGAACGTTCCCGCCTGCCCGGATTGAAATGCAGCAACTGAATCCCGAAAGATTCAGTAACCATTTTATCTTTTCGACATCTGGAATCGCATCTGTTATTCGATTCCCAGCCACCATGAAAAATACGCTTGTCCGGTCCGCCAGCTTTTTTGCGGCCATTTTAATTCCGATGACGGTTCCCCTGCGGGCACAGCCGGCCGCGCCGGACATCACGCCGAAGGCGGTGCTCGACGTGATGCAGCGCGTGGCCGACTGGCAACTGGCGAATCCGGCGACGAACGCGACCGTTGGCTGGATTCAAGCAGCCGGTGAAGCGGGCATGATGGCGCTGGCGGGAATTTCCGGCGACGCCAAATACCGCGACGCCATGCACGCGATGGGCGAGACGAACCATTGGAAGCTGGGCGGACGTCTTTACGACGCGGATGATCAATGCGTCGGCCAGACTTACGCGGAACTTTACCTGCTTTATCGCGAGCCCAAGATGATTGCGCCGCTGCGCGAAAAGCTGGACGCCATTCTCGCCAAGCCATCCGAGGTGCACAGCCTGAAATTTGCGAAGAAGGAAGATCGCAAGACGAGGGAAAACTGGGCCTGGGCCGACTCGCTGTTCATGGCGCCGCCGACGTGGGCGCGGCTTTACGCGGCGACGGGCGATGAGAAGTGTCTGGATTTCATGGTGACGAACTGGTGGCGCACAACGGATTTTCTTTACGATCCGAACGAGCATCTGTTCTTCCGCGACAGCACGTTCTTCAAGCTGAAGGAAGCCAACGGCCAGAAAGTATTCTGGGGCCGTGGCAACGGCTGGGTGCTGGCCGGCCTCGTCCGCGTGCTGCAATATCTGCCGACGAATCATCCCGACCGGCCGCGCTTCGAGCAACTGTTCAAGGACATGGCGGCGAAAATCCTGACCTGCCAGCAGCCGGACGGTCTTTGGCGCGCGAGCCTGCTCGATCCGGCCAGTTATCCGCTCAAGGAAACCAGCAGCTCCGGTTTTTTCACTTATGCGCTCGCGTGGGGCGTGAACCAAGGGCTGCTCGACCGCGCGCAATTTGAACCCGCCGTGAGCAAGGCGTGGGCGGCGCTGGTGAGCTGCGTGGATGCCGACGGCAAGCTGACCCACGTCCAGCCGGTCGGCAGCGATCCGCGAAAATTTGCGGACGGTTCCACCGCGCCCTACGGCGTCGGCGCGTTTTTGCTCGCCGGCAGCGAGGTTTATCGGCTGGCGGTTTTGGAAGGAGCAAAAGCCACCGCCATCAAAGTGACAAATCCGGCGTATTTCTGGCGCGAGGGCGAGACCGTTGAGGTGAACCCGGACGGTTTTCAAACCTCCGGCCTTACACAACAGCCTGCGTGGGCCGTCATGGATGGTGTGTCCTCACGTATTCTGAATTCGCAAGCCTACACCGAAAAAGAAAGTTCGTTGCCTGACAAGCTGCTTTTCCAAGTTGACCTCGCTCCCGGCGAGACGCGGACTTTTTACATTTTGGACGCAGCCGCTCTGGCCGCCGGGCCGCCGCCCATCGTGAAAACCTTCGCGCGTTATGTGCCGGAACGCTACGACGATTTTGCGTGGGAAAGCGACCGCATCGCGCACCGCGCCTACGGCCTGGCGCTCATCAAGGCCGAGAACACCATCAGCAGCGGGCCGGATGTCTGGATCAAAAAAGACCGCCGGCTCATCGTGGACGTCATGTATGCCACCAAACATTACCACGAAGACAACGGCGAGTTCATGGACGATTTCCGCGTCGGGCACAGCCGCGGCTGCGGCGGCGTCGGCATCTGGGACGGAACCAAGCTTTACACCTCCAGCAATTATCGCAACTGGAAGCTCATCACCACCGGCCCGATCCGCTCGGAATTTGAACTGACCTACGACGCGTGGGACACCGGCAACGGCCGGATGGTTTCTGAGACGAAGCGTTACAGCATTGACGCCGGTTCCTATTTTACCAAGGCGCAAAGCATTTTCGCCAGCGACGATCAATCGCCGCTGACCGTCGGCGTCGGTCTGGCCGAGCGGGCGTGTCCGACCAATCGCGAGGAATTTATCACGCACGACCAGGACAAAGGCTGGCTGGCCTACTGGCAGCCGGAAGACAAACCGAAAGGCGTCATCGGCGACGCCATCATCCTGGCCCAAGGCAGTGTGCAGGCGTTTACGAACGACGCGCCGGACTTGACCGATGCAAAAGTCCATGCCTTGGTGCCGCAGCCGACGCATGAAGGCTATCCGCCCATTCGCAACCTGCTGGCGATCACTAAAGCCGAAGTGGGCCAGCCGCTCACTTATTATTTCGGCGCGTGCTGGGATCGCAGCGGCGACTTCACCAACCACGAGCAATGGGAAGCTTATGTGAAACGCTTCGCCGAGCGCCGCGACCAGCCGTTGCAGGTGACGGTGGGGAATTGAAGCGGGCGGGCGAACGTCCCCGGTCTTGATTGCCATCAGACGGGAAAATCCAGAGCCAAAATCGCTTCGGAAGGTCACTGCCGGAATAATCATGGGCAAACCAACGTTCTTTTGCCTTTGCTTGTGGCAAGCATGAGCAAACTAATGTTCTTTTGCCCTTGCATGTGTCAAGCATGACCATCCGAAGGGTTTTTCAGTGGGTGTGGCAACTGGCTGTCTTAAACACGACGCTTTTGGCGTTAGGAAGATTTAGCCGGAGACGTTAAGGCGATGATTTTCATCGCCTCCGCCGTGAGTGCGGTGATCTTGCTCCACGACTTTTCCGCGACGAGCTTGCGCTCGGCCATCCACGAGCCGCCGACTGCGGCGACCTGCGGGATGGGTAGGTAGTTCGGCAGATTGGCCGCCGTGATGCCGCCGGTGGGAATAAATTTTACGCCGGTATGGCCGAATGGCCCGCTCAACGCCTTCAGCGCATTCACGCCGCCGAAAGTTTCCGCCGGAAAAAACTTCAAGTGCTTCCAGCCGAGTTCCAGCGCGTGCATGACTTCGCCGGGCGTGATGACGCCGGGAAACAATGGGAATTTATTTTCCTGCGCCGCTTTGGAAACCGCCTCGCTCAAACCGGGCGACACGCCGAACTGTGCGCCGGCGGCCATGGCCTGCTTCACCTGGTCCGCCGTCAGCAGCGTGCCCGCGCCGACGATGGCGTTGGGCAGCGCCCTGCGAATCCGCGCGATGGAATCCGGCGCGCCGGCGGTGCGGAAGGTGACTTCGATGGCGTTGAGGCCGCCGGCGAGGAGTGCCTCGGTTAGCGGCACGGCGTCTTCAGGCCGGTCAATGACCGCGACGCAGATGAGCCTTTGGTGGAGCAGGGAATCGGTGTTCATAATTCAGGCCGGCAGTGTCGCAAATTTCCCTGCACGAGTGAACACGATTTTAATTCTAACTGGTGTTTTTCGCAGATGGCTGGGAAATTGCTATGTTTTGTTAAAGGCTGTTGAAGGCCGGGAGGGGGTGTCCGGCCGGAATAAAAAATCCGCCCGCAGCAGATTTTTTCCGGTTGGCATTGGACAAATAGACAGACCCGTAGCAAAATAAGACAAGTATGAGCGATGAAGCCATGAGTAATTTCACGCCACGCGCCCAGCAGGTGCTTGCGCTGGCACGCAAAGAAGCCGACCGGCTGAACCACAATTTCCTCGGCACGGAGCATCTTTTGCTCGGCCTGATCAAACTGGGCCAGGGCGTCGCCGTCAATGTCCTGCAAAGCATGGGCGTTGACCTCGACACCGTCCGCATCGAAGTTGAGAAGCAGGTCGGCGCCGGGCCGGATCAGAAAATGATCGGCAACATTCCCTACACGCCACGCGTCAAAAAAGTCATCGCGCTGGCGCAGAAGGAGGCGAAAAATTTCAACCACACCTACGTCGGCACCGAACATCTACTGCTCGGCCTGCTCCGCGAAGGCGACGGTGTGGCGGCGAAAGTTTTGCGCGCGTTGGACGTGGACATCGAAGAGGCCCGTCAGCGGGTGCTGAAGGAGCTTGATCCGAATTTCGCCGCGCAGCCGGGCGAGGAAGCGCAGCCGGGTGAACCGGCTCCTGAAAAACAGCCGGTCGCGGAAAAAAAGGGCGAGGTGAAAACACCCGCGCTGAAGGCGTTTGGCCGCGACCTCACGGAAATTGCGCGCAAAGGCGACATGGATCCGGTCATTGGCCGGCACAATGAAATTGAGCGCGTCATCCAGATCCTTTGCCGCCGCACGAAGAACAATCCCGTGTTGCTCGGCGAGGCCGGCGTGGGCAAGACGGCCATTGTCGAAGGTCTTGCGCAGGAAATCGTCAAGGGCAACGTGCCGGAAATTTTGCTGAACAAGCGCGTCATCACGCTCGATCTCGCGCTCATGGTGGCCGGCACGAAATATCGCGGCCAGTTTGAAGAGCGCATCAAGGCGGTCATGGACGAAATCCGCCGCGCGAAAAATGTCATTCTTTTCATTGACGAATTACACACGATTGTCGGCGCCGGTTCGGCGGAAGGTACGATGGACGCCAGCAACATCATCAAGCCGGCGCTGTCACGCGGCGAGATGCAGTGCGTCGGCGCGACCACGATGAATGAATATCGCAAATACATCGAAAAAGACGCCGCGCTCGAACGCCGGTTCCAGTCGGTGAAAGTCGAGGCGCCCTCGATCGAGGATGCGATTGAGATTTTGAAGGGCCTGCGCCACAAATACGAGGAGCATCACAAGGCCGAGTTCACCGATGAAGCGGTAGCGGCTTCCGTGAAACTTTCCGACCGCTACATCACCGACCGGTTTTTGCCGGACAAGGCGATTGACGTTTTGGACGAGGCTGGCTCGCGCGCGCGCATTAGCACGATGACGCGGCCGCCGGAGATCAAAGCCATGGAAGCCGAGATCGAAGTCATCAAGGGCAAAAAGGAAGGCTCGATCAAGAACCAGGATTTCGAAGGCGCGGCCAAAATGCGTGACCAAGAAAAGCAGGCGAAGGAAAAACTTGAAACGCTGCTCAAGGAATGGCGCGCGAAGGGCGATGAAAAACGCGTCGTCGTCGGCGAAGAGGAAATTTTGCACGTCGTCTCAAAATGGACCGGCATTCCGCTCCGGCGCATGGGGCAGGACGAAATGTCGCGCCTGCTCACGGTCGAGGTCGAGATGGAAAAAGTCGTCGTTGGCCAGCGCGAGGCCGTGTCCGCGCTGTGCAAGGCACTCAAACGATCGCGCGCGGATTTGAAAGATCCGCGCCGGCCGATTGGCACTTTTCTGTTGCTCGGACCGACCGGCGTCGGCAAAACGCTGCTGGCAAAAACGCTGGCGGAACAGATGTTCGGCGATCCGAAATCGCTCATCCAGCTCGACATGAGCGAATATATGGAGAAGTTCAATGTGTCGCGGCTCGTCGGTTCGCCGCCGGGTTATGTCGGTTACGAGGAAGGCGGCCAGCTCACCGAAAAAGTGCGGCGCAATCCGTATTCCGTCGTGCTGTTCGACGAAATTGAAAAGGCGCATCCCGACGTGTGGAACATGCTGCTGCAGATTTTGGAAGAAGGAAAATTGACCGACAGCATGGGCCGCATCGTTAATTTCCGCAACACGATCATCCTGATGACGTCGAACGTCGGCTCGGACACGCTGCGGAAATCTTCAACGCTCGGCTTCGCGCCGATCACGGACGAGGCCACTTATGAAAAGGCGCGCGAACGCGTTTTGGAAGAGGCCAAGAAAATGTTCCGCCCGGAATTTTTGAACCGGCTCGACGACCTGATCGTTTTCCGCTCGTTCACCAAGCCCGACCTCATCCAGATTCTCAGTTTGGAAGTGGAAAAGGTTTTGGAACGGCTGCGCAAGAAAAACCTCAAGCTCGAACTCGACGACAAGGCGAAAGAATTTCTCGTGGAGAAGGGCTACGATCCGCAATACGGCGCGCGCCCGATGCGCCGGGCGGTGGAGCGCTTCTTCGAAGATCCGCTGGCCGAGGAAATTCTCAAGGGCGCGTTGCACGAAGGCGACCTCATTCAGGTCACCGCCGACAAGGACAAGCTGCTGTTCAATCAAAAGCCGGCGACCGCAGGTGCCGTGGTGGGCTGAGCAAAAGATTGTTCCGTCCATTTCCAGTTGAAACAGCGGCAGCCCAAGGTTGCCGCTGTTTCATGTTTTAACAAGGATGGCGTATGTTAATTTCCTGGCCTTTGTGGCATGACGGATGCTGATATTCCCGCAAACACAAGGCTGAATTGTGAGTAATAAAAGCGCACGCATCGCCGCAATGATTGAATCCTTCCGGGGTCGGGAAAAGGATGCGCGCTATCTTGGTTATTTCGACTGCTTCAACCGCCAGCTTTTCTACGAGGCGCACGATGTGCTGGAAGATTTATGGTTGCCGGACAAGCACGGCCCCAACGGAAGTTTTTACAAGGGGCTTATCCAGCTCGCCGGCGCGTTTGTCCACCTGCAAAAAAACCGGTTGCGCCCGTCCGCCGCGCTCTTCAAGCTGGCTCGGACCAATCTCGAAAAATATCCCCCGGCGTATGAACATTTGGACCTGAAAACCGTGCTGCGTTTGATCGCCGGCTGGCTGGGGCAGTTGGAGGCCGGCGACTTCACGGTCAACCCGCTTTCCGCCGCGAATGTCCCGCACCTGGTTCTGCAAAAGTGATTTCTGCCATGAACCACAAACGCATTGTCATCGCCGGCGGCAGCGGGTTCATCGGCAGCGCCCTGGCGCGGGAGTTTCAGGCGCAAAAATTTGAAGTCATCATTCTCACGCGCAAGCCGCAGGGCCGCACCGACGGCATCCGGGAAACCGCCTGGGATGGAAGACACACCGGCGCCTGGATTCACGCTCTCGATGGCGCGGATGCCGTGATCAATCTCGCCGGCAAAGATGTCAACTGCCGGCATAATACGGCCAATGTGTGCCAGCTCATCGCTTCCCGCGTGAACTCGGTCAACGCCATCGCCGACGCGCTGGCGAAGATCAAATCGCCGCCCCGCGTCTGGGTGCAGGCGAGCGCGATCGGATTTTACGGCGATACCGGCGATCATTCCCGAGCGGAAAAATTTCCTTCCGGCGAAAACACGCTCGCGGAAATCTGCCGCCAATGGGAGGCGGCCTTCGATTCCGCCACGCTGCCGCAGACCCGCAAGGTGGTGCTGCGGATCGGCTTTGTGCTGGGCCGCGACGGCGGCGCGCTGCCGGTCCTGAGCCGGCTCACGAAATATTATCTCGGCGGCGCGGCGGGCGGCGGCCGGCAATACATCAGTTGGATTCACCTCGTCGATTTGGTGCAGATGTTTGCGGTCGTCGTCCGGCGGAACATTTTGAACGGAACTTATAACGCCGTTTCGCCCAACCCGGTAACGAATGCGGAGTTCATGCGCGAACTGCGCCAGGTGCTGGGCCGTCCGTGGAGTCCGCCCGTGCCGGCCCCGGCCGTGCGCCTCGGCGCGTGGCTGATGAAATCCGAGCCGACCTTGGCGCTCGCCAGCCAGCGCTGCTCGGCGGACAAGTTTCTGGAAATGGAATTCAAGTTTCAGTTTCCACAGCTGCACGACGCGCTGGACAATCTCTGCCGGAAAAATTGATCCATGAAAACCGTTGCCATCATTGGTGCTTCCGTTGACCGCGGCAAATTTGGCAACCAGGCCGTGCGCGCCTTTTTGCGTCAAGGCTTCACCGTTTACCCCGTCAATCCCAAGGAATCGCAGATCGAAGGGCTGCCGGTTTTCAAAAGCATCGCAGACGTTCCGGAGCGGCCGGATTTGGTAAGCGTTTATTTACCACCGCCGGTTCTGTTGAAAATTCTGCCGGCCATCGCGGCCAAGGGCTGCGATGAGCTTTGGTTGAATCCGGGAACGGAATCAGCTGAAGTGCTGGCGGAGGCGGAACGGCTTGGACTCAATGTCATCCAGGCGTGCAGCATTGTCGGGATTGGCCTGTCGCCCTCGGAGCTTTGAGAATTACGCCAAGGCGTCGGCGATGACTTCGGCCATGTGACGCGTGCGGACGGTGGTGAGATGCTGCACCTGATGCCGGCAGCTCGTGCCGGAAACCACCGTCGTCGTGCCGTAGGGCTGGCGCTTGATCTGCTCGATCAGCGGCTCGGCGATCTTCAACGACAGTTCGTATTTCGATTCCATCATGCCGAACGCGCCCGCCATGCCGCAGCAGCCGGTGTCTAGCAAGGCCGCGCTCCGGCCGGGCAGGGCGGCGGCGAGCCGTTGCATGACGGCGGGATTGATCAGCGCCTTGGCGTGGCAATGCGCGTGGATGACGATGCGTTCGTCCTGCGGCTTGAACTTCAGCGCGTCCGGCTCGCTTTCCAGCAGTTGGCCGATGAAATCTTCAAAGAGAAAACAGCGCGCGGAAATATCCGTGGCCCCGGGCAGGTTCAATTCCCGGTAATCCTCCGCGAACATCGAGTAGCAGGAGGGTTCCAAGAAAATGATCGGCGCGGTGCCGGCGGTGGCGGCGAGCAGATCAAGATTGTGCGCGCCCAGTTTTTCCGCCTCGTCCAGATTGCCCACGCTGAAGGCCGGCCGGCCGCAGCATTTGCGTTTTTCCGGCAGCGTCACCGCATAGCCGGCCGCCTCCAGCACCGCCACGGCCGCCTTGCCGATGTGCGGCTCGTGATAGCGCACGAAGGTGTCGTCCCAGAGAATCACGCTGCCGCGCCGGGGCACCAACCCGCTCTCGTGTTTGGCGAACCAATGGTCGAACCGTTCACGCGTGAACTCGGGCATGGGACGCTGATCCGTGATGCCGAACATTTTTCCCAAAACGCGCCGCACCGAGCGCGAACGTAAAATAAAATTAGCCAGTCGCGGCAGCTTGCAGCCGGCCCGCCCCGCCTGGTCCAGCGCGCTGATCAGCCGTTGGAACTTGGTCAGGTAGCGGTCCTGGGTTCGTGCGTAAATCAGCTCTGCCTTGAGCAGCGGCAGGTTGACATTGGACGGACATTCGCTCACGCAGGCGCGGCAGCCCAGGCAGTTGCTCAAGGCATATTCCATTTCCACGGCGCGCAGCGGATCGGAAATCTCGCGGTTTTCCAGCGCCGCGCGGATCAGGTTGGCCCGGCCGCGCGTGGACATGCCTTCGTCGCCGGTCGCGATAAAAGTCGGACACATCGTCGGCACCTGCTTGGTGCAGCCGCCGCAGCCGTTGCATTGTTCCAGGTTGGCGATGAACGATTCGTCGCGCGCGGCAAACGCCAGTTTTGGCGCGAATGGCAGAACCAGATGATGGTCCGGGCCCTGACGAAGCAGCTGGTCAATCTTGTAACGCCCGTCACCAATGATCTTGCCGGGATTGAACAGGTTGTTCGGGTCAAACGCGGCCTTGATCTCGCGCATCACCCGATAAAGTTCCAGTCCGACCTGTTGCCGAATGAATTCCGTGCGCGCCATGCCCACGCCGTGTTCCGCCGCGAGCGAACCCTTGAACTGCGTCACCAGCGCCGCGACCTCGTCCGCGATCTGCCGGAACTTTTTCAAATCCTCCGCGTTGTGCAGGTCCAGCACCGGCCTGACGTGGAGCAACCCTGCCGCCGCGTGGCCATAAAACGATGCCTCCACCCCGGTGCGCTGCATCAAATCCTGCAGGCCCGCGACATACGCCGGCAGATCCTGCGGCCGCACCGCCGAATCCTCGATGAAGCACGCCGGCTTGGCGTCGCCCTTGCGGCTGGTCAGCAACGAAAGGCCGGCCTTGCGCAGCGCCCAGACCAGGTCGCGTTCGCGGTTGGTTTTCAAAATCAGACGGCGGCGGCCGATCTTCATCTTCACCATCTGCGCGAGCTTGTCTTTCGCATCCGCAAAAAATTCCACCAGCAGGATCGCCTCGCACGGCTGCGCATCCAGTCGCAGCAAATCGCGCACGGCCTGAAACTCCCGCTGCCCGCGGGTCTGGTCAAACAATGGCCGGTCAACGTGTTCAATTGCCGCCGGCTGCAACGGCAGAATCTCCTGCGTGGCCGACAACGCCTCGGTGACGGAATCAAAAAAGATCAGGCCCACGCCTCGCTCCGGCGGTAGCGTCACCAAATTTAGCTCCGCCGAAAAAATTCCCGCCAGCGTGCCTTCGCTGCCGCAGAGGATGGGAATCAGGTTGCCCGGATCTTCGGCGGCGCGGGCGAGACCATAGCCCGGCCAGCGCTTCAACAGGCCCGCTGGAAATTGTTCCGCGATGAGCAGTTCATTCAGCGCGACCAGGTCTTCCACGAGCGTCCGCTGGCGGCGCAGTGATTCCAGGTGCGCGCCGACACGGGTGACCTTGCCGTCGGCCATGACGATCTCGATTTCGCGGACATGCCGGCCGGTGGTGCCATAGACCGGCGTGTAGGCGCCGGAAGAATCGTTCGCGATCATGCCGCCGAGCGTCGCGCGCGAGCTCGTGGCCACGTCCGGACCGAAGCCCAGGTTGAACGGTTTGAGGAAGGCGTTCAACTGGTCCAGCACCACGCCCGCGCCGACGCGGACCGTGCGGGCGTCCTTGTTCAAATCCCAGATCACCCGGTTGTGCCGCGCAAAATCCACCACCACGCCGTCGCCCAGCGCGCCGCCGGACAGGCCGGTGCCGCCGCCGCGCGGGGCCACGGTCAGGCCCGCCGTCAGCGCGGCCTGGATGAGCTGGGCGGCCTCGCTGGTTTTTTTGGGGAAAGCCACGGCGGCCGGAACGATCTGGTAGGGCGAGGCGTCCGTGGCAAAAAGCTGGCGCGTGCGGTTGTCGAACGCGACTTCGCAATTCGCGGCGTTGAGCGTCGCCATCTGCTGCGTGGAAAGCACGGCCACAAGCTATCGGCGGAATCCGCTGTTGACAAGCGCGGGCAGGGGACAGTTCATCAGAATGCCCGCGAATTTTCTGGAGACCCGAAGTAAGGTGGACGGCATCTGCGCACAATCTTGCCGGAGGTGCGGCCGCAGGTTTGCCGTCAAGTTCTATTCACCGCCTGCCTCGTTGTAGATCACGATCATCTCGCCGGCAATACGCACATAAGACGTTTGCCCGATGGTCTGTGCGGGCGAGACATGTTCGCGCTGCATTTGCATCTGCTCAATCACGTCCATCTCCATGTTCCGCTGGGCGCGGTCGCAGCCGTTGCCGCCTTCTCCATGGCGCTCTTGCTGGCATCGAGGGCGAACAGGTCGGAAGCCTGCGGAGGCTGATGTATGGCCGCGTCGGCGACTGCCGTCCAGAGACGCTTGAGATCGCTCACCCGCTGATAATCCGGCTGGGCGTGACGATGCAACGGGTCAAGGCGCAGGATGTTGAAAACTGTTTCGTCCCGCTGCTGCTGCGGCATGAGGGTCTGTGCACTGGCTTCCTGGACTTTCACCCAGGCGTTGAGGTAGTCCGGGTCGAGGCGCACGGCGGTGAGATAATTGGTCAGGGCCTCGTTGTAGCGTTCCTGTTCCTGACGGAGATAACCCAGCAGATAATGCACCTGCGGCTTGTTGGGACGCTCGGCCGCCAGCTGGGTGAACACTTTTTCCGCGATGCTCTGTGCATGTTGCCCATCAAAGGCTTTTTCACAGCCAAAACAATGGCTCTCCACGCGTCCAAAACTATCCGGCATGAGTTCATACGCCCGGCGATAATGTTCTTCAGCCTCCGCATTCAGCCCGAGTGCGGCCAGCTGGATGGCCAGCCGCGATTGGATGCAGTAGGCGTCCGAAAAATGATTCAGCGCCTCCTCATACATTGAGATCGCATGTTTCAAAAGTCCGGCCGTGTAAAACTGGTCGGCATTTTCGGACAGTCGTATGGCCTTGACGATTTCCCGATACGTCTCTGCGTCTTTGGAGTTGCCGCGTGCGTCCAAGATCTCGGCCAGTTCGGAGTAGGCGCGCATCCGGTCACCGCGGCCTTCCTCGCCGTCGGACGGGTCGATCGCGATTGCCTGACGGATGGTTTTTTCCGCCGCCTCAAGCTGGCTCTGCTGGCGTAACAGGTGTGCTTTCCAGATCACCGGCCGTTCTTCAAACTGGTCGCGCGCAAACAATTCATCCAGACGCGGGATGGCATTGGTGCCGTCCAGTTGCAGCAGCAGTTCGTAGCCCCGATCTAGTCCGGGATACTTGTCGAGGACGGCAGCGTTGATTTTTTGCGCCGCTGCCTTCTGGCCCCGAACCGCAAGGGCTTTGGCCGCCATGTAGGGAACCGGCAGGGGCGATTCTCCCGGGGTATGCAGCCATACCAAGGCCACCTCATTGTCCAATGGCGAGGTGTCGAATAATTCGCTCAAATCTTTCGCACCCCAGTTGGGCGATTGTTCCAGCAGGGCCAGGACATCCTCATTGCGTCCGGCCTTGTAATATAATGTCGCCAGCGCGGTGAGGATCTGTCGCGCCGGGCCGCCTTGGTTCCAGTTGTTTTCATCCGGCCGGTTTCCCGACTGTGTGGTGTCCGCCAGCGCCTCCATCAGCATGGCTTCCGCCTCCGGCCCTCGTTTCAGTTCAAACAGGATTTGGACGAGCGCCCCCAGAACATTCCCGGCTTCCCCGTTGGCAAAGTTTTGTCCGGCCGGCGTGGCCAGCCACTTATTGGCGGTGCCGATACCTTCGGTAACCAGTTCCGGTCGTTGAAGCAGGATGCCGATCCGAGCAATCACGACACCCAGCTGGCCCGCATTGTAACCGTTGGGCACCGGGGTGTCCGAGCCTAACGCGATCAATTGGCGAGCCTCCTGCACGCCGCCGTCCACATCGTCCGCCGCCAGCGACGCCTTGAACAATATCTGGTGCAGCGCGGCCTTTTTGGCATCGCTCAAATCCACCTGGCTGGTGGCAGCCCGCACCAGCGTGAGCATCCGCGCGGTCTGACCGGCGTTGGCGGCGGTTTCCACATATTCATTCCAGAAGGGCAACGTTGGATCCTGCGCCAGCAGTTCATGGAGAAAATTGTCAAGTGCGTCCGTGAATCCGGCGTTCTCCATTGCCTTGAAAGCCTCGTCGAACAGATACTCATTGTTCGGGCTTTTAAGCTTTTTGGCCATGGCCACGGCCTCCGCCGTGCGATCCTCGCTGATCAGTCCGAGCAGGTAATAGATTTCCGCTTCCAGTTTTTGGCTGTCACCCAGGTCACCGGAGGAATTGATGTCGGTCGTGTCATTGGGCACCCCCGTCAAGGCCGCGAGGCTGTTGGTCGTATTGCCAAAGCGCTTATCCAGCGCCTCGTAAAGATTGACGGCATCCAACGAATTGACCAGCCCCCATTGTGCCGTCTTGAGCTGGTCCATTAGTTCCAGCGCCAGCTTTTGCGCCAGCCGGGAGGTTTCATTGGGTGCATCGAATTGCAGCGCCACATTCGGGGCCACCAGCGCCTTGCGCAAAAAGACCTCGCTCTTCTCCGCGCCGATCAGCGAAACCAGGTTCGGCACCCGCAATTGCTGGACACCCTGCCCATAGCCATAGGCCAGTTGATAACCCAGCGATTTCAAAATGGCGTCCGGGTCATCCGACATCGTCAGTGCGGTCTGGCCGAGCTGCTGCAGGATGCTGTTATAAAAATAAGCGACCTGCGGGTCCGCCGCTTTGGCCTGGACCTGTAGATTACTGGTGACGATGCTTCTTCCGGCGGTGTCGCCCGTGAGCGCGGACGCCAGCAGCCGCAGGCCCGTTTCCTTGAGTTCTAGCCCGTTCTTGGCCGGCGGACGCGCGGCGATGGCTGCGGCCAGTTCACCCCACGCCGCTGGTGGTGGCAGCGCCCCCAGCACATCATCCGCTTGGATCGGGACGTTGGCGGGATTGTAATTGAGCATCTGCTGCCGCTGCGTCACGGCCACCCGGTCCACCAGTTCCAACCAGCGTTGCGCCGCGCCGGCCGGCACCAGGTTGGTGACGCTTTCGCGGAATGATTTCAAGTCGTCCCGTAATTTTTCGGAGTCATCCTTTTTGACCTTGTCGCCGGGCTTGGCATTCCGTGCCGCCACCTGGGCCAGCACGTTGCTCGCGCCAAGATAATCCTGGGCCATACCCGGCGGCCCGCTGAGCAGCAGCAACAACGCCATGAAAAATGGTATGAACCGGACCCCGTTGGATAGCCATGCAGTGTTCATGCGTTTTAAGTTAGACAATAATTTATGATGGTTCAATAGCATTTAGGTTCACCTGACTTGTCTAAAAGTCAGGCCAGCCATGCACCCCACAGCAATGGTTCCAGCACTGGCTGGCGCGCCAATTGCTAAGTTACTCACAAGGCGGGCGTCAGTTCATCTGCGCGCGGGAAAATCCTCCCCATTGACTGAATCGTGAAACCGGAACCGGTTTTACCTGACGTTAGATAGCAATAATTATCGTTTACATGACAAAAGAAGGTTGTGGCGTGGCCGGCGATTCGCCGTCTATGGGATGAACGATGGTTGATTGAACATTGGTGAACATGAAATCTATTATGCTGACATTTCCGGGATTCCAGTCGTTGCCGCGCGGCGTCAAACAGATGCTGATGGTCACGGAAACCGATTTTTTCGTCGCGTCGCGTCCGTCGGCGGGGTGGAACGCCAAGGCTCGCCGTGGGAGCCATGGATCATGGCCTGGCAACCGGGGGATAATGAGTATCGCCGCGCCGACCGGCCCGCTCATCCGTGGGTGCATGTTGTGAACAAAGACGGGAAACCGCAGGCGATTGATTTCCCGAAAATTGAAAGCCAAAAAACCGGTGCAAATACTCTGACGCTCAGGGCCGCGAGCGATTCCGGCCTGCCGGTGCAGTTCTTTGTCGTGTCCGGTCCGGCGGAGCTGAAAGATGACGACACCCTGCAATTTCTGCCCATTCCACCGCGCAGCAAATT
>Ga0182024_10009218_pt1 | contig 20494 bp, 18 predicted proteins | sample P32metaG_FD_120480 | JGI IMG/M metagenome (GOLD analysis project Ga0182024, IMG submission 120480) | Permafrost microbial communities from Stordalen Mire, Sweden - P3-2 metaG (Illumina Assembly) | ecosystem: Environmental > Terrestrial > Soil > Wetlands > Permafrost | place: Sweden: Stordalen... | reverse complement strand
CCCACCTGCGCAGCTACCTGTCGACCACGCGCAAGCACGGCATCTCGGCGATGGACGCCCTCGTCCGTCTCTACGAAGGCAATCCGTGGATGCCGCGGGACCCGGGTAGGTGAACACTTACAAGCAGGGAGGGGGTCATGGGTGAAAGGGAGGAGTACTAGGGCGCGGTGGTCCGTTCCCGAACGAAGGCGGACTACCGCGGCCCCTGGTGAATAGTTAGGTGACCGTGATGGCGATGCTGGTTGCGCCGGTCAGGTCAGCCCCTGCGGTCGTGCAGGTCGAAGTGTGGCCGGTGGCCTCGATGGCGGTACAGGTGAACGCCACCGCGTTGCCGCCGGTGAATACCACGGTCGGGGTCTTGCCGTCCGTGTTGCTGTCCGCGAAGGTCAGCAACGCCGAGTGGATGGCTGTGTTGGCGGGCGCATCGCCGAACGTGTACGCGACGCTGGACAGCGTGGCGCCCGTCACGCTCTGACTGACGGTGCCGCCGACGAACTGGCTGGCACCGGCGCTGTTGGTGACGCCGCTGCTGGTGAACGCGGCGCCTCCCAGCCCGACGACGCCCGCCAGGCTGACGGCCGTGATGGCGATCTTGGCGCGCTTTTGGATGTTCATGGTTTGCTTCTTTCTTGGCTCGGTAGTCCGCCTGGCCCAAGGTAGGTCCCGGTGCTTTGCGTCCCCGCCTTGCGACAGTTTTGCAATTTCGTCCCGACGGTGTTCGTCCCTCCAAACCGGTATCGTCGCCCCTTATAAGACCCTGTAGGGCATTCCCCCCAGTTGTCCGAGTGTTGGCCCCGGGAGTGTCGAGCAATCCGTCTGGCAGGCGCGATTGCGCCGATGGGTGATCGTGTCGGCTAGGCGTGGGGTCATATCGAACGTCGTCGACCGGGCAAGAGATAGGCGACTGGTGTCACGGCCATTGTGCGTAACGAGCCGGGCCGGTGCCATCGACTACTTTCCCGATCGACACCTCGTCGCTGGCCTCAAGCCCGGACCGTCAGGCGCGCCGCCGGCAGAGGGCCAAACAGGGACGGCGGGGTTGGTAGGTGCCGGGCGGGGAGGTCGGCAGGAACGCGCTCTGCTCGTGACCGTCGGCGTCTGTTTGTCACCCATAGCCGCCGAAACAACGCGAACGCATCTGTTGTGTCTTGGCGCCCTGGTCGATAAGCCGCTTAGCTGCCCTTGATGCCATCTTCGACCCTGTTGCCGGTCTTGGCGTCCGTGGTACAGACCCGAAGACGAGGGACGACCATGAGATCAACCGCTGCGATGAAAGCCTGCTCGGTGAGCAGACGTGCGCTCGGAGGCGACGGCTACCTCACGAAGCGCTCGGCAGGGAAGAGCCACGTGACATGGTCGACTGCTGGAGGCACGAGCCCGATCGCTGACACCGTGATGGCCGCCGCAGTCGCCATCGTCCAAGGACACGTAGCCGCCGATGCCATCGCCGGGACCGGCACCATGAAGACTGTCTGATGACCGCCCATTCACCGTCGGTTGGGGCGTCGAAAGGACCCGGTCGTGAAAGAGCGCCGCTGCGCTTGCTGAGCGATTCGGACTTTCAGATGATCGCCGAGGCAATCCCGCACATCGTGTGGATGGCCGCGCCCGACGGGGCCACGACCTACTTCAACCAGCAGGGTTGCGAGTACACCGGGAGTCCGCGCGAGGCGAACGACGGCTGGGGCTGGGTGGCGCTCCTGCACCCAAAGGATGCCGAGCCGGCCCGACTGGCCTGGGAAGACGCGGCGCGAACGGAGGACCCGTTCACGATCGAGTTCCGCATCCGCCGCTTCGATGGCGCCTTCCGTTGGCACTGCGTTCGCGCCCTGCCACTGCGCGATGCCAATGGGGAGCTCACGACCTGGATCGGTACCGCCACCGACATCGAAGACCAGCGGCAACTGGAACTGTCACTGCGCGCCTCAGAACAGGACGCCATCGAAACCCTCACCGTCCTACAACAGATCCAGTCGGCTGCTCCCTGGGGGTTCTGCTTCGTCGACCGGGACTTTCGCATCCGTCGCATCAACGAGAGCCTCGCTCGGGTGGGCGGCATCTCGGTCGACGAGCACCTGGGGCGCACCGTGGCCGAGCTGGTGCCCGCCCTGTGGTCCCAGATCGAGAACGCCTACCAGCGGGCACTGTCGGGGACGGCCGTGGTCAATCTAGAGGTGAGCGGACCCAGCGCAGAGCAGCCCGGACGGACCCTTCATTGGCTGACCAGCTATTACCCGGTACGTGTCGACGGCGAGATCATCGGCGTCAGCAACCTGATCGTCGACATCACCGAACGCATGGAGGACGAGGAGTTCCGCGCCGCCGTCATGGACAACATGGCCGAGGGCCTCATCAGCGTGGACGGTGATGGCTGCGTGAAATACATGAACCACGCGGCCGCCAAGCTGCTGGGCTGGACCGAAAACGAGCTACGCGGCAAGCCCATGCACGGTGCGATCCACTTCCAGCAAGCTGACGGCACGCTGTGTTCCGATGAGGACTGCCCAATGCTCAAGGTCCGATCCGAAGGCTTGGACGTCCGGGTAGCTGACGAGACGTTCACCCGCAAAGATGGGACCACCTTCCCGGTCGCGTACTCCTCCGCGCCGGTGCGCGTCGGCTGCGCCCTGACAGGGGCCGTGGTGGTGTTCCGCGATGTCACCGACGAACTGAGAGACACCACCCAAGCCATGCGGGAGTTGGCGAAACTCAGTTGGGTGGGACGCATCCGCGACGCCCTGGACGACGGTCGCCTCGTGCTCTATTCACAGCCCATCGTTCCCCTCGGCGACGGAAAGCCAAGCGAGGAGTTGCTGTTACGTATGATCGGGCCGTCCGGCAATGTGATTCTGCCCGGCAGCTTCCTGCCGGTGGCCGAGAAGTACGGACTCATCGGCGAGATCGACCGCTGGGTCATCACCGAGGCGATCCGGCTCGCAGCCACGGGACGCCGGGTGGAAGTGAACCTCTCCGCTGCCTCGATCGACACGCTTGACATGCTCACCTTCATCGAACGCAAGATCCACGAGGCCGGCGCGGACCCGGCCAACATTGTGTTCGAGATCACCGAGACGGCCCTCATGCACGACATCGATGCTGGCGCCTCCTTCGTCCGAGGACTGGCGGACCTGGGCTGCCGCTTCGCCCTCGACGACTTCGGCACCGGGTTCGGGAGCTTCACCTACCTCAAAAAGCTCCCCATCGACTATCTCAAGATCGACATCGACTTCGTCAGAGACCTAACCACCAACCCCGCCAATCGCCATTTGGTCAAAGCCGTGGTCGCACTCGCCCACGGTTTCGGCGCCCAGACCATCGCCGAGGGAGTCGAAGACGAAGGCACACTCGCCCTGCTGCGCATCGAGCAGGTCGACTTCGCTCAAGGCTTCCACGTCGGACGACCCGCTCCGGTTGCCCCCCATCAGGGACCGGCTCGAATGCAGTTCCCCGGGTTGCGCATCGACACCGGCACCCGCGAGGTGATCGTTGACGGTCGACAGGTCGAGTTCACCCGCCGCGAGTTCGACCTCCTGGCACAACTCGCCGCCACCCCCCGGCACGTCTTTTCCCGCGAACAACTCCTCCTCAGTGTGTGGCAGTCGTCGTCCAACTGGCAGACCGCCAAGACGGTGAACGAACACGTCCGACGCATCCGCCACAAGATCGAGTCCGACCCGCACCGGCCCCACCGGATTCGGACTGTTGCCGGTGTCGGCTACCGATTTGACCCTTGAACATTGCGCACCTCTTGACATCTGCCCCAGTGTGTACCCCGCGGAGTCAAGGTGCGCCGGGCTCCCAGCACGGAGGCGTCAGACCCCATGGCTGACCGCATTCGACAACGAACAAAGGTCTGTTCGTGTCGTCCAGAAAGGTCCCGTAGAACCCGATACGCCGGACATGACCGAGGCCGAGCTTGAAAGCGACGAGGCCAACGCAGGCGCAGGTGAACGCCGCACCCACGAGGAAGACAGCGAGCTGTGCCGCTTGAACTATCTCGCCAACATGGGAGAACTGTCACTACGGGCGACCGAACGATTCCTAGAGTTACGGATTCGCGACCGGCGCACGGTAATCAGGGAGCCAAGAGAGTTCGACAACCCGGTCGTGCCGGCAAACCAGAAGCGCGAGATTGAAAAGTTGCTCCGCGCGGGAAGGTGATTAGCGCAAGGAGGGAACGCGCCCCCTTTCCGTATCCTCGCGGGCGTGGTGATTGTCACCCTGCTTCTCGTGGCCGGGCTCCTCGTCTGGGCTGGCGCCACTGCTGCTCGACTCCGCGATGGGGCCGCAGAGACGCACCGATCTACTCCGGCCTCTGCTTGCCCACCGCTCCTCGGTCGCCGACGAGGTCGAGGTGCGATCCATCGCCAGCCATGACAGCCAGCTCATCCGCGGGCTCCAGCGGGGAGTGGGCGACCGTCAGTAAGGCGGCCACCCCACTCGGGCGCGCCGTACCGATCGGCAACCCCCGCAGTGCCCCAATATCACGTTTTCAACTAACGCCGCCTACGCCCGGAAGGGCCGATCGGAGGCGGGCAACTCCAGCAAGCACCGTGACTTTCGGGGAAGCGCTTGCGCGGACAGAAAGACGGTCCACCGACCGTGTCTCGATGGTCGCCACGCGCCGAACGCCCGCACGTACTCGGCACCGATCTGCCTGCCCTTTTGGCGCGACCGGCGGCGCGGCCCCGTTGCGGTTGCGAGGCACAGGATCTCGTTCCACGCCGATGGGGCCGTCGGTCTGCTCACGGGTCCGGCCACTGAGAGCCCCGTTAGGGGTTGACGGTCACGTTCTTCGGCGCCGAGGCGATCCCGTTGGCGACGACGACGAGGGTGCTCGGTCCGGTCTCCGTGCCTGGCGACAGAGTGAAGCTCGCATGCGAGGCGGCTTTGGCCGCTACGGACATGGCCGACATCCCCGAAGTACGGGCATAGGACACGTCCCCCGTCGCCGTGTTGGTGATCCTGACGAGCGGGTAGTTAGTGGCGCTCTGATAGTCGTCGCCGTACGCCGAAGCCTGTGTGAGCCCGTTGAGCTGCGTGCCCGAGACTGTGTAGGTGCTGCCGGCAACGAGCGTGGTCGGGACCGAGGTGATCACCGGCTTCCAACTCGACAGAGGAGAACCAACGGCGGTGTACACCTCGAGCACGGAACCTTGCCTGCACAGCACCTGCCCGGTCGGAAGGACCAGCATGTAGGTGTAGTAGGTGGACAGGCTGCTGGCGTTGGGCGGGTCGGCGACCTCCGTCAGGGTTGTCCCGTTGAAGTCGAAGAAGTGCTCGGGCGTCGTCTGCCCGGGGCTCGCGCCGACGAGGACATGGCCGTCGGGAAGCACGGCCGCCGGCCCGTCGGCCACCGTGTAGTGCTGCCCGCCGATTATGGGAAACGTGGGCCCTTTGGCCCAGACGCCGGTTCCTGGCTTGTAGATGGCGGTGTGTCCCGTGGCGCCAGTGGCGAAGACAGTTCCGTTCGGCCGCAGGAGCTGCGGCCCTATCTCGCTGCTCGCAACCAACGGCACTGGGGTCGTGCCGGCGCTCGTCCAAGCGCCTGTGGACGGCGTGTACAGCTCGGAGTGCTGACCATTCCATATGTCAACGGTCAGCACCTTGCCGTTGGGCAGCAACGACCAGCCTTCCTCGTCCTGGTAATCGGCCTTGCCCGTGCCTGTGCCCTTCCAGGTGAGGGTGGTGGGGTTCAACAGCGCGTCCGGCGCCGACGTGACCGGGTACTGCGTCGGATCCTGCAGCATGAACTTTCCGTTGGCGAGCACCACAGAGGCGGCGTCCCCGATCTCCGCCCACCCGGTGGGAGGGTTTACCGATGTCCAGGCGTTGGTGATCGGGTTGTAAATGGCGCCCAGGTTGGTGTCAACCACCGCGTCGGACGAGCCGTTGTACTCGCCGCCTTCGACGATCACCCGTCCGTCGGGAAGGACGGCCGACGCGAAGTACGACGGGGCATAGCCGCTCGGCATCGATGCCAGCTGGGTCCAGGTGCCGTCGACATAGCTGCCCTTGCTGTCGGGCGAGAGCTGCCACCACTCCCCGGTCCCATAGTCCTGCATCATCACGTCGCCGTCGGTGAGCAGGATCATGGCGCCAGCGTTGGGAGTCGGATTGACGAGCGCCTGCCACGGGGACGTGGCCAAATGTGGGCCGGATGACCGGCGCCTTTGTGGGAACGACGCGGACGACGGCGGGAAGAGCGGGTCGTCGTGACGCCTGTGGGCTGATGCCGGCGCGGCCGGAACCTTGGCGAGAGCGCGTGCCGACAAGGCCGGCGAAGCGGTAGTGGCCGCAGCGATTGAGGGTCCCGCGACGAGAAGGGGAGCCGCCAACACAATCATGGTGCCGAACCGCCAGCGACGTCTTTTCATGTCAACCCCCTGTCTAGAACGTGGGCGGCAAGCTAACTGTGCTCTGCGCGACTGGGCAAACCGCCCACGCAGTCAGCCTTACCGGGACCGTCGTTGGACGACCTGCCTCTTCGAGGTGAGGACGGGGGGCGCCGGGGAGGTCCTTCTTGATCTGGGTGGCGACGGCGTTTACATCGGAGGCGTTCTTCGCCACGCGAGGACCTCGTCGATCTCACCCTTCTCGCTCGAGAGTGCCTGGGCACTGCCGAGGTTGAAGTAGTGAACTCGGCCCCGGACTTGCCGAGCTTTGCGAGGTCGGTGAGCACAGTGCCGCTGTTGGCGTCGTAGTCCGTGGAGGCCCGCGTGTTGAGCGACGCCGCTTCGACTCCGCCGACACCGCGGGCAAGAAACCCGCCGGTGCCGGAGACGTGTTCGACGCGGTCTTTCGTGAGGTCGTCGGGGCGATCGCGCGCGTGACGATGATGTCTGCCCCGACAGAACCGAGCGGCGAAAGCACCCGGTTCTGCGCGGCGTCAAGGCCGAGCCGGCGCCGGCGGCGGCTGCTAGGCAGCCAAGAGGCGTTGGCGAACCGCGTCCGTGAAGCATGCCGACGGGGCGCTCTCCGGACCTGAGTACAAGACGTTGAAGCCGGCGGCGAGCTCCGGATCGCCAAATAGGAGCTCGACCTGTCGCCTTCGCCTTTGGAGCTCGATATACGACGCTCTTATATTTGGCAAGCCGCTGATGGGGTAACCGGCAGCACCGTCGAATGATCGGACCGAAGTACGGAGGTCTAGCGAAGCGCCAGGTCGAGTTGTTCCGCCACAAGGTCAGCATGTCGCTGGTCAAAGACGAGCGGCGGGCGAATCTTGAGGACGTCGTCGTTCGGACCGGCCGTGCCGACGAGGATGCCGAGCGCCTTGAGCCGGTTGGCTACCTCGCCGCCGTCGCGCCCCTTCGCCCCACGACTCTCGTCGTGCAGGACGTCGACGCCGGCGAGCATGCCCCAGCCCCGCACTTGGCCGACTGCGTCGTGACGCGCCGCCACCTCCTCGAGCCGCCGCAGCAGATACGCCCCGACCGTCCTGGCGTTTGAGACGAGGCCCTCCTCTTCGATTACGCGCAGCACCGCGAGCCCCGCGACACAGGCGACGGTGTTCCCCCCGAAGGTGCTGAAGTAGTCGGTGGCGTGCATGAAGTCATCGACGATGTCTGAGCGTGTGAGGACGGCGGCCACCGGGAACCCGTTGCCCATCGGCTTGCCAAGCGTCATTACGTCCGGCTCCACGCCGGAAGAGGTGATGCTCCAGAGCCCTTCGCCGGTCCGCCCGTAGCCGGCCTGCACCTCATCCGCAATGAAGAGCCCACCGCCTGCTCGAATGGCCGTTGCGGCCTGCTGGACCCACCGCCTCGACGGCCCACGGATGCCGTCGCTCGTGAAGGCGGGATCGAGGAAGAGAGCGGCGGCGCCTATTCCGCTCGACATGAGCTCTCCGACGGCCTCGTCGACCTCCGTGCTGCTCTGTGAACCCGACTCGGTGCTGTCGACGGGCTCTCTATGTCCTTCGGGGGCCGGTGGTGGCACCAGGCGCACGTGAGGGGGCGAGAAACCTGGTGGCCACCCTTCGGGGGAGAGACTGGTCGTCGCCTCAGTGATCCCGTGGTAGGCAAAGCTGGTGACCACCGCACCGCCGTGACCGGTCGCGAAGCGGGCGATCCGCCAGGCGAGGTCGTTGGCTTCGCTCCCGGAATTCACGAACAATACGCGGTCAAGAGCTCCGCTCGTTGACTGCAGAAGTCGCTCGGCGAGCTCGACGCTGGCCTCGTGGAGATAGCGGCTGTTCGTGTTGAGCTGCCGCATCTGCTCTGCGATCGCCGCGACCACGTAGGGGTGACAATGCCCGACGACTGGTACGTTGTTGTAGGCGTCAAGATACTGCTCACCTCGCGCTCCGAAGAGCAGGACTCCCTTTCCTCGCACAAGCTGAACCGGTTCGTCGTAGCTCAGAGTGAGAGGGCCGAGCACCGCTTTTCGCGCTGCCAGGAGCTCAGGGGTGGTCCGTGTTCGGTAGGCAGGGTGGGGGTGGGTGCCCGATCGCTGCGTGTATTCGGCAAAACGTGAAGCGACCTGGTCGAAGCCCGCCCCGTTCATGAGTTGCAGGAAATCCCATGCGCCGCCGGTTGACGTTGGTGTTCCCGGGTGTGGCTCTTTCCTCGAGGATTGAACCACGAGTGCTGTTGCGCAGCGGGCCGCGACAAGATCGGCGACGAGGCGACCCTCCTCTTTCTCGAGGGGCGTGACGGCGTGGTATCCAGCAATCATGGGAGCGGCCATCTCGAGCGAATCGGCGCGCCCGTCGAGCACATCGGCAATCGCGACCGCGAGATCGCAGACCAGTGCCGTATGGGTCATGTCCCCGAAATCGCTGATCCCGATGACCGCGCCGGCCTCGTCGACGAGCAGATTCTCCCGACTCATGTCGTTGTGGATGACCTGCGCCCGCAGGCTGTCGATCGCTGGCCGCACCCTCGCGTCGAATCGGTCGACCACCTCGGTAGCGACTTCGCCCACTGTCCCGCTCAGATTCGGGAGACCCGAGCGAAGGCTCGAGGTGCGCCGGATGTCCCATTGGATCTCGTAGCCGGCGGCAGGATGGAAGAAGCCCCGCAGTGCCCGCCCCAGCCTGGCGACCGTCTGGCCCCATTCGAAGAGCGCCCGGTCGTCCAACTCCTCCCGTTCCGCGTGACGGCCCTTGAGGAACGTGAACAGCCGCACGAAGGAGTCGCGTCCATCCGATCCTGTCGCGGACCGCCACGGCGCTCCATCGAGTGCGGGGATGACCTCGCTCACAGGCAGAGTCGGGTCGACACGCGCAATGTGGGAAAGGGCGGCGGTTTGCATCTCTACAACGTCGAGAGCGTCGGCGGGGTTATGGAACTTGAGGAGGAAGCGGGTGCCGTCGCCTACGGTGACTCGGAAGTTGAGGTCACGCTCCCCGTGGAGAGGGAGAAGCTCTCCGGAGAACCCGAAGGCAGCCTCTAGCACGGCCGAGGCGGTACTGATGTCAAAGGCAGGGCATGGTGCTTTGAGCCGGTCGATCATGATCCCGTCCCGGCTTCCGGACCGGCTCGTCGTCGATCAGCGTGAGGTCGATCGCTACCAGCCGGCCGAGGCGGCCGATCGTGCGCGGAGGTGAGGCGGGAGATCACCAAGCGGTGGGCTGCGATCACGGGACTGCTGGATCTCTGAGCGGGAAGTGGCACGCCACCCAATGCTCGCCGCCGAACGGGCGCAGTTCCGGCGTCTGCTCGCAGCGGTCCTGTGCCCGAGGGCATCGTGTCCGGTAGCGGCAACCCGACGGCGGGTTCAGCGGCGAGGGGAGCTCCCCTTTCACCGCCACACCCTCCTTCAACTTCTCGACGGCAGGGTCAGCAACAGGGATGGCTTCGATGAGGCCGTTGGTGTAGGGATGAGCTGCTCTTGTATAGATATCGGCCGAGCTGCCCAGTTCGACCACCGTGCCCAGGTACATCACAGCGATCCGGTCGGCCAGATAACGGATAACCGACAGGTCGTGGGAGATGAGCATATAGGTCAGGCCGTGCTCGGCTTGAAGCTCCTTCATCAGGTTCAGCACCTGAGAGCGGACGGACACGTCAAGAGAGGAGACCGGTTCGTCCGCCACGATCAAACTCGGGTTGAGCGCCAGGGCTCGGGCCAAACCTATTCGCTGGCGTTGCCCGCCTGAGAACTCGTGCGGGTATCGCCCGACGACATGCGAGCTCATTCCTACCTGGTCGAGCAGTTCGGCCACTCGCGTGTTCTGGGCCCGGCGGTCCCCAATTCCCTGGATGGCCAAGGGCTCGCGGATGATAGATCCCACGTTCATCCGAGGGTCGAGCGATGAATATGTGTCCTGAAATATCATCTGGAGATGCCGACGTCTACGACCGACGGCGGACCTCGACATACTGCTGAGATCGTCACCGTCAAAGATGACGCTCCCCGAGCTCGGAGCCTCCAAACCGACCACCAGCCGTCCCGTTGTCGTCTTGCCGCAACCGGACTCACCAACGACCCCGAACGTCTCGCCTTTGCCAATGCGCAAGGACACGTCCGTCACGGCCTGAAGGGTGCCGATCCTGCGCCGCAGGACGCCGCCCGCCGTGACAGAGAACTCCTTCGTCACATGACGGAGCTCCATCAAGGGCGCCGAGCCCCCACGATCGGGCGCAGGAGCCTTCGCCTCTGCAGCCTGCGCGGTGACTGCTTCGGTGACCGAGGAGACGACGCCTATCGCCGTGGTACCTGCGCCCGTCGCGGCGGCGACGGCGGCAACGTCGACAATCTCGGTCACTGAGACGTCGCGCGGATAGAAGCACGCGTACGCGTGCCCGGAATCCGAGCTGTCGAGCTTGGGATCCTCGTTCCGGCAGCGATCGGCGGCGTACAGGCAACGGCTGGCAAAGCGACAGCCGTCTGGTGGATTGGTCAGATCGGGCGGCACTCCCGGGATCGTGTAGAGCCGCCGGCTCTTGTCCTGATCCACCTTGGGAATGGCGGCCAGAAGTGCCTCGGTATAGGGATGGCGCATTCCCGAAAACAATTCGGCCGTTGTCGCTGACTCGACGATCCGCCCGGCGTACATGACCATCACCCGATCGGTCCGGCCGGCTATGACTCCCATATCGTGGGTGATGAGGATCATGGCCAAGCCCAGCTCCGCCTTGAGCTCGTCGAGCAGGGAGAGAATCTGAGCTTGGATTGTCACGTCCAGCGCAGTTGTCGGCTCGTCGGCGATCAGAAGCTTCGGCTCGCAGGCGAGCGCCATGGCGATCATGACCCGTTGCCGCAGGCCGCCGGAGAGATGATGGGGGTAGCTGTTGATCCGCTCTGACGGGCGCGGCACGCCCACCATTTCGAGGACGGTCACGGCCCGATCCAGGGCGGCGTCCATGCTGATCTGTCTGTGCAGGCGAACTCCGAGGGCGATCTGCCGACCGATCTTCATCGTGGGGTTCAGGGAGCTCATGGGATCCTGAAACACCATGCCGATCTCGTTGCCACGGATGTGGCGGATGTCAGAGCCGCTCATCTCGGCCACATCTGCGCCTTCGAAGAGAATCTTCCCGGATCTGATGTGGCCGCCCGGCGGAAGAAGACGGATGATGGAGTTGCCCGTCATGGTCTTGCCGCAACCCGACTCCCCGACCAGCCCGACGGTCTCCCCAGGTTCGACGGTGAAGCTGACCCCGTCGACGGCGTGCACAGTGGCTGAGCGCAAGCGGATCTCGGTCCTCAGGTCGCGTACCTCGAGCAGGCTCATGTAGGTGTCGCTAACACAGTGCCGGCTCCTCCCACACGACGGTGACTCCTCCCAAAACGAATCCTCACCGGGACAGCGGCGTCAGATCCGCCCGAGCCGACCGGACAGACGCGGCCGACACCCGAACCGCAACAAAACCAAACGCTACGACCCAACAAGAGCTTGCTCCTCAAGGTGTGCGGATGCTAGCTTCTCGACACGTGAAAATCCCGGTCCGGCCTGGCTCGTTGACGCGCGTCCTCATCATGGTCCTCGTGGTGGGCACGCTTGTCCTGGCCGGTTGCGCCAACGTGGGCAGCTCGTCCTCGGCAGCCAAGAGCAAGACGGCCACCTTCGCGCTTGGGACCGGCGAGGACTTCACTTGGCTGTTCCCGATAGAGAATGCCGCGAACGCTGAGCCCTGGGACTGGGAGGTCTCCCAGATGTTGTGGCTGCCCCTCTATTTCGGTGGCGCTGCCGGAAAGCCGGTCGTCAACGAGAGGCTCAGCCTGGCCAATCCTCCTAGTTGGTCGGACAACGACAAGACGGTCACGATCACCCTCAAGAACTACAAATGGTCAGACGGTAAGCCCGTGACCAGCCGCGACGTCGCGCTCTGGTTCAATCTCGAGCGGGCCAACAAGGCAAAGGACAACTTCTACTCGCCCGGCCAGCTTCCCGACGACGTGAAGAGCATCGGCTACCCCAATGCGACGACGATAGTGATGCACCTCACGCGGTCCTACAGTCAGCAATGGTTCGACGAGAACCAACTGACCTGGATCTTCGCTCTGCCCCAGCAGGAGTGGGACCGGACGAGCCTGACGGGCCCGATCGGCAATTACGACGAGACCACAGCGGGCGCCGTGAAGGTCTTCAACTTCCTCTACGCCCAGTCCAACGAGCTGTCGACCTACGCCACGAACCCAATCTGGAAGGTGGTGGACGGACCGTGGCGTCTCACGGGCTATGACGCGACGACATACCGGACCACCCTTGAGCCAAACGCGCACTACTCCGGACCGGACAAGCCGAGCCTCGACAAGTATGTGATCGAGAGCTTCACTAGCAACGCCGCCGAAATCGATGCCTTGCGGTCGGGCGGGGTGACATACGGTTACCTCACCGCAGACAATTACTCCCTGAAGAGTTACTTCACGGGCCACGGATTTACCGTGGCGCCCTGGAGACCTCAATACGTCCAGTGGGCGGAGCTCGGGTACACCAGTCCTACCTTTGGGCCAATCGTTCGGCAGCTGTACATCCGGCAGGCCCTCCAACATCTCGTCGACGAGCCTCTTTACCTCCAGACGACGCTCCACGGTCTCGGCATCCCGACATACGGCCCGGTTCCGAACACGCCAGGCTCGCCGTATGTCAGCAGGGAAGAGACGATCAATCCCTATCCCTATTCCACCACAGCCGCCCGCAACCTCCTCACCAGCCATGGCTGGGCGCCGGGCCCTGGCGGCTACATGGTCTGCCGCAAAGCGGGCACTGCTGCTGGCGAGTGCGGTGCTGGGATTAGTGCCGGCCGGCAGCTCGAGTTGACCTTCATGTACCAGACGGAGTACCCGACGCTCCTCGCCCAAGTGGAGACGTACGTGTCCGCCGCCAAGGCCGCCGGCGTGAATCTGCGGCTGGACCCCCAGAGCGAGACGACCATGTTCTCCATAGGGGGCGTCTGTCCACCCGGGCCATGCAACTGGGGGCTCCTCATCTACGCGGACTGGATGTGGAACTACGGAGAGGGTGCTCTCCTGCCGAGCGGGGACTCGAACTTCAGCTCGGGTTTCTCGGGGAACTACTGGTCGGGCGGGTACTCTTCCGCGGCGGCCGACAAGCTCATCGACAATGAGCGTTTCAACAGCGGCATTGCCAACGTGTACAAGTTCGAGAATTACATCTCCCGCCAGGTGGCGGCACTCTGGTTCCCCACTGTGTCCACGTGGTCGGTCGTGCAAGACAACCTCGTGGGCTGGTACCCACAAAACGCCTTCGGCTACGCGGTCCCCTCCGAGTGGCACTTCAAGACGTAGGCCGACGTGGCTTGTCATCGAGACCAGGTGAGGATATCGGCGGCCGGAAATCGCTAGAAGTACTGCTCGCAACGATATGACGCGCCGGTGATCGTATACATCCTGCGCCGACTCCTTCATGGCGTCGTCGTGGTCTTCATCGTTTCGGTGATGGTCTTCGTGCTCCTGCACTTCCTTCCCGGAGGACTGGTACGCGCCCAACTAGGACTCGGCGCGAAGGCGTATCAGGTGCACAACCTGGAGGTTCAGGAGGGGCTGCTCAAGCCGCTCCCGGTCCAGTACGGGATCTGGGCTTGGCATGCCCTCCAAGGCAATCTCGGCTTCTCCTACAAGCTGAATTCGCCGGTGGGGACCCTGCTCGGACGCTATCTCCCCCGGACGCTGCTCCTTGTCGGGACTTCCACTGTAATGGCGCTCGCCCTGGCCGTGCCTCTCGGCTTGCTGCAGGGACTCCGCCGTAACAAGGTCGACGACCACTTGATCAGCGCCTTCATGCTGATCTGCTATGCGATGCCGGACTTCCTTCTCGGGACAATCGGGATTGTCCTGCTCAGCATCGACCTGCCGGCGTTTCCTTCCACCGCCACGAGTTTCGGGACGAGCCTGGGCACCGACGTAGCCGACCTGATCCTGCCCGTCGGGACACTCTTCCTCGGCACGGTCGCCTACTTCAGCCGCTACATGCGCTCCTCGGTGATCGACAATCTGCTCGAGGACTACGTCCGGACTGCCTACGCCAGAGGTCACAGCACCTGGGGTGTGCTCATGCGTCACGTGTTCCGCAACTCGCTCCTCAGCGTCATGACCCTGATCGGGCTCAGCTTGCCTTATGTCTTCTCGGGTGCATTGATCGTCGAGACACTGTTCAACTTCCCGGGGATCGGGTTGTTGTTTTACGACTCTTCCCAGACGAGGGACTTCCCGACGCTGCTCGGAGTGCTTCTCGTAGTAACCGTCGCCGTGGTCGTCGGATCGTTGCTGGCCGATGTCGGCTACGCGTTGCTCGACCCGAGGATCCGTCTGGACGAGGGCGCGCCAACGTGAGCGCCGCCGCACCCGGCGCCGAGCGGCCGATGCGCCGCTGGCGGAGGCAGCGCCCGACGAGCTTGGGCTCTCCCGCCGACGATTTCCTCGGCACTGGCCCGCAGATCGAGGGCTTGCCGCAGGGCGCATCCGGCAGCCTCGGCAGTCGTTCGCGACACCCCGTGATGGCGCTGTTCGACAACAAGGTCGCGTTCGCCGGCATCGTCGTGATCGTGATACTGGCGCTCTTCTCGTTCTTCGGCCCGGACTTCTATCACACCAACCAGACGGCGACCAACCTCGTGTCGCAGAATCTCCGCCCGTCTGCTCGCTTCCCCCTCGGCACGGATCCGGAGGGTCGTGACGAGCTCGGCCGTCTCATGGTCGGCGGTCAGAGCAGCCTCGAAGTGGGATTCGGCGTCGCCATCCTGGCCACGGTCTTCGGACTGGCGTGGGGCGCCGTGGCGGGCTACGTCGGCGGCATCCTCGATACGGTGATGATGCGGATCGTCGACGCGTTCTTGGCCATCCCGCTGCTCTTCTTCATCGTCTTCCTCGCCTCCGTGATCCAGCCGAACCTCTTGGTCATCTTGTTGGTGATCTCGCTCGGGAGCTGGATGGGAACAGCACGGCTCGTACGGGGCGAGGTCCTCAGCCTCCGGGAACGTGAGTACGTCGCCGCCAGTGTCCTCTTCGGTGCTTCCAGTCGCCGCATCCTCGTCCGGCATCTCGTACCGAACGTGCTCGGTGTGGTTGTGGTCGCCGGGACGTTCTGCGTGGCTGACTCAATCCTGGCGTTCTCCGCCATGGCGTTCCTTGGCTTGAGTCTTCCGCCGCCGGCCACGAGCTGGGGGGATCTCCTGACGGTCGGGATCAACAACGTGTTCAATGGCTACTGGTGGCAGCTCTGGCCGCCGGCCGCAGCCCTTGTGCTCGTCGAGTTGGCTGTGAACGTCGTAGGCGACGGCCTTCGCGACGTGACCGAACAACGCCTCGTGCGCCGTTGACGACTCATCCTGGGCCTCGCAGCGACGTCAAATCAGGCCGGCCTCGCCAAGCAAGCAGTCAAGGGCGGCTACCCAACTATCCCAATAAGGTCGCGACGGGTCGCTGCTGATGGCGGCTATCAGCTGGCGCCGGAAGTCTTCCCATTCGCGGCCGGTGTGTTCGACGGCGAGAACCGTCATGGCCATCGCGCGTGCCTGCCAGGGTGCATCGAACGAGAGCGCGCCGTTCGAGCGTGGCAGAGACGGCTCAGCGAAGCCGGCGTCGACAACCTTGGTCGCGCTCACAGCCGGGCGACGCCGATCATGGCGTCTCGGGTGACGAGGCCGGCGAGTGCGTCCTCCGACCATGCTTCGGTGCTCTCGGGGCGCATCGGCAGCACGAGATAGCGCACCTCGGCCGACGAGTCCCACACCCTGATCTCGACGTCGTCAGGGATAGGGCAACCCATTTCGGCCAGCAGGACCCGTGGCTCGCGGACCATGCGGGACCGATACGGAGGGCTCTTGTACCAGTTGGGCGGCAGGCCGAGTACCGGCCACGGATAACACGAGCACAGCGTGCACACGACGACGTTGTGGACGACCGGCGTGTTCTGGACCACCACCATGTGGCTACCCTCCGGCCCGCCGAAGCCGAGCTCAGCGATCGCGGCCGTCCCGTCCGCGAGCAGCCGGGCGCAGTAGGAGGGATCGATCCACGCGCGGGCGACCACCTTGGCGCCGTTCATGGGACCGACCTCGTGCTCGTAATAGGCGATGACTTCGTCCATGGCCATCGGATCGATGATGCCATTCTCGGTCAGCAGCGCTTCGAGGACGTTGACCCGTTCCTCGACCGGCGTCGTCGGCAAGAGATGATGGTGGTCCTCACTCATGAGTAGCCTCCAGATAGCTCTCCCATAGGTCGACGTGGACCGGGTCGCCGGGACAGCCCCACAGCTCGTCTGCCTCGAAGCGCACCGAGTAGGTGGGCTCTTCTCTGCGCCCGTCGCTGTGGCATTCGACGTCGGGCAGTGAGAAGACGCCGTCGAGGCGCACCACTTTCCCTCGCTTGCCCTGCACGTAACGTGGAGCGCGGGTGTGCCCGAGCGGGTGCCACTCGCGAACGCGAACGTGGTCACCGAGGGTGTAACGACGCTGGTCGGATGATTCTCCCGGCTCGGTCAGCCGAGCAGCCCGAACTGGGCGGGCCAGGGCGAACGCCGCTCCCAAGCGCTCGTCGAGATCCTGCTGTGTGATCGTGCCCGCCTCGACGAGGCACGTCGCCGTTCCTGTCAACCAGTGCTCGTAGTACGGCGAGGCCAGGTACCAGGTGGGACCCATGCGCTCGATAGCGTGGCGGAGCCGGCCGTCGGTCAGCGGAGCGCTCATGGTCAGGCCAAAGGCCCGCCGCTCCCAGCTCTCTTGGAACACCGGCTCGTCGGCCTCGGCGTCGACCGGCCCGCAACCCTGGAGGCCCCCCATGTCGTGTATCCCGTCCACTCCACGGATCTAACCAGAACCAGGCGCCGGGCGGCACAGCTGGCGGCCGCAGCGGGCGCGCAGCACCTGGCGGGCGGGGGGCTCGTCCCGGGACTCGGTCCAGGTCGACATCGCGCACGCCGGCTCAGGCCAACGCGGTGTTTCACACATTCTCGTCAGGCGGATTGGTTCCTCCCGAGTGCCAAATCATCGGCCGCCTCAAAGCTCAAGGTCTACCAACACCATACGCGTGCTCGAACCGAGCCTTACCTAACCTAACACCTCGCGGAGCTGCGCCCGGTTGTCGTCCCGCGTCTGCTGCTCCAGCGGGCTCCACTCGTATGGTGCGGCGGCGATCGCCAACGACATGCCCGTTGCGTCCCAAGCCGGGGACTACGACGACATTCCCGGCCTCGACGTCATCAGGATCTGAAACTACGCCGCGGGCAGGGACGGTCTCCCGGCCGGACCGGAGGAGGCGGGCTGCCGTCTGTCAATGGACGCCGTGGACTACTCGCTCCCCGGTATGGCGTCGGTCAGCGCGTCCGCGATGACGACCTCTGAACCGGCCAGCCCAGTGGAGCAGTACATCGTGACGTCAGCCGGGCCGGCCCGTCCCGCGGCTGAGCCGTCGAGCACCGCTCCAAGGTGCACGAGGGTCCTCTCGGTGAAGAAACGCTCCCCATATGCCCGGGCCTGGTCCGGCGAATCCGACACCACGACGCCGGCGCGATCCGCCAGTCCGGGCGGTGTCTCATGGGCCGACAACAACTTGGGACCGACGGTCGCTACATGGGACCCGTCGCTTATCCATTCTGCCTGGATCACGGCCGTCGCAGACCGAGTGGCTAGGACGACGATGTCAGCTCCGTCGACCGCCTGCCGAGGTCCGTCTACGGCCGTGCCATCGAGCCCCAACTCGCGGCGAGCCCGGTCGGCGTAGGCCTCCCGGTGCAGCTGATCAGGGCTGAAGACTCGCACGCCGGCGATCTCCCGGACGGCGGTGAGCGCCCACAGCTGGGACCAGGCCTGCCGACCGCTGCCGATGACGGCGACTGTCCGGGCATCCGCCCGCGCCAAGGCGTCAGCGGCGACCGCGCCCAAGGCCCCGGTACGCCGAATCCCCAGTTCGGAGCCGACGACGAGGGCGCGGATCTCCCCGCCGGGGGACCACACGACGACGAGCTGATCGGAAGCACCCGGCCATTTGCCATAGACGCGGAAACCGACCGGGCCGTCCCTATAACCGCCCACGGTGAAGACGAGATCGGCGGTTCCCAGCTCCGCACGGACTCGGGCGGGCGATGACAGCCACCCGTGCCAGGAGTCGAGCACAGCGCGACGCGCCGCCTGCACCGCAAGCCCCGGCGTCAGCCGCGTCTGCACGTCCTCTTCGGTCATGACCCGCATCCGAGGCTCCCTTCGCGCGCCACTACGAGCGCGCCGGCCAGGCCGGCGGCACCGTCGCCGAGGCCGGCGGCACCGTCGCCGATCACCACACTGTCGTATTCGCTGGCCGTCTCTTCGGCATGCTCACCCCTCCGGCCCCGGACACCATGCATCGACTAGACCCCAGGAGCAAGAAGATTGGCGAGTATGGAAAGGACGCCGACGGCGCTGGATGGAGAGGGGAGCAGCATGAAGCTTGGGTGGGTGCCTGAACTGTGGCGGGAGAAGCACGACGACTACGTGTCGCTGTGGATCGAGGAAGCCTTCGGTGGGGAGCGGTCAGCCCCTCCACCCGGCCCATTGCCCAGCCGGGCCGATGTCGTGATCGTCGGCGGCGGCTTCACCGGCTTGTGGACTGCCATCCGGCTGCTCGAAAGGGAGCCAAGCGCAGCCGTCTGCGTGCTCGAGGGGCACTTCTGCGGATGGGGCGCCAGCGGGCGGAACGGAGGAATAGCCGAGGCGAGTTGGGCGAAGTTCCCGGTGATGGTCCGCCTGTATGGGCAGTCAGAAGCCGTCCGGCTCGGCCGCGCCTTCCACGACGGCGTCAACGACCTCGATCACTTCTGCGTCGCCCATGGCATCGATGCCGAACTGAGACGCACCGGCAACGTATGGATAGCTGACAACCAGGCGCAGCTCGGATCGTGGGAGAAGGCGCAGACGGCTCTGGAATCGGCCGGTGAGAAGCGCCTCAGGCTCCTCGACAGGCAGGAGGCCAGCGAGCTGACTGGCTCGCCGCTCGCCCTCGGTGGTGTCTTCGAGGACGAGGCCGCCACCGTCCAGCCCGCCAAGCTGGTGCGCGGTCTGCGGCGAGTCGCCCTAGAAATGGGCGCTCGGATCTTCGAGCAAACGCCGATGAAGCTCATCGACACAGGAGGGGGATCTCCGGCCGTCGTGACTGAACGGGGCAAGATTCGCGCGGACAAAGTCGTCCTGGCCATGAACGCCTGGGCGGCTCGAATGCGACCGGTAAAGTCGCACGTCTTCGTGACCTCGAGCGACATCATCGCCACAGCCCCCGGCGTGGCTGGCTTGGCGAGCAAGGCCCTCGCCGATGGAGTCGGCATCTCTGACTCACGCCGGCTGATCCTTTACTGGCGCTCCACGCCCGACGGTCGCGTGGTCTTCGGCAAAGGCGGCGGGTGGATGTCAGTCGACAACCGGGTGGACGGCCGGTTCACCGGAACATCGGCTCTCGCCCGCTCCGTCGAAACCCGCTTCCGCCGCCTCTATCCCGACCTGCGGGCGGTGCCCATCGAGCGCAGCTGGAACGGGCCCATCGATTACTCCTCCACCGGTTTGCCCTACTTCGGGCCCCTCGACGACAGCAGGGACGACGTGCTCGTGGCCGTCGGCTATTCGGGCATGGGTGTCGTGCAGACGGTGCTCGGCGGCCGGGTGCTTGCTTCCCTGATCCTCGGGGTTGACGACGACTACGCCCAGCTGCCCGTGACACGCCGCTGGCCGGCCGAACTGCCGCCCGAGCCGTTCCGGTCGCTCGGAGCCCCGGTGGTGAAAGCAGCCGTCGCTCGAAAGGAGCAGGCTCTCGACGCCGAGGCACGACCTGGCCGGCTCGTGCGACTTCTGGCCGGACTGGACCCGACGAAGGCGCCCACCGGCTCTTGAACCCCCTCGGACCGCTCGGATAGGCAACAGTACACCTGTTATATATCTCTAGTTTTGAAATACGTGATATTGATTTCGCGAATAGGACAGAACTTACCGCCGGATAGTGTGTCCCCGTGGCGAATTGGAGCTTTCTCACTAATCACGGCCGGGCCCTTCTCTGCCTCGCCCGAGATCCGGAGGCGCGTTTGCGGGATGTCGCCGCCGAGCTCGGCATCACCGAGCGT
>Ga0182024_10009217_pt1 | contig 20495 bp, 20 predicted proteins | sample P32metaG_FD_120480 | JGI IMG/M metagenome (GOLD analysis project Ga0182024, IMG submission 120480) | Permafrost microbial communities from Stordalen Mire, Sweden - P3-2 metaG (Illumina Assembly) | ecosystem: Environmental > Terrestrial > Soil > Wetlands > Permafrost | place: Sweden: Stordalen... | reverse complement strand
TCAGCGCGTAGTTCATGTAGAACACCGGGTAGTCGATATCCGGAGCAAACGGCTTCAGCGTCTCGGGCGGGACACTCTCGTCGAGCATGATTTTCGGACCGGCAAACACCAGCGCGTCGGGATGATCCTCATTGCTCATCTCTTTACGGATCAGCTCAGTCAGGAATTCGGTGTCGCCGTGCTTCTGCGCCAGCCGCTTCAGATCCACGCGGCCCAGCTTCACGGAATTGATGGCGTCGCCCAAGGCCGGGAAGTCGATCCGATCCGCGCTATTCTGGCGATACAGCACGCGCTGTTCCTGCATATTGAACGCGACCACTGAAAATTTCCCGAACTGAGGCTCGCGGGAGATGCGGCGCAAAATCGAAACCAGCGCCAGCGTATCGAAAGGCTGAAGCGTCGCGGCGTCTTTGTCCTGCGGCGCGAAGTTCACCAGCACCTTTATGTTCAGGGGATGCGGCGAAGGCGTCCGCGCCACCGGCGGCTCCTCGATGAACTGCTCGGATTGCAGCCGCTCCACCTGGCCGGGCGGGAGAGTCAGCTCGATCTCTTTGTCCTTGGCCGCGAGCGTGGCGTCCACATCCCAATAAAAGGAGCACACCCGCTCGGCGCGGTCCCGCATCAGCCAGTCGACGTGATAATTTCCTTCGCCCAGATCCACCACGCCGTCGAGCGTGGCCTCGCCCTTGGCGTTCTCCTCGAGCACCGGAACCCGAATGTGCTGAACGAAGTAGGCGGGCTGGTCTTTGTGATCCTGAGGCGTCACCCGGAAAAGAATGGTGAGCTGGTTTTCGCTCCCGGCCAGGTCCTTGAGCGGAACCGTCACTTCGTAGCCGCTGTGGAACCGCAGGTCGAATCCCAGGGTGGCTTTGCCGGGCGTCACCGTGCACGCCAGATCCTTGCGCACATCCTGGGTTTCCAGAATCGCCATATCGGCGTTGACCATTCGCACCGGACCCGGGCCGGTGAACACCGGAGTTTGCGCGAGGACCGGGATGCGGATCACGATGGCCGCGCCGACCGCCATCCATCGTACCCCCGCCACACCCCGCAAACGCCGGGGAGTTCGCCAATATCGCCGCCAATAAGCCCAACGGCCACGCCAATAAGCCCAACGGATCATAGTCCCTTTAGCGCGCAGGCTGCGATCCAGTCAAAATCGCTCAACCGTTGCACGCGCGTTCCATCCGTGCGTCCCTACTCCCGATGCCGATTCTTCAATCCAGCTCTGCTTCCCGATCCCTAATCCACTCATCGGAACAATGTGTAGAACGTATTATGCCCGAATCCCGGGAAACATCAATAGTACAGTTTCAGCGAGCCGGCGGGAAGCCCCTCGTCGGTCACCAGGCAACCCGAAACGAGAGTGGTCGTACTCGGAAGGATACTTCCGGCACGCCTTTCGTTCCACGCGATTTCAAGCCTTCCAGCCCCCATCCGTAAAGGGTGCGGACCTGCCTCGTACGGCGCGCACGTCAGGCAGCGTGTTCGCCCCTTGCCTCCCATCCAGCCTGCGCCCGCCCGATGCATTGTATACTGGTCTCGAACCCCGTCCTTTGAGTTGGAGTTTCCACCGCTATGTTTAATCTCTTCCGCAGTCGTCAGAAGACCGTGCGCTATATGCTCGCTGGAATCCTTAGCGTCGTCGGATTGTCGATGATCGTCTATCTGATTCCGGGCTTTGGCGGTCCTTCCACGCCGCGCGGCCTCGACGAACAGGTGATCGCTGAAATCGGCGGCAACAAGATTACCGCGCAGTACGTCATCGCGACCTTCCAACAGGTGACCGCGCGCCAAAACATTCCTCCGGGAATGGTGGAATACTACCTGCCGCAGTTTATCGACAGCATGGTGCACGACCGCGCCGTGGTCTACGAGTTCGAGCGCATGGGGGTTACCGCGTCCGACGAGGAAGTTTACACCCTCATGACGCAGGTCTATCCTCAGTTTTTCCAGAACGGCCAGTTGGTCAATAAGGATCAGTTCCAAGGCTGGCTGGCCCAGCAGGGACTGAGTGTCGAAGACGCCATCGAAAACGTGCGTGAGTCCATAATTTCGACCAAGGCGGAAGGTGTGCTGATCGCTGCCACCGTAGTGACGCCCAAGGATTTGGACGACGCGGTGGGGCAGAGGTTCGACAAAGCGAAAATCAGGTATGTCGCGTTTCCGGGCTCGAAATTCCACGATCAGGTGAAGGTGACGCCGGAAGAGATCCAGGCCTTTTTCGCAACCCGGCGCGGGGATTACACCGTCCCCGAGAAACGGTCCTTCGTGGCGCTGGTGATCGATCAGGACAAAGTGGAACAGTCCATCAACGTGACGGACGCCCAGCTTCACGCGGCGTATTCCAGCAATCTGGATAATTTTCGGACGCCGGAGCGGGTGCACGTGCGCCACATCCTGCTGGACACGCGGAACAAATCGGACGCCGAAAAGAAGCAGCTTCTGACCAAGGCGCAGGATCTACTCAAGCAGTTGAATAGCGGCGCGGATTTCGCGCAACTGGCGCAGAAGAATTCCGACGATACCAATAACGCACCCAAGGGCGGCGATCTGGGTTGGAAGGGACGCGGGGAGCTGGTGCCGGACTTCGAGAAAGCCGCGTTCGCATTGCAGCCGAAGCAGATCAGCGGCATCGTCACCACCGAGTTCGGCTATCACATCATCCAGGGCCTGGAGCGCGAGTCGGCGCGCGTCAAGCCATTCGACGAAGTCAAGGCCAAACTCGCCGACGAGCTCAAGAAACAGAGCGTCTCTGAAAAGATGCAATCGATTGGCGATCAAATACAGGCGGCGCTGACCAAGTCTCCGGGCTCCGCTGTCGAGATCGCCAACAAGTTTGGCGCGACGCCCGTTACCGTGACCGACGCCGAACCGGGGGCGGCAATTCCAACGGTGGGCGTCAGCCCCGAAATCGACAGCGCGCTGGCCGGCATAAAGAAGAATGAAGTTTCTCCGGTGCTGGTGCTGCCGGCAAACCGGCTGGCTATCGTCGAGTTGACCGGCCGGTCAGCGGTTCGCTCGGCTGAACTGAACGAGGTCGAAGCCAAGGTTCGCGATGCGCTGATCGACCAGAGAGCCGGTGGGTTGGCTTTGGACAAGGCCAAGGAAGCCGCCGCCAGAATGAGAGCCGGCGAGGACATGGCCAAGGTGGCGAAATCGATGAAGCTGGAGGTCACTGAATCGATCGAGTTCACTCACGCGGATGCGGTGGAGGGCGTCGGCAGCGCGGTCCAGATACCGGATGCGTTCACCAAGCCGATCGGCAGCATCATCGGCCCCATCAACGAACTCGGGAGGACCGCCGGCGTGCCTGCCAACCTGGTGTATCAGGTGGTCGACCAGCACCACGAAGATCCCGCGAAATTGATGGAGGAACGGGCGTCGACACTCCACGATCTCAAAATAGCCAAGGCTACGAGGGAAAAATCTCTGTTCGAGGACTCCGTGTTCGCGCGCCTGGTGGCCGAAAAGAAAGTGGTCGTGAACAAGGACGCGGAAAAACGGCTGGTCACCAGCCTCCACGGCCGCTAAATGGAAGGAAGGAGTCAGGAGACAGAAGTCAGGAGTCAGAATGAAGAACATCGACGGCGCGCCAGCTCGACGCGGCGTCTTTCGACGTGATGTCGCCGAAAAGCGAGTAGCGATCGAAACCCGGATGTCCGTTCTTCCTTCTTTGTTTTTCCTTCTTCATTCTGACTTCTGACTCCTGACTACTTCTTCCAATGATTCATTTCCTCCTCGACATCTGGCGGAGTCTTACCGACCCCGAACGCCTGATCCGTTTGCTTTCGCAAGTGATGACCGGCTGGGCGGGCTATGCCCTGCTGGCCGCTATCGTGTTCGCGGAAACCGGCCTGCTGGTGGGATTATTTTTCCCCGGCGATTCGCTGCTGTTCACCGTGGGCGTGGTCGCCGGCGCGGGCGAGCTGGATATCGTCCGGATCTGCCTCCTGCTCACGGCGATGTCGATTCTGGGCGATCAATGCGGTTACTTCCTGGGGCTGCGCACCGGCCCGAAAATTTTCCGCCGCAAAGACTCGCTGCTGTTCAAGCAGGAATATGTCACGCGCACACAGGAGTTCTACGAAAAGTACGGCGGCAAGACGCTGATCTACGCCAAGTTCGTACCCATCGTCCGGACCTTCGCGCCGTTCATGGCGGGCGTGGGCCGGATGCGCTACGCGCGCTTCTTTTCGTTCAACATTTTCGGCGGGATCGGCTGGGTCTTGTCGATGACGCTGGGCGGCTATTATCTCGGAAACGTGCCTCTGGTGCGGAGGAATTTCGAGAAGGTCGTGATCGCGATCGTTCTGGTAAGCATCCTGCCGATGGTCGCGCAGATCTGGAAGTCGCGCAAGAAAGCTTAGGATGAAAAATCACTCGACTCACCAAGTCCGCACCCTTTATGATTAAGCCATGGAAGACGTTTCCCCAGCGCGCTCTCACAGATCGCTGGCCGTAGGTTAACCTGGAATCAGTTAACGGCTGTGTTTCCGGGGGAGCCAATGCCAGATCCCGTAGAGGCTGAAACCCCAGAGGCAACACGCTTTCCGGGAGCGCTGCGTGATATCCTTGTGGTCCGAAAGGCCGATGTAGAACTAACCTATCGCGCGCTATTGCGCGACGGAGACCTGTAAGACGTGAACGAAAAGCCCAAGCGAAAGAACCGAACAAAAGCGACAACGCCTAAAGTCTTCCTGGCCCCATTCCTAGCGGATACCGGCTGTGAATGGATTCGGTACTCGTTCATGCTGCCTTCGGCTTCGTTTGATTCCAAACGATTCAGTAAACTAACCGGCCTGAAGGCAGAATCTCACTGGGAACGCGTTCTGCCATCGGAGAATGCCCAAAGCGGCTATCACGTCCATCTCAACGGGGACATTGACAAGACGCGGGCGAGGATAGGTGTTGACTTCCATTGCAGATCCACAAAAGGCCGCAGGGACCAGAGTCCCCCCTACTCAGAAACAGTTATGTCGTGGCTCGGCGATCTCGTGACTGAGCCGAGTGCGCGAGCGCAGGTCACTGCAAGCTTCGAGAAACCGTACCCGGCGTGGAAGAGCCGCTTTAACCTCCCATTCAAGGTTACGATGTCGGGTCACGAGGTCGTAATCGACGGAGTGTCGCTCGAATTACCAGCGAATCCGCATCGGGTTTCATCGAGTTTTATTCTTTACAAGAAAGATTCGTTGTATGTAGCGGTTAACTCGATCCGGCCAGTCGAGTTCAAGAAATTCGAATTTTCTGACGAAGTACAATCGATAAATGAGTCCCTGAAGGTTTTCTTGGAGGTCTCCGTATGACCACATGTCGAGAACCACACTCCCCGAGTCCGTGGAAGTCTAGGCCAGAGAGCCGCCGTCCATTTACGCGACAGAGCAGGGTGCTCACCATGTGGGCCGATGCGGCGACCCCCAATAAATCAGAGTGTGACGCGTTGGGTCCGATCCAGCAAACAGTTAGCTACCCACCGGAGATTGAGGGGCTGTTTCTGTTCGCACTTCGTAGCTGTCCGGGAGTGGCAATGGACTCGGATGTCATGGAAGGGCAACCATGCGTAACTGGTACCAGAATTCCCGTCAGAGCGGTTCTGCGTGCCATAGAACAATACGGCTCAATTGATGGGGTTATTTCGTGCTATCCTCACCTGACAAAGGGCTTGGTAGAGGACGCGCTCTATTTTTCTCAGCTAATATTGGAACTTCCCAGTGGCATCGACCAATCTTCGGCTGCTCCTCGATGAATCAGTAACAGAGCCGCTAGCGAGCCTTATCCTTGGACTCGTCCCTTCAGCGAAGCGCTCCACCGATACCATCGGCCAAGGGGCTAAAGACCCAGCGGTTGCGTTCCACGCCAACACTGACAAGCGGACCATTGTGGCCATTGACAGTGATTTCAAAAAGTATAAGGTGGATGCGGGCGTCATTAGGTTCACTGGCGTTGACCGAGCAGACGATCATTGTCTGTTCATGATCTTTCGCTCGTTTTGGCTGTCAGGCATTAGGGCGAAATCCCGCCAACGCCGGACATTCTTGACGCAAGACGGATTGCGCATTCAAAACGGCGAGGTCATCGAGCGTAAGTGGAAACCAAAGCCTTGCACCAAAGCCAGAGGGGGCATCCGCTTAATAGAAGCGCCTAGGCGGTAATGGTGGCTCAAGTGATTTTTCCCCGAACTTAGCCACGAATACACACGAATTCTTATTTCGGTGCATTTCGTGGTCCAAAATTTTATCGCTTCACCAGCGGCTCGATGATCTTGCCCAATACGTCCGGCTTCGAACTGTCCCGCTCCAGGTGAGGAAACCGTTCCCCGCCCCGATACTCGACCCGATGGACGCTGTAATACTCGCCGTTCCTCACCATCAGTTCAATCGGCTCCGCGCTCGACGCCGTCTTCTGAATCGCGTCGTGAAGCACCATCGGCGTGTACTGGCGATTGTTGACGGCGATCAGCTTGTCATCCGGCGTAATGCCGGCCTTCTGCGCCGGACCGCCGTAGGAGACGTCCTGAATTCCGCCGTCATCCCTCACGATCATGCCGATCGAGTAGCTGTAGTCCCAATGCTTCTTTTCCTCTTCAAAGTCGCGGAAAATATCCGGCTTGGTCGAATTGTAGACCAGCTTCCACCCGCTGTTTTCGATCCCGCCCAGCGGCGCATGCGGCCCCGTGCGCTCCAGCCGCGTATGTAGAAACGCCGCCCAGTCGAACGGCTGCACGGCGTTCAGCCCCGCCACCACGTCGTCGAAGGTGTAGGTCTTTAACGCCGGCGCTCCGCCCGCGCCGCCATGGAACGCCCGGCAGAAATCGTTCAGCGATTTCGCTCCGTTGCTCATCCGCCGGATGGTCACGTCGGCATCCAGCCAGATCAGCGTGCCTTCATCGTAGTAATCCGTCGTGCGGCGATAGTCTTCGTAGTCGTCGCGCGAGTTATACAAAAGCTGCGCGGCCACTGCGGTGTCCTCGAGCGGCCGCCATTGCCGTCCGGCTTTGCGATCCAGCGCCGCCGCGATCATCGCCAGGTGATCGCGAAATTCCTCGGGCGTATAAATTCCGCTGCGCGGCGTCAGAATATCGCCCAGATATTCCGTGAGCCCTTCGTAGACCCACAACAGATCGCCCTTCATCGGTTGGCTGTAATCGGCCGTCGCCAGACCCGCCGGCCGCCGGTATTTTCCGTTCCAGGAATGCGTGAACTCGTGAGGCAGCAGATTGGCATTGGCCTTCACGCCGACCTCGTCCACCAGGCCGCGCTCGCCCACGCGATCGTCGCTCGATTCGTGATGCTCCAGGCCGAAGCTGGCGATGTGATCGCTGAACGTGTACAGAAAATGGTAGCTGCGATAATGCCGCGACCCGAACAGCGCGCCGGTTTCCTTCACCAGACTCTTGTAATTCTCCACCTGTTCCGGCGTGATCTCGATGGAGCGGTCGCTGTCACCGGCCAGATGCAAATAGTGCGTGATGCTTCCTTCCGTGCCGAGTTCGACGGTCCGATAGTGTTTGCCCGCCGACACCGGCGAATCCACGAGGGTTGTCAGCGACGACGGTTGAAACTCGATCTCATTGCGCGACTCGCGCGCGATCGGCAGCGCCGTTCCGTAGCGCCATGAATCCGGCACGCGCAGGTTCGCCTGATAGCGCAATTGATCCGACGGCACGCCCTCCGGATACATCAGCACCTGATTCCAGTTCAGTACCGCGAGCTCAGTGGTCGTCGAAGCGCCCGACGAAAATCCCGTGTTGTCCGGCGGCTGAATCTGATCGAAAGCGACGTCCAGCGAATTCGCACCCGCCGGTACTGTGACGTGATACGCGTACATGTTCACCGAATCGCGCTTCCATGCCACCGGCTGCCCGTTCGCCGTGATCTTCAAACCGACCGTGTCGATCACCGGACCGGTGGGGCCGTGCTCGCCCGGAATCCATTCGGGATACAGCAGCGTCATCGGCCCCGGCTTGGCCGGGACAATCAGATGCGTGTGAAGGATGCGATGCGGCGCGTCGGTCAGATCCACCCACACTCGAATGGTCGCGTCCTGGGCACTCACCAATGACGAGAGCGATGGGGCCATCGCCATCATCGCGATCCACGCAAACTTACGCATGCGCCTCGTCCGTCTTTTCTTCGCGATAAAAAGAAATCAAGTCCGTCTGCGGAGGGGCAATCCCGAGCTGCCTAAGCATGCTCATCACCTGTCCCCGATGCAATGTCGCGTGATTTACTACGTGCATCACTATTTCAGACGCCGCGGATTGACGCGCGGCTCCTCGCAAATCCCTGTAGTCGATCACGCGCGCCAATTCGGCGTCTGTAACCGCACTGGCCCAGTCATCCCACCGCTTCTGGACGGCGCGCCACTCCACCTCAATCGGCTCACCCGACGCCTCTATCGGCGTGCTCAGCATCCGCGCAATCCACACCCGATCCCCAAATACAATATGCTCGATCGTCCCGAGCAGTCCCCCATGCGACGCGCCCCGATCGCGCCCGCGCTCCTCCTCCGGCAGCGCCATCACCGCATCCAGCACGCGCCGCGACGCCCAGGCCGAATACCGCAAATGTCTCCGCGCCTCTTGCGCTGTCATCGCAACAGCCACGCGCGCATGGTGCGCGAAACCAAATCCGACGCATCCTGCTGCACGAAATGGCTCGCGTCCGGAATGGTGACCAGCGTCAGATCCTTGCCCATCCAATCCCAGGTGTTGTTGAGCGCGCCCGCAAGCAGCGCGGTGTCGCCGAGGCCGTGGAACATCAGCACGCTCATCTGCGTCTTCACCACCGGCGAGGTGTCTTCGGTGTAGGGCTCCTTGGGATAGTTGCGTTTATAGTAATTCAGCATCCCCTCGACGTCGGAGCGCTTCATCGCCTCCAGGTATTTCGCGCGCGCCGCGGGATCCTTCACCCATCCAGTCCATATCTCGGCGTTGAATTTCGAAGCGGCGTCGGGTTGTTGAAACCCGCGCGCGTATGCGCTGTTTTTCTGCTGCTCGGGATTGTGCACCAGTTCCCGATTGAGACCGCGCGGATGCGGAAGATTGAGGATGATCAGGCGATCCACCACCTGCGGCACATTCAACGCAAGCTGCCACGCGACCGCCCCGCCCCAATCGTGCCCGACGATAATCGCTTTTTCCTGACCCAGCGATTTGATCACCGCGATCACGTCGCCCACCAGCAGCCGCATATCGTAATTCTCCACGCCCTTGGGTTTATCACTCAGGTTGTAGCCACGTTGGTCGATGGCGACGCATTGAAACTTATCCGAGAGCGCTTCCATCTGATCGCGCCAGGTGTACCAGAAATCGGGAAAGCCGTGGATCATGACGATCAGCGGCCCACTGCCGAGACTGGCGTAGTGAATCTTAACGCCGTTGGAATCGGCGTAACCGTGTTTGACGCGCGATTCGATGTCGGACGCGGAGACAGTGGCTCCCAGGACCAACGTCCACACAAAGGCTAGCAGAAGAATTCGCATAGAGCCAGTATAATTCTCCCGGACCATGAGGATTTGCCGGCGCGCGGGAAAGCCGAGATGAATCGCGGCTCTGCTGCATCAATGCCCGCGCTACACGCCACATCGTAGAATGAAAACTCATGCACATCGACACCGCCGCCGTTCGCAAAGGCGAGGAACTGAATCTCGACGCGCTTGGCGAATTTCTACACGGCAAGATCGACGGGGCGGATGCGGGAATTGAAGTCGAGCAGTTTCCCGGCGGCCATTCGAACCTCACCTACCTGCTGCACATCGGCGGACGCGAGTACGTGCTGCGGCGCGCGCCGCTGGGTCCGGTGGCGCCCAAAGCGCACGACATGATCCGCGAAGCCCGCGTGCTTCAGGCCGTGCATCCGCATTTCCGGCCCGCGCCCGAAGTCTACCTGATCTGCGAAGACCCCGCGATCATCGGCGCGCCCTTCTTTCTGATGGAGCGGCGGCACGGCATCGTGCTGCGCGATCGCATTCCGCCCGAAATTTCCGCGTACGAGAATTATCCGCAGCGCATCAGCAAGGCATTTGTCGATTGCCAGGTGGAGCTGCATAGTGTCGATGTCGAAAAGCACGGATTGATCTCGCTCGGCAAGCCGGAAGGCTTCGTGGAACGCCAAGTGAAAGGATGGTCGGAGCGCTGGCGGCGGGCGCGGACCGAGGACAGTCCGGAAATGGATCGCATGATGGCGTGGCTGGCCGCGACTATTCCGGCGTCGGGGAAACCGGCGCTGGTTCACAACGATTTCAAGCTCGACAACGTGATGATCGCCCTAGGCGGGCCCGATCGAATCGAAGCGGTGCTCGATTGGGAGATGACTACGGTGGGCGATCCGGTGAGCGATCTGGGCCTGACGCTGTGTTACTGGAGCTCAACGCTGGTGCCGGGCACCACTCTGCAAGCTGTCACCACGGGGCCGGGCTGGTGGAGCCGCGATGAATACGTCGCCTACTACGCCGCGCAAACCGGACGCGATCTTTCGGCCTTGCCGTGGCACGAAGTGTTCGGCGTGTTCAAGCTGGCGGTGATTTTGCAACAGATTTATTACCGGTTCTGGAAGGGCCAGACCACCGACGAACGCTTCCGCCATTTCGACAGTCGAGTGAAGGTGCTGATTCAGACGGCGGCGGAAATGATGGAGCGAATGAAGTGAGCCTTCAAGGCCAGAAGAATGGCAGGCGACAAAATCGCCTGCTCCCCAAGAGCGTGGAGAGCTCGAGTTGAGCGTTCTGTATCTGGTTCGCCACGGTCAGGCGGGCACGCGCGAGCGTTACGATTCTCTGTCCGATCTCGGCCGCGAGCAGGCGCGGTTGCTCGGCGAACATTTTCGCGCGCAGAACATCGAGTTCCAGGCGGTGTATTCCGGCTCGCTCTCGCGCCAGCGGGCGACTGCGGAAGCTGCCTTGCCAGGTGTTGAAGTCGTCGTTGATGCGGGATGGAATGAGTTCGACCTGGCGCTGGTGTATGCCGGCTACGCGCCGCATTTGAGCGCCGACGACGCCGAGTTTCGCCGCGAATACCTGGTGATGCAGGCGGCGCTCACCGAAAGCCGCGGCGCGCACGATCATCCCGTGCATCGCAAGTGGAACGATTGCGATAAGAAGATCGTCCACGCGTGGGTGGAGAGCCGCTATGAATATTCCGGCGAATCGTGGCCGTCGTTTGTCGCGAGGATTCGCGCGGCGTTCGGACGGCTGGTCGAAAAAATAGGCGACGGCAATGCGATAGTGTTCACCTCGGCGACTCCCATCGGCGTGTGCGCCGCCCGAACGCTGGAACTGGAGGACGCTCGCGCCATGTGGCTGGCGGGCGTGCTGATGAACGGGTCGTTTTCCACGCTGCGGATTCGTGGGAGCGAGGTTCGGCTGTTCAGTTTGAATAACGCTCCGCATTTGAACAGCGCGGAACTAAGAACGTTCAGATAAGTGGAGCGGCGCCATGCGCCGCCCTGCCGAAGACAGCGCATGGCGCTGCCCCACACGGCACGCATGAGCGCGTGCCCCACGACGCGATAAGATAGATCACAAATGAGCTTCGATTATTCTCCAAAAGTGAAAGACCTGCAACAGCGCGTTCGCGCGTTCATGGATGAGCATATCGCTCCCAATGAAAGTCTCTACCACCAACACCTCGCCCTTTCAAATCCGAACCGCTGGAGTCCCGTGCCGATCATCGAACAACTGAAACCGAAGGCGCGCGCGGCCGGGCTGTGGAATTTGTTCCTGCCCGAATCGGGCCACGGCGCGGGCCTGACGAATCTGGAATACGCGCCCCTGTGCGAAATCATGGGCGCTTCGCCGATGGCGCCCGAGGTGTTCAACTGCTCCGCGCCCGATACGGGCAACATGGAAGTGCTCGCGCGCTACGGCTCGCCGGAGCAGCAGGAGCGCTGGCTGAAGCCGCTACTCGCCGGAGAAATCCGTTCGTGCTTTTCGATGACCGAGAAGAAGGTCGCGTCGTCGGATGCCACCAATATCGAATCGAGCATCGTGCGCGACGGCAACGAGTACGTGATCAACGGCCACAAATGGTGGTCGAGCGGAGCGGGCGATCCGCGCTGCAAGATTTCGATTTTCATGGGCAAGACCGATCCCACGGCGCCGAAACATAAACAGCAGTCAATGATTTTGATCCCGCTGGACACACCCGGAATCAAGATCGAGCGCATGCTGACCGTTTTCGGCTACGATCACGCGCCGCACGGCCACGCCGAGATGACCTTTACCAACGTGCGGTTGCCCGTGTCGAATATGCTGTTGGGCGAAGGCCGCGGATTCGAGATCGCGCAAGGGCGCCTGGGTCCTGGGCGCATTCATCACTGCATGCGACTCATCGGGCAAGCCGAACGCGCTCTTGCAGCGATGTGCCGCCGCGTCGGCTGCCGCACGGCGTTTGGCCGCAAGCTTTCGGAGTTTGAGACGATTCGCGCCGACATCGCGCATTCCCGGATGGAGATTGAACAGTCGCGGTTATTGGTGCTGAAGGCCGCGCACATGATGGACACCGTCGGCAACAAAGTGGCGCGCGCGGAGATCGCGATGATCAAAGTGGTGGTGCCGAACATGGCGTTGCGCGTGATCGATCGCGCAATTCAGGCGCACGGCGGCGCAGGCGTCTGCCAGGATTTCGAGCTTGCCTCCATGTGGGCGAATACGCGCACGCTGCGCCTCGCGGATGGTCCCGACGAAGTGCATGCGGAGACGGTGGCCAAGCTCGAACTCGAAAAGCATAAGTGAGCGGCGCATATAGTGAGTCGGGATAAATGAGTACCCTGACCGTTGTGCGCCACGCACAGGCGCGTCCGTTCGAGAAGAATTCGGACTGCCTCTCGGAGACCGGCGACAAACAGGCGGGCGCGCTCGGCGAATACTGGTCACGCGCGGGTGTGACGTTCGACGAGGTGTGGAGCGGATCGTTGACCCGGCATCGTCAGACGGCCGCGCTTGCACTCGGTGGTAATCCGAAAATCGCATCGGAGTTCAATGAGTACGACGCGGAAGGCATTCTGCGCGGCTATCCGCCGCCCTCGTCGTTTCCCGATAATCGCGCGTTTCAAAGAGTGTTTGAAGCAGCCATGGAGAAATGGGTTGCTGGCGAAGATCAGGAAACTCGGAATTGCGAGCCGTTCGCCGATTTCCACGCTCGCGTGCTGCGCGGCTTGCGATCGATTCAGGACGGTCCTTCCAATCGCAACGTGGTCTTGTTCACTTCGGGCGGCCCCATTGGAGTGCTGGTGCAGACTGCCCTCGGCGCGCCGGCGCGAAGTTTCGCCGACGTAAACTGGCGAGTACGGAACTGCTCGATCAGCGAATTCGTGTTTAGCCGGGAGCGGCTATCGCTCGATTCGTTTAATTCGGTTTCGCACCTGGCACCGAACCTGCGTACATTCAGGTAGCAAAGAGCGTATACTCAAAGGTGCCATGAATGCAGCGAAGCCGTACGAAGAGATTATCGATTTCATTGCCGCCGGGAGTACGCCGGAAGCAGTAGTTAAATTTCGTCCTTCCGCGGGTGCGCAGAAGCGAGTCGCCGCACTCGTCGAGCGCAACACGACCGGACGGATCTCTGTCGAGGAACAATCCGAACTCGAGGATTACCTGCAGCTTGAGCATTTGATGGTAATGGCCAAGGCTCGGGCACGGTACTTCACGCAGATTGCGCCGTGAAATAGGCGGTGCCCTGCGCCGGCTGGTTGAGAGCCGGGCCAATGGGCGTTGCGAGTACTGCCTTCTTCGCCAAGAAGATTCCTATTCCCCGCATCACATCGACCACATCATAAGCCGCAAGCACGGCGGGCGTTCCGTGTACGCGAATTTGGCTTATACCTGTGTCCGCTGCAATGTCGCCAAGGGTAGCGATGTCGGGTCCATCAATCCGCAAGATGGAGCATTGACCGCGTTCTTCAATCCGCGGCGTGAGCGTTGGGCTTCACACTTCATGCTCCAAGGTGCCGTGATTGAGCCGCTAACCGCAGAGGGCGCGGCCACCGCGCGAGTGCTCCGGTTTAATCTCGATAAGCGCGTCGCCGAGCGCCGGCTCCTGATTGCCTTTGGACGATATCCGTAATCACTTCCTGGGTTACTGCTTCTGGTCGGGCTTCGGCGGCGCCTTGATGTCGAGCTTCGGATAGTACGGCTCGGTAGCCGAGTTGAACTTGTCGAGCCATTTCTTCCCGGCCTCCGACGGCGTGAAGCTCCACTCCTGGCGATGATAGTTCCAATCGTCCGGATTCAGCTTCTGGGCGTGCTCGAAATACTTGGCCGCCGCCTCTTCATTCTTGTTCTCGTGGAACCACACGGCGAGCTTGAAACTCGCGTCGGCCTCCATCTCCGCGGGCGATCGCGGCTTCACGCGCCGCGCGAATTCCTCGTCGGACAAAACGAACTCGCTCTTATCGCCCTTGGTCACCCAATCGCGCAGGCCGGTGAGATACTCTTCGCCTTGAGTCGTGATGCTGCCTTTGCCGTATGTCGTGGTGCGGCTGTAGGTCCAGGCAGGTTCGGCGGGACGCACCACGCGACCGCGCTCATCGATCCACACGCCCATCGGCACGTTGACGAACTGGAACGCGGAACTGACCGCGTGCTTCGCGTCGATCAGAGTCGTGTAAGTCGCCTTCGCGCGATCGTACCACTGACCCGCCGCGGCTTCCCCGCCGGTGTCCTGCGCGGCGGCGATAATTTCAAAATTCTTGCCCTGCATTTCTTCGTAAAATTTCTGCCAGCCTGGCAGATCAAGTCGGCATCCTCACCAGGAAGCCCAGGTGACCACCAGGGCTTTCTTCCCGCGAAAATCCGAGAGGTGAACCAGACGCCCCTTGCGATCGGGCACTGCGAAATCGGGCGCAAGTCGCGAACTCAAGTAACTGCCGGTCAGGACCGGGATCTCGCCGAAGCTCCACGTGCGCGACGCGGCGTCGGCGATGTACCTCTCGCCCAGTTTATTGGCGAACGCCGTCAGATTGAACCATTCCCCTTGGAGCATGGTCTTGGGGATAGGGACGCATACATCGTTGCGGCATGCGCCTTGCGGCTTCACCTCGAATTCGTTGACACGAGGCAGATCGGCTTTGCGCACCCACAGATCTTTTGGATCGGCGCGCGTCCGATCGAGGGTCACGTTGCGATCGCCGTACAAGACTGTGACCGAAGTGTCGGGCGCGGCGTGATCGGGGATAGCCGTGGCCGCGGCCCCGGCCGCGATAAGAAATGTTCGCCGGTTCATATGGATAAGGATAGCGGATCACTTGCCGCCCGTGGACGCGTGGGCGTGCGACGCCTCGGGGACTGGTTGGGGCGCCGTTCCCTTTAAGGACGGGGTTACTTGGGGAGATCCGGGAGCGGCCGCCGGTTTGAAACTCCAAAAGATGGTGCATTCGCCCAAGTCGACCTTTTGCGCGTAGATACTCAGGCCGTCCACGCGATCCACTTCGTCGCTGTCGTCGCACACCGCATCGGTAAAGTAGGCGCGTTCCGAAATCCTGCGCTCCAATTCCTTATGCGGCAGGATGTGCAGCAGCGCGTTGCGCTCCGGGCCGAAATCGAGCTTGTGCGAAAATGCGAACTCCATCCCCTCGGGCGGCGGGCGATGCGTCAGGAAATAAATCTGCTCCGCGCCGAGCAAGGTTGCGCCTTTGGGCGTGACCTCTTCCACTTTTTGCGCCGCGCGTTCCACCTTGCGCCACGTGAAATCGTCGCGATTCTCAAACATGCCGCGCACAGTGCCGAGAAGAAAAATGAGGGCTAACCCGCCGATCAACTTCGCCGGCCGCTCCAGAACCTCCAGGCGCATGGCGAGCCGATACAACCCGAGCGTGGCCAGAATCGTCGCGGCCGGGATCATCGGGATGAAATATTGCGGAAAGGTCGGATGCGCGAATCCGTTTTGGATGCTGACGGCCAGCATCAGCCACACGCACAGTGTGAAGGGCGCGCGTTCGGCGCGGTCCCACGTTACTGCCAAGTCGACCGTTGCCAAGGACGACCCACGGGACGACCCACGGGATGACCCTCGCCACAAAAACAGGACGCCCGCGAGCGCCAGCAGACTCAGAATCAGCCCTTGTGAGTGATTCACCCAGGACGTGAGAATATCGACGTCGTGCACCGTTGCGCCCGGCCAATCCACGCGCCGGTACGCCGCGTGATATTGCACCAGATTGAACCAGGTTTGCCGCGAGCCCTTCGCGAAAAGGAAAATGATCGGCGCGAACGCGACCAGCGCGCCCACCGCGAATCCGGCGAACTTTTTCAGCCGGCTTCCACGCTGCGAATAGATCAGAATCCAAACCAGGAAAACGGGACCGGTGGCGGCGGCGAGCAAAGTCCCCGAGACCGCCGCCCCAGCGAAGAATCCGGCGATCGCGGCCATGCCCCATCGCTCGCGCTCCACCGCGGCGGCCGAGGCGAGCAATGCGGCGGCGATCGTAAACATGGAAAACGCGTAGGCTTGGGCGATGGCTCCGAATTGCAGCACCAGCATGTTCAGGGTGAACAGCAGCACCGCCGACAAGGCAGCCGAAAAGCGCCAGCCCGCGTCCGGAAAACGGGCGAACAGAAATCGCGCGATCAAGGCCGCCGCGCCCAGCGCCAGCAGCGCCGCGATCACGTGCGTCGCGCGCCAGCTATCCCCGAAGATCCGCATCCATGCGGCGTTCCAATACGCGTTCAGAGGAGCTTGCGGAAAACAGAAATCGATATAGGGTTTTCGGCCGGCGTTGATCAGGTGCGCGGCCAGCAGATGGAAGCCCTCGTCCCAGTGGAACGCCATGGTCTGGGAGTAGACCAGGTAGCCGGGAAGCAGCGTCGCACACGCCGCCAATATCATCCGGCGCGCGCCGCGATCGAGGCCGGGTTGGGGATCGTCAGGCTGCAACCCGAGATGTTAGCACGCGGCTCGGCCGTTATTCCGCCCGATCCTAAGGCTGCATCATCAGCGCCTTCATCCTGAGCGAGCTCTCGGATTAGGCGCGCAGCAATCTCGTCGCGCGAGACACTGTAACTGCCTGATTGGAAAGCGGCTTGGAGCCGAGTAAGCCTCGCCGGATCAGCGGCGGACACCAGCGCGGCAAGCTGCGACGCGAGGTTCGAAATCTGAACCTCGTCCCCGTCGGCTCCCTGATGCTGGCGACCTATACCCTTAATGACTTCCGGATGGATGGGCGCCGTCTGCTGGAGCGATTGCGTCAGGTTCAGTGCGTCCAGGTCGATCTTCATGATTGGTTGTCTCCGTGTTTAGTTCTTTGACGATCATCTGCGCTAACCCCATGCCACCATTCCGCGCGAGCAATTGGCAGAGCCGCTGGTCGGCGAGATCCATCATGGTCTCGCCTGAAGAATCGCTATCCTGGTCCCGCGCGGCTTCGCGAACCGAGCGCGGCATCTGCCCGATCATCAGCGCCTCGAACTGCTGGGCTGCGTCCTGAACCTTGGACGGCTTGGCCTGGGCGTCCAATTGAGCGCGGCGACGCCCGGAGCGGCGGATACGGTCGGGTTGATCATAAGATCGGATTGGTCCTCGATCTAGACAGGTCATAGCACTGCGTCGAATCACGACAGGCTCATCGCAACACCGCGTTGATTACAACGCAATGATTTCAGTATCGAGAGCCCCTGCCACGCGGAGATTTTGCAAATGGCGATGATGTCGCGCTGAGTGGACCCGACGGCTTGCAGCGCACGAACTAATTCTTCGACGGTTGCGCCTTTGGCGACGACGACACTTTTGGTTTTTTCCTCCTTCACGTTCACGGTGACATCCGGAGTCACAACCGTCTTGCCCGCCGAGAGCGGTTCCGGTTGGGATACCATGCGATCGCCTTCGATGATATGACAAGCCCACGCGTAGAGCGCGCGATCTCTTCCTATGCAATCCTCTATGCAACTCTGGCGACCTCTTCAATCGCACGCTTGCCCATATCCGAGGAAATGTTCATGGCCTTTGCAGCATTTCAAACTGACGCATCACGCCCACCAGCTTTACGGTCGATTCAGAGACGGAGACGTTGGATTGTTCCACCTGCCCCTGAAGGATCTCGGTGCTGCCCGATGCCTTCGAAACCGGCACGCCGGCGCCGGAGATGAAGTAGCTGTTGCCGAGCTTGCTGAGGGCCTGCGGAGTGGAATCCGGCGAATCGACCTGGATTTGCGCGAGAGTCTGGCCGTTCTGGCTGACGATCCCATCCTTGGATATGTCGATGGGCTGCGCCGGATCGACGGTAATCGGCGCTCCCTGGTCGAGTAAGTTACGCACGGTATAGCCGTCGGGCGTTTCAATTTGGTTGGTTTTCGAAATCCGAAAATCGCCGGTGCGCGAGTAGACCGCGCCATGGGGCGAGTTGAGCGCGAACATTCCTTTGCCGGAGAGCGCGAGATCGAGGGGATTCCCGGTCGCAACCATGGAGCCCTGAGACAAATCGGTCCACTGTGTCGTTATTTCAGGGAGATGCTGGTCGTAAAGATCGTAGAATTCGTGATCAGATTTAAAGCCGGCAGTTGCCGAGTTGGCAATATTATTGGCCAACATCTCGAGCGTATCCATTCGCGCTTTCATTCCGCCGGCGGCCGAGACGAGGAGTGGATCCATTTTGAATAATGCCCGGAGTCGATTAATGCCCAGTCTTGAAAACTTCGAACGTTTCCCAGCTTGAACGGAGCAACTGTGACGCCGTTTGAGAAAGGTGATCGAAATCATGCCGATGAGGATCAAGAGAGCCAAAGTGGGATCGGCTGAGCTGTGCCGTTTCGGTTCGCGTCCCAAGTTGGCTTGAAATTATTCCCGTAAGTTATTGAGTTGCTGGTTTCGGCTGGTTGGGCAGCCGACTGCATTGATCTGGGCGTGAACGCACTCGCGGCAGCGGCACCAAATCTAAGCGATCCAACCCTAAGGGCCGGCTTGCTGGTGTCTCCCTCCCTCTCGACGGCTTCCGCGAGTGCGGCACTCACCCCGAACGGATTTCTCAGCCTTATTGATGCGCTTCTGGGTGCAGTCGATTCCAGTGATGCGTATGAAGGTGCTCCGTATGTCCCAGCAGGAGGTGCGCCAGGAAGGCAAGGACAATGAAGGCAACCCGCAGTTGAAGATGCGCATTCGCCGGATGCAGCGCGACTCACTGCGGCGGCAGATGATGGAGGAAATTTCGAAGGCCAGCGCGGTGATCGTCAATCCGACGCACTACGCGATTGCGATTCGCTACTCGGTGGATGCGGCCGGCGCGCCGAAGGTGGTCGCGAAGGGCAGGAACTACGTCGCGGCGCGCATCCGCGCGAAAGCCATCGGGCACCACATTCCGATCGTTGAGAATCCGCCGCTGGCGCAGGTACTGTGTAAACCGGTTGAAATCGGACAGGAGATCCCCGGCCATTTGTATCGCGCTGTTGCTGAGATCCTCGCTTATATTTACCGGCTGATGAACGGCCATCTGCCGGGGGTCTGAACCCAGGTGACGAGATTCAGGGATCGAGTCCGCTCGCCGAACCAGTGGCAGGGCGGGACGCACGGCGATACGCACACGGAAGAGAAAAGTTTCACCGAACACGTGGCATCCTCGCGCGCCGGCGGTTGCAACCAAGGGCCTGGCGATCGCGTCCAATGAGGTGCAAGGAGGAAAGTAACTATGTGGCCGGTCAATCATCCTAAATCGACGCGCACGTTCGCGGCAATTATCGTGACTAGTGGGCTTATCGGGTCCACGATACTTTCGGCTGCTCCAAAATCACCCTCCGCCAATGGGCTCGAAAGCAGGGTCCGCCATGAGCTGATAATGCTTCCACGCCTTACATTGTTCGACGACCTTTCTTTCCGCGTGGATGGCAGCGTTGTAACGTTGTTGGGTGAAGTGACCCAGCCGATACTGAAAAGCGATGCCGGGAACGCGGCGGAGCGCATTGAAGGCGTGACGCGGGTGGACAACAAAATCGAAATTCTGCCGCTGTCACCAATCGATGATGGGATTCGGGCGCGTGAGTATCGCGCGGTGTTTTCGGGTCCGCTGTATCGCTATGCGTTGGGCACGCTTCCCTCGATTCACATCATCGTGAAGAACAGCAGCGTGACGCTTACCGGCGTTGTGGCGGATCAGGCCGACCGTGAACTGGCTTATATGCATGCCAACACTGTTCCGGGAGTCTTCACGGTGACCAATCACCTTCAGGTCGAAAAATAAAATTGAGTTCGTTTCGGATCGCCTGGACGCAGTCATGCCTTCTCGCAGGCACCAGGATTGATCCGCGGCGGCCTGTTCGCCTCCTGGACGGGCCGCCGTTTCTATTTTCGCGACTGCTAGAGGTTTGGCCGGGCGGTGATGCACGCACGTCTGTCCCGTCCGTCCCCGCCCGAATCGCGACACTTCTGGTTTTCTCGGGGTGAGCGTCGGCTGAAGGGCGGACGGCGGCCATCGATCTAAACACAGCGTCATAAGTATTTGCGAATGGCCGCTTGCTGACGCGCGCGGTTCCGTAACAGAACCGCGACCATCAGGGAGCGGATGCGCAAATACTTC
>Ga0182024_10009216_pt1 | contig 20498 bp, 17 predicted proteins | sample P32metaG_FD_120480 | JGI IMG/M metagenome (GOLD analysis project Ga0182024, IMG submission 120480) | Permafrost microbial communities from Stordalen Mire, Sweden - P3-2 metaG (Illumina Assembly) | ecosystem: Environmental > Terrestrial > Soil > Wetlands > Permafrost | place: Sweden: Stordalen... | reverse complement strand
ACCGAGCGGCCTTCGACGAGCACGGCGTTGACGCAGTACCTGGCCAGATCCATGGGGCCCCCTGAGAACGGGTGTCCCAGAATTGCTGACACATGCTGTCCCAGAAACTAGGGAACCTCAGACCAGGCAACGGAAGAGACTCCGTCGCTCTGGCAGGTGCGGCCCCATCCCGGAGGCGACCACCGGATCGTCACCGAGACCTGGGAACCGCCGGCCCGGGCCCGTGACTACATCGACGCCTACGGCAACGCCTGCGACCGCCTGACCCTGCCGACGGGGGCGTCGGTGGTGCGCTATGACGCCACCGTCGAGGTGACGTCGAACTACGACGATGCCGACAAGGGGGCAGCCGCCGTGGCCATCGAGGACCTCCCTGATGAGGCCTTCGTCTATCTGCTGCCGAGCCGGTTCTGCTGGCCCGACATGCTTCACGACGCCGCCTGGGAGTTGTTCGGGCGGGTCGAGCCGGGCTGGGCCCGCGTGCAGGCCGTCTGCGACTGGGTCCACGATCATGTCCGCTATGAGGTGGGCGCCAGCACGGCCCTGACCACGGCCTACGACGTCTGGCAGTCGCGCACCGGCGTGTGTCGCGACCTCACACAGCTCGGCATCACACTGTGTCGATCCCTGAACGTGCCCGCTCGCTACGTGGCCGGGTACCTACCGGACATCGCCGTGACCCCGCCGGATCTCCCCATGGATTTCTGCTCATGGTTCGAGGCGTGGCTCGACGGCAGGTGGTGGACCTTCGATCCCCGCAACAACGAGCGTCGCATCGGCCGGGTGGTGATCGCCAGGGGCCGTGATGCCCTCGACGCGGCCATGGTCACCACCTGGGGCCCGGCGGAGCTCCGTATGATGACGGTCTGGTCCGACGAGGCGAGTGGTGATGGTTGAGATAGCGGCGACGTCGGAGGGTCTGTACCTGCTCGAGCAGCGGTTCCGTTACACCTATGACTATCCGGTGATGCGGCTGCGGCACCGTCTGGTGGTCGTCCCCCGAGATGTGCACGGCGGCCAGTACCGACTCGATCACGGTCTCACCGTGTCGGGTGCGCTGGTGAGCGTGTCGGAGACCTCCGACATGTTCGGCAACCACGTGATGGAACTGGGCGCGCCCGAGGTGGACGAGTGGATCGAGTTCAAGGTGTGGGCCCTGGTGGGGTGCCGCGGGCCGGCCGGAATATCGGCGATGGCCCCCACGTCGGTGGGCGACGGTCACCTCCTGGCCCCGACGGCGCTCACCGGGGCCGACGGAGCACTGGCCGAGGCCGGGCGTGACCTGGCGGCCGCCGCCACGAGCGCCATGGACCTCGCCGAGCGGGCGTGCACGTGGACGCACCGGGCCATGACCTACGAGCACGGTGTTACCGGCGTGCACACCACGGCGGCGTCGGCCCTGGCCGGGGGGCGTGGCGTGTGCCAGGACTACGCCCATGTGATGTTGACCGTGTGTCGGGCGGGCGGCCTTCCCGCCCGCTACGTGTCGGGGCACCTGACGGGAGAAGGCGGATCGCACGCCTGGGTGGAGGTCGTGGTGGCCGATCCTTCGGACGGCAGTGCCGGTCGGATGGTGGCCGTGGCCTTTGACCCCACTCACGAGCGGCGCGCCGAACGGGGCTACTTCACGGTGGCGGTGGGCCGTGACTACGCCGATGTGGCCCCCACCTCGGGAACCTTCGAAGGCAGCGGGCCCGGCGTGTTGTCGGCCCGCAAGCGGCTGAGCGTGGCCGATACCCGCCGGCACCCCGCCGCCTCATAACTCGGGCGGCCGGTGTCTCTCGGCCAGGCGGTGGGAGGCGAGGTGGGACTCGACCCGTTCCCGCCACCGCGGTGAACCGAGCACGCGATCCAAGAGGGTCTTTCCGTCAAGGTCACAACCTATGTCGGCCGACAGGTGATCCCAGGCCTGGCGCTGCGTCGCGCGCCGCCACGGTGAACCGGGGGCGTGAATGGTCTCGAGGCCGAGAGGGCTGCCGCCCAGTAGGCAGGCTCCGGTGACCGTGACATAGCTGAGGGCCGAGTCCACTGTCTCTCCGTGGCATCGGACCTTGTCGATGCGCCGCCATTGATAGGCGTGGCCGAGAGCTTCGGTCTCGTTCATCTGATCGAGTTGCGGCGGGGTCAACCATGTGATGAAGACATGCGCCGACGTACCCGGTGAGTCAAGCAAGGTGGCCGGCAGCGATCCGTACCACGCCACGTGGGCGCCATAGACGACGTCGAGGTCTTGGATGACGGCGGTGAGCACGGGGATGGAGCTGTGGGGCGAAGCCGGGTCGGTGAATCGCTTCTCTCTGAACTTCCGGGTCAGTTGTCCGGGCGAGGCATTCGAGCCGATGGCCAGAACGGGATGACGCCCGGCCGACACGGCGTCGACGCGCACGGAGGACGCAAGGCCCTCGAACCGGCCCGCCCGCCAGACGAAGGAATGGGGCGGCACGTCGAACGGGTACTGGAGTGGATCCCAGGGGAAGGCCACGTCCACCAGGTCCACGATACCGGTCCCGGCCGATGGCGTCCCCAGCAGCGGAGCCCGGCGCGGGCCTACCGTGATGCGGACGACGGGGGTCCGATCAGGTGAGCGGAAGTCGCTGGACACAGGGGGAAGGTCATCGTCTGCTGCGTCCGCCGACGGTGGAGGGGGCGACAAAGGCGGGCCGTGTCGTCATGGCCCTGGTCATCGTGGTGGTGGTCCAGCTCCGTCCTGTTCCCCATGCCGGTGGGGGTGTGGGTCCAGGGTGTGGTTCTGGGGCTGCTCGGCGGCGGCCCGACGACGCCGCTCGAGGCCTACGGCGACCAGGGGGCGCCGCCGCTGCCCAGCTACGCCTCGCCCGCCGACTACACCTTCATCTGGTACGACGCCACGGCCAAGGGAACCGATGAGGAAGGTGTCGAGGGCACCGGGATGATGCGCTACGTGGACGAAGGTCGTCGTTACCCGGCCACCGGCGGCCCCGCGAAGGAGGTCCCCATGTTCCAGGCGGCGGGGAACGTCATGGACTACCAGACCTACCCGACCGGGGGGAAGCCCCCGACCTACCCGCCGTGGCCCGGCTCGCCGACGGCCAAGGCCTGAGAGGTGCCGATGAACGACCCGGACAACCGGCCATGACGTCGCAACTGCTGCTTTTCGGGATTCTGGGCGTGGCCAGCACGGCCCTCGCCGTGGCCGCCAACCGGCGTCTCTTCGCCGGGGGCGCCGCCGGCCGGCCGTCGGTACTCGAAGGCCTCTACTACGTCGCCGGCCTGGCTTCGCTCGGTCTCGGCTGGTACTTCAACGTCCGCTACACCCACACCTACCCGAACGCCAGCTACGTCAACTACACGAAGATGCTCTTCTCCAACTGGGCGGCGGATTCGGCTGCTCAGGATTACATCATCGTCAACGTCGTCCTCCTGTCGCTGTGGACGATCACCGACGGGCGCCGGCGGGGCATCCGCATCCCGTGGATCTTCTTCGTGATGAGCCTCTTCACCAGTTTGGCCTTCGCCATGGCCATGTATCTGGCCTTCGTCGAGCGCCAGATCCGCTACGGACGCGAGGAGACGGCGTCGAGCACGGCGTAGCCGCAGTTATAGCCGGGGATGAAGGTGACCCCGGGGCCACCGTGGCAGCCGGCACCACACAGGTAGAGACCGTCGATGGGCACCGGATTATCGGGCCAGCCCCGGGGACCGGGGCGGAAGGGCCCCATGAACTCCGGTTGCAACAGGCCGTGGGTGAAGTCGCCGCCGGTACAGCCGAACATCAGCTCGTAGGTGTAGGCCGGGTAGTTGAACTGGCGCTCGATCAGATCGGGGAAGTTCGGAGCCACAGAGGCCACCTTGGCCACCATGCGCTGCGCCATCTCGTCACGCAGGCGGGTCTGTTCGGCGTGAGTGGCACCGATGGGGAAATAGAAGGCGAAGCTGCTCGCCGCGTGCTTCCCGGGGGGAGCCAAGTCGGGGTCGTCGAGCGTCGGGATCTGGAGGTTGAACGACGGCAACGCGGGCACGAGGCCCTGCACACAGCCGTCGTAGTCGAGTTGCATCTGTTCCGCCGTTTCGAAGAGCGTGACGTTGCGGCGGAGCCCGCCTTCGTTGAGGACGTCGTACGGCTTGGAGAATTCGGGCAGGCCGCTCAAGGCGAAGTGCATCTGGAAGTACGCGGCCCGGTGGTCGATGGCCTCGACGCGCCGTATGAAGGCCTCCGGCAGCTCATGGCGGTCGAGCAACGAGATGAAGGTGGCGGTGGGATCGAGGTTCGAGACGACCACGGGTGCGGTGACGACCTCCCCGTCGCCCAGAGCCACGCCCTCGACGCGGCCCCCGGAGGCCACGATCTTCGAGACCTTGACGTGACGGCGCAGTTCGCCGCCGCTGCGCTCGAACAGATGCAGGACGTGGTCGGACATGGCGCCGATACCGCCGCGCACCTTGGACATCGTGGCATCGCCGGGAGAGGCCAGAGCGAAGGCGAGACACAGAGCGCTGCCTGGAGAATGGGGGCCCAGATAGGTGGAGTTGACGGCCAGGAATGTCAGCATGCTGCGAATTTGCGCGTGTTTCTGGCGGTCGGGTAGGAAGCGGTCGATGACGTCCATGACGGTTCCGAACAGGGCGGTGCGGATGGCCTGGCGCTCGGATTCGTTCGACGCGCAGGCGAACATCTCGTCGAGCGATTTCGGTGGCTTGCGCACCTCGAACCGCCCGAGCGCCCGTGCCGGTGCGTCGACCCAGCCCGCCACCTCGGCCATCCCCATCACGGCGTCGAGCCCGATCACCTCGCCCAGGTGGTCCAGGAGCTTCTCGGGGTCGGAGTAGAGCAGGATCGGCGGTTCACCCGACGCGCCGATGCTGGCCGACTGCACGTCGGGCTCGTAGATGGGGCACTGATCGAAGCCGAGGTCCTCGTAGATCTCGTTCGGGAGAGGGAACTGGACCGACCCGGCCAGCTCGAAGCGGTAGCCCCGGGCCAGTTCGGTGGTGGAGGACATCCCGCCGATGAAGTGGTTCTTCTCAAGGCACAGGACCCGCAAGCCGCCCCGGGCCATCACCGCCGCCGCCGTGAGGCCGTTGTGGCCGGCACCGATGACGATGGCGTCGTAGTCCGACATTTATGGGACCGTAGTCGACCGGTGTCTCGTCCCGTCCCGTCCCGTTCTCACCCGCGCCCGAAGGCCACCATGTTGGCGTCCACCAGTGTCGCTTCCCCGTCGAAGCGGTAGGCGACGAGTGGTCCACCTCGTATGGCGCTGAAGTCCACGCAGGCTGTTCTCGGTCCGTCGACCCGGGGCGTACCGGTGCGCCAATAGTGGCCGAAGAAGACGGGCTTGTCGTTCTCGTACCGGTACTCGTCGGCCTTGGCACATGGCTCGTCTCCGAGGTCCGGATACGGCCGCCCTTTCGGTGTCCTCGACCCGGGAGGAATCTCGGCGATCTCCCGCAGCGTCCTGGCGCCCGGGTCCCACCATCGAATGCGAGCAGCCGTACGGACCTGGCGCCCGTCTCGGAAGCCATGATGCTCGCCGAGTTCGACTTCTGGTCCTTTGAGAACGGTTTCGACCGCCTCGAACTCCTTGGTCCCTGTCGTATTGGCCCGGACCACAAAGTCCTCACTCATCGGACCTTGGCCGAGCGCACCGGCCAGGACCTTGATGGACGCATCGTGCCAGCACGCATGCACGATCCGGACTCCATCGAGATCGAGCCACAATGGAAGGGTCTTGAACCACTCGAGGAACTCGACGCGTTTGCTTTCGTCGACCTGCTTGAGGAATTCTCCATGCTGGTCCAGATTCTTCGGCCCCTTCGGACCGCCATGCGGACGCATGAACTCACCGGCTTTCTCCGGATCCGGGGTGGCGAAGGAGATGGCGTTGAATTCGTGGTTCCCCATGGTCACCCGGGCCGTCCCGGCATCGACCATCGAGCGGACCGTGTTCACCGTGTCCACCTGGTCGGGGCCCCGGTCGATCAGATCGCCCACGAAGAGGGCCTGACGCCCAGGATGGCGGAAGGTGCCATTGCGCTGGCGGTATCCGAGTTGGTTCAGCAGTCCCCTGAGCTTGCCGGCGCACCCGTGAATGTCACCGAAGATGTCGAACCCGCTCACCCCGTTCATTCTGTCATCGGTCAACCGCTGATCGTCGGTGGTTGGTCGGCTGCGTCATCGATATGGCTGTCCCGCATCGTGGATCAGCCGGTCTGACGGGCTCCCCCGTCTTCACGGATGTAGTCGATGTCTCTGTAGATCTGGGCGGAGAGTGCGGTTGCACCACAGTCCGATTCAGCTGGGAAGCGCCTCTTGGCGGTCATCGGCCACGCTGCCGGCCAGGGAGAGGTTGAACTTGGCCATGACCCGGCCGAGGTCGCCCACCTCGTCGTCGGCCCAGTCCCCGAGCAGCGCCTCGAGCACGCGGCGCCGTTCCTGCTCGACCTTGCCCATCGTCCGTCGCCCCTCGGCGGTGAGCGAAATGGTCGACGAGCGCCGGTCGCCGGGGTCGGCACGCCGACAGGCGAAGCCGGCGGCCTCGAGGGTCGACACCTGGCGGGTGACGGTCGAGGCATCGAGGTGGAGCGCCTGGGCCAGCGTGTTGACACTGCTCGGACCGAGGGCCTCGAGAGTCCGCAAGGCGAGGTAACCGGCCCGGTCGACCCGGACGTAGAGCGAGCTCCGACGTCCCAAGGTCTCGAGCTGACGAACGAGTGTCATCAGTTCGAGTTCGATGATGCCCAGGACGTCACCCGTCCTCTTCGAGTCGTCCATGGTTCGCTCCCTCCTGGTCGATCGGCCCCCCGACAGCCCCGGCCAGTGTCTCCATCGTACGAAATAGGGCGTTGATTCGGTATGCGGTCCCGGCTCCGCCCCGGACGGCTCAGGACTGCGTCGCCGGTGAGGGGGAGGTCGGATTCGACGTCCGCTCTCGACGCGAACGTCGCGACAACAGCTCCGAATGGAGGTCGCCGGTTCCCTTGATCCCGCTGACCAGGGGGGAATGAGCGAGCGAAATGGCGCTCGAGAACATGACCACCAGCGAAAGAACCTCGAGCGGACCCCAGGCACCCGCAGTCCGCAGGTTGTCACCGAAGAGACCGACTCCGATGAGGATGCTGGCCAGAGGATCGACGAGGACGATGGTGGACTGGGAGGCGACGATCGGGCCCGAGTGATAGGCGTTCTGGGCCAGGAAGACCGACAGTGCGCCGAAGACGGCCAAGCCGTAGGTCTGCCAATGGCGGAAGATCGAGACCCAGTCCGATGCGAAGTCGTCACTTACCGTCTTGGTCAATGCGGCCGTGAGAGCGAACCCGATGGCGCTGCCGGTGCCGAACATGGCCGCCCGCCACCACGGGGGTCCCTGAAGGGCCAAGAACACGGCGAGGGCGATCCCGGCGCCGCAGGCACCCACGGCCACGGCCCATTCCCAGCCCGGCGGCGACAGGTTGCCCCCTCGGGGGTCGGCGCAAATGAGAAAGCCGGCCAGGCCCCCGCCGGCGCCGATGCACCCCAGATACTCACGCAGCCCGACGTTGAACCGGAACCAGACGGCCAGGACAAGAACGAGAAAGAGAAGTTCGGTGGTGAGGACGGGCTGCACCTGGGAGAGCCGGCCCACGTGCAGTGCGGTGGCTTGCAGAGCGAACGAGACGATCATCAATGCGAATCCCAAGAGCCAGACTTTCCGGCGCAAGGCGTAGGTCAGGAGTTTCAGCTTCAAGGTGGAGTCCTTCGGTGCGTTCTCCACTCCCATGCGCTGCAGCACGCTGGTCAGCGCATTGGCCAGAGACGCACCGAGGGCGTAGAGGTAGACCATTCCACCCGCTTCCTGTCCGACTTACATGTATCATGCAGACAATACCCGGCCCGGCGGGAAGCTTGTCATACTCCCCGAACGTACCGGCCTGCGGGGCGACCTCCCGTCGTTCACGGGTCACGCGGCGACCTCGCCTCGACCCTGACCGGGGACGGCGGTGAGCTCGATCCGGCGTCTCAGAAGGGAACTCCCGGCAACAGCCTCCCCAACGCGATCGCCCACACGGCGTATTCGGCCCCGTTGACGGCCCTCGGAGGGAACCTCCCGTAGACCTGACGGTTGAGTCAGGGAGGCTGCCCAAAGGACTCAGGCTCATCAAGTCGAGGGGTCTCATCACAGGCACGCCCACGAAGAGAGGGACATTCACGTTCACCATGGAAGTCTTCGACAGAAAGATGCGAGGCGATCCCAAAAGCCAAAATATCTCGACCAAAGTGTTTTCCATCACCGTGTCGTGATGTTCGTCCCTGATCCCGGTCGAAAGGCTTCGATTTATGCCGAGCTCAGGACGTCGTCGAGCTCAGGACGTCACGGTTTCCTGTCCGCTGTTCACCAGCAGGCGAACATCTTCCACGGCTCCATCAAGGTCGGACAGGTTCCGTTCGACAGGCCCGTCGGGCGTGAGGAAGAGAAACGTCACCCTCACCACCCGCTCGGCCGTCGTCGCTGCGACGATGAGCGCGTACGAAGCCCCCTGGATCCGGTACCCCTCCACCCGGCGGTCGAGCTCTTGAGGATCGGAGGTGGCGGCGGTCTTGTGGTCGACCACGACGAGGCCGTCCGGACCTCGGTAGAGGAGGTCGATGTAGCCCTCGAGCAGCCGGCCGTCGAGGGGCGTACACGCGTACACCTCCCGCCAATGAGGAGACGTGGCCGCCTCCACCACCGACGCAGACCCGAGCGCGTCGACCACGAGCTTGCGCACGTCGTCGACGCGGGTGGGAACGGCTTCGGCCTCGCACTGGGCGGAGAGTGCCTCCTCGAGCCCGGCCCCCGTGGCCAGGTCGATCGTCTGCAGCACGCCGTGGACGGCCCGGCCGACGGCTGTTCCGTAACGGCCCTTCAGCCAGGGGGGAAGATCGAGATCCCGTGGCCGTTTCTCGAGCCCCGGGTCAGGCTCTCCTTCGCTGTCGGGGGTGCCCTCGTCGGTCAACGCCGTGGCCGCCACCGCCGTCGGACGCGAGGCACGCACGAGAGCCGCACTGCGCTCGGCCGCCCATTGCTCCAGGGGAAGCAGGGGTGCCGGCGGCGCCAGGACGACGAGCGGAAGTGCGTTCACCGCCTCGGCACCATCGGGCAGTTCGTCGACCAGGCTCCCCATACCGTCGAGGCGCAGCTCGGCGTTCGTCCGCCTCGTCGCCGAGGGCGCCTTGGCGTGTGCCTTTCTGTGCAGTGACACGACCAGATGGTCCCGGGCCCGGGTGCAGGCCACGTAGAGAAGACGGATCCTCTCGTCGAAGCTCATCTGCTCGTCGATCGGCGCCCACTCGAGGTACTCGGAGGTGGACACGAACTTCCCGAACCGGTACCCGACGCCGCCGCCGGCTCCACCCCGTTGTGCCGGGAAGACCACCTGGGCGGCAGCCGCCCGGCCCTGGGGCACGGTCGACATGCCCGACACGATGGTGATGGGGAACTCGAGGCCCTTGGCGCTGTGGATGGTCATGATGCGTACAGCGTCGTCGTCGCTCTCGGGCAGGATGGCCTCGGCCACCCGGGCGCCTTCGGCCGTCTGCAACTGCACCCAGCGCAGGTACTGACGGAGATTGCCACCGGTGGCTTCGCTCCAGGCACGGGCCTGGTCGATGACGAAGCGCAGCCGCCGCCACACGTCGCGGGGCCGACCCTCGGCGAATCCGAGCTCCATGGCCCGACGGTCGGAGGCGATGCGGCCGAGCAGCTCGGACGGTGCCAGCCAGTGGCGCTGGTCGTAGAGGGAGCGCAGGTAGGTGAGGCCGGCCCGGACGGGGTCGTCGAGAAGGACGGTGTCGGGCTGGTCGGCCAGATAGTTCCAGCGGCCTCTGTGTTCCACCTTGAAGCGGAACAGGTCGTCGTCGCCACAGGCCAGCAGCGGGGTCCGCAGGGCGGAGACGATGTGGAGGTAGTCGGTGGGGTCGTCGACGGCCCGCAGGACCATGAGCAGGTCCCGGACGGCCCGGCTGGCGTAGACGAGGGAGCTCGACTCGGCCCGGAAGGGGATTCCGGCCCGGTCGAAGGCGTCCTCCAGGAAAGGCAGCGACGTACGGGCGGGCACGAGCACGGTGACGTCTCCGAGCCGGGCCGGACGCCAACCGTCCTTGCCGTCGTCGACGTCCCACGCCTCGGCCATGGCCCGGGCCACGGTGGCCGCCACCTCGTCGGCCTCGGCCGCGCGCAGGTCGTCGGCCAACCAGTCGCTCGGGTGTTGGTGGCGCCCGAGGACCGACACGGTCGCCCCCGTCGGCGGAGCCGGACGGGTCGGTTCCAGGGCGATGTAGTGGGGCTGGGACGGGACAGGCAGATCGATGTCGACGGGTTCGTTCATGAGGGTGGCGAAGGTCGTGTTGACCCACTCGATGATGGGCCGGACGGTCCGGAAGTTGGCCGTCAGCTCGACCACCCCACCGCCTTCTCGACCGAAGCGCTCGGCGGCGGCGATGAAGGTGGAGATGTCGGCCCGGCGGAAACGGTAGATCGACTGTTTGGGGTCCCCGACGACGAAGAGATGGCCGGGAGTCACCTCCATCTCGTCCCAGGGCGCGCTCCCGGCCGTGTCGCTTCCCGGGTCGTCGGCGGCGATGCGGACGGCCAGCTCGATCTGGATGGGGTCGGTGTCCTGGAACTCGTCGAGGAGGAGATGTCGGTAGCGATGGTGGAGTGCGATCCTCGCCGCCGGGCCGTGGGCCGGATGGCGGAGCAGGGCTCGGGCGAGCACCAGGAGGTCGTGGAACTCCAACTGTCCGGCGTGCTGGCGCTCGACGGCGGTGTCCAGGGTGAAGCGGCGAATGGCGCTCCCGAGTCGCCGGGCGCAGGCGTTGGACACCTCGGCGCAGACCGCCGCCAAGGTATCGCCGGCCGCTCTCACGCGCACCCTCAGGTCGACGATGTCGCGGAACGATGCCCGCTTTCCGATATTGCCAACGCTGAAGCCGGGCAGTTTCTGCGCCGGGTTGGCGCCGATGGCTTCGAGCAGGTCGAGCTCGTCGGGCAAGGCCGCCAGCTCGGCCATGCGGACGGCGATCTCGTCGAGCCGGAGCCTCAACCTGTCGGCCGGGTCAACAGAGGGCTCGCCACAGACGTTGTCGATGGCCGCCTTGGCCGCGCGGAAGAGGTCGTGGACCGACGGCGGCTCGGGCTCCATCTCCGGCACCCGTTCTTCGACGAGGTCCCAGTTGTCGTCGAAGGCCTCGGCCAAGGACTTGAGGGCGTCGGCGCGGACACCGGAGGCGAGGAGAAGCAGGATGGTGCGTTCCAAGGCCGGGTCGGCCAGCAGCTGGTCGCGGAACATCGACCAGCGTCGCTCGAAGGCCACCTTGGAGCTGACCTCGTCGAGGACCTCGACACGGGGCGGCAGGCCCGCTTCGACGGGATGCTCGGACAGCAGGCGCTGGGCGAAGGAGTGGAGGGTGCCGATGGCGGCGCCGTCGAGCTGTTCGAGAGCCAGGCGGCAGCGGGTGCCGACGTCTCCATCGGGTTCTTCCTCGTCCCGGCTCTCGAGTTCGCGTCGGATGCGGTCGCGCAGCTCGGCGCCGGCTTTCTCGGTGAAGGTGATGGCGGCGACGGCGGCGAGCTCGTCCCGGCCGCTCGTCACCAGGGCCAGGACGCGGTTGACGAGGGCGCTCGTCTTCCCCGACCCGGCGCCGGCCTCCACGAACAGGGTGGTGCCGAGATCCCCGGTGATCCGGTCCCGGGCGGCCTGGTCGGGAGGAGGGGGGCCCTCAGGCACCGGGAGAGCCGCGCCGATCCATGCCCGGATCGTATGTGCCTAATGTGGGCCGACGTCGGCCAACACGGTCACGTACCCATGTGACCAGAGCTTTTCCGGTGGCGCACGGGTAGATTTGACGGACTGGGGTTTTGGTTGAGGAGGGGACATGGCGGATCGTCTCGGGCCGGGCTGGGCCGGCACGGATGGACTCGGTTCTGTGGTCATCGAGCCGGACATCGCCGGGAGGGAGCCCGCCGTCGCATCCTTCCCGGTAACGGCCGTCTTCCTGGCCGTTGTGGCCGTGTGCTCGGCCGCCCTCCTGGTGGTGGCCGCCTCGGTCCACCTGGGCCGCGGGTTCGAGAGCGCTCTCCTTATCGTCGCCGCCGGTCAGATCGCCGCCGGTGTTCTTGCCGTCGTCCGACCGGTGCGGACGAGCCGCTACTACCAGTTGGCGGTGAACGCGGCGACGCTGGCCCTATGGGCGTCCATCGGCACCGGGCGGGCCGGCCTGGGCGGCACCATCGCCGGGACGGGCCTGGGCCTGGCCGCCTGCGGACTGGTGACGGCCCTGGTCCTCACCGTCCGTCGCCGATCGGGTGCCAGATGGTCCTCGGCCTCGGTCGTCTTCTGTTCGATGATCCCGCTGGCCCTGATCCTGGTGACCGGTGCGGCCGCCCTCACACTCCCCCGGGCTCACGTCTCCGCACCGTCGGCGTCGGCAACGGCGTTGAAGTCGAAGTCGGCCAAGGTCAGCCTGGCCGCCCGGGAGACGGCCAACGCCCTGGCGACGTCGGTCAAGGTTCCGGGCGAGAACTCGGTCAACTTCCAGAGGGTGGCCATCGGCAATGCCACTGAGGCAGCCGGGCTCACGCCGTTCCAGCCCCTCGATCCGGCGCAACAGGCTCTTCTCAGTCAGCAGCTGACGGAAGCCGAGCAGGCGGCCATGGAGTTCCCGACAGTGGCCTCGGCCAAGGCGGCCGGGCTCATCCTGGCCGGGGGGATGGCGCCGGGAGTGGGTGCGCACTACCAGTCGCTCGGTAACAGTTCTTTCGCCAGCTTCACGGGCTCCACGTTCGACGCCTCGAAGCCGGCGTCGTGGATCTATGCCAGCACCGCCGACAACGCGCCGGTGGTGGGCGTCATGTACGAGTCACTGGCCGGTACGCCACCGGCCGGGTTTGTCGGTCCGAACGACTACTGGCACCGTCACACGAACGTCTGTGTGCAGTTCGGGGTGGGCGGGAAGATCGGCGTGCCCTTCGCCGCCGATCAGAATGTCACTCCGCAGGAGTGCACCGACGTGCACGGCCAATTCATGAAGAAGACGGTGTGGATGGTCCATGCCTGGGTGGTCCCCGGCTGGGAGAGCCCGGAAGGGGTCTTCTCTCACGCCAACCTCCACGTCTACTGTCCCGGGAACACCGACCTCACTGACGCCATCGGTTTCTGCGTTCGCCAGCAGTAGCAGCAGCGGGCCGGGAGACAGGGGACGTTCCCAGTGATTGTCGCTGGGTGCTGCGCGCTGCGACGCGTCGTACGACGACGATGGATTGCGGCCTCGGTCATCGTCGTCGGTAGCCTCCTCGGCTGGGCCACTCCGGCCTACGCCCACGCGGCGGTGGTCTCGTCCTCCCCCGCTCAGGGAGAGCACCTGGCCCATGATCCGTCGACGGTAACGATCGTCTTCGATCAGCCGGTGGGGCCGGACGACGGCGGGTTGATCGTTCTGGACTCGAGCGGCGACAAGGTGTCGACCGCCTCGGGGCACCCGAGGCCGGACACGTTGACGGCCACGCTTCCGGCCACGGCCGGAAACGGGGCCTTCGTGGCCAACTACACGGTCACGTCGGTCGACGGTCATGTGGTGAGCGGCGGAATCGTCTTCCTCGTGGGCCACGCCTCGGCCAGCAGCATCGGCCAACTGGCCCGGCACACGCCGGCGCTGCCGAAGACGCTCGACGACACGGGGCAGTTCCTCACCTATCTCGGGGTGTTGGTGGCCGGGGGCCTGGCCTTTTTCCTGGCCTTCATTCTGCCCACCGGTCCTGAACGCCGGCGTCTCGGGCGGGCCGTGGTGATGGCATCGGGAGTCGGAGTGGTGGGGATGGTCACCACCGTGGCCGGTCAGGCCGCTCTCACGGGGGGAAATTGGTCGGCGCTCGGGCAGTGGAGTGTTCTCAGCCAGGCGGCCGGAGGGAAGCTCGGCGCCCAGTCGGCCGTCCAGATCGTCGGCCTGGCCTGCTGCATGGTGTCGCTTCGTTTGGTGGCTCCGATCGGTCGTCAGTTCGCCGCCTTCTACGGCCTGCTGATCAGTGCCGGGGCCTTCGTCCTCTTCGGCCACGCCATCGTCTCGGCCGACCACTGGGTCACGGTCCCCGCCGACATCGTCCACGTGGTGTTCGCCGCCATGTGGATCGGCGGCCTGGTCGGTCTCGTCGTCGTCCTGAGGTCAAGGGTGACGATGCGCAGCGGTGTCGTCGAAGACAGGGCTCTGGCGACCGGCGCCACGGTCCGTGCCGACCCCCCCGTCGGTTCCGTAGCCCTGCGGGCATCGACGGGGGGTTCGGCCTCGTCGACAGCCGTGCTCGACCGTCCGTCGACCACTCGGTGGGAGGGTGTCGGGGGAGCGGGGCCGGACAACGGACACGGCCGGGACGACGGGGCCGACTTGGCGGCCACTGCTGACCTGGTCGGTCGGTTCTCCACCATGGCCGGGATCTCGGTCGCCGTTCTCCTGGTGGCCGGGACGGTTCTGGCCGTTGCCCTCGTCGGTTCGGTCAGCAACCTGATCAACACCTCCTACGGGCACCTGCTGCTCATCAAGATCGCCATCGTGGGGCTGCTGCTGTTCGTGGCCGCGTACAACAAGATGATCCTGCTGCCGTTCCTCTTCTCCCGGAGCGGTCCCGGCGCCGATCCATCGGACGTGGCGTGGGGGTGGAGGCGCCTCCGGGCCACGGTGCGGGTGGAGGCGGTGGGTGTCGTCCTCGTTCTGATCATCACCACCCTCCTGGCCAACGGGACACCGAGCAACGGGTCGACGATCGCCGCCCCGGTTCCGTTCTCCCAGATGCAAGCCTTCGACGGCGGTCATGTGTCGCTCAAGATCACGCCCAATCAGGCTCTGGTCAACAACGTCGTCGTCCAGTTCACCGGGCCGGGAGGTGCGCCGAAGGCGATGGCCGAGAGCGTGTCGGTCTATCTGGTCCTCCCGGCCGACAACGTCGGACCCATCGAGACCGACATGAAGAGCGCGGGCCTCGGCCGGTTCGTGCTCACCGGCTCGCCCGATCCGCCGATCATCGGGACGTGGCAGCTGGTCCTGCAGATCCAGGTCTCGGAGTTCAGCCAACCGGATGTCAGCTTCGTCGATCACGTCCAGTGACAGCGTGTCGATGAATCAGACACAGTCAAAAGGGGAACCGTGCGCACCAAAGTCCTGATCGTCCTCGCCGGCCTGATCACCGTGACGTTCGGCTGGGCGGCGGTGGCGTCGGCTCACGTGACGGTCAGCCCGTCGTCGCTGCCGCAGGGCACCGGCGATGCCATTCTGACCTTCCGGGTCCCGAACGAGTCGGCCACGGCCAGCGTCACCGGACTCAAGATCCAGTTCCCCCTCTCGCACCCGATCGTCGTGCTGTCACCGGAGGCTGGGTCCGGATGGCAGACGAAGGTGGTGAGCGAGAAGCTGGCGAAGCCGATCACCACCGACGACGGGACATTCACCAGCACAGTGGCTGAGATCGACTGGAGCGGTGGCTCGATCCCGGTGGGCCAGTTCGGCGAGTTCAACGTCCTGGCCCAGGGCATCCCGAATGGGACGGACGAGCTCGTCTTCAAAGCTATCCAGGACTACAGCGACGGGACGATCGTGTCGTGGATTCAGATCCCGAACAAGGCCGTCCCCGATCCTCTGCACCCGGCCCCCATTCTCCAGCTGACCAAAGGCGGCGGCAACCAGTCGACCACGGCGACGACACAACCGACTGTCGCCCTGGCGGCCACGTCCACCGGGGGAGACTCCCGGGGACTCAGCATCCTGGCTCTGATCGTGGCCCTGTTAGCCGTCGTGGTGGCCGGCCTCGCCGTGTGGTTGGGACGCCCGAAGGTGCGATCAGACTGACGGAGAGACGCTCAGACGGTGGGGGTCGGAGCGTGGATGGAGAATGTTGTGGTGTACGTCTGGTTGGTGCCGGCGAGGACATCGGCGACGATCTGTGAGGAGCCTGCCGCACAGGAGCTACCCATGAAGAGAAAGAGGGCGTTGCCGTCATCGTCGAGAGTGGATTGCAGTGGCGGCCCCGAATTGACTCCGGTTCCCGTCAGCGACCCGGTCGCACCCCCCCCAGAACCAACCTCCCGTGCACCGACTCTCGAGTTGGGCCGAGCCATCCTCCGTCTGTCGGGGATTGTCAGCGACGTGGGGGCATCCCTGGCGTTGCTCGACGACAGCGTTGACCGGGCTCAGGCCGTGGGTGGCGCCTTCGAACTGGCACAGGGCCTGGCCGCCCGGGCCGTGGTGGCGGCCGGGGCGCCGCCCGGCGACACCGCCGTGGGGTCCTCGGAGGCCGACGCCCGAAACGCCCTGGCCTTGTTCACCGATCTGGGAGTCGTCGACGTCCCCGTCAGTCGATGACCGACCGGTGGCCGGCGGCCGGCCGGCGGCTCGAGGGTGCCCAGGGTGGACCGTCTTTGCCCTAGTTACAATGCCGCGGACATCGGGTCCACGGAGGGTGCCATGACGGTCATCGGTCTGTTCAAGAACGCGCAGGAGATCCTGAAGGTTCCCTCCGGGGAGGTCATCTTCACCGAAGGGGACCCCGGGAGCGAGATGTACGGGATCGTCGAAGGTGAGATCGAGCTGCGGACGTCGAAGAGGATCATTGCCACGCTCGGGGCCGACGATGTCTTCGGGGAGATGGCCGTGGTCGATTCATCACCCCGGATGGCGACGGCGGTAGCTACGACCGACACCGTGTTGGCCGTGATCGACAAGCGTCGATTCCTCTTCCTCGTGCAGGAGACCCCCATGTTCGCGCTGCAGGTGATGTCGACGATGGCGAACCGCTTCCGCCAGCAGGGCTGACGTTGCCGTGATGCGGGATTTCCGGTCGAAGTGGGCATCGGTGTCCCGCCACAAAGATTGTGACGGTTGAAGATATGGACGGGCAGGGACCCGACCGCCAGGATGCACTCGTCAGGGGCCGGCCCAGCCCCTGAATCTGCTGCTCTACCGAAGACGGCCCGTACCTCACGCACCGTACCTGGAAACTCACGGAGTGGATCGGAAGGGTCGAATACGACGGTCCCGCCCTGTTTCCGCTGTGTTACCTCTGTCCGCCCCCGTGTGCGGCCGGAGAATCCGACGTAACGTGACTGGCGGATCGCCTTGAGCGAACGACTTGGTGCGGGTTTATCCGAATGGATCGGGTTGTCCCTGTGAGTCGGCGGACGGAGGAACGATGGCACATTCACGACGTTGGATTCGACGGATGGCGGGCGCCGGGACAGCCTTGCTCCTGGGCACCGGCGTCACCTTTGTCGCCGTGGCCCCGGCATCGGCCGCTGTTCGGGCGACGATCTATGCATCGCCATCGGCGGCTGACGGGACGGGAACGTCGTGCGCCACGGCGACGTTTTCGACGATCAGCGCCGCCGTGGCCAGCGCCGCCGCCGGCGACACCGTGGTGGCCTGCCCCGGCACCTATACCGAGGACGTCGTCATCCAGATCCCGTTGACGCTCATCGGCGAGTCCGCCACGATCGACGCCACGGGGCTTTCCGGCGCGCCCACGGGTGCCATCCTCGGACAAGCGCCGTATAACGGCGTCACCATCGAGGCCTCGAAGGTGACGGTCGAAGGGTTCACGGTGAAAGGTGCCGAGGGAGAAGGCATCCTGGCCATCAACCCGCATCCAAGAAGTGTGAAGATCGAAGGGATGCCGCTCTTCACGGGCAAGCCGCTCACCCACGTCACCATCGAGGACAACGTCGTCGAGGACAACGACCTCGGATTCAACGACCCGTCGTCGCCCTACGGCTCCTGTACGCCCAACGGCGGGTCCGACTGTGGGGAGGGGATCCACCTCCTGAGCGTGGCCCGCTCCTCGGTGGTCGACAACCAGTCGGTGGGGAACTCCGGCGGGATCCTGCTGACCGATGAGTTCGGACCAAACCACGACAACCTGGTGGAGGGAAACTACGTCGAGGGCAACACCAGGGACTGCGGCATCACCCTGCCGGGCCACAATCTCGGGCTCAACCCCAAGACGGACCAGCCCGATCCCTCGTTCGGCGGCGTCTACGACAACCAGATCATCGACAATCAGGCGATAGCCAACGGTGTGGAGGGGTTTGGAGCCGGAATCGGCGTCTTTGCGCCGGGGAGCTTCACGGCGTCCTACAACAACGTCGTCTCCGGCAACCTCATCGAGGGGAATGGTCTCGCCGGTATCTCGGTCCACAGCCATCAGGCCAATGCCTACGTGAACGGCAACGTGTTCACCGACAACACGATCGGCCAGAACAACGTGGATCTGGCCGACGGTACTGACAGCACGCCGACGGACGGCTTCACGACAGGGATTCTCATCTGGTCCGATGCCACCAAGTACACGTTCACCGTGTCGCATAACACCATCTCGGACGACACCTACGGTGTATGGCTGACGCCGGCGACCGTGAAGGCCACACAGCTCCACTCCAACCATTTCTCCGTGACCACGCGGGTATTCGACGCCAGTTAGCCAGCCCGAGGTGGCGAGCATCGGGAACGGCGCCGCCCAGAAGGGGCGCTGGAGGCTGTCCGGTAGTGGGGGAGGATCCCGGCCACCATGGCCCCGACGGTTCTGGCCCACCCGGGCCAGCACCTCGGGGCTGACGGATTACCTGCGCTCGACCTGGCCGTAACGGGCGCGCTGGCGCTTGTGGCCCCGGGTGTCGGAGTTTTCCTCGCCTAGATATCCGGAGCCGCGGTCGGGTCCCCTCTTGTAGCCGACGACCTGGAGGGTGCCGTCTTCGGCGATGTCGACCCGGTCTGCCATACCTCTGAACGGGACGGCCCGGTCGTCGGGGAGGCCGATGGCGGCGTAGGGCCGCCTTTAGCCGGCACCGGTGTCATCCGTTGGCGGGCTTCACGCTGTCGGGAACAGCCGACAAAGCGGCGTATCAGTAAGTCCGGACCTCGAATGGCGACCACTGATAGCGCTAATGCTGACACAAAGAAAGCGAATACGTCTGTAAATCGCTAATAAACCCGCTTTTAGTGGTCAGGCGAACCGTATAAAGAATCCTCATTCATGACGATGGTGACGTCAGCACACTCACTTGTAACGTGCCCACAAAGAGTAGTAACTCACAACACGTAGAAAGGCACACACTGCCAGTGCCACGGTCTGTCTTCGAGGTACCTCCATCACACAGTGATGTGGGAACCAAAACGGGGGGGGAACCGTGACGAGTGAGACGGCGGCCTCACCCGACGCCGCCGCAAAGGTGGGATCAACCTGAGAACGCATCCCGATAACGGTCATGGGACACATCGGCTGACACGCCGGCCGTTGAGAGCCGGCGGGGCCGCGGTCATCGTGCTGCTGGGCGTGGTCGCATCCGTTGTCATCGATCCCACCGCCGCGTCCGCTCACGACAACGTCGTAACCGGCGTCGCCTCCTGTTCCACGGTGGGAGGATTCGAAGACATCACCTGGACGATCGCCAACGACTACAACCTCAGCGAGACCGCTTCAGTGGTCTCCGCCACCGGGGGTGTCTCCACCGTGTCGGGTTCACCGGTCGCTATTGCGGCCAGCCCCAACCAGCCTTACAAGACGGGCACCATGACACAGGTGCTTCCCGGATCGACCACCGGCTCGGCCACCCTCACCGTAAAAGGAGTCTGGTCCGACGGATACAGTACGACGGATTCGGGGTCGGTTTCGTTGCCGACGGGTTGCGTTCCACCAGCGCCAAAGGTCACCACCGCCCCCGCGAACGGGTCCGTGGTGCTCGGGAACTCGAACACCGACGGCGCCACGGTCACCGGGGTGGGAACGATCACCCCCACCGGCACCGTCACCTTCTACGTATGCGGGCCCTTCACCACCTCCACCGCCTGCACCACGGGGGGGACCGAGCTGGGAGCGGTCGCCGTGTCGGGTTCGGGGGGCACGGCCACGGCCACCAGCCCCGCCTTCACGGCGCCGGCCACGGGCACCTACTGCTTCTTGGGCGTCTACTCGGGCGACGGCAACTACGCCGGCGGATCGGACGGCTCCACCACCCGTGAGTGCTTCACCGTCACGACGGCAACTCCCGGGTTCACCACGACCCCAGCCAACCCGAACGGCATCGTCCTCGGCACGTCATCGACTGACTCGGCCACGGTCACCGGAGTCGGGGGAACGGCGCCCACCGGCACCGTCAGCTTCTCGGTCTGCAAAGAGAGCACCCAAGGCACCGTCTGCAGCGGTGGTACGTCGGTAGGATCGTTGACGGCGCCGACGTCGACGTCGGGGGCGGTGGCAACGTACACGTTAGGGGCTGGCGCCTTCACGCCGACTTCCACCGGCACGTACTGTTTCAACGCCAGCTACGGCGGCGACGGCAACTACTTGCCCGTATCGGCGGAATCCAACCCGGCGAGCGAGTGCTTCACCGTTACACTCGCCACCCCCGGGGTGAACACGACGCCCACCAACTCGTCGGTCGTCCTCGGCATCTCCAACACCGACGGTGCCACGGTCACCGGGGTGGGAACGGTCACCCCCACGGGCACCGTCACCTTCTACGTGTGT
>Ga0182024_10009215_pt1 | contig 20506 bp, 18 predicted proteins | sample P32metaG_FD_120480 | JGI IMG/M metagenome (GOLD analysis project Ga0182024, IMG submission 120480) | Permafrost microbial communities from Stordalen Mire, Sweden - P3-2 metaG (Illumina Assembly) | ecosystem: Environmental > Terrestrial > Soil > Wetlands > Permafrost | place: Sweden: Stordalen... | reverse complement strand
CGGGAGGCCTTCAGTAAATGCGCTCTACGGTGCTGCTCCGAACTACGCTCGTGATGCTGATCGTGAGCGGGGCCCTGCTGCACGGCCAGCAGGCATCCTTCCCGTTTCAGTTATTGGTCACCACCCAGACCACCTCCAACGTGGTCGCCAACGGTGGATCGGTTACTTTTCTCGCGGCAATTGGGCAAACCGAAACCGCCCACATGATCTTTACGTATCAAGGCACCGGCACCGCCCAATTTTCGCAAGCGCCGGCGGTTTTCGGCTCTCCTTCATTTTCGGTGACGGTTTCAAATGGAGTGGCGCCCAGCCCAACCCTGCCGGTGACGCTCAATCCGGGCGATAACATCGCCCTGGATGTCGTATTCAAGCCCAGTAGCGCGCTCGAAGTAAGCGGGCAATTGGTTCTGCCTTTTCTCGAGACCGTGCCCACGACGGTGGGCTTACAAAGCGCGCAAAACTCTATCACTCTTAATTTCATTGGAACCGCTCCTTCTTTTGCCTTCAGCTACGTCCTGCAATCCAACCTGAACTCGGTTCCCATACAGCCCGGCGGCACCATTGCCTTCCCGGCGACGTTGGTCAATGCGGCCGCCCAGGCTGCCTTTGTCATTACCAATAGCGGCAGCGGCGCCGGCCAAATCACTGGTGTTTCGTTGCTGCCGGGATCGTCGCCCGCCTTTCAACTGCAGGCTACACCCGGTCTCCCGGCCAATTTATCAGCCGGACAGGTTCTTCAAGCCACGCTGCTGGTTTACACTCCCACGGCGGTTGGAAACAATACCGGCCAACTTCAGATCACTTATGGATCCGTCACCGGTACCGGCAGCACCACCGCCACCTTCAGCTTGACTGGCAGCGGAAGTTCGTCATCATTCACATACGCAGTAATCCAAAGCAACGGTCAATCCACGACGGTTGCCCCTAGTGGGACGATCACCCTGCCAGACACGGCTGTCGGCAGCACCAGCAGCGTGATTGTTAAAGTACAGAACTCGGGCAACGCCGTCGGCATCGTGAACTCGGTGAATCTGACGGGACAAGGCTTTCAGCTAACCGGCGTGCCGCCCACGGCTCCCAGCTTGATGCCAAATGCCAGTTTCACGTTCTCGATCACATTCACGCCCACCCAGCCTGGACCCTTCACGGGACAACTGGCGGTGGGCGCCGATCTCTTCAATCTCTCCGGACAGGGCCTTGGCCCGCAGCTCGGCTTATCCTACGTCACTTCGGCGGGTACAACCATCACGATCAATGCCACTACCAACCCGGCTGTCGTTTTCACCCCGATCCAGGTAACTCAGTCCGAACAACTCACGATCATGGTGACCAACACCGGCACGTCGCAGGCAACCGTATCCAATGTCAGCATCGGCGTGCCAATCGGTCAGACCATCAGTCCCTTCTCGGTTCCCGGTGAACCCGCCTTGCCGGTGACGCTTGCCCCGGGAGCCTCGTTTTCATTTAACGTCGCCTTTGCTCCCATCCTGGTTGGCTTCGCGCAAGGAACTCTTCAGGTAGACGCCAACGCAATTCCGTTGAGTGGATCCGGCACCACCCCGCCGCCTCTTCCGAGCTATTCCTTCCAAGGCGCGAGCGGCACCGTGAGCGCGCAGTCCCAGCCCGGAGTCGGTCTTACACTCGCAGCCCCCTACCCGGTGGCCTTGGCTGGTGTCCTCACGCTGACGACGTCCGGGAATATGCCCACCGATCCGGCGGTTCAGTTCCTGACCGGTTTCAGAACCATTCCGTTCCTTATCCCGGCCAACTCAACCACGGCCAACTTCGCTGGTCAAGGGTCGCAGGCCTTCTTGCAAAGTGGGACCATCGCGGAAACCATCACGCTGACGCCTTCGTTCGCAACCCAGCTGGGTGGCGTCGATATAACCCCGGCTTCCCCGGCCACCATGCAACTGACTGTTCCTTCAGCCGCTCCGACGTTAATCGCCGTCCAGCTCGCCAGCTCCACTTCAAACGGCTTTAGTCTGAACATTATTGGATACTCCACTACCCGCACCTTGTCGTCATTAAGTCTGACATTTGCCCCCGCCAGCGGGTTCAATGTCGCCGCGACACAATTTACCGTGAACCTCAGCCAGGTTGCGCCTCTATGGTTCCAGAGCACTGCCGCTCTGACCTTTGGAGGCCAATTCGAAATAAACCTTCCGTTCACGCTGCAGGGTACTGTGGCCTCTACCCAGACCCTGCTCCAAACGATTGCGTCTGTATCGGTAACGGCGACTAACTCCGTCGGAGCTTCCAATTCAGTCCAAACCAACCTGCAGTAAACATCAGAGTATTGCTGGTATTTTCAGTAGTACTCTGAGACCCATTACTTTTTTTAGGGTAAGTCGAACCGCAGTTAGTGCCAAATGATTTGAGCCGTACTAGTACAAGAACGCGCCTTCAGACCTTGCGAAAAGAAGTCACTCGCCCAATAATGGATTAGGGTCCGGCATTGGAACCGGACTGAATTTATAAGTGCAATTTTTGGAGATTAGAGTGACTCACAATTTAAAACGTATTCTTATCCTGGCGGTTTGCTGCGCGGTGATCACCGTGATGCCGGCAGCCGCTAACTCCCTCTCTTCCTATCTCAGCACGCCCTCCGTCTCTGGCACGTTCAATCAGACCGTGGCTTATGGCGGCAACGGCGATCTTTTTACCGACGGCAATCTTCAATTTCAATTCACGGGCCTCACGATTACCCCTACCTGCTGGGATGGCATTGCGCAAGTCTCTTGTGCCACTGGCAGTTACAACCCGGTGAGTGCAGCCAGCTTGAGTATCATTGGGACTTCGGGCATCAATGGTGATGCCGGATTTGATTTGACCGGCCAGACCAGCGTCAGCAGCTACAAGGCGACGGACGGCGATCAAATCAACGTCATTGAAGACATTGACCTCAACTACACCGTTTCAACAATCAGTGGAGCAGCTTCCATCAGCGACGCTCACCTGGATGTCGGCGGCTGCGTGCAGGACCTTGCCATTCAATCCACCTGCTTAACCAGCAGCAATGGACTTCCTCCCAATCTGAGCGTCAATGAATTTTGGGCCGGCACGAACCAGACGTTGAATGTTACGGCTCCTCCGCCCATCCTGGACGCTTATGTTAATTTCCTGCCCACCACCTACAGCTCCCTGCAAGCCAGCAAGGACATCGCTCTGGAAACTGGCGCCTGCGCGGGCTGTGTCGTTTCTTTCTCGGATCTGAAGCAATATTATTCCGAGGTTCCCGAACCCCGCACCTACGCCTGGATCCTGGCTGTTGGTTTGTTAGGCCTGGCCCAGCTTCGCCGCCGCTTAGCAGTTACTGCCTAAACGTAAGAGTAGTTAGTTATAAGGGACGCCCGCGGTTAATTACCCGGGCGTCCTTCGTGTTTCTGATCACCCCCCACCCGTCTTTCCCTACGCTCATCGAATCGACATGCGCGGCCACTCGATGCGGATGCCAGCCAAAACTCATAGAAGCGGTGGGCGCTGTGATTACTACTGTGGCCCATTCAACTTACCCAGACTACGGACGGATTGGGTTTGCGTAGATGGCCAGATCCTGGCCGCACAGCTAGCAGGGTCTATGGTGGTTCGGTGAAAAGGACAAAGGGACTAGTAGCAGGCTTCGCCGAGTGGGCCGTCCACCTCCCGCAAAACCAGAGCACTCGCGCGCTTCGGGTCAATGTGTGCCGGGGCGGTGCTGTTCCTCCGCTGGGCTGCTCAGCTTCGGCGGAATCCCTAGCGGCTTCGAGGACGAGCTAAGTATCGGCCGATCGTCCGCCAGCAGTGGTCTTATTGCATTTACTGCGGCATGCGCGGAATTAGCGCGGACCGCTTATCCGATTTTGCGGAGCAGCTCGCGGATCTTCGGCTCATCGAGTTGGGCCGGCTTATTTCCGAGCGCGGTTTGAAGCTCATTGCGCGCCTTGGATTTATTACCGCTCGCCAGCAGCGTGGCGCCGAAATGATAATGATACGTTGCATTTTTCGGCTCCGTGCGAACCAGAGTTTCAAAGACCTGGAGCGCGCTGCTGGTTTGACCCTTCTTGAGGTAAACCCATCCCAGCGTGTCGGCCACGGCACTGCTACTATCGCCAGCCAGTCGCAGAGCGCTCTGAGCCAAGCGGACCGCTTCGTCCAGATCCTGTCCGCTGTCGGCCAGCAGAAACGCAAGATTATTTAGCGCAAAAATGTTCTTGGGGTCCATTTGCAGAACCTCGCGATAAGTGGCAATGGCCTCCGGCCGGAGATTGGCTCTTTCCAATTCACGAGCCAACATGGCGGCGGGCATTGGATTTTTGGGAGCCAATTTTCTGGCTTCCTGATAATGCGCGATAGCGCCCTGGATATCGCCTTTCTGGTGCAAGAGGTCCGCCAGCCGAACCTGCATCTCGGCGGACTTGGGCGCGCGAGCCACCAGCTCCCGATATTGAGTTACGGCTAAATCGTACTTACCGGCGCTGGTCGCAATGGTGGCCAGCATCGAACGGAGTGACGTCGAATTAGGCGTCTTTTGGACTTCTTCACCCAGCAGGGTCAGCGCCTTGTCAGTTTCGCCTTGTGCAACATCGCTCCGCACCATGCCCTCTATGCCCCTCGCTCTTGGATCGGCCTGGCTCGACCGGTAATATTTAGCGAAGATTTCGTTGGCTTCCGCGTAGCGCTTTTGGAGCACGTCCAACATGCCCAGTTCCAGTTCGGGTCCCGGGCTGCCGGGCTGTTCCCGCACCAGACGAGCCAATTCCCCACGCGCGGCATTATACTGTCCCAACCCCGACAGCGCCATGGCGTGCAACAGCCTGGCCAAGGTTTGTTGGGGATCGCGACTTAGAAGATCGTTAGTAAGTTCGACGGTTTCCGGGTAGCGTTTTTCTCTAAAATCCAACTCCGCCAGCGCCATGTGCGGTGCAAGCGCCCCGGGTTGCCGTTGAATGGAAGCCATGAGTTCGGTCCGCGCCGTTTTCGGATCACCGCCGGCCAGCAAGGCCAGTGCGTAATCGAAATGGAGCTGCGCATCGTAGGGTCTGACCGCTATCAGTTCTGGGTACACGGTAAGTACCGCGGCTATGTCCTCGGGTTTCCTGGTCGAGAGCCGAAGCGAAGCTTCCAGCCGGCGCGCTTCGAAGTTCTTGGGATCCTTCTTCAGAATCGCTTCTAGGCACTTTTCAAGCTCCTCGCGTTTTCCTTGGGAAAACAGTATCGTGGCTATTTTCTTGCGATATTCAACTTCATTCTTCGGATCTTCCTGGATGGCTTTCTGGAACTGCTGCACCGCCTCGTCCGGCTGTTTATGAGCAGCATAGAAATCTCCCGCCGCGGTTCGCACACCCGGAAACTGAGCGCGTTGATCAATGAGCCCGGCGAGCACCTTACCTGTTGTCGCCGCGTTGCCCTGTCCTGCATAATGTTCGGCCAGCCCCATCACGGCGGACGTTTCTTTCGGATTCTTCTGGATGCGCAGGCGCAGCACGGCCTCGGCATCGGAGGTGCGCTTTTCTTTCATGTAAATAGACGCTAAGGCGTTGTAAGCCGGTCCATAAGCCGGCCTTTCCGGCAACATCTTTCGTAGTAATTCTTCGGCTCGCGTCGCCTCGCCTTTCTGGGCAAGTAACTGCGCCAAAGGCATGACGACATCCGGGACATTTGCACGGATGGAGTTCGCCTCTTGAAACAACCCGATGGCATCCTCGATGCGCTTGTCTGCGATGGCAATATCAGCCTTGAACCGCAGCCCGTCAAGGTCGCGCGGGTTGGCGGCCAGCAGACTCTGTGAAAGCTTGGATAGCTGGTTGTAGAGCCGGGGCGCAGGACGATTATCAGCGATGTAGATGGACCAAGTTAAATCCCCTAGAGCGACGGACACTTCGCGCCGCTTGGGGCTAAACTCGGCTGCCAGTGTAAGCGTATCGTACGCCTGCGAAAAATCGTTGTGCTGCACCTCGACTAAGCCCATACCATAATATGCGTCGCCGTTCTTGCGATCCAGTTGCACCGCCTTGCGGTACTGAATCATGGCGTCGTCGTATCTCTTTTCAGCGAGATACTTGTTGCCTTTCGTCACATAGGAAGCCGCGTTCCGGCTGCAGCCACTGAATACGAAAGCGCAAAAAAGGCTGAAAAGGGCACATTTCACACGCATGGATATCTCCAAAGTTAAAACCTAGTCATTTGCCTGCCGGCTCCGATGATCTTCCACTTACTCGCCAACAGAGTAATCTTGATTCTTTACCTCCTTCATTGTGATGCTTCGAAAATTGAATCGTAAGTAGAAGAAGTAACTATCGCGGTAGACACTAAGTACTAGTATTTTTGGTCCATGACCTGGAAAGGAGCCTAAACAATGGAGTTAAGTCGGCTTGCTATCCTGGATGTACGCTATCGCGCCTCAAGCCAACCATCGCCCCCCGCCCTCCGGGACCGAAGAACCTGCCGGTAGTGGGGAATCTTCCCTCATTCCGCGCGAATCCGCTTCGGTTCTTGACGAAGATGGCCCACGAATATGGGGACCTGGCCTACTTCCGGCTGGGGCGCCAGCACGTCTATTTGGTTAGCCATCCGGATTTGGTCCGGGAGGTTTTGGTCAATAACCAAAAGAACTTCACTAAGAGCCGGGTTCTGCAACGCGCCAGAATTCTGCTCGGAGAAGGATTGCTGACCAGTGAAGGCCAGCAGCATGTGCGGCAACGCCGTCTGGTGCAGCCCGCTTTCCACCGGGAGCGCCTGGCTGCCTATGGCTCCGTCATGAGCGAATACGCCGTGCGATTGCGGGAGCGCTGGAAGGCCGGGGTTACGGTCGAGGTATCGGAAGAGATGATGCGTCTGACGCTGTCCATCGTCGGCAGGACGCTCTTCAGCGCAGATATTGAATCGGCGGCTTCCGAAATCGGGGAGTCCATGACTACCGTTCTCAAGATGTTCCGGATGCTGATGATGCCGTTCTCCGAATATATCGAGAAGCTGCCGCTGCCCTCCATCCGCCGTTTTGAAAAAGCTCGGAAACATCTGGATGCGACCATTTATGGGCTGATCCGGGAGCGGCGCGAGAGCGGTCGGGATGCCGGCGATTTGCTCTCCATGTTATTGCTCGCCGAGGACGAAGAAAACGGGCGCCACATGACCGATAAACAGGTCCGGGACGAGGCGCTGACGTTGTTGCTGGCCGGACACGAAACCACCGCACAGGCGTTGACCTGGACATGGTACCTGCTTTCGCAAAATACTACCGCTGAACGGAACCTGCACGAAGAAATCGACTCGGTGCTCGAGGGCCGTGTTCCGGGTTTCGAAGACCTCCCGCGGCTGACCTACACCGAGATGGTTTTCGCCGAGGCGCTGCGATTGTATCCTCCCGCCTGGGCGATCGGCCGGAAGGCCAAGGACGATTTCGAGTTAGCCGAAGCCAGGATTGCCGGCCAATCGATCTGCATCCTGAGCCCGTACGTTGTGCACCGCGACGCGCGCTGGTATCCCGATCCCGAGCGCTTCCATCCGGAGCGCTGGACGCCGGAGGCGCGTGAATCGCGTCCGAAGTTTTCTTATTTCCCGTTCGGCGGCGGATCGCGCGTGTGTATCGGCGAACGTTTCGCTTGGATGGAGGGCATTCTCACCCTTGCGGCGGTTGCGCAGAAATGGAAGCTGCGGCTAGCGCCGGATCAGCGCGTTGAACCGCTGCCGTTGATCACGCTTCGCACCAAATACGGCATGCGGATGATGGCGGAGCCGCGCTAGCAGGCATCGAACTAAAGGACGAGTTTGCGGAGCACCGCGCGGGCAGGCGCGCCGTCGCTTCCCACGATCTTCAGCGGGAGGCAAACCAGTTCATATTCTCCCGGTTCGACATGTTCCAGATTCAGGCCTTCGATGATCCACACGCCGGCGGCCAGTAAAATCTTGTGCGTGTCCGCCCCATCCGATTCGAAGCCGCCCACCGAAAGATAATCGACGCCCACGGTTTCAACACCGCATTCCACCAGATAGCCGGCAGTCTCCTTGGGGATGTGAACGAACTTCTGCTGGAACTGATCAGTCTTCCAGCATTGCGTGGAATTGCAGGTCTTGAATAGCACGCGTTCATGCCTGGCGATCCGATGCGGCTCGAGTTCACTGCGCCGGATCAGCTCCGTATCGCGGATGGCGATCACTCGCGCGCGGCCAACTGTCGCGCTGATCGGCATGGTCTCGATTCCGCCAGCCCCCGGCAAGTAGTGCAGCGGAGCATCCACGTGAGTACCGCTATGGGCGCTCCCACTGATCTCCGATACATTGGCTTCGGCGCCGTTGGCGATGCTCTCGGTAAGGCTGCGCTCGAAGCGAGCGTCTCCTGGCCAATGGACCATGCCGTTTTTGAGCGGCACGGAGATGTCGATCCAGTCGGTGCTCACGATGCTATTTGTACTACGTTCTTAATTCCACCCGCGTGATCGGACAAAGGCTCGCAGGCGCGGCTGAGGGGGAAGCGGGCGGTAATGAGCGAACCGAGCGCATCGGGCCAACGTTCGATGAATGTTCCGAGATGATCGATGATGTTCACGGCGCGCTTGCCGGGAAATACCGCAACCGCCTTCATGAAAGCACCATAGAGGGGATGCCGGGTCGGGCGGTTCGTTTCAACGAATTTGCTCAGCGCAGCAATTCGATGCTTACTTCGCCCTTCCCCCAGGTGCACTGACGCCCCACGCCGGTCCAGCGCGCGGCCTCCAGATACGGCAGGAATTCGCCTAGCTCGCCCTCGTAATCGGCGACGCCCACGAATCCGCCGATGCCATGCACCTGTCCAGTGCGGCTGCTGCGGCGCCGCGATATCACAGGCTGCAATTCGCAACACGTCATCCGCACTTCAGCGGCGCGCGCGCGCATCGCGCGAAAATCCACCGTTAGGGGACCGGGCCCGTACATTTGCCGCAGGGTGCTCACTCGATCCTGGGCCCGGGCGAACAGCACCGCAAAATTCGGCCGCGGCCCATTGGCGCCTTTCAACTCCGTCGGCGTTCGAAAATGCACGCGCACTCGAGATACAGGCGACGGCGACGGATCCAGGGCGACTGAAATTGGCTGGCATACCGGACGGCCTTCGGAATCCACCTGCTCGACCGATAACAAATTGGCAAACTGCGCAAATGCGGCGGCGAAATCGTTCGAGTTCGGTTCGCGAATATTGAAGAGGTTGAGGTCAAACCAAAACGCTTCTCCGGGGGCAAACATCTGGCCGTTTAAATGTGAGGCGCGCAGGACGAACGGCCGGGGCCAGTCGGCCAGACCGCTCGGCCCACGCTCGGAAGAGGCCGGCTCGAAGAGCTGCGCATAGCGGCACCAACCGCTCAGCTTGCATTCGCCGACGGGACGTCCCTGCTGGCCGGGACAGTCGTCTGCGCAATGAATTTTTCTGAGGCTCGTGCCTAAAGCGCCTCGCAAGACGTTCCCCGCGGACTCTTCGGGAAAATGAATCGCCGCGCGTGCCGAAAGATGGAACCGGAACGAGTACAGATCGAAGGTCAGCAAGTGGCGCTCTCTGCCGTGGGCCGCAACACTTCGCGAACCTTGACGGCCAACTCTTCGGTAGAAAACGGTTTTTGCAAAAACGCCCCGCCGGCTTGGGAACCAATCGAATCGCCATAGCCTGAAACGAAGAGCACCTTCATGGCGGGCCGGCGTTCGGTAAGACACTCGGCCATCTTCCGCCCACTCATGCCGGGCATGACCATATCGGTAATCAGAAGATCGATGGCGCCCGGATGACCGTCGGCCACGGCGATCGCGTCCACCGAGGATGCCGAAGAAAGCACCGTGTACCCGCGGCGCTTCAGCATGGTCTCGACCACACGCCGTACGCCCTCCTCGTCCTCCACCAACAGAATGGTCTCGCTGCCGTGAAGCAGACGGCTGAATCGCGGCGCGGCCGCTTCCTCGGAGACTTGCTCGGCGACCGGCAGATAAATTTGGAAGGTAGTGCCTTGGCCGGGTTTCGAATCCACCCAGATGTCGCCGCCCGCCTGCCGGATAATTCCATAGCTAGTGGAAAGGCCAAGCCCGGTGCCGTGTGCCTTGGTGGTGAAGAACGGTTCAAAGACACGCGACTGGATGTCGGAGTCCATGCCGGCTCCGGTGTCGGTCACCGACAGAACAACATACTTGCCGCTGGGGGGACCAGAACGCTCGCGGCCGGACGCCGGCGTTATTTCCGCACCGCTGGTTTCAATCGTCAGCCGCCCACCGCCGGCCATGGCGTCGCGGGCATTCAATGCGATATTCAGGATCACCTGCTCAATTTGGCCTGGATCGGCGCGCACTGGCTGGAGTCCGGGGTTGAGTGCGGTAATCAGTTCGATGTCTTCGCCCATGACGCGGCGCAGCATCCGCTCCATCTCTTCCACCAGCACGTTCAAGTTCAGCACCGTGCAGCGGACGGCCTGGCGGCGGCTGAAGGCCAGCAGCTGATGAGTAAGATCTGTGGCGCGGTCCGCGGCCTTTACCACTTGCTCCAGATCGGCGCGGGCGGGGTCGCCGGGATGCATCGCCTCCAATAACATCTGCGAGTGGCCGGTAATCACCATCAGGAGATTATTAAAGTCGTGAGCGATGCCACCCGCCAACCGGCCTACGGCATCCAGGCGTTGCGAGTGGTGGAGTTGTTCTTCCAACCGCCTTCGCTCGGTGATGTCGCGCGAATTCACCACTACGCCGCTGACTCCGGGCAGGTGCGAGAGATTCCGGCCGAAAGATTCGATAACGTGCCAGGAGCCATCTTTGTGGCGAAAACGAAACTCGAGTGGAGCGTGGTTGTCCAGTCTCTGGAGCCCATCACGCACGCGCGAGTGATCGTCAGGATGGACGAACGTCAGGGCGTTTTGACCGACCAGTTCATGGAGCGCATATCCGAGCAGCCGTTCGTGCGACGGGCTGGCATACCGTACCGTCCCATCCACATTCAAAATGCTGATCAGATCGAGCGAGTTCTCGATCAACGACCGGTAATGCTCTTCGCGGCGTTCCAGCGCCTCCACGGCCCGGCCGCGTTCGGTGGCATAGCGTATGGAGCGCACCAGAAGATCCCCATCGACGCGTCCCTTCACCAGGTAGTCCTGAGCGCCGGCCCGCACGGCCTTAACTGCGAGAGCCTCGTCGTCCAGTCCGGTGAGCACTACGATGGGTACCTTGGGGGCGCAGGCGTGCACTCGAACCACTGTATTCAGGCCCTGTTCGTCGGGCAGCGAGAGATCCAGGAGCACCAGGTCAAACGGCTCGCTGCTCAGACGGTCGAGCGCCGTACTCAGCCGGTCAACATGCTCCAGCCGCAGCCGGCTGGCGTCGGTATCGCGCACCAGCTCGACCAACAGACGGGCATCGCCGGGGTTGTCTTCCACCAGCAGCACGCGAATGCCTTCCAAATTCATGATTTAGTTCAGTCAGGCCGGGCTTGGCCCATCGCGGAACAACGCGCGAGGGTCGGAATCAACTCCAGATTCTACCACCGCATGGAGCGGACGTTGCACTATTAATGTGACTTGCTGTAGGATAAAAGTTTGCGGCGCTGTTCAATTCGGCGCGACCGTGGTGGTGTCTTCTTTAGCCCACATTTTCAGCCTCACGAGGAATACTTATGTACGCAGTAATTGAAACCGGCGGGAAGCAGTATCGCGTCGCTCCAGGCGACGTGATTCAGGTGGAAACTCTTCCGGGCGAGGTCGGATCGGAAATTGAATTCGGCCGCGTGCTCACGGTGGTGAACGATTCCAACGAAGTTGTAACCGGCTCGGCGCTCGGCGATGCGCGCGTAAAAGCGACCATTTCCAGCCATGGCCGCGGCGACAAAGTGATCGTGTTCAAGTTTAAGCGCAAGAAGCAGTACAAGCGAACCATCGGGCACCGGCAGAATTATACCGAGGTTCGGGTCGGCGAAATCTTAGCGTAGGTAGCGTATGGCGCATAAAAAAGGTCTTGGAAGTTCGAAAAACGGGCGCGACTCGAACGCCCAGCGTTTAGGCGTGAAAGCCTTCGGCGGCGAATTAGTGACGGGCGGCTCGATCCTGGTGCGGCAGCGCGGCACCGTGTACAAGCCGGGCGACAACGTCGGGCGCGGCAAGGACGACACGTTGTTCGCAAAGGTTCCGGGCATCGTGGTTTTTCGCGACCGCGGACGTTCCGGCAAGTTCATCAGCATAGATCCTGCTCTCTAAATTCATAGCGGCGCGGGCGGCATCCCAGGCCCGCCTGTTTTCCGGCCGCCGGCTCCATCTCGATGTTCATAGACGAAGTTAGAATCCGTGTGAAGGCGGGCGACGGCGGCAACGGCTGCATGGCCTTCCGGCGCGAGAAATACGTGCCGCGCGGCGGGCCCAGCGGAGGAGATGGCGGGCGTGGCGGCGACGTCGTCCTGGTGGCCAGTGAGCATCACAATACGCTGCTGCATTTCCGATTCAATCCCGAGCACACCGCCGAGCGCGGGCGGCATGGCGAAGGCAGCAATTGCACGGGGCGCGAGGGAGCGTCCATCGATGCAGCGGTACCGGTCGGGACCGTGGTCTACGATGATGAAACCGGCGAAATGCTGCATGATTTCACCAAAGCAGGCGAACGGTTCGTAGTGGCGCGCGGCGGCCGCGGCGGCCGGGGCAATCAGCACTTCGCGACCCCTACGCATCAAGCTCCCACCGAACACGAGCCAGGCCGGCCGGGCGAGGAAAAGCGGCTGCGCCTTGAATTGAAGCTGTTGGCGGATGTCGGGCTGGTGGGATTTCCGAACGCAGGCAAGTCGACGCTGATTTCGCGCATCTCGGCCGCGCGTCCGAAAATCGCCGATTATCCGTTCACGACACTGGTACCGAACTTGGGCGTGGTAAGCGCCGGGGACGAAACCTTCGTGGTGGCTGATATTCCCGGGCTGATCGAGGGGGCGCACCTGGGGCACGGCCTCGGCGTTCAATTCTTGAAACATGTCGAGCGCACCCGGCTACTGCTGCATCTGGTGGATGTGTCGGAGGCGAGCGGGCGCGAGCCGGAGCATGATTTTCAGGTCGTCATGGATGAACTGGCGAGCTTCGGTCACGATCTGGCCCAGAAGCCCATGTTCCTGGTAGCCTCCAAGATCGATGCCATGCAGGATACGGAGCGGTTGAAAAGCCTGGAACGGCTGGCGGCGTCGAAAAACCTGCCTTTTTACGCTATTTCGAGTGTGACCGGCCAGGGGATTGAGCCGCTTAAGTACGAAGTCGCTCAATTTCTCGGAAAAGTTGTCGAAGAGACAAGTGAGCAGGAAAAGTAGCAATCGTCAGACACCGATGTGTGTCGAGGAGGTTCGCCATGGTTGGAATGGCGCAGGCGTTCGGAGGGTTGGCCCGATCCGAAGCGCAATTTAATGGAGCGGCGCAGAAGATCGCCCAATTCCCGGCTGCACCGATTTTGCAGTCCGGATCGGGTGAAGGCGATCAGGTGGATTTGAGCTCCCAAGCGGTGGCCCTGATCCAATCCCGCAACAGCTTCGAGGCGAATACGAAGGTGATCCAGGTAGCGGACGAAATGGATCGAACGCTGCTGAACGCGGTTGGTTAGAGCGATCGGTTAGAGCGGCTATTTAATCAGCGCGCTGGACCGGATTGCGAAGTTAAGCAGCACCGACGGGAAAATCCCGAGCACCAGCGTGCCGAGCGCAGCGATCCATAGCGTGGTTCGGATGCCGGCGCTGAGCGGCTGAAGGGATATGGTGGCCTCGCCCGGCTCCTTCATATACATCACCACCATGATGCGCAGATAGTAGTAAGCCGCGACCGCGCTATTCAGCAGTCCGAGCACCGCCAGCCAAACCAGGTTGGCATCCAGCGCCGCTTTGAAGATATAAAACTTTCCGAAAAATCCGCCGGTCAGCGGCACTCCAATCAGCGACAGCAGAAAGATGGAGAAGAGCGCGGCAGTGACCGGCTGTTTCCAGCCTAGGCCCGCCAGATCTTCGATGTTGACGAATTTTTCGCCTCGCCTGGAGAAGTGCGTGACGACCGCGAACGCACCGATGTTCATGAAGGCGTATGCCGCTAAATAAAACATGGCGGCGGCGATGCCGATTTGATTGTGGGCGGCGATGGCCACCATCACGTAGCCGGCGTGCGCGATCGAGCTATAGGCCAGCATGCGCTTGACGTTGGTTTGCGTCAGGGCGGCGAAATTGCCGATCACCATGGTGAGCAGCGCGGAAACCCAAACAAAAGGTTCCCAGCGCGACGTGATTGGTTGAAAGGCGGTCATGAACACGCGCAGGAAAACGGCGAACGCAGCGGCTTTGGGGCCGGCGGACATGAACAGAGTGACGGGCGCCGGTGCGCCTTGATACACATCGGGCGCCCAAATCTGAAACGGGGCCGCGGAAACTTTGAATGCGAACCCGACGAACATCAGTGCTGCCGCTGTTCCGGCCAGAATCACGCCGCGCTGGGAACCGGGCGTGAGTAGCGCCGTGCGGATGAACATCAGGTTGGTGCTGCCGGTGGTGCCGTAGATCCAGGCGATGCCGTACAGCAGGAACGCGGTGGCAAAGGATCCCAGCAGGAAATATTTCAGCGCGGCTTCGTTGTTGCGCTTGTCGTCGCGGAGGTAGCCGGCGAGCACATAGGTCGCGATCGAAGAAATCTCCAGGCCGATGAAGATCATGATCAGCTCATTAGCCGTTACCATCACGCACTGGCCGGTCACCGAAAACAGCAGTAACGCATAGTATTCGGCGGAGGCGGCGTGCTCGCGTCTTAGATATTGCGACGAAGAAAGAAGGCTGAGGATGCCGACGCCGATGACCAGCACGCGGAAGAAGGTCGCGAAGCCGTCCACGATCAGCATGTTTGAGAACGACGTGCCGGGAACGTTGTTAGCGACAATGGCTGCAACCAGCGCAGCGATAAACCCGGTCATCGTGATGAACCCGTAGCCCACCTGTTTCTTTTCACCGAGCAGCGGCTCAACCAGCATGATGAGCGTGCCGGCGATAATCATGATGATCTCTGGCAGGAAGCGGAGATAGTCGATGCCGGTAGGCAGGAAATTAGCGGGCATCGGCAAGCTCCTTCTTCGGCTGCACGGCGATTTTGCCGGGTTGAACATTGCGCACGTGAATGTCGTGCCGCGCGTCGATGGGACCGAGCAGCACCGCGTTCGACGCCGAAATCGGGGGGATGAAGCTCTGCGTGAAGGTGCCCATCCAGACCATGAGCAGAATCAGTGGAACGATGATGGCGTATTCGCGAAAGTTCAGGTCCGGCATGTGGTGCGTGAGATCTTCGCTGGCGCGGCCGAAAAAGACGCGCTGATAAAGCCAGAGCATATAGCAGGCGGAAAGGATCACGCCCAGCGCGGCGAAAACGGTCCAACGGAAGTAAACCAAAGATGCGCCCTGCAAGACCAAATACTCGCCGATGAAATTATTGAGCATCGGCAGGCCAATACTCGCGAGCATCGTAATCATGAAGGCGGTGGAGAGCTTGGGAGCGGGTGTGGCAACGCCGCCATAGTCGGCGATTTCGAGCGAGTGACGCCGTTCATAGAGGAAGCCCACCAGGATGAAGAGCGCGCCCGTGGAGATGCCATGGTTGAGCATCTGATAGACCGCGCCGTCGAACCCCTGCTGGGTGAACGTGAAGACTCCAAGAACTACAAAGCCCAAGTGGCTGACCGATGAATAGGCCACCAGCTTTTTCATGTTGGGCTGTACCATTGCGACTAGCGCCCCGTAAACGATTCCGATAATCGCCAGTGTGACAATCCAGCCCGCGCAGTTGCGGGCGGCGATCGGAAACATCGGCACGGCAAAGCGCAGGATTCCGTAGGTGCCCATCTTCAGCATCACGGATGCCAGCATCACCGAACCCGCCGTGGGGGCTTCGACGTGAGCGTCCGGCAACCAGGTGTGCAGCGGGAATAACGGGACTTTGATGGCGAAGGCGATGAAGAAGGCTAGAAACAGGAGAAGCTGCTCGGGGTAAGTGGAGGCGATGGTGCCGCCCTGCAAACCGGCCAGGATCTTAGCGTAATCGAAGGTTCCGCTTTGGTTGTAGAGATAGATGATCGCAACCAGCATGAGTGCCGATCCGGCCATGGTGTAGAGAAAGAATTTTATGGTGGCGTAAATGCGCCGCTCATGGCCCCAGATGCCGATCAGGAAGTACATGGGAACCAGCGAGACTTCCCAAAAGACGAAGAATAGGAATAGGTCGAGCGCGCAGAAAACGCCGATCAACCCAAATTCGAGCAGGAGAAGAAAAGCGAAAAATTCCTTGACGTGCTTCTCGATGGAGCGCCACGAAACCAGAACGCAGATGGGCGTAAGCAGCGTCGAGAGGATGATCAGCCAGAGGCTGATGCCATCAATGGCCACATGATAACGGATCAACGGCGAGTTTACCCACGGCACGTCCGTCTCAAACACAAACTTGCCGGGGTTCGCGAACCAATAGGGGCCGATCAGGCCCAGCGAAAGCAGAAAGATCACCGTGGATGCGAGGAAGCTGAAGCGGCGAATCCCATTCAGGTTGTCTTTGGGGAACGCAATAATAATGAGGAACGCGACGAGCGGCAGGAAGATGACGGCGTTCAAAAGAGTCATCGCGCGCCTCCCATGAGTCCGATGAACAATAGAACCGCGACCGAACCGAGCACTATCCAAGCCGCATAGCTGCGAATATTGCCCGATTGGAGAAGCCGCAACACGCGGCCCAACCCACGCGATTCTTTGCCGACACCGTTGACGATGCCGTCGATCAGACCCGCGTCAACGCCTCGCCAGAGCACCACGCGGGAACCGTTGACCATCGGTTCGACGACGGTGGCGTTGTAAATCTCATCCACGAAATATTTGTTGTAGATCAGCGTGTACAGGCCGCCCATCGATTTGGCGAACGAATCGGCCAGCTTGGGGCGCGCGACATAAAATAGATAGGCGAGCGCGATGCCTAAGATACCCACGCCAGCCGAAATCCACGCCAAGGTCGGATTCTCAGGCGCTTCGGCAAACATGGGTTCCAGCCAGTGCGGGATGTTGATGAACCCGCCGCCCAGCGACAGAAGGGCGAGCAGCATGAGCGGGCCCGTCATGACCAGCGGCGACTCATGCGGATGGGCGTGGCCGCGATATTCACCAGTGAAAGCCAGAAACCACGCGCGAAAAACGTAGAACGCGGTCATGCCGGCGGTCAGCACTCCAACCCAGTACATCCAGGGCGCGCGCGCATAGGCGCCCACCAGAATCGCGTCCTTACTGAAGAAACCCGAGGTGAACGGAAAACCTGAGATCGCGAAAGAAGCGCACAGGAGCGTGATGGCGGTGATCTTCATGTGCTTCCACAGGCCGCCCATCTGCTGGAGATCCTGCTCGCCATGGAGGCCGTGGATCACCGCGCCCGCGCCCAGGAACAGCAGCGCTTTGAAAAACGCGTGCGTCATCAGGTGGAAAATGCCCGCGGAAAATGCGCCGACGCCCGCGCCCAGAAACATGTAGCCGAGTTGCGAGACGGTGGAGTAGGCAAAAACCTTTTTGATGTCGGTCTGCGCCAGGCCGATGGTGGCCGCGAAGAATGCGGTTGCCAGGCCGATCACAGCGACCGTGTCCATCGCGATGGGCGCATGCGTGAACAAAGCCGCAGACCGCGCGATCATGTAGACGCCCGCGGTGACCATGGTGGCGGCGTGGATGAGAGCCGAGACAGGCGTGGGGCCAGCCATCGCGTCGGGCAGCCAAACATACAGGGGAATCTGCGCGGATTTACCGGTCGCGCCAACCAGCAGCAGCAGGCTGATGGTCGTCAGGATGCCAACGCCAGCTTCCACCGGCATCGTGCCGGCCGCAGTGAACACCTTGGTGAAGTCGAGCGAACCGAATTGGCGGACGATCAGAAAGATCGCCAGCGAAAATCCGAAGTCGCCGATGCGATTAACGATGAAGGCCTTGTTGCCGGCATTGGTGGCGTACTGCTCCAGAAAATAGAACCCGATCAGCAGGTAGCTGCACAGTCCCACGCCTTCCCATCCGACGAACAGCAGCAGGAAATTCTGGGCCAGCACCAGGACCAGCATGAAAAACATGAACAGGTTCAGATATGCGAAGAAGCGGTAATAGCCACCCTCGTGCGCCATGTAGCCGATGGAATAAATATGGATCAGCAGGCCGACGCCGGTGACCACCATCAACATGACGGCCGTCAGCCGGTCCACGGCGAAATCGATACTGATATTCAGATTGCCGCTCTGAATCCAAGTGAAGTAGTGCTCCACGTATTTCGTCTCGAGCGCGCCCAGTCCGAGCAGCGTCTTCACCACCCAAAGGAAGGCCAGGGCCACCGATCCGACCGCGAACAGGTTGACCAGCGGCTTCGAGAATCGCCGGCCAAACAGGCCGTTCACGAGAAAGCCGAGGAACGGGAAAATGGGAATCAGCCAGAGAGAATACATGAGGTCAGTATTTCATTGAGCTTATGTCGTCGATCATGAGCGTATGGCGATTTTTAAAGACGGTCAAAATAATGGCGAGCCCAACCGCGGCCTCGGCGGCCGCTACCACCATGACGAAGAAACTGAAGATGTGCCCGTCCACCTGCTTAAGCTCGTAAGAGAAGGTAACGAAGGTCAGATTCACGGCGTTGAGCATCAGCTCGATGGACATGAAAACGGTGATGATGTTGCGCCGGTAGATGAAGCCGGCCACTCCCAGTCCGAACAGAATGGCGCTGAGAATCAGGTACCAAGTCGTCGGTACCGCGTTGTGTATCACTTAAATCTCCTTCCTTGCAAGCACGATTGCGCCCAGAATGGCGATGAGGATGAGGACCGAGGTGACTTCGAAGGGCAATAGATAAGCGGTAAAAAGCTTGCGGCCGATTTCTAGCGCCGTGCCTCCGCGCCACTCGCCGAACACCACGCCGGGCCGGGCCGGCAGCATCGCTTGAATAATGAAACTGATCAATCCGAGAAACGCCGCCAGCAAGAAAATCCCCAGATATTTGGCAAAGGGCGAGCCTTCGAGCGACGTGCCCTCGGCGCCCGCGTTCAGCAGCATGATGACGAAGACGAACAACACCATGATCGCGCCGGCATACACGATCATCTGAGCGGCCGCGATAAATTCGCCGCCCAACTGCAGGTAGAGCACCGCCAGCGATCCCATGACGCCAATCAACGACAGTGCGCTCGCGATGGGGTGCTTCTGAACCACCAAGCTCACGCCGCAGAACACCGCGATACCCGCAAAGATGAAAAAGATCAGGGCAGTCATAGGCTATTTCGACGTCAGCGCCACCACCAGGCTCGTGACAAAAAGATTGAGCATGGACAACGGGAATAGGAAGATCCACGCAAAGCGCATCAGTTGATCGTAACGGAAGCGCGGCAGGGTCGCCCGGACCCAGATGAACAGGAACAGAAGAATCCCAATTTTGCCGCAGAACCAGAACAGCGCCATCAGAATGGCCTTCAATGTGGGTACGAACAACGATAGGCCGAAAATCGCGGCGATGCCGAGAAACAACAGCCCGACGGCCGGCAATGTGAATTTATCCATTCGCCGCGCCGGATGCAGTCCGTGATACAGCGCGATCAGCCCGCTTAAGGCAAAAACCAGGATCGGAATAACGTCGGAATAGGGCTCGGGGAACGGAGGATGCCATCCGCCCAAAAACAACAGCGTCGCCACCGCGGTTACCGTCACCATATTGGCGTATTCGGCCATGAAGAACGCCGCGAACTTCATGCTGCTGTACTCGGTGTGAAAACCGGCCACCAATTCATTCTCGGCTTCCGGCAAATCGAATGGCACTCGATTGGTTTCCGCAAAGCCGGCGATGAGAAAAACCACAAAGCCCAGGATCTCGGGAATCACGTTCCAACGAGGAATGAATCCCAACCAATAGCCGCTCTGGTAGTTCACCATCTCCCGAAAACTGAGCGTATTGGCGAGCAGGAGGGGAGCCGCAATCGCAAGGCCGAGCGGCAGCTCATAGCTGATCATTTGAGCGGAGCTGCGCAGCCCGCCCAGCAGCGAGTACTTATTGTTGGACGCCCAACCGCCCAGCGCCACTCCATACACGCCCACCGAAGAAATCGCCAGCACGAACAGAATCCCCATGTTGAGATCGGTAAGCTGCATCCAGGTCGTAACCGGCCCGATCGTAATCTCAGGGCCAAACGGAATCACGGCGATCGATATCAGCGCCAGCACCACGGCCATCCACGGCGCCATGATGTAAAACAGCTTGTTCACATGCGACGGGATGACGCCTTCCTTGGTGATGAGTTTCACCACATCGGCCAGCGGTTGCAGCAAGCCGTGCGGACCGACGCGATACGGGCCCACGCGAAGTTGAATGTGCGCGATGACTTTGCGCTCAATCCACTGCAGGTAAGCGAGCGCGGTCAAAAGCACAAAGGCGACGATGGCCGCCTTGATCAGGCTGAGTATAAGAAAATTCATGAATGAGCTTACGGCCGCTGTTCGGAATACAACTCGCCCGGCGCTTCGATCACGGATTTCAGCGCTTTGGAATACCGG
>Ga0182024_10009214_pt1 | contig 20507 bp, 23 predicted proteins | sample P32metaG_FD_120480 | JGI IMG/M metagenome (GOLD analysis project Ga0182024, IMG submission 120480) | Permafrost microbial communities from Stordalen Mire, Sweden - P3-2 metaG (Illumina Assembly) | ecosystem: Environmental > Terrestrial > Soil > Wetlands > Permafrost | place: Sweden: Stordalen... | reverse complement strand
GCGCGCGTGCTCGGCGCCACCGTCAAGCCGGGCGAGCATCTGAAGCTTGCGCTCGATCCCGGCCGCCACGCCTATCTGGTGCCGGCGACCGGCGTGATCGAAGTGAACGGCACGCGCGTCAACGCGCGCGACGGCGCGGCGATCAGCGGCGAGGCCGGCATCGAGATCGTTGGCCTCGAAGAAGCCGAAGTCATCCTCGTCGAAGCGGCGTAACTGCAGCCAAGCAAAAGATTCAGCGCAGAGGACGCGGAGGCAGCGCAGGGGACGCTGAGAAAGAATGCGCGCCAAAGGCGCGCGATGTTTTCCCCCTGCGTCCTCCGCGCATCCTCCGCGCCCTCTGCGCTGAATCCTTTCATCATTCTGGACTTCGTGATTTCGTGGCTCGTTGATCGCAGGGAGAAGGCCCATGCTCGATCTCGTCATTCCGGCGCGACGGAAGGATTTGGGCGGAGGGCTCGAGGTCGGGCGCGTGCTGCCGTTCGCGCGCCACCGCATGGTGGGACCCTTCATCTTCCTCGATCACATGGGGCCGGCGGATTTCGCGCCAGGGCACGGCGTGGACGTCCGCCCGCATCCCCATATCGGGCTCGCAACGGTTACGTACCTCTTCGATGGCGAAATCATGCACCGCGACAGCCTCGGATCGGCTGAAGCCATCCGTCGCGGCGAAGTGAACTGGATGACCGCGGGTCGCGGCATCGTGCATTCCGAGCGCAGCGACCCTTCGGTCCGTGCGCGGGGCGGCCGCCTTCATGGAATGCAATCCTGGGTCGCGCTGCCGAACGAAGCGGAGGAGTCCGCGCCCTCCTTCTCACATTACAGTGCGGCTTCGCTGCCGGAATTCGCCGAGAACGGCGCCCGCGGCAAGCTGATTGCGGGGACAGCTTACGGACTGAAGAGCAGCGTCGCCACTCTCTCGCCGATCTTCTATGTGCATCTCGATCTCGCGTCCGGCGCGCGGATCGGATTGCCGCCCGATCACGACGAGCGCGGCGCGTATATCGTGAGCGGGCGCGTCGAGTCGGAAGGCGCCGTCTACGAGACCGGCCATCTCCTTGTGTTCGGAAGAGGCGATGCGACGCTCGCCGCCGTGCAGGCTCCCGCGCGGCTCATGCTTCTCGGCGGCGCGAGCGTCGGCCCACGTTACATCTGGTGGAATTTTGTCTCGTCGAATCTGGATCGCATGCAAGCCGCGAAGGCGGAGTGGCGCGCGGGCCGCATGAAATTGCCGCCCGGCGACGACCACGAATTCATTCCCCTGCCCGACGAGCCGTTGCCGCACCCGACGGACCCCGCGTGATTGGCATCAAGCAAGCTCTTTACGCAGAGGCCGCGGCGGTGGCGCGAACAACACGGTGGAATTGTTGCGCGCGCAGCGCGCCATGGTTTTCCTCGGCGTCCCCTGCGCAACCTCCGTGCCCTCTGCGTTGAAATCTTTAAGCCGTGTGTGCGTCCTTGAAGCGCACCAGCTTCTTGCGGACCTCGTCCCAGAGCGTCAGTGTCGAGGCGCGGAAGGCCGTGGGCAGCGTCAGGGGTTTCCCGCTCTGCAGATCCACGTTGCTGCGATAGCACGCCTCCAGCCGATAGTTCGGCACGCGTGGCGCCAGATGATGAATGTGATGGAAGCCGATATTCCCGGTCATCCATTGCAAAGGCTGCGGCAGCTTCAGATAGGACGAGCCGTTCAGCGCCGCCGCGTGAAAATTCCATTCCCCCGAGCGCAGCCAATGGGCATCGTCGAAACGGTGCTGCACCGAAAACAGCCAGACGCCGGCGATCGTAGTAAGGAATACGATCGGCAGTTGCACGAGCAGGACGGCGCGGAAGCCCAGCGCGAGCCCCACCGCCACGACGCAGGCGGCGATCGCGAGGTTGGTTTCCCACACTGACCGGCGCTCGCGACTCCAGCTCTTCGGCGTGTCGAACGGGATTCGATAGAGCAGGAGAAACACCAGCGGCGGCAGCATCGCATGAGCAATCACGGGATGGCGAGGCAGCCGGTAGAAGAATCGCCGCCAGGGCGGCAGCGCGCGATATTCCTCGACGGTGAGGCAGGCCGAATAGATATCGGCGCCGGAATCGCGCCGGTCGAGATTGTTCCAGTTCGCGTGATGCTGCGAATGCTGGCGGCGCCAGTTCTGATAGGGCGCGAGCGTCAGCACGCCGCAGATAGCGCCGAGAATGTCGTTGGCGCGCTGCGACCCGAAAAACGATCCGTGCCCGCAATCATGCTGTACGATGAATACGCGTACGAGGAGCGCGCTGGCCGGCAGGGCGAGCAGCAGCGTCAGCCCGTATGAGATGCCGAGCGACCAGTACATTGCCGCGAGCGTCGCAACATAGAGACCGATCGATGTCGCAATCTGGTAGGCGCCGAGCGCGAGGCTTGGCCTTTCGAAGGGTGCAACCGCCGCCCGCAGAAGATCGCGGATGTCGGGCCGGGAAGAGTTCATGACGTCTCCGCGCGAGAGACCGGAATCGTTCTTGGGGCGCCGGGAACAGCTCAGCGACCCGCTTCGGCGGACATTTCTGCGTCGAGCCACAACCTGGCCCGGTCCGCATGGACGGCCCACACTTCGCCGGCCTTCTCCTTCGGGCGGTAGAACAAAGCGGTCGCCGCGCTGGCGCGGTTCTTCTCGCCATCCTTGCCCTGAATATCCGCGCACTGTCTTCGGAAGGCGCGCTCAACCTCGTCCTCGAATTTCAGGGACAGGTCTTCACCCGCCCTCTCGCGGCGCGTGCGGATCGCACGCATGACGGACCAGCGCCGCAATCCTGCCGGATGGGCGAGAAGTACGTCGATGAGATCGCGCAGGCAGGCGAGCTCGGCCCGGGACCGATCCGGTCCCTCCGCCGCACGCTCGGCCCTGCGCTCGAAATAGACTTCCCCCAGAGCATCACAGGTCATTTTGCATCCATTGGTGCGTTTCGGGGCGGCGTCGGGTAACCACCGCCGCCCCGCGGGACTTGTGCTTACGCCGCCTTGAGATTGACGGCCTTACTGCCTCTCGCATCCGGCTGGATGTCAAACGACACGCGCTGGCCCTCGTTGAGGCTGCGCATCCCCGCCATCTCGACGGCCGTGGCGTGAACGAACACGTCCTTGCCGCCGCCTTCCGGCGCGATGAAGCCGAAGCCCTTGGTTGAATTGAAAAACTTCACTGTTCCGATGGCCATTCATGACTCCTTGTGCATCGGGTTCCGCGCAAACATTTGTTCACGCGGCGCGATTGGACGAAAACCATCAGATTCGGAAGTTCGGCTGTCTTGTCCAGGCGCGCACATATGCGAGTCGGATTTACAACAGTGCGCTTCAAGGTGGCGGACGCCGTCGCAGCCCCAATGTAGCTGGCGGCAGCGCGAATTGCAACCCGGGCTCCGAATCGCGTGGATTCCGCCGGGCTTCCAAAGGATCAGCGGCCCGACGTTTCGCGCGCGCTGTCGAAGCCCACGCGCCAGCGGATTCGCTCGGGATCGGCGCTATACGGATTGAGTGCGGCGATGCCTTCTTCATCCAGATCGGCAAGACGGCTCTCCGGAACCCGGCGTGCCGCATTCCAGCCGGCTGCCTGGATGCGGCTCAGTCGAAATGCATCGGTCACGGTTTCGAAGCCTGTTCTGCCAGCAGCGATTTCACCAATTCGCTCGGGCGGCAAAGACGCGCGGTGACGCCCTGGCCGTTCTGCACCACCACGATCGGCCGATTGATGAGAATGGGGTGCTCGGCCATCGCATCAAGCAGCTCGTCTTCGCCGACATCCTTCTCGTCAAGGCGAAGGTCGCGAAACAGCGGCTCCTTCGCCCGCACCACCTTGCGGACCGGAATATCCATGCGCGCGATAAGGGCGGCCAGCGCCCCGCGAGAGAGCGGCGTCTGCAGATATTCGAAAATGCGCGGCTCGTAGCCGGCAGCACGAATTGCCGCCAGCGCGTTGCGCGACGTTCCGCAGGCGGGATTGTGGTAAATCGTGATTTGCATGGGTTCCTGCGCTCTGAGGCACCGCGATCCAAACCCCAGGATCGGGATAACAAAGGCTTATCTCATATGGGGACCACAACGCCAAATTGCAAGCTGCGGTTGAAGCGCCATTGGCGATCTTATGATGTCCGCGGAACTCCCGGTCGCGGTTACTCATTTCATTATCGGGTCGACGGGGCGCTTAACCAGGAGTGACCGATGAAGTGCCTTTGGATTGTAGGATTGACAGCGGCAGGAGTGATGGCGGGCACGAGCGCGATGGCGCAGGACGAGGCCCCCGCCGGCGCGATGGAAAAACAAACCACCACGACGACCACCACCTGGACCGTGAAGCCTGAAGAGCGGACCGTGATTCACGACTATGTAGTGAAGGAGAGGGTCAGGCCCGAGAGCGTGAAGGAAGAGATTTCGGTCGGCATGCCGGTGCCAACGGATGTCGAGATGCAGCCGGTGCCGGAGGAAATCTACGGAAAGGTTCCCGAGGCGCGGAATTACCAGTATTTCGACTGGAACGGCCGCGTCGTGTTCGTCGATCCCGATTCGCGACGAGTCGTCCAGATCGTCGACTGAAGTATCGTCAATCGTGTTTCGCCGGCTCGAGCCGGCGCGTACAGCCCGGCCCTTGCGGCCGGGTTGTTTCTGTCGTGCAACAACAACCTGATTGGTCTTCTTGACCGCCCCGTTTGGTCTGTAGACTTCGTCCCGCTATTCTCCGACCTGGAACGGGGGAATCACATGGGCAGCAGGACCAGGCGGCGGAAGCCGCGCTACACGGTGGACGTCTCGCTGAAGGCGCAGGACATCGCGCGCCTCGGCGCCGCACTCACCTTCCAGATCAAATCGGACGACGCGATGCTGGGCACGATCGAGATCGGCCAGGGCGGGTTCCACTGGAAAGCGCGCAGCGGCAAATTCTTCCGCCGCATAAGCTGGGGGCGGTTCTTTGAGCGGCTGCAAAGGGCGTAGCGTGTTTTGTTCGGGCGTGAATAGTTGTTCCCTCATGGTTCGATCCGCCGCGCGCACGGCACGGCGAGCAAGCTCACGCTTCGACAAGCTCAGCATCAGGAAAAAATCCTCACCGTGAGCTTGTGGAAGGGTGACAAGCCGCATCGTCCTTGTGCCGGCGGCGCAGCGCCTCTGCATAACGCGGCATGATCTGCGGCATCGCGGTCCCGCCTTCTCGCGGCCGCTCCACGCCGAAGACGTATTTCGGAAAGTCGAGCGCCTTCTGTACCATCCAGATCTCGTTGTGCTTCTCCGGCGGCAGGATGCGGGCGGGATCGCCCACGGCAATCCATCCGAGCGGCACCACCGCGTCTTCCCCAACAACGGTGCGCATGTGCACGATGCCGTTGATGCGGACCTCGGCGCGGCGACCGATGCGCGCGCCGTTGAACACCGTTGAGCCAGTCGCCAGAAACACGTCGTCTTCGATGGTGCAGCCGGATAGATAAGCGCGCGGCCCAACGAGAATGTTGTTGCCGAGTGTGAGCGGATTGCGGCGCACGCCGCGCAGCACGGCCGTGTCCATGACGACACAGTTGCGGCCGATCGCGATCGCGCCACTTTCTGCCGTCAGCACCGCGCCGAATCCGATCGAGCAATTCTCTCCGATGGCGACGTCTCCGCAGACGACCGCATTTGGGGCGATGCGCACGCAGGCAGCGATATTGGGTCTCTTTCCTTCATGCTCGAGGATCATGTTTTTGTCCTTTCTGCGATGCCCGCCCCCACATCTCAATATTTCAACGTCACTGGGAGGAACAAGGTTCGGGCGAGGGAGTCTGGCGCGAACGGGGTTTTCCTTGAAGTGCAACTGAGGGAAATACGGTGAAAAACTCCAAGCTGTCGCCGCGCGCGTTTTTCGGGCTCTGTGCGTTACGATGAGGCTGTGGCTCCGCAGACAGGCTCGACGATGAGCGATTCACCGCCCGAACTCACCACGCGCTGCTGCATAGCAGGCGGTGGGCCGGCGGGAATGATGCTGGGCTATTTGCTCGCGCGCGCCGGCGTCGACGACGTGGTGCTCGAGAAATGGCCCGATTTCTTCCGCGACTTCCGCGGCGACACGATTCATCCGTCCACGCTGGAAGTTTTGCGTGCACTCGGTCTTCTCCACGGCTTCCTTGCGCTCAACCCCGACAGGGCGGAGACGCTGGGCGGCGTGATCGGCGGCCTAAGCGTGACGGTCGCGGACTTCACCCATCTGCCCGTCCATTGCCGGTTCATCGCTCTCATCCCGCAATGGGACTTCCTGGATTTTCTTGCCCGCGAGGCGCGACGCTATCCAGCGTTTCATTTGCGGATGGAAACGGAAGCCACCGCGCTCATCGAAGAGAGCGGGCGAATCGTAGGCGTGAAAGCGAACAGCCGGGATGGTCCGCTCACAATTCGTGCCGAGCTTGTCGTCGGTGCGGACGGGCGCCATTCGACGATGCGCGCCCAGGCCGGCCTTGCGGTGAAAAACATCGGGGCGCCGATGGACGTGTTGTGGTTCCGGCTGTCGCGAAATGAAAAAGACCCGACGCAGCCATTCGGCACCTTCGATCGCGGGCGCATCCTCGTGCTCATCGCGCGCGGCGATTACTGGCAATGCGGTTTTGTGATTCCGAAGGGCGGCTTCGAACGCGTTCGCGCGTGCGGCCTCGACGCTTTCCACTCCGATATCGCAACCCTCGCGCCCGCACTCGCCGACCGCGTCCACGAAATCGAAAATTTCGACTCCGTGAAATTGCTGAGCGTCGCCGTCGACCGGCTGGAATGCTGGCAACGCGACGGGTTGCTCTGCATCGGCGATGCGGCGCATGCCATGTCGCCCATCGGAGGAGTGGGCATCAATCTCGCCATTCAGGATGCGGTCGCCGCCGCAAACATTCTGATCCCGGCTTTCCGGCGCGGGCCGCCGCGGCTCGAGGATCTGAAGGCGGTGCAACGGCGGCGCGAATATCCCACGCGCGCCACGCAGGCGCTGCAGGTGTTCCTGCAGAACCACGTGATCAGGAACGTGGTGGGGAGCGAGAAGCGCGCTCCCCCACCCTGGCCGGTCCGGCTGCTCGGGCGAATTCCTGTCCTTCGCCGCATTCCTGCGCGCGTCATCGGCCTCGGCTTCCGGCCCGAAATGCCGGACGCGCTAAAAGCGAGCAATCATTAGTTTATTCGGCTTTGAGGTTTCGACACGAGCCTCCCGCGCGCCTTGACACAGCCACGGGCCAATGATTGCATCAATTTAAGAGTTTTTTAACCTTCAAGGGAGGTAAGAAATGCGCAATCTGTTGTTAGCATCGGCAGCAATGTCTGGTTTCTTGGCACCTAAAACAATGTGCAAAAAATCGCTGATGATCTCCGCTGCGTTCGTGGCCGCTTTCGCTGCGGCGCCGGCCGTCGCCAAGAGCGCACTGTATCCGCTTCCTCTCGTGTCCGGCAGCACGGAAACGATTGCGTTCGGAATAAGCACCAACGGGAATATCACGGGATTCTGGCTCAGCAGCACCGGCGTCGAAGGGGGTTTCGTCGGCCCGGACGATGGCAGCAGCTACACGACGTTCGACGATTCGGCGGATGGTGCCGGAACGCAACCGCGCGGAATAAACAACAAGGGCACCATCATGGGCATTGCCAACGTCTCGACCGGAATTGCAACCGATTACGTACCGTTCGAACGCACGCCCGACGGCACCATTACCCACGTGACCAAGGGGGGTCAGGTGCTGAACTACCTCGTCCAGGGCATCAACAAGAGCAACATTTTCGATGGCGGCTACGAGACAAGTACGTCAGAGTTCATCGGCTACACCGGCAAAAACGCCAAGTACAAATCCAAAATCAAGCTGAAGGGTATCACGACCACCGGTGTCGCCCCACGCGGCATCGATAACGCGGGCGACACCGTCGGCTGGTATCTGGACACGACCGGCGTCATGCACGGCTTCTATCAACCCGTCCGCGGAAAGGCCGTGACCATCGATGATCCGGGCGGAGTCACGAATCCGGAGGGGATCAACAACAAGGGCGAGATCAGCGGCTTGTACACGGATTCCTCCAGCAACCGGCACGGGTTCACCTACGACATCGCGACCGCGACGTTTACCGAACTTACCGTCCCGAGTTCGACTTTCGTTGAGGTTTGGGGTCTCAACGACCACGGTCAGGTTGCGATCGACGGTCTGGACAGCACCACCGGCCTTTACGTCGGCTACATCTATTGCCCGTCGGCCAGAAACTGTCCTGGTGGAGCGGCTGCGGTCAAACGCCCCGTTCTGCACCGCAGCGCGTTGCCTGTGCCGCGGCAGATGCCCTGATCTTTTTCGTATCGTTCAGTACCGCCCTCTCCTTTCACAAGGAGAGGGCGCTTTTTCTCCACGGCTAGGCATTATCATTGTAATACGGTGACTAGGGCCGAAACCCAATAAATCCGTTGTGGTGTGAATCGGTTGCTGATTCGCTTCTGCTGTTGATTCGGAGCAGAGAAGCAGATGCGGCGGAACCTGATTTGGCTGGGCGACGAACAGTGGCGGCGGATTGAGCCGTATTTGCCGAAGGACGTGCGCGGCAAGGCGCGCGTCAACGAACCGCACAGCCAACGACCTCGCCCACGCACACCGTGGAGTCGGTCAGCGGCTACAGTATGCGGAATGCTCCGGCAATACACGAAATCGGCGGATTTCCTCTCGTCCGCCGAAAGAGTGCCGGAGGATTACACACGGTACGCCGACGAGATGACGGCTGACATAGGTTACGTTTTGCTGAGAGAGGTCACCGCGGGTTTCCGGCCGCCTGGAAAGCGGGAACACGGTCACGAGATTTCCGTCGACCGGATATCGCCGCGCCCGCGCGACCGCGCTGCCGGTTGACAAGCTTCCCCCTCCCCTGTTCGTTAGTACCTCACCAGCCCGGGGAGATGGAAGGATGACCAAAATTCTGATGAATTCCGTCGCTCTTGTGGGCCTGATGGCCGCCTGCGGCGCGCCAGCTTCGGCTGCCACGCTGTTTCAGATCATTCCCGTGCAGGGAAGCGCGTCGACCAACGTGTTCGGCATCAACAAGAGCCAGACAATTACCGGCAGCTGGCTCGATTCGAGCGGCGTCGAACACGGCTATGTGGGCACCGCCGCCACCGGCAGCTATACGACTTTTGACGATCCCACATCGGGGACCGAGCCGCGTGGCCTAGACGATTCCGGCAATATTGGAGGGTTCGCGAATTCGCAAGTCGGCGTCGCGTCTGAGTTCGTTCCCTTCGAGCGCCTCGCGAGCGGAAAGTTCAAGACGGTCGTCAACACCAAGGGCAAGAAGCTGAACTCCCTGATCCAGGGCTTCGACGGGAGGGGCGTGTTCGGGGGCAACTACGTCAACGGCTCGAATGTCGACGTCGCCTATCTCGGGCAAAACGCCAAGGCGACAAAAATCGTCAAATTGTCCCTCGGCAATACCGGCACAGCGGCGCGAGCCGTTGACAATGCCGGCGATATCGTCGGCTGGTACCTGAACACCAGCGGCATCCAGACCGGATTCCTGGTCAGCGGCGGCAACGCCACGAGCATCAGCTATCCCGACGCCTCCGAAGCGTCGACGGTCATGGAAGGCATCAACAACAAAGCGATCGCGACCGGCCAGTGGACGGATACGTCGGGCATTGTCTACAGCTTCACGTACAACCTCGCGACGGGCACGTTTAAACCAATCAAGATCAGGGGGGCAAAGTCGTTCACGCAGGCTTGGGGAATCAACGATCTGGGGGAAATCGCCGTAGGGTCCGACGCCGGCTTCTACATCTATTGCACAAAATCGACTTGCCCCGGCACGGGCCCGCTGGCTGCCGAGGGCAAGGAGATTTCCGTGCCTAAGGCGCTCATGCCGAGCCATTCCTGCGCCGACCGCGCGTGCCTCGTCGATGTATCGCAGGACCCCTTGAAGATTCCGGCGAGGATGCGCGCGCCGATTCTCAAACCGGGCCAGAAAACCGGACCCTTGCTCCCCTGAGGTTCGCGGAATAACACGCATGGGCCCTCTCCTCCGACGGTGGAAGGTCTTTTCGTTTGCCCACGCCCGCAGCCCCTTCCCGCGAAGCACGCCGCGTCCGATATTCCGCTTCATGGCGTGGAAGTTTCCCGAGACGATCCATCTGCCCCAAACGCTTGAGCGCCATGCGCGCATCGTCGAAAAGGGCTTCTGGGCAAAACTTCTGAAACGTGCCGGCCGCATCCCCTTCGCCGAAGATCTGGCGGCGGCCTATTTCTGCGTGATCGATCCGACAACGCCCGGCCGCGTGCGCGGCGTACTGCTCGCGGCGCTCGCCTGGTTCGTCGTGCCGGCGTCGATCATGCCGGAATTTGTCGTCATCCTGGGCTTCACCAACGAGATTGCGGTGACAGCGATCGCGGTGCGCATGGTCCGCAAGCATCTGAAGGAACGGCACTACATCCGCGCACGCGCCGCGCTCGGCATTTCCGAGCCGCCACCGGGACAATGAGCGAAGAGCGCCCCACCTTCGTCAGCCATCTCGAATGCTCCGCCACCGGCGAGAGATACGAGGCGGATCAGGTCCATGGGCTCTCGCGCGCCGGCAAGCCGCTGTTCGTGCGCTACGCGCTCGATCGAATCAAAGACGCGCTGACCAAAGACGCGCTCGCGTCGCGGGCGCCGGATTTGTGGCGCTATCGCGAACTGCTGCCGGTGAGGCATGCGCACAACATCGTCAGCCTCGGCGAATGCATGACACCTCTCATCCGCATTCACGGAGAGGGTTCAGGAGAAATCCTGGTGAAAGACGAAGGTCGGTTGCCGACAGGCTCCTTCAAGGCGCGCGGTATCGCTCTCGCCGTTTCGATGGCAAAGGAATTGGGGCTCTCCCATCTCGCCATGCCGACCAACGGCAACGCAGGCGCTGCACTAGCCGCTTACGGCAGCCGCGCGGGCATGCGCACGATCGTGTTCTGTCCGGAAAATACGCCAGAAATCAATGTCCGCGAGATCGCCGCGCAGGGCGCGAAAGTCTACCGCGTCAACGGGCTGATCGACCAGTGCGGCAGGCTTGTCGGCGCGGGCCGCGACGCGGCGGGCTGGTTCGACATGTCGACGCTGAAGGAGCCCTATCGCATCGAGGGCAAGAAGACGATGGGCCTCGAGCTCGCCGAACAGCTCGGTTGGGATTTGCCCGACGCGATCTTCTATCCGACGGGAGGCGGCACCGGCCTCATCGGGATGTGGAAGGCATTCGCGGAGCTCGAGGCGATCGGATTCATCGGCGCCAAACGCCCGCGGATGGTGGCTGTGCAGGCCGCGGGCTGCGCGCCGATCGTGCGCGCCTTCGAACGCAAAGATACTCACGCCGAGCGCTGGGAAAATGCGCGCACGATTGCGTCGGGAATCCGCGTGCCATCCGCGATTGGCGATTTCCTCATCCTTGCCGCCGTCCGCGAGAGCGGCGGCTACGCGATCGCAGTCGACGACGACGAAATTCGGAAAAGCCTCGAAGACGTCGCACGCCATCAAGGCATCCTTCTCTGTCCGGAAGGCGCCGCAACCCATGCCGCCTGGCGAAAATCGCTGCGCGAGGGCCGCATCAGGGCCGGCGACCGAGTCGTTCTCTTCAACTGCGCCAGCGGATTGAAGTATCCCTTGCCGCCGGCGGACAAACGACTCGACCTCAACGCGCCGATCGACTTTGCCGAGCTGTGAGGATTTTGGAAAAGGAAGACGAGCAATGACGATCGACGGGCGGCAGATTGCAGGCTGGCTTCTCAGCGCGCTGGCGATCCTTGCGGTCCTGGTGCTTGGCAGGCCGCTCCTCGCGCCCCTGGCATTTGCCGTGCTGATCTGGGCAATCCTCAATGCGCTCACCGACGCTCTGGCGCATCTGCGTTTGCCGCGCATGCTCGCCTGGGCGACATCGCTCCTGCTGATTGCAGCCGGGCTCTACCTGATCGCGCGCGTGCTCGGAAACGAGGCCGACGCGGTTGCAGCCGAAGCGCCCGTGTATCTGGCGCGCCTGCAACGGCTTGCGCTGTCGACGCTCGCCTTTCTCCATCTCGGACGCGGTGCGAATTTCGGCGATCTGCTCAGCGGCGCCAATGTGGCGAGTGTGATCGGTCAGGTCGCGGCCTCGGCGGGATCGTTCCTGTTCACGCTTGCGATGGTCATCGTCTATGTCGGCTTTCTTCTCGCCGAACAGCGTCACCTGCCCGGAAAACTTGCGAAGCTGCAGAGAAACGCTTCAAGGCGCGATGCGGCGGGAGAGGTCATTCACGCCATCGCCCGGCAGGTGCAGGCCTATCTCGGCGTCTGCACTTTTCTGAGCGCGATCATGGCGGCGGCCACCTTTGTGCTGCTCACCGCCATGCATGTGAGCTTCGCCGGCTTCTGGGCACTCGTCCTGTTCATCGCGACGTACGTTCCAACGATCGGCGCGATCGGCGTTCTGTTGCCGGCGCTGATGGCGCTTCTCCAATACGGCTCATTCGCGCCCTTTCTGATTGTTGCGGTGGTGCTGGGTGCGCTCCATTTCGTGCTTGCCAACATTGTGAGCACCGTCATGCTCGGGCGCACGCTCAATCTGAGCCCGCTCGGGATCATCCTGTCGTTGAGCTTCTGGGGACTCATCTGGGGAATTGCCGGGCTGTTCCTCGCGGTGCCCATCACGGGCGCATTCGCGATCGTCTGCCGGCACATCGATGGTCTGAACTGGATCGGAATTGCATTAGCCGGACCGGAGCCCAAGCGGCACGCAGAGGCACCTGCGGCGCCGTAGCACCGATAGCGCGAATTTGGAGCAAAGCACAGCAACGCGTCCCGCGGCGTTGCCGTGCCCTCGCTCGAACGTGCTTCAGACGGCTTCCTTGAGGTCCTTGGAAGGCCGGAAACCAACCTTCTTGCTGGCCTTGATCTTGATAGCCTCGCCCGTCGCAGGATTGCGGCCCATCCGTGCGGCTCGCTTGCGGACCGACAGAATTCCCAGGCCGGTGAGCCGGATACGCGCGCCCTTTTTCAGGTGCCTGGTGACGAGCCCGACAAAGTCGTCGAGAAACTGGCCGGACGCCTTGTGGGACATTTCGTGTTTCTTTGCCAACTCCACGGCGATCTGCTTGAGCGTCACGCTTTCGGCTTTGGCTTTCGGCGGTGCGGCGGGTTTGGCGCCGGCAGGCTTTTCCATGAGTTTCATCCTCAAAAAACGAATCAGATTCGTATGATTCTATATGATTCGCGAGGCTTGTGGCACAGCGGAAATCAAAAAGCCCCACAGAAATGGGCATTATCGGAGACGGCGACCATCCGCTCCAGGCAGGCAGTCCCCCAAGGCCGCTGTCAAGGCTCTGGATTCAGCGTTGTTTTGCCATCAGCCCTTCCCGCCAGACCCAGTCCAGACCACGGTCGAGGCCGCGCCCCAGGCGGTCGAAGAGCTCGTCGATCTCTGCTTCGCCGATCACCAACGGAGGGCACACCGCGATGCGGTCGCCCAGCATTGGACGGACGATGACCCCTTCCGCCTCCGCAAATTCGGCAATCGTCGCGCCGACCAGCTTTCCGGCGGGAAAACTCGCCTTGGTTGCCTTGTCCGCCACCAGTTCGACAGCCCCAATGAGACCGATGCCGGCTGCTTCACCGACCAGGGGATGCTCCGCGAGCTTTCTCAGCCGCGCAAGAAATCGCGGCGCCATGTCGCGCACGTGCCCAACGATGTCGCGTTCCTGATAGATTTCAATCGTCTTCAGAGCGACAGCGGCGGCCACGGGATGGCCCGAATAGGTGAAGCCGTGACCGAACGTGCCGATCCGACCGGACTCTTCTTCGATCGCCTCGCTCAGGTCGGGTGAAATGAGGACCGCGGAGATCGGCAGATAGGCCGACGACATCGCCTTGGCGAGCGTCATGCTGGCCGGTTGGAACCCATAAGTCGCGCATCCGAACCAGTTGCCGGTGCGCCCGAATCCGGTAATCACCTCATCGTCGATGAGCGGAATCCCGTGCCGTTCCAACACGCGGCTGATCGCGGCGAAATATCCGTCGGGTGGAAGGATCACCCCGCCCGCGCCTTGCACGGGCTCCACAATCATCGCCGCAATCGTATCTGCGCCCTCCTTTTCGATCAGCACTTCGAGATTGTGCGCAAGGCGCGAAGAGAAGTCCCGTTCGCTCTCGTCCGGCTCGGCCGCGCGGTAGTGGTGCGGGCACTCCGCGAAGCGCACGAAGTCGAGCGGCAGGTCGAAGCTCTTGTGGTTTGCCGGCAGGCTCGTCAGGCTCGCCGCAGCAATCGTGACGCCGTGATAGGCTTTTGTGCGGCTGATGATGGTTTTTCGTGCCGGCCTTCCCCTCGCATTTGCGGCATACCAGAACAGCTTGATCTGGGTGTCGTTCGCTTCCGAGCCGGAATTGGCGAAGAACACCTTGCCCACCGGGAATGGTGCGATCTCCTTCAGCTTCTCTGCAAGCGCGATGGCCGGCTCGTGACTCTTGCCCGCAAAGAGATGGCCGAAGGCGAGCTTGCGCATTTGTCCCGCGGCGGCTTCCACGAGCGCTTCTTCGCCCCACCCGAGCGCGGTGCACCAGAGCCCCGCCAGAGCCTCTATGTAGTCCTTGCCCCGATCGTCATAGACCCGCACCCCCTCGCCGCGTTCAATGACGAGCGGTCCGGTTTCGCGAAGCTTCACCAGATTCGTGTAAGGATGAAGAACACTTTCCACATCGCGCGTCTGGGCGTTGCTGAGGGGCATATCCGGCGGCTCCTTCATTGCCGACGCGATTAACGCGCCGGCGTTGCGCTGCGTCAACGCGCGGGCCGCCCCTCGTTGCTCAGATCCATTCTCGTTCCTATGATGGCCGAAGGAAAAAAGAGGCTATTCGCAATGTTCGGCCTAATGCAGGACTGGCCGCTCCTGGTTCACAAGATCATCGATCACGCGGCTCTCTATCACGGGGACCGCGAGGTCGTGACGCGCAGCGTCGAAGGGCCGATCCATCGCACCAATTATCGCGAGATTCGCAGGCGCGCGGCCCGCGTATCGAGCGCCCTCGAAAAGATCGGCGTGGACTCCGGCAATCGGGTGGCGACGCTCGGATCGAATACCTGGAGGCATCTCGAATCCTGGTATGGGATTGCCGGGATGGGCGGCGTCTACCATACGCTCAATCCGCGCCTGTTCGCCGATCAGATCGTCTACATCGCCAATCACGCGGAAGACCGGGTTCTCTTTTTCGATCCAACATTCACTTCGCTCGTCGGCGAGATCGCGCCACGGCTCAAGACGGTGACGCATTTCATCGCGTTCGCAGATCGGGCGCCGCAAGCCAATTTTGGTCATATCGTCGCCTACGAGGACTTCATCGCGACGGGCGACGAAAACTACATCTGGAAGGAATTCGACGAGCACTCGGCCTGCGGCCTCTGCTACACGTCAGGCACAACCGGAAATCCAAAAGGCGTTCTCTACAGCCATCGCTCGAATGTGCTGCACGCCTTCATGGCATGCCAGCCCGATGCGATGGGGATGCGCAATGCGGATACGGTGCTGCCCGTCGCTCCGATGTATCACGCCAATGCGTGGGCGATTGCCTTCCTGGCCCCGATGACCGGCGCCAAGCTCGTCATGCCGGGCCCGAAGCTCGACGGCGCGTCGGTCTACGAACTTCTCGACGGCGAAAAGGTGACCTTGACGGCGGCAGTGCCGACCGTATGGCTCTCGCTGCTCCACTACCTGGAAGAGACCGGAAAGGCGTTGCCGCATCTCAAACGCGTGCTGATCGGAGGCTCGGCCTGTCCGCGCACCATCATCGAAAGTTTTGAGATGAAATACGACGTCGATGTCGTGCACGCCTGGGGAATGACCGAGATGAGTCCGCTCGGCACGCTGGGTTCGCTTACGGCGGCCGTGGCCGAACTCTCGCAGGAGGAAAAAATTGCCCACAAGATGAAACAGGGGCATCCGCTCTTCGGCGTCGAGATGAAGATCGTCGACGACACGGACGGGGAGTTGCCCCGCGACGGCAAGGCGTTCGGAAAACTTAAGGTCCGCGGTCCCGCCGTCGCGAAAGGGTACTTCCGCGGCGAGGGCGAACATGCGTTTGACCGCGAGGGCTGGTTCGATACGGGCGACGTGGCGACTCTGGGCGCCGACGGCTACATGACGATCACCGACCGTGCCAAGGACGTGATCAAATCCGGCGGCGAATGGATTTCCTCGATCGAGATTGAGAACATCGCCGTGGGCCACAAGGCGGTGGCGGAAGCCGCCGTGATCGGAATTTCTCACCCGAAATGGGACGAACGACCTCTGTTGATCGTCATGCTGAAGCCCGGTCAGACCGCGACCAAAGCCGAAATGCTGCAATTCCTCGAGGGCAAGATCGCAAAGTGGTGGATGCCCGACGATGTCGTCTTTGCGAATGAAATTCCGCACACTGCAACGGGAAAAATCCAGAAGACCGTGCTGCGCGAGCGGTATGGCGGGCATCGCCCGCTTTCCGGTTGATTCCGATGAGCGTGGCTCCGAGGGGGAAGCGATGCGGTTCATGACGACTACGGCGAGGCTGTCTTTCGCCGCGCTTATTGCCTCGGCCGCAATCGCATTGGCCGCGGGATTCGGAACGCGCCTTCACCTTTGGGACTATCAGGTCGGTCTTCTGAGAATATTCCCCTACAGCCTTTACGTGGGACTGGCAGCTCTCGCGTTTGGGATCGTATGGATGGTCTGTGCCGTCGTATCGGCTTCGGGGGCCGGCGCACGATTCGGCGTGATCGGATTGGCCGGCTCGATTGCGCTCCTGTGGATTCCGCTGCGCGATATCTATCTTGTGAGCATCGATCATTCGATTCCGCCCATTCACGACATATCGACGGATACCGAGCACGCGCCCGAATTCGTCACGCTGCGCAACAATCGTCTGGGAGCAATCAATCCGCCCGATTATGACGGACCGAGGCCCGTTATATTCCTGGGAAGGATCTACACGACCAAAGCGCTGCAAAAGCTTTATTATGGCGACATTAAATCCGCCTCGATTCTCGGAATCACGCCGGCAAAGCTGTTTCAACATGCTCTCGCGGCCGCGCAGGATATGGGCTGGAACATCGTGGCCGTCGCCCCGGACTCCTCCGGCGGTCGCATCGAAGCCACGGATACGACTCTCCTTTTTGGACTTACCTCCGACATCGTGATCCGTGTCAGACCGGCGGGCATCGGAGCAAGGCTCGACATTCGCTCCAAAAGTCGTGTTGGAATATCGGACTTCGGCCGGAATACCAGGCGCATCCGCGCCTATCTGAAGAAGCTTGCGGGAAGTTGACCCTTCGACAACCTCAGGGTGAGGACTTATCTGAAATCCCTCATCCTGAGCCTGTCGAAGGATGAACGCACTCTATCGCGACATTCTGTAAGTGTCCCCGTCGCGCATGACACGGCCCTCGTCTTCCAGCTCGATCAAATGGGCCAGTACGGAACGCGCGGCGGCTGGATGGAGTCGCTTGTCCACATCCGCGTACAGGCGCGCGACAATATCGGGAATGCGCTGCACGTTTTCGCGCAGGCAGGCAATAATCTGCGCTTCGCGTTCGGCGCGGTGATCGAGATAGGCCTGCAGGAATGGCTTGGGATCGCGGATGGGGCCGCCATGCGTCGGCCAGAGTATGCGGTCGTCGCGCGTGAGCAGTTTCCTGAGGCTCGCGCGATAGGCCGCCATGTCGCCGTCGGGAGGCGCGACGACGGTCGTCGACCAGCCCATCACGTGATCGCCCGTGAAGAGCGCCTTCTCTTCCTTGAGCGCGTAGCACATGTGATTTGACGTGTGTCCGGGCGTGAATACGCATTCGATCGTGTAGCCGTCTCCCTCGAGCACCTCGCCGTCCTTGATTCGGACGTCGGGCATGAATGCGCGATCGCCGCCCTCCTCGACCTTGGTTTCATTGTCGTTGCGGCCCGAACCGTGCGGACCGTAGGCAAAGGTTTTCGCGCCGGTCCATTCCTTGAGGGGCGCGGCCGCAGGCGAGTGATCGTTGTGCGCGTGTGTCAGAAGGATATGCGATACGTTTTTGCCGGCGAGCGCGTGCTTGAGCGCCTCGATGTGTATGGGAAGGTTCGGCCCCGGATCTATCACCGCGACGTCTCGCGTACCGATGATGTAGACACCCGTGCCTTTGAACGTGAACGGGCCAGGATTGGGCGCAAGCACGCGATGGATGCGCTCGCCGATCTTTACGCATTCCCCATAGGGTGCGTCGAAGGTGCGGTCGAATGGAATGGGCACGAGAGATGTCAGACCGTCTCACCATCGTGGCGCGCGCGCATGCGCGCCTGCCGTCCGAGTGCCAATGGCCGTGTCGCGTGTTCCATTGTCTTCACCTGCCTTGGCGCGCGCCGCGTCACAAACTCCAGACCTCGCGACAGCCATCCATTGCGATGCCGCAATTGCTGCACGAGGCGCCGAAATGGCTTGGAATGCGTCGTCAGTATCGCGCAGCCCAGGAGGAACACGATGATGCCGAGAGGAAACGGAAGAGGCAAAGGAATGGGTGTGAGCAGGAGGCCCACGATGGTGACAACCCACCCCGCCGTCAGAATCAGAAGCTTCTTCATCGCGATCCGAGTCATTCTTTCGGCAAGCTGGGTGCGGACGTCCTGAATTGCAATGACAATTTGACCCTGCAGTGTTCGGTGTCTAACATTCCCGAACAGTTCCGGCCGGGGTTCGAATAATGAAATTCTACAATTCCATTGGCCCAAACCCGCATGTCGTGCGGATGTTTCTGGCAGAAAAAGCTTTACAAATCCCCGTCGTGCAGATCGATCTTTTGAAGGGCGACAACCGGCGCGAACCCTATCTTCAGATCAACCCGCACGGCCAGATGCCCGCATTGGAGCTCGATGACGGCTCTTCGATCTGCGAAATCACCGCGATCTGCGAGTATCTGGAGGACATCCATCCCGCGCCGGCCCTCATCGGCGCCAATCCCCGCGACAAAGCCGAATGCCGCATGTGGACCCGCAGGATCGATCTGAACATCTGCGAACCGCTCGCCAATGGATTCCGGTTTGGCGAAGGTCTGCGTCTGTTCGAGGATCGCATCGTCACGGTTCCGGAAGCGTCCGACGGTCTCAAGCGCATCGCTAGAGACCGTCTCGGCTGGCTCGATCGTAAGATGCAAACCCACGAATTCATCGTCGGCACGCGATTTACCCTGGCCGACATTCTGCTGTTCTGCTTTCTCGACTTTGCAGCCGGCGTCGGCCAGACGCTGGATCCGGCGAACGCGAACCTGACGGCCTGGTTCGGTCGCATAAAGGCGCGGCCCTCCACCTCGGCCTGACTTTAGCAAAAGGCAACCGGCCTGCCCCTGCGCGCCTTGTCTTTACGCGCGAACGCAGTGTTGCGCGCGCATCTTGAGGAGGAGACTTCCATGCGACGAATGTCGGGAACTCTCGCGTCGCTCGCCATTGCCGCCGGCATATGCGCGATTTTCGCGGCAGGCGCGCCCGCGCGAGCCGATCCAATGTCGCTTTTGTCCAGCTCCGAGGCGACGGTCGATAACATGAAACGGGATGCGACCTTTGGACCGTCGTGCGATCTCCTGCGCCGCGCCCGCGCAGTGCTGATCGTGCCACAACTCGTCTAGGGCGGATTCATCTTCGGTGGCGAGGGCGGAGACGGCCTGATGCTTGCAAGAACGCGGCGAGGCTGGAGCTCGCCGGCTTTCTACACGATCGGTTTGGCTTCCTTCGGTCTGCAGATCGGTCTCGAATCGGCGCAACTCGTTATGTTCGTCATGAGCGACCGCGCATTGCACGCGCTCGAGCAGAGCGAGTGCAAATTTGGCGGCGAAGCGGGACTGACTGTCGTGACGCTGGGCGCGAACGCGCAGGGCGCCACCAGCACCAATCTCACGGGTGACATCATCGTCTGGGCCTCGTCGAAAGGCGCCTATGGCGGGCTGACGCTCGAAGGCTCGGTCCTTGCCCCTAAGGACGACTGGAACGCGCGATTTTACGGACGCCCGGTCAGTGTGCCGCAGATTCCGAGCAATGAGGCCGGAAACGCAGCGGCGACACCCTTGCGGCGCGATCTGACGAGCCTCTGAGCGCTCGGAGCGGAATGGCGGAGTTGGAACCGAGGCACGCCAACTCCTATATTCCGTTCCATGGCACATAATAACGGAATGATTCCGCGCGGGGTCTCCGAGTCCCAGGCACAGTTTCGCGTTGCCGGCAGCGCAATACAGCCCGCGGCGCCGATGACGGCCGCGGAGGTTGCGGCATTCGTGCCGCACCGGCCCGCGCGGCCGGAGAAATCCGAAGGCGGCAGGCGTTTCCAGCTGGTCAGCGGATACGAGCCTGCCGGAGACCAGCCGACGGCCATTGCGGATCTGGTTGAAGGATTGGGCGCGCAGCCGAACAGCGGCGAGCGCGATCAGGTGCTTCTGGGCGTCACGGGTTCGGGCAAGACCTTCACCATGGCGAAAGTCATCGAGGCGCTGCAGCGTCCCGCGCTCATCCTCGCGCCCAACAAGACTCTGGCCGCGCAATTGTTCGCGGAGATGAAGGGCTTC
>Ga0182024_10009213_pt1 | contig 20507 bp, 21 predicted proteins | sample P32metaG_FD_120480 | JGI IMG/M metagenome (GOLD analysis project Ga0182024, IMG submission 120480) | Permafrost microbial communities from Stordalen Mire, Sweden - P3-2 metaG (Illumina Assembly) | ecosystem: Environmental > Terrestrial > Soil > Wetlands > Permafrost | place: Sweden: Stordalen... | reverse complement strand
GGATTGTCGGAAAAAAGGTTGAACAACCACTCTCCTTCGCCCGCTACAAGAACGCGCTGGCCGGGAAGGTGAGTCGAGATCCAGCGGGCCTCGCGGAACGGCGCGGACTGCGCGATGTCCACCGGATGGATCAGGTTTCGCGCGAAGCGATAATCCTTGACGGCGACCCACGCAAGCAGTGGCATGCAGATTACGAAAAGTATCTTTGAAGGGATGCGCGCGAGTAGAAAAACCGCGAGCAGGCATAGCCCCGGCTCGAGTTCGAGGTGATAACGCTGCGGCTGCGGCATCAGATTGATGCCCGCGAATCCGAGCGCCGCGATGCCTCCAAAGCACGCGGAAAATAAGATCGCGAATTGGAGCAGGGGATCGGAAAGACGGCGCAGTGCGGCCCACAGGATAACCAGAAGCGCAGCGAAACACGCTGCGAATATCAGATTACGCGAGCCGGCGCTTGGCGAGTTCTTCTCAAGAAGTCGGATTACACTGGGCGGAAGGAAGCGACACGCGGCCATGTACGCGGCCAATTGGATCCCGCAGACGGCGGCGAATGCCTTCCACCCAAGGCGCTTCCGCGACGCGAACAGGACCAAGGACGAGACGAAGACCACTACGACTCCGAAGGCGTTCGTCAGCATTACGGCGGCGGCAGCGAGAGCGGCCAGACCGAATCTGCGGACCGTTGGCATTTCCAGATAGCGCCACGTGAGCAAGAGAGAAATCGGGAGTAAACAGAGCGCAACGTTGTGCGGCGTCTCTCCGTAAATCACAATATTTTGCAGGCGGCGTAGACCCCAGGGCGTCCCCAGGTCACGAAGGAGTTGGGGAAAAATAATCGACGGAGAAAGGAGCGACCACAACAACGCCGCCCACATACTGGGTGCGATGAGGCCGGAGACTCCGCGAGCGAACAAGAACAGGAAAACCGGCGCGAGTGAATAGGCAAGCGCTGCTACAAAATGAAACGCGTACGCGGGCGAGCACCGCACCACCGTTGAAATGACCGCAACGAGCCCGCTGACCAAGGGCAAGTAGGTATCTTCAAACGGCATTCCCGCGTTGAACCAGGGAAACCAGCTCACATGCGGCCAGTATGTCGAAAGGAATTTCGCGAACGTGATCCAGGAACCCTCGTTCGATTGAAAATCATCGAGGTATTCGATCCGGAATAGGGGCGCGCAAATCACAGCGTTCAGCGCGAACAGCGCGAAGCTGATGAGGGAGATTCGTCGCGTCTGCACTAGCATATCCCCTCCTTTACAGTCGGAGTTCGGTGTGGGAATTCTGGCAGCTTCGACACCGAGCTGCGCCAGGCCATCAGATTACCCGCCGCGCGTAACCCACGCTGCTGATGGCAAGAAATGCCAAAACGCACCATTTCCCGATCTCGGGGAGAATCACGGGCAGGAATCCGCCGAGGTGCCCGACCAGCGCGACGATGTAGCAGATCTGCGCCACAGTACTCGCTTTGCCCCACCAGGAAGGCGGAAAGTCGGCTCTCTTTTTCGATAGCAGCAACACGCCCGCGGCAAACAGAATCAACACATCGCGGCCCAGTACCAGAACGGCCAGCCATCGTTCCATCGCGCCGTCGAGCGCCAGCACTAAGAAGCTTCCGCTGAGCAGCACCTTGTCGCCGATCGGATCGAGCAGCGCGCCGAGTCTCGATTGCGCGTTCCAGCGGCGCGCGATCCAGCCGTCGATGCCGTCCGTAATTCCGCAGAATAAAAACCACCCGAGCACCGCTGGGTACTCTCTGCGCCACATCAGCCAGAAAATATAGGGCGCAAGCAGGAGCCGCGCGCCGCTAAATAAATTAGGAAGGTATTTCAAGAGACAGTTTAAGACACAAGTGCATGAGCGACGCGCGTCGCCAGTTGGTCGAAGCTCAGAATTTCGTAGAGCGTCGGATCCTGCATGATGCGGTTTACCAGCGCGAAGTGCATCGCATGACCCGCCTTCTCCGCGATCACGTGGCCTAGCAAAGGTTTTCCAATCAAGGCTAAATCGCCGATCAGATCCAGAGCTTTGTGCCGGCAGCATTCGTCGGCATAGCGCAAGCCGCCCGGATTCAGAACGGAATCGCGATTGAAACACACGGCATTCTCGAGCGACGCTCCGCGAATCAGGCCCATGTTGCGCATCTGGTCGAGCTCGTATTCAAAACCAAACGTGCGCGCCGGCGCGATCTCCGCCGCATAGCGCTCCGGCGTCACTTCGATGTCGAGCACCTGCCGGCCGACCAAAGGATGAGGAAAAAACACGTCGCAGGTAAGAAGAAACCGATCGGACGGCAAAATACTGATCTTTTTGTCTCCTAATTCGACCGAAACAGGCCTTCTAATGCGGAAATAACGCCTTAATTTGCGCGAATGTTTGATCCCAGCGCTGCGAATCAGCTCTACAAACGGCCGCCCGCTACCGTCGAGAATAGGGACTTCCAGGTTGTCGATCTCGACGAACGCGTTGTCCACGCTCATGCTGTAGAACACGCTTAAGAGATGTTCGGTGGTCGAGATCAATACGCCCTGCCGCATCAGGCTAGTCGCATAGCTGACCTTTTGGACATGCCGCCAGCTCGCGGGAATCGTGAAGCCGTCGAGGTCGGTGCGAATGAAAACAATTCCCGTGGAAGGCGGGGCGGGGAGGATGCGGATGCGGACCGGGACGCCGGAGTGCAGTCCGACGCCGACTGCTTCGACGGGTCGCTGAACGGAGGTTTCGAAGCGCAAGAGCTAGTGTAACAATCTCCGTATGGTTTTCCTAGGCCTATGATTAAAAAAGACTTGTTATCTTTCGGTTGTGTCTTTTTAGACACAGGCCCCAGTTGGGGTGTGGTAATTCTGCGACTGGCGTTATAATGAGGTTCCGTGGCCCGCCTCTTTCTGATTGATTCGTTTGGATTCATCTTTCGGGCGTATCATGCGCGAGCTCGCTCCGGCGCACCGCCGATGCGCACGGGATCTGGAACCTCGACCGAGGCGATTTACATCTTTCATAATATGGTCCGGCGGCTGATCGCGAAGGAGAAGCCCGAGTACTTGGCCGCGATTTTCGAAAGTGCGGGGCCGACGTTTCGAGATGAGGTGTTCGCCGACTACAAAGCCAACCGCACGGAGACTCCGCCGGATCTGTTGGAACAGATTCCTTGGATTCGCAAAACGCTCGAAGCGATGCGGATTCCGGTGCTCGAGTATCCGAAATATGAAGCCGACGACGTGATCGGAACGCTAGCGCGCCGCGGCGTCGAACAGAACGCCGACGTGATCATCGTTTCGAGCGACAAGGACATGCTGCAACTCGTCAACGAAAGCGTCCGTATGTTGAATCCTATGAAGGACGACATGGTATACGATGCAGCCGCGGTCGAATTATTTATGGGCGTGCGGCCGGATCAAGTGGCGGATCTATTGGCGCTGAAGGGAGACACGGTCGACAACATTCCGGGCGCGCCTGGAATCGGCGACAAAGGCGCGAAGGATCTGATTGTCCGCTTCGGCTCCGTCGAGAATGCGATGGAACACGCGGCCGAGGTTGAGCGCCGGACGTATCGGGAAAGTTTGCAGAACAATCGCGAGCAGATCCTGCTGAGCAAGAAGCTGGCGACGATTCACTGCGACGTTCCGATTGAGTGGTCGCTTGAGTCAGTGGCCGTACGCGAGCCGGATGTAAACGCTTTGCGTGAGCTTTACAAGACGTTGGAGTTTTCAAGCTTGCTGCGCGAATTGGCGCCGGTGGAGAAGGCAGCGGTCAATCGCGATTATGCGGTTCTTGAGGACCAGGAGAGCCTCGATGCGTGGCTGGGCGAGAATGAAGGCGATGTCGCGGTCGCCGTCGGCGACGTGATGGAACAGGCCGTGTTCGGATTTTGCGCGACATGCGGAAGCGCGCGTTCTATGGCGGGTTCGATCGCAAATGACGCGATTCATCCGCGAGCGACCATCGCGCACGATATCAAAACCCTGCTGCGGCGTTTCGATGACGTCCCTTCTTTGAAGCACGACGTGATGTTGTACGGGTTTCTTCTTTCGGCCGATCCCGGTGGATGCTCGCTGCCGTCGCTCGCTGAAAAATATCTGGAACAGGCGCTAGAAGCGGACCCGGCAAGTCATGCCGATGCGACTCTTGCGCTGTATCGCAAGCTACGCCCCGAGGTTGACGCATTGGGGCTGGGCGGGCTTTATGAGTCTATTGACCTGCCGCTGGTCCGCGTACTGGCGCGAATGGAAGAGACCGGAATCCGCGTCGATCCCGAGCAGCTCAAGGTTCTCAGCGGGCGCATGGAGGAGGAGATTTCAGTTCTTTCGAGCGCCATTTTCGAGCTTGCGGGGCGGCCGTTCAACGTCAACTCGCCACAACAATTGGGTAAGGTTTTGTTCGAGGAGATGAAACTGCCCATGCCGGTGAAGTACGGCAAGGGTAAGGCGATTTCCACTGCGGCCGACGTGCTCGAAACGTTAGCCGAAGAGTATCCGATCGCACAAAAGGTTCTGGAATATCGCCAGCTCGCGAAGCTGAAGGGCACCTATGTGGACGCGCTGCCTTTGCTGATCGATCCTTCGAGCGAGCGCCTGCACACTACGTTCAACCAGACCGGCGCGGCTACCGGACGCCTCTCGTCGTCGAATCCGAATTTGCAAAATATCCCGATCCGCACGGAGCTGGGCCGCGAAATCCGCGCGGCGTTCGTTCCTCAGCGCGGATGGAAGTTGATCGTCGCCGATTATTCGCAGATCGAGCTGCGGCTGCTGGCTCATATGTCGCGCGACGCGGTTTTGCTCGACGCGTTTCGCAATGGCGAGGATATTCATACGCGCACCGCGGCGGAAGTATTCGGCGTACCGCCTTTGATGGTCACGGCCGAGCATCGCCGCAACGCGAAGGCGGTGAATTTCGGCATCGTATACGGGCAGACCCCGTTCGGGCTATCGCAATCGCTGGGCATCGATCGCAAGGAAGCGGAGCTATACATTCGCGCCTACTTCGAACGGTACTCGGGCGTGCGACGCTGGCTTGACGCGACAATCGCGGACGTTCGCCGTACGGGAGTTTCGGTGAATCTGTTCGGCCGCCGCCGTCCGATTCCCGACATGAACAGCCGCAATCCGAACGCGCGCAATTTCGCGGAGCGCATTGCCGTGAACACGCCGCTGCAAGGCGCCGCGGCCGATCTGATCAAGCTCGCGATGATTCGCATCGACGAGAAATTGCATGGAATGCAGGCGAGAATGCTGCTGCAGGTCCACGATGAGCTGGTGCTCGAAGCGCCTCCGGAGGAAGCGGACGAGGTATCGGCACTGGTGAAATCGGCGATGGAAGGCGTGAAGCGGCTGGACGTTCCACTTCTGGTCGACATCGGTTCGGGCGGGAATTGGCGGGACGCGAAATAGTATGCCGCTACTATAGAATGGAATCTTCCATGTTCTCGTTTCGTTCCCTTCTCTTAGTCGCGGTCGCGTTCACCGCGGCCTGCAATCGTTCCGCTCCCGCCAATGTCGCAGCCACGGTTAACGGCCGCGCGATTACCTATGCCGATCTTGAGAAGCGGTTTCAGTCCGAGTTTGCAACCCCCACCGATCATCCGAGCGACGACCAGGTATCGATTCAGCGCTTGGAGACCCTGCGTACCCTGGTCGATGAAGAGATTATGGTGCAGCGCGCCGAGCGATCGGGCCTGATGGCGGTGGATGCCGACGTGGAAGCGAAATTCACTGAATTGAAGGCTCCTTATACGCAGGAGGAGTTTCAAAAACAACTCAACGCCCGCAAGATCACGGCGGAGGATCTGAAGACCAAGCTGCGCCGCGACCTGAGCGTAGAGAAGCTGTTTAACAGAGAGATTAAGTCTCTGATTGCCATCACCGACAAAGATATTTCGGACTTCTACAACTCCAACAAAGCGAGTTTCAATCTGGCCGAGCCGCAGATTCACATGGCGCAGATTCTGGTGACGCCGACGGCCGATCCCAATGTACACAATCTGAAAAACGATAAGGCGACGGACGATGCGGGCGCACTGAAGAAAATCGAGAACATCATGGCGCGCATCCACCAGGGCGACGATTTCGCGATGCTGGCGCAGAATTATTCGGAAGATCCCAATTCAACGCAGAACGGCGGCGATTTGGGTTTTATTCCGGAATCGTCTCTGGACCAGGCCAACGCCGAACTGCGCAAGACCGTGATGGCTTTGAGTCCGGGGCAGACGACGGGAATTTTGCGCACTCAGAACGGCTTTCGCATTTTCAAGGTGATCAGCCGCGAGCCGGCGGGCCAGCGCGAGTTGAGCGATCCGAAGGTGCAGCAGACCATTCGCGAGACGCTGATCAATCGCAAGGATCAGTTGCTGAAAGCGGCGTATTACGAAGTGGCCCGCAACGAAGCGAAGGTCACCAACTATTTCGCGAACCGGATCGTCGGAAATCACGAGAAGAAGTAGCGTACATCGAATAGCCTTCGTTGCACCCCGAAGGAGCGCTTTCATTGCACCGGGGTTTTTTCCAACTGCTGCTTGGCCCACACCCGGGCCGGATTCAACTCGATTGCCTTTTGAAACGCCTTGCGCGCGTCCGCGTTCTTATTCTGCTTACGCAGCGCCAAGCCTAGCCAAAGCTGCGCTTCCGCCGATTGAGGATCCAGCTCGGCCGCTTTTAGAAAATCCTTCACGGCCAGATCCATGCCGCCGCCCAGACCCTGCGGCAAATAATAATTACCGACGCCGCGCGCCAGGTAATTGACCGAAGCTTTCGGGTCCAGCTGCACCGCCTTGTTCACCTCGTCCTGCGCGCAGTGGCCGTATTTCATGCCTTGCAGAACGTTGGCGGAAATGGCCTGTCCGCAAAGCGTTCCGAGCAGACGATGATACTCGGCCGCATCGCCCTTGAGCGCGACTGCCTTTTTCGCCGCGTCGATTCCTGTTTCGGCGGCGTTGTGCGCGGCGTTCTTATCGTGAACTTCGATGGCGACTTCCGCAACGTACGATTCGGCGAGCGCGAGCTTGTACTGCGCCGCGGCGTCGTTCGATTTGCCCTGCGCTACGCTCGAGGACTGCGACGCCAAACGATCGAGTGCGGGACGATCCTGCGCGTCGCGTGCTTTTTCAAGATCGGAACCGCCGGGGGCGCCGGCGAATAAAAGGAGGAGTAGGAAACCGGACATCTGCTCCTATTCTATCGAAGCAGGAGGGAACGGAGTTTGCTTACGGCTCCTCCCGGGAGAGTTTTTGCGCATTTGGTAAACTTCCGATAGTGCAAAAGGCGGTTTGGAGAGCAATCATCGAGGTGGCGTTTATCGTCTTCCTGTTCTATTCCAACCTCCTAATGGGCGAGTTTACCCGCTCTGGAAGAGGGCACGTAATGGGCTTGGCTTGGGCCATCCGCGATGTTTTGACGCTCGGGAATTTTGGCATTGCGGTCGCGGCCGCGTTTATCGGCTACGTCGTCTTTGAATTTCTTCGGAGCAAATTCTAGCTCCTTGGCCAGGCATCCTTTATCCTAATGTTCATGCGGCTGGCGCTGGTTGGTCTTGGATTCATGGGCGGGGTGCATCGGAAAGCTCTCGCGGCGTTGTCTCAAATAGAGCTTGCCGCGGTCGTCAGCAGGCAAGGCGATCGGCGCGAGGCGTCCGTCAAGCATTACACAGAGCTTGAGGACGCGCTGGCCGATCCTGAAATCGACGCGGTGGATTTATGCCTGCCGACCGACATGCACGAATCGGCGGCCATCGCGTCGTTACGCAGCGGCAAGCATGTATTGGTGGAGAAACCGATGGCGCTCACCGTCGCATCGTGCCATCGCATGATCGCCGAAGCGGAGCGATGGCGGCGGATATTAATGGTCGCGCATGTCCTGCGGTTTTTCCCGGCTTATATGGCCCTGCAACACGCGGTGGATCATCGCGACCTCGGTGATATTCGCTTCGCGACGTTTCGCAGGCGCTGCCGGCAACCGGGCTGGTCCGATTGGATCACCGACAAAACGCGTAGCGGAGGCGGCGCGTTCGATCTGCTGATTCACGATATCGATATGTCGCTGCGCCTCTTCGGTCCGCCCTCGGCGATTTCAGCCACCGGATACGAAGATGTACCGGCGGGCGTTGACACAATCTCGGCCCGGCTTTTCTACGACGGGTTCGTGGTTGAAATCAGCGGCGGCTGGATGTTCTCTGGAGCGTTTCCGTTTGCGATGGAGTTCACAGTGCTCGGGGATCGCGGCGTTTTAGAGTTCAACTCCGAATCGCGGCCGCTGATGCGCTACGGGAGAGGGGAAGTAGTGCCGGTAGAATCGGTGGACGGCTATGCGGCAGAGATCGCGTATTTCGCGGAATGCTGCCGGAGCGGGGAACAGCCTTCGCGATGCACTCCGGCGAGTTCGGCGGAGTCGATTCGACTGGCGCTCGCGATGTTTGATGCGCGTTCGAAAAACGGGGAGAGGATTTCATGGAAATAGGGGTGATGTTTTGGGCCGGTCGCGACAATCTGGCGGAGCTGCGCCGATTGGGCGTTCAATCGGGGCAGTTGGGCGTTGGCGGAGACGTGCCGTTAACCTCGGCCGCCGCGGTTGAATGGCGGGAAGCGATTGCGGACGCGAAGTTTTCCATCGCCACGGTGGTGTGCGCGTACACCGGCGAAGATTACGCCGATATTCCGACGGTGCAGCGAACGGTCGGTTTCATTCCACCGGCGACCCGCGAGGCGCGGGAGCAGCGGACCCTCAACGCATGCGACTTCGCCGCGGCGCTGGGCGTGAAGGGCATCGCCTGCCACATTGGATTCGTGCCCGCCGATCGTTCCGATCCCGATTACATCGCGGTGCGCGGCATGGTCCGCAGGATTTGCGACCGCGCGGAGGAGCACGGGCAGACATTCGCTCTTGAGACGGGGCAGGAACCGGCGGAGACCCTGCTCCATTTTCTCGACGATGCGGCGTGTCCCAATCTTAAGGTCAACTTCGATCCCGCGAACATGATCCTGTATGGCTCGGGCGATCCGATCGAGGCGTTCGAGAAGCTCGCGCCGCACGTCGTTTCCGTGCACGCGAAGGACGGTGACAGGCCTCCCGCCGGTAAACCGGGCGTACTCGGAACAGAGCGGCCGCTCGGGCAGGGGGCGGTCGGGATTCCGCGCTTTGTAGCGGCGCTCAAGCGCGCAGGCTTTGAAAGATCGATCAACGTCGAGCGTGAGATCGAGGATCAGGCGCAGCGGCTCGCCGACATCGGCATGGCGGTGCGGCTCTTGAAAAGTCTCGGCATCTAATATGCCCGTCCGCGTTGCACCGAGCCTCGGTTATGTGCTCGTGTAGTGCGTCTCGGAGAGTGAGCAGTATGTGGCGCGGACGCCCTCGTCCGCGCCGGACCCCCGGTCCGACTGTTCGCCTGCAACCAAAGGCCCACGAGGGCGTCGGCCGCGGGGGTTCCGCCCCACTTGTACTAAAGCGTTCGAGAAATCAGGACGCCGCCCGGTACGTGCCGAGCACCCGCAGAAAATCGGCCAGCTCTTCCAGATGCCCCAGTGCTTTCTTTACCACCGGATCGCTGCTGCGCCCCAGCAGGTCGAGGTAGAACAGGTATTCCCAGGGCTTGCCGCGCAGCGGGCGCGACTCGATCTTCACCAGATTCAGATCGCGCAACGCCAGGGCGCTCAGCGCCCGGAACAATGCGCCGGGAATATTTTTGGTCGAAAATACCAACGATGTTTTCCAGGGATTCTTGGTGGCGCCGCGCATCGTTCGCGGCTTGGATCCGGGCGGCTCAAGGAGAAAAAATCGGGTAAAATTCTGCCGGTCGTCCTCGATCTCACGGCGCAGGATCCTTCCCCCATAAATCTTCGCGGCGAGTCCCGAGGCGATCGCCGCCGCGTCCTTGGGCCGCTCCTTCATGATCATCTTGACGCTGCCCGCGGTGTCGTAAAATGTCACGCGCTCCACGCGCTTGTGCTGGCGGAAAAAATCGAGGCACTGATTCAGCGCGACCGGATGCGAGTAAACCTTCCGCACCCGTTCAAAGGTTACACCCGGCGGCGCGATCAGATTATGAACGATACGGACGCTGGTTTCCGCTGTGATCTCAAAATCGTAGCGCAGCAGCAGGTCGTAGTTTTCATGAACGCTGCCGTGAAGCGTGTTTTCGATCGGTAAAACGGCCGCGCTGACTTTTTTACCGCGCAATGCGGCGAACACTTCATCGAACCTCTGGTAAGGCGCGGGCTCGGCCCTGGCTCCCAGAAGCTGGCGGATCGCCTGCTGGCTGAAGGCGCCCAAGTCACCCTGAAACGCCACTCTCATTTTTGAACTCCATCCCAGCGTTTTGCGGATGGAGACGGCACTCCCATCAGATCCATCACCCGTTCGACGCTGTGATCCACAATCTCACCAACGCTTTGCGGCATATGGTAAAAACCGGGGACCGGAGGAGCAAGAATCGCGCCCATTTCCGCGAGCGCCGTCATCGATCGAAGGTGGCCAAGGTGCAGCGGCGATTCGCGCACCATTAATATCAGCCGCCGGCGCTCTTTTAAAACCACATCGGCCGCCCGGACCATCAGATTATTGCTGATTCCAGCCGCAATCGCAGACATCGTATGGATCGAGCACGGAGCGATCACCATCCCGTCGGTGAGGAAGGACCCGCTGGCCAAACGGCAACCGATGTCTTCCACCGGGTAGGTCACGTTGGCGAGAGCCTTAAAATCGGCGGCGGTTTTTCCCATTTCGAGAAATGCGGTCCGCTCACCGGAACGGGAAAGTACCAAATGGATTTCCATTTCGGCGATGGCGCGCAGTTTTTCGAGTAAACGCCACCCGTAAATACTACCGCTTGCACCAGTTACACCGATTATGATCCGCAAATGAACTCCTGGTTTCGGGATGCCAACCGCTTCTTTGTTCGGGAATTATCATGTCTGTGGATATCTTTGTTCTGAATTCAGAACAGACACGAGCGATAATCCTTGCTCTGACGATCGAGCCGCCGTTATACTCTTAACCGGGGCCGGACATTCCCACAACTGGCCGAAGGGCGTCCGAATACATACAACAACACACTCTATCATGGAGGAACCTGGTCAGAAACTCAAGAAGATACGGGAGCGCTTGCGCCTGCGCTTCCGCGATGTAGAGGAAGCCAGCGGCCGGATCGCGACTTTACATGCAAACGATGAGTTCATCGTTGCGCTCAGCCGCTTAGCGGATATTGAAAACAAAGGGACAATGCCGTCGGCGTATCGGTTGTACTCCCTGTGTGCGATTTACCGCCTGGATATGTCTGAAGTCCTGGGCTGGTATGGCGTGTCGATGTCATCTTTGCCCGCGGATGCCGCCGTCCTCCAGCATACTGAGACTCACCTCATTAGCTTCCACGCCGAGGAAGGCGGCATTCAAGTACCTATTTCATTGGATCCGGGCATCGACTTGAGCCGCACGGTGTTTCTCAGCCGGTTCATCCAGCGGTGGGGCACCCTTCCCCTGCTTCTTTTCAATAATATCGATCTGCGAAATTTCCGATATGGGCTGATCGGGACCGAGGATTCGTCGATGTTCCCGATCATTCCGCCGGGATCGCTGGTTGTCATCGACGATACCAAGCGACGCATCGTGAACTCCGGATGGAGCTCCGAGTTTGAGCGCCCAATCTATTTCCTGGAGCACCGCGATGGTTACACTTGTGGATGGTGCGGGCTACGCGACGGCGTCCTTATGGTGCAGCCTCATCCGGCCTCCCTCTATGACCCAAAATCTTACCGCTATCCCGATGAAATTGAAGTGATCGGACAAGTCACGCAAGTGGCAATGAGCCTCGATGCCGCGGTTCGCCGCCGGAGCGCAACCGGCACCTGATGGCGTCATGCTGTAGGAATTGAAGCAGCGTCTCCAGATCCCGGCAAAAGAGCTCCGTCTCCATTTCTCTCGCGTTTGCCGGAACATAGCTGCGAAAAACTCCCGATTGGAGCCAGTATTCCACGACCTCGTCTTCGGGGTCATCGACGCCGGTCAAGTACTGCTTGAGATCATGGTTTTTTTCCGCGAGCGGCAGGTTTAGCCAGGTCTGGAAGCTTTCCTCATGACTCTCCCGAAGCGCCCCTACCGCTTCCTCGCGCCCAAATGAGGTGAACAGGCCATGATGCTTGTAACTCCCTGAATTTACGTCCCGAAGAGAGGCCAGATAGACAAGGCGTCCGCTCACGGTCGGGATGTGGGAGAGCGTGTGCTTCCACAGGTCCGCTAGAGCGCTGCGCTCCAGTTTCGCTGTGGGCCTGAATCTAGGCATCTGCTTACCTTTTAACCTATTCAGGATTATACGCGAGAATTCTGTCCAGTCTCAGACAAAAATCGTGCGCCGGATCTGTGGGGCCAAGCTGGGCTCACTTGTTCTGATTCCCGAAAACGTGAAGACCCTGGCGTGGGAAAGAGGACTAAGGTGGTTTAGGATATTCCCAAAGCAGTTACCTTAACCCGATCTTAGGAGACTTCTCATGAAAAAACTACTGGCAATGCTAGCTTTGACACTGACGTTCGCTGCGGTTGCCGGCACGGCAGCGCCGAAAGATCTGCCGCCGCCGCCTTGCTACCCCTGCACGGCTTAAATAAAACAGTTAAAGCTTGCAAGGAAAACTCGCTGGGCTCGCAAACTGAATGTTTGTCAGGCCGAGCGAGTTTTGCCGTTTTTGGGCTACTATTTCAGTATTAGCGCTTCAACAAACGAGGTTTCAGTGCTAGACTTCTTTAGCTGAAACGCCGGAGATCATATTGAATCCATGGGAAAACGGTATCTGGTACCTCACAATTGGGCTAACCGCCGCGCTGCTCGTGAAACTATGGGCCGCCGGGCTCATTAAGATCTATAAACTCTTTTTCTGCTATCTAGCCTCGGATCTTCTTTCATCCCTTGGCGCCCTGACCATTCCCTTAAGGACCGAAAGGTACGCGGACTTTTATTTCTCGGCCCAGACGGTGAAGATCGTGCTGGCCGCGCTCCTGCTAGTAGAAATCTACTCGCTTGCGCTTGAATCCCACACGGCGTTGGCCCGATTCGGACGGAGCGCTGTGGGGTATATGCTTGGAGCTGCCGCGGTAATCCCTGTGCTCTGGCTCCTGCTGGACCATTCGGAGGGTGTCCATACCTTCAGGCACACCTTCTTCCTGTTCGAGCAGACTATGGACGGGACAATGGCAATATTCCTCATCCTAATTTCCATATTTATGGCGTGGTTTCCGATTCAACTCAGGCGCAATGTCATTGTATATATTGGCGGATTCATGGTGTGGTCTCTGTCGCGCTCCGCCGAGATCCATATCATCAATCAACGGATCGACAACCAGCAAGTACGCACGATAGGGAGCATCGCTCAGATGTGCGTTGGACTAGGGTGTTTATTATTCTGGCTAGGGAGTTTTCGGCGCGAAGGCGAGAACCAGACCGCGGTTGTGGGACACCTCTGGAATCGAGCCGAGGCGGAGCGTCTGACCGAGCAATTGGACGCCATCAATAATAGCCTGGAACGTCTACGGCGGCGGTAGCCTTACATAAATAGCACTTTAAATTCTATTGCGCTTTTGGAAATAATCAGGTATTCTAATTTAGATTTTACGGCCGCGCTTGGGAAGGCATCGGCTCGGTCGCCGTGGCAAACTTTGATAACCCAGTTCGCACGAACCTGTCTGTGGGGGACTTTAAACCGTGTTGAAATTGTGGAACTGTAGAAGTTCGCAGAGTGCGGAAAGCTTGGCGACCAGGGATGAAACCGAGTTTTGCCTGGATCGTTACGCCCCGATGGCCCGCCTCCTGAGCGATCACGATCTGGACTTTCTGAAGGCGCAGCCGGGATTCCGGCCCGAGATCGGCAAGAAGTTTCGCCGCGAGCGCCGCCGTATTTTTCGGCTCTATCTTCAGGAACTCGCCCGCGATTTTCACCGTCTGCATGCGCACGCCCGCGCCGTCGTGGCGAGCCTGCCGGCCGAACATTCCGCGCTCGTCGGAGTGTTACTCCGCGGGCAACTCCGTTTCTGGTATGAGATAGCCTCGCTCGAGATGCGCCTTACCTTCTCGGAGGTTGGTGCTTCGGTCGACGCCCGGGCGCTTGTCGAAGCGATCGGAGCAATGCACGCGGAAATCAAGCGCCTCTCGGCCCCGCAGGCTGCCTGAACTGGTTCAGGTTACAAACGTCGAAGCGCCTCGCGCGCTTCCTTTAACTTCTCGAACTGTTTCTCCGCATCTTTAAACGCGCGTGTATGGACGCACCGCCGCGCGCCGCGATGTTCCGCCGGATATCGCAGGTGCAACATCTCGTGGAACAGAACGTACTCAACCGCCGCGCGCGGCGTCTGCGGACGATCCAGAATCCGGCTCAGCACGATTGCGTTATGCGGCGGATCGTAGTGTCCCAGCAGCGTGCGCGATGCGTTCGGGCTCCAGCCTAAAATCGGCCGCGCCATCAAGCCGTGAAAATAGTGGAAATTGAGCTCCTCGAAAATCTGATCCAGGTTATAGCACCGGCCCTGCGTGTCTTCCACTTGCTTCCGCCCGCGAATCTGGCGCACCAGGTCCAGACTGCGTCGCACGTCCCTGCGGTTTAAGTGGCGGCGGTACCGCTCGTTACAATGTGCGGGGACGGGCCGGCGGAACAGCTTGGAGAGCAGGATTTCGGCCAGCGCTGCCATCACGCCATCCGGCGCTCCGGCCAACGTATCGGCTATGCGTACTTCCAACATGCCCGCCTCCAGCTTCACCTTGGCGCTGGCGTTCGCGTAACGGCAGAATTTCACGCGGATCAATGGGATGGGCGTTCGCGGACGCATCTCGCGGAACACCTGCGCGTAGATTTCTTCCGGTGTCAGTGAAGCGGATTCAACGTAATCTTCGGAAACAAGTACGTCCGCTCTCTCGACTCGCATTCCTCCCGAATGTAACATGCCCGGCCGCATCGAACTACACTAGTAGCTTGTGCCGGTCGCTGCGGAACCGCCATGCGTAAGCATGCGGACAGGCGTGACAGTTCCGCTACCCGGAGAACGAGAACGGAGAACAAAGTTTGCCAGGAGCTAAAATCAGCGCGCTCGGCTGCCACGTGCCAGCCGGAGTCCTGACGAATCAGGATCTTGAGAAAATGGTTGAAACCACCAACCAGTGGATTCTCGATCGCACCGGAATTGCCGAGCGGCACATTGCCGCGCCCGAAATCGCCACATCGGACATGGCGGCGGATGCGGCGCGCATCGCGCTGGCCCAACGCGGAATCGACGCAGCGGAGCTGGATTGCATCATCGTCTGCACCGTCACCCCCGATATGCTGTTTCCCGCCACTGCGTGCCTGGTGCAGGACCGCATCGGCGCGCACGGCGCGTGGGGATTCGACCTGGTGGCCGCCTGCTCCGGGTTCATCTACGGCCTCACAACCGCGGCGCATCTCGTAATGGCGGGGACGCATAAGAAGGTCCTGGTGATCGGCGCCGACACGATGTCGCGCATTCTCGACTATACCGATCGCAGCACCTGCATCCTGTTCGGCGATGCGGCAGGCGCCATGCTGATTGAGGCTACCGACGGCGATAACGGATTCATCGGATTCAAGAACGAGATCGACGGCTCGGGCGGCGACTTTTTGAAAATGCCCGCCGGAGGCAGCCGCATGCCCGCGACTCGGGAAACCGTCGAGCAGCGCATGCACGTCGTCAAGCAGGACGGCGGACAGGTTTTTAAATATGCCGTCCGCAAGATGGAGGAGTTGTGCGGCAGCTTGCTCGCGGAGCACAACCTTACACCGAAGGATGTGAAATTGCTGATCCCCCACCAAGCCAACCGGCGCATCATTATGAGTGTGGCGGAGCGCCTCGGGATGGACCTGGACCAGGTGATTATTAACATCGATCGCTTCGGCAACACCACCGGCGCGACCATTCCGTTAGCCACGCGCGATGCGGTCGAATCGGGCAGGCTCACCAAAGGCGACCTCGTACTTTTCGCCGCCGTTGGCGCGGGCTTCACAGCGGGCGCGAACCTGTGGCGGTGGGCCTATTAATAGCGCTAAAGTAAAGGTATGAACGTGCAAGGTCCTCTTCAAAGTCTCGAGCAGTGGGACGACTTCGTCGGTGAACGATACAACCCGAATAAGAAAACCGAAGAGTTTCGCGATTACTCGAAAACCACCCCCGGCGTAGTCGAGTTCTACCGTCAGAATCACGCCCGCCAGACGCATCAGTTCGTGCTGGAAAAAAAGCGGCAGTACGCCGGCTTGACGCGCCAGAAGTTGAGCGTGTGGGAAGCCCTCGATTACCTCAACACGCTAGTCGATGAGAGTGACCCGGACACGGACCTGAGCCAGATCGACCACAACCTGCAAGCCGCCGAAGCGATCCGCCGCGACGGACATCCCGACTGGTTCCAACTCACCGGTCTGCTGCACGATATCGGCAAAGTCCTCTGCCTGTACGGGGAAGAGCAGTGGGCGGTGGTCGGCGATACCTTTCCGACCGGCTGCGCCTACTCCGATAAAATTGTGTTCCCTGAATTTTTCGAAGCGAATCCGGATTCGAAGAACCCGGTGTATCAGACACAGCTAGGAATTTACGAGCAAGGCTGCGGTCTGGATAAAGTCGACTTGTCGTGGGGACACGACGAATATTTCTATCACATCGCCAAGCCGTATCTGCCGGAACCGGCGCTCTACATGATCCGCTACCATTCCTTCTACCCGGCGCATCGCGAAGGCGCATACGACTACCTGATGAACGATCATGATCGCGAAATGTTCGAGTGGGTGAAGAAGTTCAATCCGTATGATCTGTACTCGAAGAGCGATTCAAAGCCGAACGTGAACGAGCTAAAGCCCTACTATCAAGGCCTGATCGAGAAATACTTCCCCAGTCAAGTCAACTTTTAGGGTTGATCTCGTCTTCCTCTGCGTTCTCCGCGTCTCTGCGTGAAATGCTTTTCTTTCTCCTTCCAAATCAACACTTCCAGCTTTCACTCGTCCTACCCGCAAAAAACCCCCGGTAACATACAGTCAAGAAGCCAGGAGTCTCCCGGTGGATGCCTGGTTCGTGATCCGTTAAAGTCCTCGAGGCCCTAAACGGATTGTCATATTGGATCGGGGAGGACCAGCGTCTCTTCAGCGGACTTTGCCGTGAGAGTGATCACACGGATTTGGGCGCCCTAAAGGGGGCGGGCAGTCGCAAGGCTGCCCAAACTCTGAGAGTTAGGAATAAAGGAAGTGAAAATTTAAGGCTTTAGCTTCTCCGGTTTCGTCGCCGGCAGCACGATCTCACGCGGACCATCGTCCAGCCCGAGAATCCGGATCACTTGCGGTTTTTCAGGCGCTGGCTTCGGCGTCTCAGGCTTCTCGACCACGACATATTCGACATGGCTCGGAGTCTCGACTTTTATGGTCTCAACAGGTACTGGCGCCGGCTCCGGACCCCTTAGCGCCGCCATCACCTGCTCGCGTGTCGCCTCCAGCGCCAGGATTACGGAGCCATCCTCCACCGTCACCTGCAATCCGCGCGCGATCGCCGGAAAATTTGGAATCGCTTGTCGTAGCTTCCCGGCGGATACATCGGCCTGCTGCTCCGATCCGGCGGATAGTACCGCCTCCAGCTCCAGCCCATTGCGCAGCGAAACGGATCCTTCAAAGTCCTGCGCTTCCATATCGAGTGGCACGAACCGGTTCGCCAAATCGTCCGGCAGTTGCGACGCGACCACCCATAAGTCGCTCTGCGCAAACCGCGCGGCCCGAGATAGGAGCGGCGAATAGTTTCTCGAATCGTCCAGGCCGCGGTCGACCGCTTCCTGCAAGGCTTTCGGGTCACCGATCAATACCAGTTGATCGTTCAAACGGGCCAGGCTCAACACGCCTTTTTCAGTCGCGAACCACATATCGATTCCACGATAGGTCATCGCTTTGAAAGCCTTTTTCGCCGCTTGATCGCGCAGGTCGTCTCTATGGGACGTCCCGGCGAAATCTCCGCTTGCCAGCGCCAGCAGGTCGGGCGATGAAATGACAAAGTGACGCGCGTTATGGAGGCTGGGAAGGTCGGGGAATCCCAGGTCGCCCCACAATTCGGATTCAATCGCGTCGGCGAAAGGAGAGCCCCGGACACTCTGCCATTCAATCCCGACGAGCGCCGTCGCGGCGGGCGAGGAATAATTCCACCAGCTGGGATGGGACTGCGCCGCAGCGAATGCCGTAAAAGCAAGAAACGCTAGAGGAACTCGCACGATCTCTTCATCGGGAGAAATGCACCAGTAGAATAGACTGCCTACCAGGAAGAAATTACGGACTCAAAGTCCTAACCGGTTGAGGACACTACCGCTGCGTGTTGGAATCCCGATTGCTAGAGCAATCGACAATGCAAAGGAATGACTATGCGCTGGCCTTCGAGACGGGATACTGCTCCACTCGCCGCTTCCTGCTGGCTCGGGGGGCGCCACTCGAAGAAGCCGAGGAAATCGCCCAAGCCGCCTGGGCTCGGGGCTGGGAATTTCGGGATCAACTTCGCGATCCGGGTCTGGTCGGCTACTGGGTGAATTCCATTGCCAGGAATCTGTTCCGCGCCCGCTTCCGCGCTCCGATCGAAACCGAAATTGAAGACGTCAACGTCGCCTATACTCTCGATGTCGACGCCATCGAAATCCTGCGCCTCCTCGACCGCTGCTCAAAGCGCGATCGCGCGTTGCTCGAACAAAGCCTGGAAGGATATTCGGCCGAAGAAATCGCCCGCACCGAAGGCATCACGCCCACCGGCATCCGAGTCCGCCTGCTGCGGATCCGCACCGCCCTGCGGGACCAACTGAATTTATCGCTAGCAGCGAGTTAACGAGTCATCGTAATCGACCCGGAGATCATGAGCGGAACGCCCTGCTTCCGCGGCACGCGAGTACCATTTCAAAACCTCATCGACTATCTTGAGGGAGGCCATCCGTTAGTCGTCACAGCACTCCCAAAGCACAAGCATTTGCATCAACTCGGCTCGCGTCATTCTAGCGACTTTTCCAGCTCGCCCGAATGAAATCCCCATTCATCCGGCTGATCACTTCCAGCGAAATTCCTTTCGGACACACCGCTTCGCACTCGCCGATGTTGGTGCATTGCCCGAACGATTCCACATTCATCTGCGCAACCATCCGCAATGCCCGAGCATCCCTCTCCGGTTGACCTTGCGGCAGCAAGCCGAGATGCGAGATCTTTGCGCCTGTGAACAATGATGCCGACGCGTTGGGACACGCGGCCACGCACGCTCCGCAGCCGATGCAGGCTGCCGCGTCCATGGCGCTCTCGGCGTTTTCTTTGGGAACCAGAATCGCGTTGCCGTCCGGAGCGCTGCCTGCCGATACCGAAACGTATCCACCGGCCGCGACGATGCGGTCGAAGGGGCCGCGGTCCACCATCAGATCGCACAGTACTGGAAACGCGCGCGCCCGCCACGGCTCCAGATACAAATCCTCGCCGTCTTTGAAATGACGCAGGGACAACTGGCACACCGTTGTATTCGCGAGCGGACCATGCGCGATGCCGTTGATCATGAATCCGCAGGACCCGCAGATTCCCTCCCTGCAATCGTGCTCGAACACCACCGGCTCTTCGCCGCGCAAAATCAATTCCTCGTTCAGTACGTCGAGCGCCTCCAGCATCGACATATCCGGACTCATGTTGGCCGATTCGTACCTCATCATGCGCCCCGGCGTGTTGCGGTTCTTCTGCCGCCAGATGTGGAATGTCAGTTTCACTTGTAGCTCCGCTGGCTGGGATGCACGTATGCGAACGTCAGCGGTTCTTTGTTCAACTTCGGAGCCTCATCCGCGCCCGCGTATTCCCACGCGGACACATAGCTGAAGTGTTCGTCGTCGCGCAGAGCTTCTCCATCGGGCGTCTGATACTCTTCGCGGAAATGCCCCCCGCAGGATTCGTTGCGATCGAGAGCATCCAGGCACATCAGCTCGGCCAATTCAAAGAAATCAGCGACGCGGCCGGCCTTTTCGAGCGACTGATTGATCTCTTCATCGCCACCCAGCACGCGAACATCGCGCCAGTATTCGCTCCGCAAATCGCGTATCTTCGACACCGCCGATTGCAGGCCCGCCGCCGTGCGCGACATCCCGCACTCATCCCACATGATTTTGCCCAGCTCGCGATGGAACGAATCCACCGTCCGCGTTCCCTTGGCATCAAGCAGCGCGCGCGTCTTTAACGACACGCTTTCGATCGCAGCGGCGAATTCCGGATGCGACGCGGTCAAGATATCGAGCTTGTTACTTGCCAGATAGTTCCCCAGCGTATACGGAATCACGAAGTAGCCATCGGAGAGTCCCTGCATCAGCGCGCTCGCACCCAGCCGATTAGCTCCATGGTCGGAAAAATTCGCCTCGCCGATCACAAACAGCCCTGGGATGGTCGACATCAAGTGATAATCCACCCACAGCCCGCCCATGGCGTAGTGCATCGCCGGATAGATCCGCATGGGAACGTTATAGGGATCTTCGTCGGTGATGCGTTCATACATCTCGAACAGGTTGCCGTAACG
>Ga0182024_10009212_pt1 | contig 20508 bp, 16 predicted proteins | sample P32metaG_FD_120480 | JGI IMG/M metagenome (GOLD analysis project Ga0182024, IMG submission 120480) | Permafrost microbial communities from Stordalen Mire, Sweden - P3-2 metaG (Illumina Assembly) | ecosystem: Environmental > Terrestrial > Soil > Wetlands > Permafrost | place: Sweden: Stordalen... | reverse complement strand
CGCAGGGTGTTCCTGGTGTTCTTCGATTGGGACAAGTCGACGATCACGCCTGAAGGCATGGCGATCATCCAGCAGGCGGCCGCGGCGTTCCGCGCCGGCGGACCGGTCACGATCCAGGTCACCGGCTACACCGACGCCTCGGGTTCGGTCGGCTACAACCAGCGGCTCTCCGAGCGGCGCGCTACCGCCGTCGCTCAAGCCATGGTTGGGCTCGGCGTGCCGCGCAACCAGATGGCGGTCAGCGGCCGTGGCAAGAACGACCAGCGCGTGCCGACTGCGGACGGCGTGCGCGAGCCGCAGAACCGCCGGGTCGAGATCCTCTTCCCGTAAGGGGGGCTCGCTCAGAGGCAATAACCGGGGTCGGACGAAGACCCCGGTACCCTCTCAACCGCCGCGCTCCGCGCGGCGGGTTTTATTTGGCGGCCTCCGCGTCGGCGGCTTCCGCCGGAGCCTGGACATCTTTAGGATCGGTTGCCTTCCGCAGCACGACAGGTCGTCATGCCCGATTCCGCATCAACGCCGCTCTCGCGCTTCATGGTGCTCGACCTGACCCGGGTTCGCGCCGGCCCCACCGCGGTGCGCCAGCTCGCCGATTGGGGCGCTCGAGTGATCAAGATCGAGGCGCCGCCCGCGCCGGGTTCCGGCGAGGCCATGGGCGGGCCGCGCGACGGGCCGGATTTCCAGAACCTGCATCGCAACAAGCGCAGCCTCACCCTCGACCTCAAATCGCCGGAGGGGATCGGGATCTTCCGCAAGCTGGTCGGGCGAGCCGATGTCCTCGTCGAGAATTACCGCCCGGATGTCAAAACCCGGCTAGGGATCGATTACGCCGCGCTGGAGCCGGCCAACCCGCGCCTCGTCTATGCGAGCATCTCGGGCTTCGGCCAGAGCGGTCCTTATCGCGACCGCCCCGGTGTCGACCAGATCGCCCAGGGCATGGGAGGCCTCATGTCGATCACCGGCCTGCCGGGCCAGGGGCCGGTGCGGGTCGGCATCCCGATCGCCGATCTGTCGGCGGGAATTTTCTGCGCCCTCGGCATCCTTGTGGCGCTGTTGGAGCGCGAGGTTTCCGGCAAGGGCCAATGGGTGGAAAGCTCGCTGCTCGCCGCGCAGATCGCGATGCTCGACTTCCAGGCGGCGCGCTGGCTGATCGCCGGCGAGGTGCCGCGGCAGGCCGGCAACGACCACCCGACCAGCATCCCGACCGGCGTCTTCAAGACCCGCGACGGCCATATCAACATCGCCTCGGCCGGTGACGAGATCTTCCGCCGCTTATGCAGAGCGCTCGATAGGGCCGATCTCGCGGACCACCCGGATTACCGTGCCGGCGGGCAACGCTCCAAAAATCGCCAGGCGCTCAATGCGGTCATCGAGGCGATCACTGGCGAGCGCGACAGCGCCGAATGGATCGAGCGCTTCAATGAGGCGGGCGTGCCGGCGGGTCCGATCTACGCGATCAACGAGGTTTTCGCCGACCCGCAGGTCAAGCATCTCGGGATCGCGCAGGCCGTCGAACACCCGGCGCTGGGGCGAGTCGAGCTGGTCGGCCAGGCGGTGTCGCTGAGCCGCACGCCGAGCCGGCTCACGACCGCCAGCCCCGATCTGGGAGAGCACACCGACGCGATACTGCGCGAACTTGGCTACGGCGAGAGCGCGATCGCCGAGCTGCGCGACCGCGGAATCGTCTGAGGGGGCCAAGCCATGCCGGCGATCAATCGCATCGCCGACTTTCCAGGCGGGGATGGCAGGCTGGCGGCACGAACTCCACAGCCATCCCGAAACCGCCTTCGCGGAGAACCGTACCGCCGAACTCGCCGCGCGGCTGCTCGAATCCTTCGGCGTCGCCGTCGATTCGCGGGGTGGCTCGCACCGGGGTGATCGGCACGCTGGCCGGATCAAGGCCGGGGGGACCGGCAATCGCGCTGCGCGCCGATATAGAACTCGCCGCCGCCACCGCGGCGAGCCTGGTTGGCGGCGACAACATCCGCCGCGACCTGCTGCCGAGCATGGCCGCCGAGGATTTCGCCTGGTTTCTCGAGAAGCGGCCGGGCGCCTATATCTGGATCGGCAACGGCGCCGGCGCCGACCAGGCGATGCTGCACAACCGCATTACGACTTCAACGACGAGGTCCTGGCGCTCGGCGCGAGCTATGGGGCGCGTCTCGCCGAAACCGTGCTGGAAAAGGGCTAAGCGCGCACCGCCGCGCGCCGGTCGAAGCGCTGCTGCAGCGCGTCGCCGAGCAGGTTGCAGGCGATCACGGTCAGGAAAATCATCGCCCCGGGATAGAGTGCGAGGAGTGGCGCCGAGGTGATCAGCTCCTGCGCGTTGCTCAGCATCGTCCCCCAGCTGGCGAGCGGCGGCTGGATGCCGAGGCCGAGAAAGCTCAACACCGATTCGAGGAGGATCACGTCGCCGACGCTGAGCGTCGTCGCGACGATCAACGGCGCGAGCACATTGGGCAGGATGTGCGTCCACAGGATATGCGGCACGCCGGCGCCGAGGCTTTGCGCGGCGCGCACGAAATCGCGGTTGCGGGTGACCAGCGTCGCGCTGCGCACCAGCCGTGCCGCTGTGGTCCAGCCGACCAGCACCGCGAGGACGGCGATGCGTATGAGGCTGATGTCGTCCGATTGCGCCACGGCGGCCGGCACGCCGAGCTTCGTCAGGTCGAGCGCGGCCAGGACGATCAGCAGCGGCAAGAGCGGCAGCGCGATGATCGCGTCCGTCGCCCGCATCAGCGCGCGGTCGGCCCAGCCGCCGAGATAGCCCGCGACAAGCCCCACCAGCGTGCCGAGCGCCGCCGCGGCGCTCGCCGCGGCGATCCCGATGGTCAGGGAGACCCGACCGCCCGCCAACAGCCGCATCGATACGTCGCGGCCCAATTCGTCGGTCCCGAGCGGGTGCGGCGGCGACGGGCCGGCGAGGCGATCCAAGAGGTCCACCGCATTCAAGTCGATGCCCAGCGCGGCGCCGAGCGGTGGCCCGGCAAAGGACATCACCGCGATCGCCGAAAGCAGCAAAAGCGGTCCTGTCACCGATAGGAGACCCGCGGGTCGAGCCAGCCATAGGCCAGATCGGCGGCAAGATTGGCCAGCATCGTCGTCACCGTCGCGAGGAGGAGCGCCGCCAATGCCAGATTGTAGTCGTTGCCCATCACCGCATCGAAGATCAGCTTGCCCATGCCGGGATAGGCAAACATCGTCTCGGTGACGAGCGCGCCCGACACCAGCCCGCCGAAGGACAACGCCAGGATCGTCGTCACCGGAATGAGGGCGCTGCGCATCGCATGATGGAGGATCACCCGCACCTCGCTGGCGCCCTTGGCGCGGGCGGTGCGGACGTGGTCCTGGGCCAACGCCTCCTTCATCGCCGCGCGGACATAGCGGGTGTAGCCGCCGATGCTCGCCAGGGTCAGCGTCGCCACCGGCAGCGCCAGATGCGACAGCCGGTCGCCGAGACCGCTCGCGCCGGCGGTCGCGACGCCGCTCGCCGGCAACCAGCCGAGCCCGGCGGCAAACACCAGGATCAGGACGAGGGCAAGCCAGAAGGTCGGCATCGATACGCCGGCAAAGCAAAACAGGTTGATCGCGGCGTCGAGGCGGGAATTCGGGCGCCGGGCGGCGGCCGTCCCGAGGCCCAGCGCGAGCGCCAGCGCCAAGATAAAGCTCGACCCCATCAGCACGAGCGAGTTGCCGAGGCGCGGCAGGAGCGCCGACCACACCGGAGCGGCGAACAGCCGCGAATAGCCGAGATCGCCCGCGAGCGCCTGGCGGAGCCACGCCAGGTATCGCGCCAGGAGCGGCTGGTCGAGGCCGTAAACCGCCTTCAGCCGCGCCACATCGGCCGCGCTCATGCGCGGATCGGCCTGCCGCATCAGGTCGATCGGATCGCCCGGCATCAGCCCGATCAGGGCATAGATGAGAAAAGACATTATCAGCACAGTCGCCGCGATCTCGACGAGCCGGATGGCGGTGAAGCGGATCATCGGGTCACGGCTGCACCGCCCAATCGGTGATCCAAAGCGTCGTCGGGTATTGGTTTCCGGTCGGCCGGACCCCGCTCAGCCATTTCGGCAGGATGAACACGTCCGAGCGGAAAAACAGCGGCAGTGACGGCAGTTCGGCAGCGTAAAGCTGCTGCATTTCGGTCCACAGCGTCTTGCGCTTCATAGGGTCGAGCTCGATTTCGAGCGCATCGATCAGCCGGTCCATCTCGGGGCTCTTGAAGCCGGCGGCATTTTGGCCGGCAAAGCCGTTGGCCTGATCCGGGATCTCGCTCGAATGGAGGATCGAGCGCGGCACGTCCTCCGGCGCGCTGATCCAGGCGTACATCGCCATATCGAAGCGGCGGTGCGGCACGGTCTCGCCGAACAGCACCCGGGCCGGTTCGTTCTTGATGCGGATATCGACGCCGATCTTGCGCCATTGGCTCTGCAAGACCTGCTCGACCAGCTCGCGGGTGCGGTTGCCGGCCGTCGTCATCAGCTCGAAGGACAGGATTTGCCCCTCGGCGTTGCGCCGGATCCCGCCCGGCTGGGCCTGCCACCCCGCTGCCTCGAGGAGGACCGCGGCGCGCGCGGGGTCGTAACGGTAGCGCGGAGTGTCGGCGCTGTACCCGGCATCGAGCGGATTGACGAAGCTGTCGGCCACCTTCTGCCGGCCGGCGAACAGCGACTTGCTGATCGCCTCGCGGTCGAGACCGAGGATCAGGGCCTCGCGAACGCGCCGATCCGCCAGGGCCGGGCGATCGAGATCGAGGTCGATGTGCTCGTAGACGAGGCCCGGCTGGTAGATCACGCGAAATCCGTCGCCATGCCGTTGCTCGAAGGCAAGAGCCTCGTCGAGCGACAAGCCGAGCTCGCCCGCCACCATGTCGATCGTGCCGGACAGCAAATTGGCCTCGAGCGCGGCAGTGTTCTCGATCGCGCGCACCGTGATCCGCCGGAAATGCGCGGGTGGCCCCGCCCAATGGGGGTTGGGCTCGAGCAGGACATGCGAACCCGCCACCACCTCGCTGATTCGATAGGGCCCGTTATAGAGCCCGGGATTGGTCGGCTCGGTGCTGTAGCTCGTCTTCACCCGATATTGCGCCGGATCGGCGAAAGCCGCGCGCTCGATATGCGCCGGCAACAGCACGAAATCGTTGATCGCTGCATAGTCGAAGGTCAGCTTGTCGACATGCAGCGTGAAGGTCTTGTCGTCCTTCACATCGATGCCGGTGATGCGGCGATAGAGTTCGGCGTTGCCCACTGCGCTCTTTGGGTCGCGGCCGACGTCGTAGGTGAACCGCACGTCTTGCGTCGTCACCGGCACGCCGTCGCCCCAATTTGCCTCGGGGCGGATCGTGTAGGTGATATCGATCCCCTTTTTGCCATCGGCGAGATCGACCGGGACCGCCAGCCCGTTCTCGATCGACGGCAGCGTGACGCATAACAGGCAGACAAGCTGCCAATCGGCGTCGTAGACCGTGAACGGCCGCAGCGCCATCCCGAGCACATAGCTCTTGGCCGCCATCGCATCGATGTTCGGGTTGAGCGTCGAGGGGAACTGGGTGATCCCGATCGTCAGTGAATCGCGCTCCTCACCCACCGCGGGCGAGGACAGCAGCAGCGCAATAGCGAGCGCGGGTAGCCGGCGGCGGCGCCTCTGCCCCGATAACGATCGCATTGCGCGGAAAACGTTAATAAGTTGCACGGAAATTGCCCCAAGTGCTTGAAAGCGGGCGGTCACCGGTCATATTATCCACTACCGGAGAGGTCGGATACGTGACGCCAAAAGTTGCGTGTTCGCGGGAACCGAACAACAATGTGGTTGTTTTTGCCCCGAGGCCCGCAAGGATCGCCCCCCGGGTATAGCAAGCCGTTGCAGCGTATTGTCCAATCCAGAACTGCCACAGAGGACAGAGGCATGAAGCATCTCTTGAATGGCGTCGCGATCGCTGCGGCTCTTGCGATCGCCGCCCCGGCATGGGCGCAAGCCCCGATGACCCCCAAGGCGGCCGCCCCCGCCGCGCCCAAAGCCGCTGCCCCCGCCGCCCCGGCGGCAGGCGCTCCGATGGCGCCGATGGCGTCCAAGATGCGCCATAAGCGTGGGGCGATGCACCGCATGGCAAGGCGTGGCGGCGGTGACAGCACGACGGATCAGCTCAACCGCGAGGAATTGGCCCGCGTCCAAGGTGGTGCCCCAATGCCGCCGCCCGGCATGGCTGGCCAGCCTAGCCAAGTGCAGGGAATTCCGGGTGCGGGTGAGCCTTCGGCCAGCCAGCATCCAGGAATGCCGCGCTGACTATTGCCATCGGCAAAGCGATCCGCACCAGCGGGTCGATCGCGAGGGGGCCTTTGGCCCCCTCGTCGATTCTGCTCCTCTGCCTGCGGCGCGTGGGATGCCCCCGATCCATCCGCTATCCGCTCGGCCTTACCCGGCGCCGCTCCTGCCGCGCCATCAGCCAGAACGCGAGCGCCACCATCGTGAAAACGACGGCGAGGAATATGGTCGCCAGTGCATTGATCTCCGGGGTCACCCCGATGCGCACACTCGAATAGACCGCCATCGGCAAGGTCGTCGCCGACGGTCCCGAGACGAAGCTCGCGACGACGAGATCGTCGAGCGACAGGGTGAAGGCCAGGAGCCAGCCCGAGACCAGCGCCGGGCTGATGCCCGGCAGCGTGATACGCCATAGGACGGCGAATGGCCGGGCCCCGAGATCGAGCGCGGCTTCCTCGATGGTGCGGTCGAAACTCGCCAGCTGAGCCCGGACAAGGACCGCGACAAAGCAGGAAGTGAACGTCGCATGCGCGATCGTCACCGTGAGCACGCCGCGGCTTGTGGGAACGCCGAGCCAGCCTTGCGCCGCGACGAACAAGAGCAGCAACGAGAGCCCGAGGATGATTTCCGGCACCACCAGCGGGGCCATCAGCATGAAGCCGAAGAGGAAACGCCCGCGAAACCGTGCGAAGCGGTTCATCGTGAGGCCCGCGCAGGTGCCGAGCACCAGTGCGATGCTGGCCGCCATCACACCGATTTCGAGGCTGGTCAGCGCGGCCGCGCGGAACTTGTCGTCCTCCAAGAGCACGCCATACCATCGCGTCGACCACCCGGCCCAGATCGTCACCAGCCGTGAGGCGTTGAACGAATAGGCGACGAGGACGGCAATCGGCAGATAAAGAAAGCCGAAGCCGAGCGCGAGCGCGCTGAGGCGAAATAGGGCGCTGCCGCGGCCGCCCATCACGCCGCACGCTCGGCCAGGCGCTGCGCGACGAGAAGCGGCAGCGTCACCACCGCTACCAGCGCCACCGCGACGGCCGAGGCCGCCGGCCAATCGACATTGTCGAAGAACTCCTGCCACAACAGCTTGCCGATCATCAGCGTATCGGGGCCGCCCAAGAGGTCGGGGATCACGAACTCGCCGACGGCGGGAATGAAGACCAGGAGCATGCCGGCGGCGATCCCCGGCAAGGTCAGCGGCAGGATCACGCCGAGAAAGACCCGCCATGGCGGGGCACCGAGATCGGCAGCGGCTTCGAGGAGGGTTTCGTCGAGCCGCGACAGGCTGCCGTAGAGCGGCAGGATCATAAACGGGAGATAGGAATAGACGAGCCCAAGCTCGACCGAAAACCCGTTATAGAGCAACCGCACCGGCGCTTCGACGAGCCCCGCGGCGAGAAGCAGCCGGTTTATGAGGCCGCTCGGCTGCAACAGCGCAATCCAGGCATAGACCCGGATCAGAAAGCTGGTCCAGAACGGCAAGATGACCAGAAACAACAGCAAATGGCGCCACACCCCCGGGGCGCGGGCGATGGCAAAGGCCACCGGATAGCCAATGAGGAGGCACACCAACGTGGCCAGCCCGGCGTTGCCGAGCGAGGTTGCATAGACCCGAAGGCAGCCTTCGGCGAGCTCGCGGTAATTGGCCAGGGTGGCCTGGTTCTCCCACCCCGCCGGGGTCAGGCTGAGGAGCGGCCGAAAGGGCGGGATCGCATCGGTGCTCTCGGCAAAACTGATCCAGGCGACGAGACCGAGCGGCAGCAGAAAAAACACTGCCAGCCACACGAACGGCAGCCCGATCAGCACCCGCCGTTCCCAGATGCCGAGGCCGATCATGGCGCGCCTGATCTACCAATTCGGGGTGTCGTCACGGCGAACGGGCTTGTGAACTCCCGGGCGGCAGCCGGGGACGGAGCGGTGCGTCCTTCGAGACGCCCGCTGTGCGGGCTCCTCAGGATGACCTTTTTTCTTATTGCTATCAAAAACTTACCTCATCCTGAGGAGGCGCGAAGCGCCGTCTCGAAGGACGCGAGATCGATTGCGTCATTCGGTCAGCACCACGGCGTCTTCCGGCGCCCAGCTCGCCCAGACTGCGGCGCCGCGCTCGAGGCCCCGCGCGGCGGCGCTCGGCAGATGGGCGCGTAGCGAGAGGCCGGAGCTTGTCCTTAGATGCACGGTCGACTGCCCGCCCTGGTAGCCGATCGTGGCGATCGTGGCGGCGAGCGCAAAGCCTGCGGGGCGCCCGCGCGAAAGCCGCATTTTTTCCGGGCGCAGCGCCAGGGCAAGCGCGGCGCCGCTCTCCATACCGGCCGGCAGCGGGATCGGTTGCTCGGCGCCGGCAATCCTCAGGCAAAGGGGGTTGAAGCCGGCGACAATCTCGCCCTCGAACAGGTTCACCGCGCCGACAAAATCGGCGACGAAGCGCGAATTGGGCCGCTCGTAGATCTCCGAGGGTGGGCCGATCTGCACCAGGCGGCCCCGGTTCATCACCGCGATGCGCGAGGCCATCCCGAGCGCCTCCTCCTGGTCGTGGGTGACGACGAGAAAGGTGGTGCCGAGCCGTTCCTGGATGCCGGTCAATTCGAGCCGCGTCTCCTCGCGCAATTTGCGGTCGAGCGCGGCTAGAGGCTCGTCGAGCAGCAGCAGCTTCGGCATCTTCGCGAGCGCCCGGGCGAGCGCGACGCGCTGCTTCTGCCCCCCGGACAATTCGTGCGGCCGGCGGTGCGCATAGTCCGACATCTGCACCAGCGCCAGCATCTCCGCGACCCGCGCGTCGCGGCGGCGCCGCTCCATCCCTTCCTGGCGCAGCCCGAACGCGACATTGGCGGCGACGTCGAGATGGGGAAAGAGGGCGTAGGACTGGAACATCATGTTGACCGGGCGGGCATAAGGCGGCACGGCGGTCATCGCAACGCCGTCGATCAGAATCTGGCCGCTGTCCGGCGTCTCGAACCCGGCAATAAGCCGCAGCAATGTTGTCTTGCCGCAGCCGGAGGGGCCAAGGAGGGCGAAAAATTCGCCCTCCTCGACACTCAGCGATACCAGGTCTACCGCCGCAGTCGCAGCAAAGCGCTTGCTGGCCGCGATGATTTCGAGGAGCGCCATCGCTCGGCTCAGCAGCCCGACTTCATCCGGTTCCAGGCGCGCATCCGCGCCCGCTCATAGGCGTGCGGCGCCGGCCGGTCGATATAGAAGAGTCGGCGCACCGCATCCGGCGGATAGATCCCGGGGTCGTCGCGGATCTCCGGCGTGACCAACGAGGTCGCCCCCAGGTTCGGGTTCGGGTAGGACACGGTGTTGGTGATCGCCGCGACGACCTCCGGGCGCAAGACGTAATCGATGAAGCGGTGCGCGTTGTCGGGGTGCGGCGCGTCGGCTGGGATCCCGAGCATGTCGATCGACATCTGCGCACCCTCGCGCGGCACGCGGAAGGCGATCTCCGCCGCGCTTTCCGCCTCTCGCGCCCGGTTGCGCGCCTGGATCACATCGCCCGAATAGCCGAGCGCAACGCAGATATCGCCCGATGCGAGGTCGTTGATGTATTGCGAGGAATGAAAGCGGCGGACAAACGGGCGGATCCGGTCGAGGAGCGCCACCGCCTGATCGAGATCGCCAATCTCGTGGCTCGTCGGGTCGAGGCCGAGATAGGCGAGCGCCGCCGGGATCACCTCCTGCGGGGTGTCGAGCAGCTCGATCCCGCATGGGGCGAGCTTTGCGGCGAGCGCCGGATCGAACAAGAGGGCGAGGCTGTCGCGCGGCACATTCGCACCCAGGGCCCGCTCCACCAGCGCGACATTGTAGCCGATCCCGGTCACGCTCCACAGATAGGGCACGCCATGCGCATTGCCGGGGTCGGCGATGGCGGCGATCGCCATCAGGCGCGGATCGAGATTCCTGAGATTGGGGAGCTTCGCCTTGTCGAGCGCGAGATAGGCGCCTGCCGCGATCTGGCGCGCCATGAAGGGGCTCGCCGAGGGGACCACGATGTCATAGCCGGAACGGCCGGCGAGGAGCTTTGCTTCGAGCACCTCGTTGCCGTCGTACACATCGTAGGTGACGGCGATTCCGGTTTCCTTCTCGAAATTCGCGACCGTGTCGGGGGCGACGTAGTCCGACCAGTTGTAGATATGGAGCTGCTTCTCTTCGGTCCGCGCCTGCGGCATCAGGATCGCCAGCGCGAGCCCGATAAGGCATATCCGGCCAATCATCGCCACCCCAACCATGCCGCGCATACAGCAGCCATGCGCCGGATTGTCAATCGTTCGGCCGCCCCAAGCCCCCACCCCAACCCTCCCCCGCAAGCGGGGGAGGGAAGTTGCGAAGCTACGTGGAGCCTGCTCGACAAACCCTCCCCCGCAAGCGGGGGAGGGAAGGGTGGGGGCTATTTCGCCGCGGTGGTTGGATGGAGTGAACGGCCGCCGCAACGGTTGATATCGCGTTGAAGTGCTTTCCGGCTATTTTGCACCGACAACTCGGTCGACCCTCATGTCCTTCTGGCGTCTAGTGATCCAATGCGCTCGGTTCTGACCGCCGTTTCCGCCGCCCTCTTTGTTGTCGCCCTTGCGGGGTGCGTTCCCGATCTCGCCAGGGGCCCGGCCCATCCCAATCCGATCATCGTGCGGGAATTCGCGGCCTCGCCCGGGGTCGTCACGCTCGATCCGAGTTTTGGCTTCTCGCTCAATCGCGGAGCGTCGGGGGTGCCGCCGAGCCAGCGCGCCGCCGGGGTCGCCCGTGCCGTCGCATTCAGCGTCGCCGACGCGGTCGCAACGCAGTTGAGCCTGCTCGGCTACGATGCGATTCGCTCCAATACCGCCGTGCCGGAGCCCGGCGCCCGGGCGTTGATCGTCACCGGCGCCTTCCGCCATATCGACGAAGGCCGGCGTCGGCGTGTCGGCGCCGAGAACCCGAACATCGCGATCGACGCCGAAATCGACTACCAGGTCGAAGCAGCCGCGCCGCAGCGGATCACCGAGCTTCACCTCGATTCGCGGCAGGTTCCGCAGGGTGCGATTGTCGGGGTGTCGGGGCGGCGCGGCGGCGTCGACGTCAATCTCGCCGCCACCCGGGTCGGCGGCGCCATCGCCCGCTATGTCAGCGTAACCGCCCAGCTCAACAACTGGCCCACCGGCTCCCGCTGATCGCGGTCTGTGCGTCCTTCGAGATGCCCGCTGCGCGGGCTCCTCAGGATGACGCATTTTATAAATGATACCAATTCCTTACGTCATCCTGAGGAGGCGCGTAGCGCCGTCTCGAAGGACGCTGGGTCGTGCCGTATCCTGTCCCGCGTCCGGGTACGGCCCCTACAGCTCGCCCTCGGCCTTCAGCATGCGCAGGGTTTGGCGCAGCGCGGCTACGGTGTCTTCGAGCTCGGCCTCGCCATGGGTTGCCGAGATGACGCCGCCGGGGTGGCTGCTGAGGTCGACCCCGTGGATCATCATGCCGAGGCGCAGCTTGTGTACGACCCCGGCATTGCGGTCGCTCTTTAGCGCAGCAGCGGAATATTGGAGCGGGTCGAAGCGGGTCGGGGTGATCGCCTCGCCCTCGGGGTTGGTGAACAGCTCGAAGGACGAGAAGGTGCCGTAAGCGGCCCACTTAACGCGCTCCTCCTCGAAGACCTCGTTGAGCCGGCGCCGCAGATCCTCGCCAAAACGGTTGGCGCGTTCACAGGCATCGCTCTCGCGCACGATCCGCAACGCGGCGATCCCGGCCGACGCGGAGAGCGGGTTGGCGTTGAAGGTCCCCGGATGGCCGATCTTTTCCTTTCCCGCCGCCTTGGTAACTTGGAAATCCAAGAGGTCGAGGATGTCCTTGCGTCCAGTGACCGCGCCGCCTGGCAGACCGCCGGCGAGGATCTTCGCCAGGGTGGTCAAATCTGGCCGGATGCCATAGGCCTCCTGGGCGCCGCCGGGCGCCACCCGGAAGCCGTTCACCACCTCGTCGAAAATCAACAGGACGCCGTGCTCGGCAGTGAGCCGGCGCAGCGCGTGCAGGAAATCCGGGTCGATCGGCAATTTGCCGCCATTGGCCCCGGTCGGCTCGATGATCGCGGCGGCGATGTCGTGGTGCTGCTCCAGGAGGCGCGCCAGCGCCGCTTCGTCATTCTGGTCGCACAAGAGGACATTTCCGGCGACCGCATCGAGGACGCCAGTCGTCGCCGTGCCGTCGAAATGGCTGCTGTGGCCCGAGGTCATGTGGTCGTGCCAGCCGTGGAAGTGATAGTTGAAGCGAATGAGCTTGGGCTTCTCGGTAAAGGCGCGCGCGAGGCGCACCGCCATCAGCGTCGCCTCGGTGCCCGAGGACGTAAAACGCACACGCTCGGCGGTCGGGATCAGCGCCTTCACCCGCTCGGCCCACTCGATCTCCAGCTCGTGGTTGGCGCCGAAATGGGTCCCGCGTTCGAGCTGGGCATGCACCGCCGCCATCACTTGCGGGTGGCAATGCCCGAGCAGGAGCGCGCCATGCCCGCCGAAATAATCGACATACGAGCGCCCGTCGACATCCCATTTGCGCGGGCCCTGGGCGCGGGTGATGTAGAGCCCGTAAGGCTCGATGTACCGCGCATCATGGGTGATCCCGCTCGGGAACAATTCGGCCGCGCGTAGCGCGTTGGCCGCCGAGCCGGGGGTCGCGGCGCGGTAGGCGGCGATAACGGGCGAATTGGTCGTCAGCGTGTCGGGCATCTCCGGCTCCTTCTGCCAGCTCCGTTGTAAGCCCGGCGCTCGCCGCGGGGAAGCGGCTTGGCTTAGAATTGTCAGGCAAAAGGGAGACTGAAGATGACCGAGCCTTACGACAATGAGCTGCGCGCCCGTTTCGGCATCGAGAGCGAGCCCGAGGGCGAGGTGCCGGACGATCCGTGGCTGCATCGGGTCCTGATGCGGCGCACCCAGCGCCGCTATGCCGACCGCGCGGTGCCCGATTCGCTGGTGCGGCTGTTGCTGGCGGCGGCGTTCTCGGCCTCGTCCAAATCGGATTTCCAGCAGGCGTCCATCCTCTGGCTCAAGGAGCGCGGCCGGCGCGATCGGCTCGCCGCGCTCTTTCCGGACATGCCGTGGATCGGCGCCGCGCCGGTCTTTCTGGTGTTTCTCGGCGATGCGCGCCGACTGGAGCGGCTCGGCGCGCTGCGCGGCCACGCCCTCGACAATGGCGCGCTCGAAGGGTTCTTCAACGCCGCAATCGACGCCGCTCTGGCGTTGCAAAGCTGCGTTCTTGCAGCCGAAACGCTCGGGCTCGGCGCCTGCCCGATCAGCGTTCTGCGCAACCGCATCGCCGAAGTCGGCGAGATCCTCGGCCTACCCGACAAGGTGTTTCCGGTCGCTGGCCTCTGCCTCGGCTACCCGGCGCAAAGCGGCTTTATCAGCATGCGCCTGCCGCTCGCGGCGACAGTGCATGTCGATTGCTACGATGATGCGGGGTTGGCCGAGGCGGTCGACGACTATGACCGCCGGCGCGACGCGCGCCATTCGATCGCCGACCGGCAGCGCGCGCCCGAGCGCTTCGGCACCGCTTCGTTCTATGGCTGGTCGGAGGACAAGGCGCGCCAGGCGATCACCGCCGAAGGCGTCGGCTTCGCAACCTGGCTCAAGGCGCACGGGTTCACGCTCGACGAGCCCGGCGCCGGATCCGCCTAGCCGGCCGGCCTACTCCGCCGCAGCGATGATTTCCTCTGCGGCAGCGATCGCGGGCGGAATGCGCAGCCAGAAGAGCGAGATCACCGCCGACGCCAAGGCGCACACCGCCAGGGCATAGAGCCCGCCGGCGAAGCTGCCGGTCAGGGTCTTGGCCCAGCCGACGATGCTCGGCCCGAAGAAGCCGCCAAGATTGCCGAGCGAATTGATCCAGGCGATGCCCGAGGCGGCCGACGCGCCGGTCAGGAACATCGTCGGCATCGACCAGAACGGCCCCTTGGTGCCGTAGAGCCCGATCGCGGTGATCGACATGCCGACGACCGACCACCAGGTGCCGATCGTCAGCCCGGCGATCACCAATCCAACCGCCGACAACGCGCAGGTCCAGAACAGCGTCCACTGCCGCTCGCCGATGCGGTCCGAGAGCCAGCCGAAAAACACCATGGACACTGCGCCGCAGCCATAGGGGATCATCGTGATCCAGCCGACCTGCATGTTCGAGATGCCGAGTTCCTTGATGATCGTCGGCAGGAACAAGAGCATGCCGAGGCTGGCGGTAACGATCCCCGTATAGTTGAGCGACAGGAGCACCACCTTCGGGTCCCAGAACGAGCGCCACACCCCAACGCCGTGTTGCGCCTCGATCTGCCTGGTTTCGCCGGCGATCCTGGCGTTGAGCCAGTCGCGTTCCTCATCCTTGAGCCAGCGCGCCTCGCCGGGCCGGTCGGTCAGGAAGAAGAACACGGTGACGCCGATCAGGACGGTCGGGATCGCTTCGAAAAGGTACAGGCACTGCCATCCCTTGAGCCCCCACAGGCCGTCAAGACCGAGCAACCCGGTCGAGATCGGCGCGCCCAAGGCCACCGCGATCGGCAATGCCAGGGTGAACCCGGCGTTGACGCGGGCGCGATAGCTGTCGGGAAACCAGTAGGTGAAGTAGAGCACGAAGCCGGGGAACAGCCCGGCCTCGGCGAGGCCGAGCACAAAGCGTATCGCCATGAAGCTGTAGGGCCCGGTCGCGAAAGCGGTCGCGGCCGAGATCAGCCCCCAGGTGATCATGATCCGGGCGATCCACAACCGCGCGCCGACCTTTTCGAGGATGATGTTGCTCGGCACCTCGAACAAGACGTAGCCCCAAAAAAACGCGCCGGCCGCCATGCCGTAGAGCGCCGCGTCGAGGCCGAGATCCTTGTTCATCGTCAGCGCCGCGAAGCCGACATTGATCCGGTCGAGATAACAGAAAAAATAGGTCAAGGCGGCAAACGGCAGGATGCGCAGGTAGACTTTGCGCATGGTAACTTGCTGGAGCGAACGGACCATCGTCACAGACCCACCTTAGGGTTGGGGATTTGTGTCAACCTACCTGACCAATTCCCCAGGCGGAATCGACGATCGAGCATCGCTGGGTTGCAAATCGTAAGGGTGGCAATCTTTAAGCTAGCTTACTAAATCGGCTGGCCCTGGGCGCCTTCAGCCTTGCATTCGGTCATTCCCGCGGAAGCGGGAATCCAGGGCAACCACTGTGGCGCTGTCCCTGGACCCCCGCTTCCGCGGGGGTGACGGTGGGGGCGACGCCCGCGGTCCGGTTCAGCGGATCGCCGCGGCGATGGCGGCACCCATGTCCTTGGTGCCGGCATTGCCGCCGAGGTCGGGCGTCTTGGTGCCGCCCTCGGCGAGCACTTCGACAATCGCCCGCTCGACCGCCTGGGCCGCGGCGGTTTCGCCGAAATGCTCGAGCATCATCGCGCCCGACCAGATCTGGCCGATCGGGTTGGCGATGCCGCGCCCGGCGATGTCGGGCGCCGAGCCGTGCACCGGCTCGAACATCGAGGGGTATTCGCGCTCCGGGTTGATGTTGCCGGAGGGCGCGATCCCGATCGAGCCGACGCAGGCCGGCCCCAGATCGCTGAGGATGTCGCCGAACAGATTGGAGCCGACCACGACGTCGAACCAGTCGGGGTGGCGCACGAAATGCGCGGTAAGGATGTCGATGTGGTACTGGTCGGTCTTGATGTCGGGATAGTCCTTCGCCACCGCGGCAAAGCGCTCGTCCCAGAACGGCATCGTGTGAATGATGCCGTTCGACTTGGTGGCCGAGGTGACGTGCCCTTTCCGCGTCCGCGCCAGCTCGAAGGCATAGCGCATGACCCGGTCGCAGCCGCGCCGCGTAAAGACCGTCTGCTGCATCGCCATCTCGTGCTCGGTGCCCTCGTAAAGCCGGCCGCCGATCGAGGAATATTCGCCCTCGTTGTTCTCGCGCACGACATAGAAATCAATGTCGCCCGGCGCACGGCCCTTCAATGGCGAGTCGACCCCGGCGAGGAGCCGCACCGGGCGCAGGTTGATGTATTGCTGAAAGCTGCGCCGGAGGGGGATCAACAACCCCCACAACGAGACATGGTCGGGTACGCCCGGGTAGCCGACCGCGCCGAGAAACACCGCGTCGTAGGGGCTCAGTTGCGCGATCCCGTCGGCTGGCATCATGTGCCCGGTCTTGGCATAGGTCTCGCAGCTCCAGTCATATTCGCGCCATTCGAGCGCGAAGCCATAGCGCCGCGCCGCCGCCTCCATGACCGCGATCCCTTCCGGCACCACTTCCCGCCCGATGCCATCTCCGGCGATGACCGCGACCCGATAGCTGTTCGTCATTCCCACTCTCCCAACTGACCGGGCCATGGTCCGGCTCTTGCTCGCCCCTGACAACAAAATTTGACCGGCGGTTGACGGCGTCGCGCCGCATCGCCTTATTTGCGCCGGTGCGACGCGGAGGCAGGAGGGGCTGATGGGTAGGCGACGGTTGCATCGTATCGAGCGCCCTCTGTCGCGGTCGGCCACCCGGATTACGTTAGCCCTCGTCGCCTTTGCGGCCTGGGGCGCTCTGCACGCGGCCGAAGCGCAGGCCCCGGCGGCGCCGGCGGTCGGGGTTCGCGCGGCCGAGATCCGCGGGGTTGCGCGATCCTACGAGTTCATCGGCCGCATCGCGGCCATCAACACGGTGCAGTTGCGCGCCCGGGTCGAGGGGTTCCTCGACAAGATCCTGTTCACCGAGGGCCAGGACGTCAAAGAAGGCGACCTGCTCTATCAGATCGAAAAGGCGCCCTATCAGGCCCAGGTCGACCAGGCTAAGGCGAAGCTCCTCTCCGACCAGGCGCAGGCGCTCAACGCCGAGCTGCAATACCGGCGCTCCTTCGAACTGGTGCAGCACCAGAACACGCCGCAGGCGACGGCGGACAAGGACAAGGCGGCGCTCGACAGCACCCGGGCCGCGGTAATGCAGGACGAGGCGGCGCTGAAGCTTGCCGAGGTCAATCTCGACTATACCGATATCCGCGCTCCGGTCGACGGGCGCATCGGGCGCACCGCCTATACCAAGGGCAATTTGGTCAACGCCGCCAGCGGCATCCTGGCGACGATCGTCAGCCAGGATCCCATCTACGCGATCTTCCCAGTTGCCCAGCGCCAGCTCGAAGACATCCGCGCCGAACGCCACCAGGAAAACGGCAAGACGATCAAGATCGAGATCCTGGTTAAACTGGCTAACGGCAAGGAGTATCCGCATCCCGGCGTATGGAATTTTACCGACGTGCAGGTCAACCAGCAGACCGACACGCTGATCATGCGCGCGACGCTGCCCAACCCGGAGCGCCAGCTGGTCGACGGGCAGTTTGCCACGGTCGTGGTGAAGGAGCGCAACGAGCAGCCTCGCCTCGTCGTCGCCCAGGCCGCCTTGCAGCTCGATCAGGCCGGCAGCTTCGTGCTCATCGTCAACCCGGACGACAAGGTGGAGATGCGGCGGGTAACGCCCGGCCCTCAGGACGGGACCGATGTCGTCATCACCGACGGGCTAAAGGCCGGCGAGCGGGTCATCGTCGACGGGATCCAGAAGGTTCGCGTCGGCCAGGCAGTCTCGGTCACGATGGTACCGGCCGGCAAGGGGGCCTAGCCCGTGATCTCCGATGTCTTCATCGATCGGCCGCGGCTCGCCTTTGTCATCTCGATCGTTATCACGCTGGCCGGGATCATCGCCATCACCCGGCTGCCGGTGGCGCAATTCCCGGACATCGTGCCGCCGCAGGTCACGGTCACCACCCTCTTCCCGGGGGCCGATGCCGAGACCGTCGAAGCGACCATTGCCCAGCCAATCGAAGAACAGATCAACGGCGTCGACAACGCGCTGTATTATCAGTCGACCAGCGGCGCCGACGGCAGCTACACGCTGACCGTCACCTTCGCCCTCGGCACCGACCCCGACATCAATACGGTCAACGTCCAGAATCGCGCCGCTGTGGCGCAGCCGCTATTGCCGCCCGAAGTGTCCCTCGAGGGGCTCACGATCCGCAAGAAATCGTCCGCACTGTTGCAGGTGATCCAGCTAAGCTCGCCGGACAAGACCTACGACGCGCTCTTTCTGTGCAACTACGCGACGATCAACCTCATCGACCCGCTGTCCCGCATCAAGGGGGTCGGCCAGGCCATCCTGTTCGGACCGCTCGACTACTCATTGCGGATCTGGCTCGATCCCGATCGACTGACCTCGCTCAACCTGACGCCCAACGACGTCATCACCGCAGTGCAGGGGCAGAATGTGCAGGCGGCGCTCGGCCGGATCGGCGCAGCGCCAGTCGCCTCCAACCAGCAATTCCAGCTGACGATCAAGACCAAGGGGAGGCTGACCCAGCCGGCCGAATTTGGCGACATCGTCCTGCGCGCCAATCCCGACGGCTCGGTGGTCCGGATCAAGGACGTGGCGCGGATCGAGACCGGGGCGCGGACCCAAGACCGCTACTCGCGGCTTGACGGCGCCCCCTCGGCGTCGATCGCGATCTACCAGTCGCCGGGAGCGAACGCGGTCGCGGTAACCACCGAGGTCCGCAAGGTCATGGATCAATTGGCCCAGCGGTTTCCCCACGACCTCAGCTATAGCGTGTTCTTCGACACCACGGTGTTTGTCACCGCGACGGTCCGTGAGGTCATCCAGACGCTGATCGAGGCCTTCATCCTGGTCGGCATCGTGGTGTTTCTGTTTCTCGGAAAGTTGCGCACGACGCTGATCCCGCTGGTCGCGGTGCCGGTTTCGATCATCGGCACCTTTGCGGTCATGCTGGCGATCGGCTATTCGGCGAACACGGTGTCGCTGCTGGCGCTGGTCCTGGCGATCGGCATCGTCGTCGACGACGCGATCGTCGTCATCGAAAACGTCGAACGGGTAATCGAGGAGGAGCCCGAACTCTCGGTGCCGGAGGCGACCAAAAAGGCGATGGCCCAGATCACTGGGCCGATCATCGCGATCACCTTGGTATTGCTGTCGGTGTTCGTGCCGGTAGCGTTCATTCCCGGAATCAGCGGGCAGCTGTTCCGCCAATTCGCCGTCGCGGTGTCGGTATCGATGCTGATCTCGGCGACCAATGCGTTGTCGCTCAGTCCGGCGCTGTGCTCGGTCGTACTGAAGCGGGGCGCGACCAGTCGCGGCCCGATGCGCTATGTCCTTGGCGGCATCGACCGCACGCGCGACGGCTACGCCGCGGTGGTCGGGCGTCTCGTGCGGTTCGCGGTCTGGGGCGTCGTCGCCGTCGTCGTCGTGCTCGCCGCGACCGCCGGTGTGTTTCAGCTGACCCCGCAAAGCTTTCTGCCGGACGAGGACCAGGGCGCCTTTTTCGCCGCGCTGCGCCTGCCCGAGGGTGCTTCGATCAACCGCACCCAGGCCGTCGTCGAGCAGGTCGAGAACATCATCCGCCCGATCCCCGGGGTGGCGGGCGTATTGTCGGTCGTCGGCCTCGACTTCATCGATGGGCTCGCTGCGTCGAATCAGGCGCTTTTTGTCATCAGCCTGAAACCCTACGCAGAGCGCGCGGCGCGCTCGCAGAGCGTCGACGCGATCATCGCCGCGCTGCGCCCGCGGCTTGGCGCGGTGCCGGGAGCGATCGTGTTTCCGTTCAACCTGCCGCCGATCATCGGTCTCGGCAGCACCGGCGGGTTCCAGTACGTGCTCGAAGCGTTGCAGGGGCAGCCGCTCGCCGACCTCGCCGCGACGATGCGCGGCCTCCTGGTCGCGGCCAATCAGCAGCCGGAGCTGGCCGGTGTCTTCAGCACCTTCGCCGCCGACACGCCGCAAATCTACCTCGATATCGACCGCGACAAGGCGCAGGTCGTGGGCGTCAAGATCAGCGATATCTTCAACGCGCTCCAGGCCACGCTCGGCGGCTTTTACATAAACGATTTCAATCTGTTCGGCCGGACCTGGCAGGTCAATGTCCAGGCCGAGACGCCGTTCCGCAGCTCGGTCGACGACATCTACCGGATCTATGTGCGCAACGCCGCCGGCGGCATGGTGCCGATGCGCGCGCTGGCTCAGGTGAAGTTTGTCCAGGGCTCGCAGGCCCTGGTGCGCTATAACGGGCTGCGCGGCGCGATCATCAACGGCGCGGCCAAGCCCGGCTACAGCTCGAGCCAGGCGCTGGCGGCGATGGAACGAATCTCGGCCGCGCTCCCGGCCGGATACGGCTTCGAGTGGACCGGCACCGCGCTCCAGGAAAAAAGCGCCCAGGGGCAGACGCCGATCCTCCTCGCCCTGGCGATAATCGCCAGGGCGAGGAGGATCGGCGTCTGCCCCTGGGCGCTT
>Ga0182024_10009211_pt1 | contig 20508 bp, 24 predicted proteins | sample P32metaG_FD_120480 | JGI IMG/M metagenome (GOLD analysis project Ga0182024, IMG submission 120480) | Permafrost microbial communities from Stordalen Mire, Sweden - P3-2 metaG (Illumina Assembly) | ecosystem: Environmental > Terrestrial > Soil > Wetlands > Permafrost | place: Sweden: Stordalen... | reverse complement strand
CTGCCAAGAGGCGATGTGTCCGAACCTCGGCGAGTGCTGGGGCGCGGGCACCGCGACGATCATGATTCTCGGCGACACCTGCACGCGCGGGTGTCACTTCTGCAACGTCAAGACCGGCTCGCCCAAAGGCGAGGTCGACTGGCTCGAACCCAAGCGCGTTGCCGCGGCCGTTGCTGAGCTCGGTTGGAAGTATCTCGTGCTCACCGCGGTCGACCGGGACGATCTCGCCGACGGCGGCGCCGCGATCTTTGCCAACACCGTGCGCGCGATTCACAAGAGCGTTCCGGACGCGAAGGTCGAGTGCCTCACCGGCGATTTCGCCGGCGATCTCACCGCGCTCGATATCGTATTGGACGCGCAGCCCGAGGTGCTCGCGCACAACCTCGAGACCGTCGACCGCCTGCAGGCAACGGTGCGGGACCGGCGCGCGAACTACCGCCAGTCGCTGAGCATCCTCGACCACGCGAAGCGCTCGGGCAAAGTGACGTATACGAAGACGTCACTGATGCTCGGTCTGGGCGAGAGCGAAGACGAGATCGCGCAGACGATGGACGACGCGCGCATGATCGGCGTCGACATCTTCACCATGGGACAGTACCTGCAGCCGACGCAACGCCACCTCGAAGTGCAAGAGTTCGTCACGCCCGACAAGTTCGCGCGGCTCAAAGCCGTCGGCGACGCGAAAGGTTTCCTGCAAGTCGTCTCGAGCCCGCTCTCGCGCAGCTCCTATCACGCCGAACAAGCGTTCACCCACCGCTAACCGGCAGGCAACATCGATCGTGTCCAATCAGACCGTGACCGACGAGGTGATCCTGGAAGGCTTCCGCAGCCTGCACGAGGCGATGGCGCTCGGTTTCGATCGCGTCGACCGCCGCTTCGAGGCCGTCGACCGCCGCTTCGCTGAGCTCGAAGCGCGAATGATGCGGCGTTTCGACGACGTTGATGCGCGGCTCGATAATCACGAACGCCGTATCGCCGCAATCGAAGCGAAGATCTGACCACGGCCGCCGAACATCCTGACGGACTGCCGCTACCGCGGCGGCGCGCCGCCTACGTCGCGCTCGCGCTCGCGACGGCAATGTCCGTCCTCGACGGTCAGATCGCGAACACCGCGCTGCCGACGATCGCTCATGACTTGCATGCATCGCCGGTCGAGTCGATCTGGGTCGTCAACGCCTTTCAGCTCGCCGTCACCGCGACGCTGCTCCCGTTCGCGGCGCTCGGGGAGCTGCGGGGTCCGGGACGCGTGTATCGGGCCGGCGTCATCCTGTTCGTGGCGGGCTCGTTGTTCTGCGCGCTGGCTCGCACGCTGCCGCTGCTGATCGCCGCGCGCGCGTTCCAGGGCATCGGCGCGGCCGCGATCGTCTCGATCAGTCCGGCAATTCTGCGCGATATCTTTCCCCGCCGACAACTCGGCCGCGCACTGGGTCTGAATGCGTTCGTCGTCGCGACCAGTGCGGCAGCCGGACCGACGATCGGCGGTTTCATTCTGGCGGTGCTGCCGTGGCCGTGGCTGTTCGCGATCAACGTCCCGCTCGGGCTGGCCAACATTGCGCTCAACCGCGCGCTGCCGCCCGATCCCGACCGCCGGCCCGGCTGGCTCGACCTCACCAGCGTCGTCACCAGCGCGTTCGGTTTCGCATTCATCATCTGGGGTCTCGACGGTTTTGCTCGAGGCGATGCTGGTTGGTTCATCGCGCTGCGGCTCGGCGCCGGCATCGCGTCGGTTGCGGTGTTCGCGCGGCGTCAGTTCATGCTGCGCAAACCGATGATCGCGCTGGATCTGTTTCGTATTCGAGCATTCTCGATGGCGGCGGCGACGTCGTTCTCGAGCTTCATCGGGCAGGGCATCGCGTTTGTCGCGCTACCGTTCTTCTTCCAAGAGGCGCTGGGACGCACGCCGCTCGAGTCGGGCCTGTTGCTCACATCCTGGCCGCTCTCGGTCGCCATCGTCGCGCCGATCGCCGGCCGCCTGTCGGACCGCTTCCCGGTCGGCGTTCTCGCGACGACCGGCCTCGCTGTTTTCACCGCGGGTCTCGCGCTGTACGCGCTGCTCCCGCCGCAGCCGACGACGCTCCAGATCGTGCTGCACGGAGTCGTCTGCGGTCTGGGCTACGGCTTCTTTCAATCGCCGAACAACCGCGAATTGATCGGCAGCGCGCCGCGCGCGAAGAGCGGCAGCGCCGCCGGACTGCTGGCGACGTTTCGCGTCGGCGGCCAAACGCTGGGCGCATCGCTGGTCGCGATCGTTTTCGGGGCGTACGGCGCGTCGATCGCATCGCAAACACCGGCGCATCTGGCCGTCAGCCGCGCGGCTCCGGTTGTGCTCTGGGTGGCCTGCGCCTGTGCCGGAGCCGCAACGCTCGCCAGCGCGCTCCGCCTGTGGATCAAACCCCGCCCCGCCGGGTAGATTACGAACGATGACGGATGCAACGGTCCAGCAGGTCCAATCATTGCTCGGCGGCGCGACGGTGCTCAACGTGGGCAAACATCAGGGCCGCCGAGAAATCCGCGGCGCGGTGCGGTATCGCCCGCACGATGTACTCACGCCCGAGCGGCTAGCAATTCCGATCGCAACCGACAAACCCGTCGTGCTCTACGATGAGAACGGTAAGAGCGACCAACTCCGCGACGTAGCCGCCGCGCTCGAACGCAACGGCTACACCGATGTGCGCCTGATGACCGGCGGCTTCGCTGCCTGGGAAGCCGCAGGCGGCGAGACCCAGGAAGCGTCGTTCGAACAAGTCGTTCCGCCGGACCAGCCCTCGGACGTTCAAGAGCTGGACCGGCGCGTCTGATTCGGGCCTAGGCCGTCGGCTGCGAGGCGGGTTTGCGCCGCGCCGCGACGTTGAGCAATCCGCCGACGATGCCGACGATGATCGCGATCCAGACGAGTTGCGGCGTCCAGAACGCGCTCCAGCCGAACGCTGCGTCGAGACTGTACGCGCCGTAACCAGCGAAGGCGAACAGCGCCGCGAAGCCCGCATACAGAAGCGGCACTTCGATGCCGTTGCTGCTCGCGAAGAAGCCGTGACCGAGGTGAACGGCGACGATCGCGACGACCATCGTGGCGATGACGAGCATCGGCCCGATCGGTCCGCCCAGGCCGAGCGCGATCAGCAGCCCGCCGCCGAACTCGCCCACTCCGGCCGCCGCCGCGAAGAGCCGACCGGGACGAAATCCCATCGATTCGAAGTATCCGCCCGTACCCGCCAGGCCGTACCCGCCGAACCAGCCGAAGAGCTTCTGAGCTCCGTGGGCGGCAAAGCCGAGCCCGATCAGGCGGACGAGAAGCAGTCCAATTGCAATTTCCATGTCTATTCTTTCGTTGCTACCTTACTATACGTAGGTGATGCCCGAATCTTACCATTTGTGGTAGACTTACGTCAAGTAGCCTTCTGAGAACACATATGCCCTTACGCACGGTCCCCGCCGAACCCCAGACCCACCCCGCCGACGGCCTGAGCCCCTTTTGCCCGCGCTTCCAGTACGCGATCGAACTGATCGGCCGCCGCTGGCTCGGCGCAATCGTTCGCATGCTCTGCGCCGGCCCGGCCCGCTTCAACGAAATCCTGGTCGCGATCCCCGGCCTTTCCGACCGCCTGCTGACCGAGCGCCTCCGAGAGCTCGAGCGCGAAGGCCTCGTCGCCCGAACGGTCTCAGCGGACCGCCCGATCCGCGTCTCCTACGAGCTCACCGACCGGGGCCGCAGCCTCGATTCGATCATCGAACAAATCGGCGGCTGGGCCGAACGCTGGGTAGAGTAGCCGCTGTCACCCTGAGCTTGTCGAAGGGCGCTGACAGGATGACCGCGACATTTTCGCACCCCACAATCGTGCCAAGTCGCGAGGGCGACACGTGACTTCGGCGGGGCCTTTTCGCTGAGCGAAGCGCACGATGCGCGAGAGCGAAGCGAAACGGAGCGGCTCGCGCACACGAAGTGCGCGGGCCGCGTCCCCGACGAAGTCATGTGTCGCCCTCGCGACTAGCCACCCAGAGTAGACGCGCTAAGCGTAGACCCCACGCAGTTTGAGCGCCTTGACGACCCGGTCGATCGCGACCATGTAGGCCGCGGTGCGATAGCTGATTCCGCGCGCTTGTGCGATCTCGCGCAGCACCGCGAAGTTGTCGAGCAACACGTCCTTGAGCCGAGCGTTGACCTCGGATTCGCGCCAGAAATAACCCTGACGATCTTGCGCCCACTCGAAGTACGAGACGGTGACGCCGCCGGCGTTCGCGACGATGTCGGGGATCACGACGATCCCGTTCTTGGCGAAGATGTGATCGGCTTCGGGCGTGGTCGGACCGTTCGCACCTTCGACGATCAGCTTCGCCTTGATGCGCGCGGCGTTGTCCACGGTGAGCACCTTTTCGAGCGCCGCCGGGACGAGCACGTCACAGGGAACCTCGAGCATGGCTTGGTTCGACATACGGTCGCCGCCGCGATAGCCGTCGAGCGAGTGATGCTCTTGCGCGTACGCGATCGCGCCCGGCAGATCGATCCCGTTCTCGTTGACGTACGCACCGGTGACGTCGCTGATTCCGACGATCGTGCAGTCGTGATCGGCGAACATCTGCGCGGCGATCGAGCCGACGTTGCCGAACCCTTGGACGACGACGCGCGCGCCCTTGGGTTCGATGCCCAAACGTGCCATCTCGTCGAGCGCAACGATCGAAACGCCGCGACCGGTCGCTTCGACCCGTCCGCGTGAGCCGCCAATCTCGAGCGGCTTGCCGGTGACGACGCCCGGCGTATTTTGCCGCACGTGCATCGAATAGGTGTCCATGATCCACGCCATGTGCTGCGGCGTCGTGTTGACGTCGGGCGCGGGAACGTCTTTGTCCGGACCGATCACCTCTACCAGTTCGGCCGCATAGCGACGCGTGATGCGTTCGATCTCCGACATCGACAGCGTCGATGGATCGCAGGTGACTCCGCCCTTACCGCCGCCGAACGGCAGGTCGACGACGGCGCATTTCCACGTCATCCAAAACGCAAGCGCGGTGACCTCGTCGAGCGTGACGCCGGGATGGAAGCGAATTCCACCCTTGGCGGGCCCGCGCGCGAAATTGTACTGGACGCGGTAGCCGGTGTAGACCTCGAAGCCGCCGTTATCGCGTTGGAACGGGATCGAGAAGATGATCTGCCGGGACGGATGCGTGAGGATCGCCTTCATCCCGGGGTCGAGGTTGAGCAGGGCCGCCGCTTCGTTGAAGTATGCGATTGCGTCGCCGAAGACGCTGACCTCGCGAACTGCGGTAGGACCCGATACGGCGGTGGACATCAGAACACTGGCCTCCTGAGCCGTCCGGCTCCTTTAGGACATTCGGCAAAAACCCCTGGCGGCTGATAATCCATTTGGCGCAAGTGCAATCCGGCAGGGATGCTCGCTTGGTTCGGATGATACCCGGGCATGCAGTATCTCGCGCAAATCGGCCAGCCGACCATGGACCCGTCGACGGCGGTAGCAGGTGCCATCGCCGCGATGAGTGGCGTGATCGCCATCGTCGCCCTCGTCTCGATCGTCTTCACAGTACTGATCTACTATATGATCTTTCAGCGCACCGGGATGAACCCGTGGCTCTCGCTGTTGATGCTGGTTCCGATCGCGAACTTCATCATGCTGATCATTCTGGCGTTCACCGAGTGGCCCGTACAGCGTGAGGTGCGCGCACTGCGGGCACAACTGAGCGGCGGCGGCGTCTATCCCGGCACGACCGCACCACCGCCACCGCCGGGACCGCCGGCCGTCACCTAGGCGTCAAACGTTGAAGCGGAACTCGACGACGTCGCCCTCCTGCATGACGTAGTCCTTGCCTTCCGAGCGCAGCCGTCCGGCGGCGCGCAGCGCGTCCATCGTCTTGTACGTGACGTAGTCGGGGTATGAGATGATCTCCGCGCGAATGAAGCCGCGCTCGATGTCGGAGTGGATCTTTCCGGCAGCCTGCGGCGCTTTGGTCCCTTTTTCGATCGTCCAGGCCCGCGTCTCTTTCTCGCCGGTGGTGAGGAACGTCATCAGTCCGAGCAGATCGTAGGCCTCGACGATCAAGCGGTCGAGGCCGCCCGACGCGATGCCGTAGTCGGCGCGAAACAGCGCCACGTCGTCGTCGCTCATCCCCGCGAACTCGGCTTCGATCTTGCCGTCGAACGCGATCGCGCGGCTCTTCTCGCGACGCGCGTGCTCGAAAACCGCCTGCGTCATCGGTCCGGGCGCCGTGATCTGTGCCTCGTCGACATTGGCGACGTAGAGCATGGGCTTAGCGGTCAGCAAGAACGCTTCGCGAGCGAGCTCGGCTTCCGGCGATCCGGCAGCGAACGTGCGGGCCGGCTTGCCGGCTTCCAGGGTTGCGATGAGGCGATCGAGCGCTTCGAGCTTGGGCGCTTCTTTGGCGTTGACGCGGACCTCGCGCTGCAACTTGTCGCGGCGCTTCTGCAGCGTTGCCAAATCGGCCAAGGCCATCTCGATGTCGATGATCTCAATATCGCGCAACGGATCGGCACTGCCCTCGACGTGGGTGACGTTGTCGTCCTCGAAGCAGCGCACGACCATAGCGACGGCGTCCGTCTCGCGGATGTGCGAGAGGAACGCATTGCCGAGTCCTTGACCGCTCGCCGCGCCGCGCACTAGCCCCGCGATGTCGACGAAGCGCATCGTCGCCGGCACGATCCGCTCGGAGCGGCTCAAGTCCGCCAGGACCGTCAAACGCGGATCGGGGACGGGGACTTCGCCGACATTCGGCTCGATGGTCGCGAACGGATAGTTCGCGGCGAGCGCCTGCGCCGACCGCGTCAGGGCGTTGAAGATGGTCGACTTCCCGACATTGGGAAGCCCGACGATGCCGCACGACAATGCCACGGAGGCGCTTCGTACGCGACACCGCCGGATTGGACCCGCCTGCGCCGTCGCCGCGACGCGGAGGAGTTGGGCGAAATCCCCCGGAGTACCGGTCGATGCGGCAGATGAAGGTCGACAAACTGGCGATCGATCTCCTAACGCACGACCCGGTCGTCATTTTGAAGGATCTCGAAGGCAAGCGCTACCTTCATATCCTGATCGGCCCGTTCGAGGCGACGGCGATCGCCTTGGCGCTCGAAGGGACCGCCGTCCCGCGTCCGCTCTCGCACGACCTCATGCGCTCGCTGCTCGAAACGCTCTCCGCGCGCCTCGAGCAAATCGTCATTCACGACATCAAGGACTCGACGTTCTTCGCCAAATTGATCGTGCGCACCAACGGCGAGGTTCAGGAGATCGATGCGCGCCCGTCCGACAGCATTGCGCTCGCACTGCGCATGCAAGCGCCGATCTTCGTGAGCGACAAGATCGCACTCGAGGAAACCGTCCCCGACAAGGACGCCGACCCGGAAGACTCCACCAAGTTCAAGAAGTTCATCGACGAGCTCAAGCCGTCCGACTTCCTGGACTGAATTGCGCAGGCGGACCGCAGCGCAGCGAGGACCGCTACGGGTTCGCGCAAAGCGCGAACCCTGACAGGCTTACATTCCCGTTCGTCTAAAGACGGGGCGCAATGTACACGACGGATGAACGCGCCGAGATCGGCGTCTACGGCGGTTCGGGCTTCTATTCACTCATCGAGAACCCGCGCGAAGTGTGGATCGAGACGCCCTACGGGATGCCGTCCGATCGCATCGCGCTCGGCGAGATCACCGGCAAGAAGGTCGCCTTCCTCCCGCGCCACGGCAAGGATCACCGCTACCCGCCGCAAGCGATCAACTATCGCGCGAACGCCTATGCGATGAAGGCCCTCGGCGTCACGCGCATCATCGGGCCGACGGCCTGCGGCTCGCTGCAAAAGAACGTGAAACCGGGCTCGATGGTCGTCGCCGATCAGATCGTGGATCGCACCACCGGACGCAAGGACACCTTCTATGACGGCCCGGTGACGACGCACGTGTCGTTTGCCGATCCGTACTGCTCGCAATTGCGCCCGCTCGCCATCGACGCGCTCAAGAGCTTGGACATCGACACGCACGAAACGGGCACGATCGTCGTGATCCAAGGCCCGCGGTTCTCGACGCGTGCCGAGTCGAAGTGGTTCAGCTCGCTAGGCTGGGAGGTCATCAACATGACCAACTACCCGGAGTCGTATCTCGCGCGCGAGCTCGAGATGTGCTACGTCAACATCTCGCTGATCACCGACTATGACGTCGGCATCGAGGGACTCGAACCGGTCTCGCATCACGAAGTGATGCAAGTCTTCGCCGGCAACAACGAGCGCGTGAAGAACGCGATCTTCAAGATCATCGCGGCGATTCCGGCCCAGCGCACGTGCAATTGCGGGAGCGCGCTCGCCGGCGCACGCGGTTGAGGTGAAGCGCGCGCCGATGGCCGGGATCGATCTCGGGCTGTATCTTTCCGCGATCCCGCTGCTCGCGCGCAATCCGTCGATCATCGTCGTCCCGTTGCTAATGGCGGTCGTCGGCTATCTGCTCAACCTCGTTCTGCTCCCGTTCAGCGGCGGCGTGGCCGGTTCGCTCACGCTCAACCTGGCGGGGTTGATTCAGTTCATGCTCACGATGTTCGGGCTGGGTGCGGCGTGTACCGTCGCCGACGACGCCTGGCGGCATGGGAGCGCGTCGTTCGACCGCGCGTGGGACGAAACGCGCCGGCGTTCGAGCGACATCCTGATGGCGGCGATCGGCTTCGGCTTGATCCTGACGGTCGGCGTGTACGTCACGCAGATCTTCGGCTTGATCGGTTACGTGCTCGAGATCGCTATCGCCGTCTTCCTCATCTGGACCATCCCGGCCGCGGCCATCGGCGGCATCCCGGGCGGCGCGGCGATTCAGGTTTCGATCGATCGGGTCCGATCCTCGCCGCCGGCTGCGATCATCGTCGCGGTGGTCAGCTTCGCGCTCATCGCCTTCGCCGTTCCCTATGCTGCGAGCCGGCTCGAGATGCTGGCAAGCACGTGGGTCTCCGGCAGCGCTCTCGTCGCGGTCGTAGGTCTGATCCAAGCGGTGCTGCAAGCAATCGCCGTCGGCTACATCGCGCTCGTGCTCACCAAGACGTACACCGACACCGCCTTCGGCCGCCGCTAACGTGAAGGCGCGAGGGCCATGCGGACGAGATCGGCGACCAACGGCGGGCTGACGTTGGTGTGCGCGATTCGCTCGGCGTCGCCGAGTGCGCCGAGCAGCTTCGCGTACGCCGCCGCGTCGCGCGACGGCAACGTTTCGAGCCGCGCGCGCTGATCGCGTGCCAGCAGCGGAAGGCCGTTGCCCAGCCCCAGCGCGATCCAATCACGAGCCAGCGTCTTCACCGTCTCCAAGCCGGCTTCGAGCGACGAACGCGTCGCCCAGCCGCTCGCGTCGGCCTCCCCGCCCTGCACGGCCGCGAAGAACCATTCCACCGCGGCGTCGCGCGTCGCGCCGTCCTCATCGTTGAGATAGGCCAGCGCGCGGCTCGCGTTGCCGTTGGCGAAGCCCGCGACGCGTTCGGCTTCCTCGGCCTCGACGCCGTGCGCGCGCAGGATCCGCGCCACCTCGCTCTCGGCCAAGAGCGGAAACGTCACTTCGATGAGCCGCGAGCGGATCGTCGGGAGGACGCGCCCGATCGCGCTGGTCGTCACGATGAGCACGACCCCCGCGGGCGGCTCTTCGAAGAATGTCAGCAGCGCATTCGCGGCCTCGCGGGTGAAGTCGGCGTCGCCCAACACGAACACGCGCTTTCCGCCCGCGTACGAATGGAGCGACAGTTGGCGCACGAGGTCGCGCGCGGTCGCCTCGTCGGAATCGTGAAAGCCGCCGCCGCCGTCGCGGTCGCCGATCTTGAGCTGACCTTCGGCGAAGTAGAAATCCGGATGTGTGCCGGCTTCGAACTGATGACATCCGCTGCAATGACCGCACCAGCCGAGCAGCGTGCGCTTGGGCGTGATGCACAGGAGCGAGTGCGCGAGCGCGCGCGCGAACGTCTTCTTGCCCACCCCGGCCGGACCACCGAAGAGGTAACCGTGCGAGAGCGTCGCCGCGGTCAGATGCTCGAAGAACCGGCGCGGTCCGGCCGCGCCGACGACGTCGAAGCTTCCGTCGATCATACGATCGGCGCGCGCTTGCGCCGGCGCAGCTCTTCGATCGCCGCCGTCGCCAAGCTCTGCGGCGGCAGCGTCGCGTCGAGCACCACATACCGGTTCGAGAAGCGCGCCGCGAGCGACAGATAGCCGTCGCGCACCCGGGTGTGAAACTCGACGTCCTCGCGTTCGAGGCGATCCGCGTCGCCGCGCGCCGCGACCCGAGCCCGCGAGACTTCGGGCGGGAGATCGAGCAGAAACGTCAGCTCGGGCGCGATGCGGTGCGTCGCCATCAAGCAGATCTCGAGCAGCGATTCGACGTTGAGGCCGCGTCCGTACCCTTGATAGGCAACGGTCGCATCGAAGAAACGATCGCACAGGACGGTCGTCCGCTCCTTGAGCGCCGGCGCGATCACCTCGGCGACGAGCTGCGCACGGGATGCGTTCAAGAGCATCACTTCGGCGATCGGATCGACCGCGAATGCGGGATCGACGAACACCACGCGCAAAGCATCGCCCAGCGGCGTGCCGCCGGGCTCGCGGGTGACCAGGACGGAATCGCCATCGGTTCTAAGGTCGTGAGCAAGTGCCGCGATCAGCGTCGATTTCCCGGCGGCCTCGATCCCTTCGAAGGTGACCAACACCGGGCGGTCTTCGCGACGGACGCGGTTCGGCCATGGCGGAGGTCTTCATGCTCAATGAGTTGTTCAAGCGCCTGAGCGGCAAAGCCGAACGCCGGGCCGCCGATCGTCAGCGCCGGCGCTATCCGATCGCCTGGGTGCGCGACGGCCATCTCGTGGCAGGGCTCGGGCTCGAGATTTCGGAGAAGGGCCTGCTGTTCGCAACGCGCGACGCGCCGCCCGGCCGGACCGTCGAAGTGGCGATCGACCTCAACGGTCTACGCGTGCGGGCGCGGATCAAGGTTGCGCGACAAGGAACGATGGCCCGCGACGGCGTCAACTGGGCGCTCATCGCCGGCGTCTTCGAAGGGATCGCGGCCGACGACTGGGACGCGGTCGTGCGCTTCTGCAAGAACTTCAACACGCCGACCAACAAGGCGGCCGGGGAGCTGAGCGCGCTCCACGGCATGGACGACGACGCGTACCGGCTACTGCCGCTGCGCGTCCAGGAACGCATCGTCGCCGCCTTGGTCGAGGCCGGACGGCTCGCGCCGAACAGCCGCGCCGAGAATCCGCTGTTACGCATGTCCTACGCCGGCAAGACGCCGGCCGGCAATCTCCGTCTCGCCGTCCACAGCCGCCGGCACGTCGATGAAGAGGTGCTCGCCTTCGACTCGCTCGTCACCGTCGACGACGACGGCAACATTCATCTCGAACGTTAGAGGTCCGGGCCCTTGAAGATCCGCACGCGGCGGTTCGGCTCGAGCCCGGTCGAGCGCGACTGGACGCGGTATCGCTCGGCGAGCTGATGCTGCATCCGCCGGATGTACGAGGTCTGCGGCGTCAGCTCGACCGCTCGGCTGTCGAGCAGGACCTGATACACGGCCTCCTCGGCCTCGCGCATCGCGATCTCTTCGACGTCGAGCGAGGGCAGGTTGAAGACGTCTTTGAGCGCGTTCTGGATCTGGGTGGTCGTGTTCGTCCTGATCGAGTAGATCGGGACGTTTTCGGCGGCGATCTGCTTGAGCCGTTCGGACTCCTTGCGTTCGAGCGACTTGAGGGTGAGCACGACGTCGGCGTCGTCCCACTTGCGGGCGATCGAACCGTGTACGCGCAGGTTGTGCAGCGCGCGCTCGATCTTGTTGCGTGAGACGCCGTACGGGAAGATCATGAGGGGCTTCGCGTCCTCGGGGACGCTCTCGCCGGCTGCCCCGAAGAGCGCCGCGTCGTCGTCGCGCGGCTGCGTGCGCAGCTCGCGCACCTTGTCGGGCGAGATCGCTTCGGGGTTGGCGTGCTGGAGAATGTCGATCGCCCCGCCGACGGTACGTTGGCGCACCTCGGGCTGCGGCTGATACCCGCGCAGCAGCGCGTCGACGACTTCACCGACGTTCTGGTGGATCGCCAGCCGGTCGCGATCCTGGATCTCGACAACGACGTCGAACGTCGGCGGCTGCTTGCGCTCGAGGACGGTCTTGCGCGTGCCGCGCCGCCGCGCTTCTTCGTCGGAGAGGGTGACCGCGCTGATCCCGCCGAGCAAATCCGAAAGCGTCGGGTTCATCAAGAGGTTCTCGAGCGTCTGGCCGTGGGCCGTGCCGATCAGCTGCACGCCGCGTTCGGCGATCGTCCGGGCGGCGAACGTCTCGGCCTCGGTGCCGATCTCGTCGACGACGATCACCTGCGGCATGTGATTCTCGACCCCCTCGATCATCACGTTGTGCTGCAGGTGCGGATCGGGGACGGGCATGCGACGCGCGTGACCGATTCCGGCGTGCGGAACGTCGCCGTCGCCGGCGATCTCGTTCGACGTGTCGACGATGACGACGCGCAGACGATCTTCGGCCAGCACGCGCGCACACTCGCGCAGCATCGTCGTCTTGCCGACGCCGGGCCGGCCCAGCAAACAGATCGACTTCCCGCTGCGGATGACGTCGAGTACGATATCGATCGTTCCATACACCGCGCGACCGACGCGACACGTCAAGCCGACGATGCGACCGGTGCGATTGCGAATCGCGCTGATGCGATGCAGCGTCTGCTCGATGCCGGCGCGATTGTCACCACCGAACGGCGAGAGGCGCGCGGTGATGTGAGCGATGTCTTCCGCGCTGATCGGCGTGTCGCTCAAATACACGAAGTCGTTCTCGAAGCGCGCTTCGGGCACACGACCGAGGTCGAGCACGACTTCGATGACATCGACGAGTTTGGGGAGACGGACGAGCGCCTGGCGGATCGGGAGGGGGAAGATGTCCAGGAGCTGCGTGAGCTCCCAGTTCGGCACGAAGGACTCGGCGTTAACGGCCAACCTGTCTCCTCGTCGACGTCTGTCGATTGTCGATCGTCGCCGCTTCCGTCGCCGGAACACTGCGACGGGTCGACGCCTTCCCGCCCGCCGGTTCGAATACCTGGAACATGTCCGGCTTCCATACCCCGGAAATGCTCGCTTCGTTTCAATCGCCCGAGCGCGGGACCGAGCTGCCGGCGCGCCGTAGTCGCGCGCATGGCGACGCGCTATCTCGAGGATTACACGGTCGGCACGACCGCCGAGATTGGTTCGGTGACCGTCTCACAAGACGAGATCATTACATTTGCCACGCGTTACGATCCGCAACCGTTTCACACTGATCCCGAAGCGGCGAAAGGCTGGCCTTACGGCGGCTTGATCGCCAGCGGGTGGCACACCGCAGCGATGATGATGCGCGTTGTCGTCGACCACTTCATCGACGGCGAGACGAGCCTGGGTTCGCCGGGCTTAGGTCCGATTCGCTGGAGGCTGCCGGTGAGGCCGGGCGACGTGCTGCGCGTGCGCGCGCGTGTCGTCGACAGTCGGCGTTCGGAGAGTAAACCCGATCGCGGCTCGCTCACCTTCGAGGTCGAGGTACTCAACGCCGACGATCGGGTCGTGATGACGGTCGAGAATTGGGTCGGGATCGTCCGCACCCGTCCCACGCCGAGCTAAGAGCGCAGCGCGGGCACCTCCGCGGTGAGCGCGCGCAGCGCGTCGTCGTACTCGCCCGCGAGCCGCTTGACCAGCTCGCCCGCCGTCGGAACGTGCGCAACCGCACCGATGCCCTGGCCCGAGCCCCAGATGTCGCGCCACGCCTTGGCCGCGCCGAAGTCCATCTTGGAAGGGTCGCTCTGCGGCAAGTTGTCGGGATCGAGCCCCGCATTGACGATCGACGGACGCAGATAGTTTCCGTGCACGCCGGTGAACAGATTCGTATAGACGATGTCCTGCGCGCTCGACGTGACGATGCTCTGCTTGTACGCGTCGCTCGCGTGCGCTTCTCGGGTCGCGATGAACGCCGAGCCGACGTAACCGAAGTCGGCACCCATTGCGCGCGCGGCCAGCACGGCACGACCGTTCGCGATCGCGCCCGACAGCGCGAGCGGACCGTCGAACCAAGCGCGAATCTCTTGCACCAGCGCGAACGGCGACCACGTCCCGGCGTGCCCGCCGGCGCCCGCGGCGACCGCGATCAAACCGTCGGCACCTTTTTCGATCGCCTTGCGCGCAAACGCCACGTTGATGACGTCGTGCAACACGACGCCGCCGTAGGAGTGGATCGCTTCGTTCACCTCGGGCCGGGCGCCGAGCGAGGTGATGACGATCTTCACCTGATGCCGCACGCAGGCTTCGAGGTCGTGCATCAGCCGTGCGTTCGACTTGTGCACGATCAGGTTCACGGCGAATGGGGCCGACGGCCGTTCCGGATGCGCCGCGTCGTACGCGTCCAGCTCGGTCGCGATTCGCTCGAGCCATTCGTCGAGCGCCGCTTCGGGTCGCGCGTTGAGGGACGGGAACGCGCCGATCACACCGGCCCTGCACTGCGCGATCACCAGTTCCGGCTGCGACACGATGAACATCGGCGCCCCGATGACCGGAACCACCAACCGCCGGTGCGACAACGCGTCAGGCAACATCGTCTTCGTCGTTCGGCCTAGAGCATCACCAATCCCAGCCGCAGTCCCATCGTGACCGCTTCGGTGCGGGTCGTCGCACCCAGCTTGGACAGAATCGCGGCGACGTGTGCCTTGACGGTATTGTCGCTGATCGAAAGCTGGGCCGCGATGCGATGATTCGACCAGCCGTTGGCGAGCATTCCCAGCACCTCGTGTTCGCGGTCGGTCAGCGTTTCGACGGCTCCCGCCGCCGCGGACAACGGCGCGCCGAGATGCGCGGCATCGCGCGCCGACGCAGGCAAGACGACAAGTCCCGCGCGCACCGCTTCGACGGCGGCGAGCAACTCTCGCAGATCGCTGGCGCGATCCAAGACGGCAGCCGCACCTGCGCGAAACGCCGCAAAGGTCAGGTTGCCGTCGGGGTCGTCGACCAGCAAGATGGCGGGCTCGGCGAAACCGCGGGCGATCGCACCTGCCGCTTCGGATGCGCCGGCGACGTCGACGAGCACCACGTCCGCCGCAGCGTGCGCTGTAATGTCAACGTCGCTCTTGAGGAGTCGCTCGAGCCGTTCACGCGCCGTCGCGTTCGCGTCGATCGCGACGCGCGGCCGATCAGGCGGCGTGCGCGCGCTCCGCGTCGGACGGGATGCGCACGACGATCGCCGCGCCGCCACGAATCACGTCGAGCGCCTCGGCGAATCGCAACCGCGCGGCGTCGCGCGCGAGGAGCGCGTCGCCGACGAGCAGGCCCGCTCGCTGCGCGCGGCTGTCCGGCTCGATCGCAAGAATCAAGAGTGCGCCGCGGCCGTCACGCAATCGAACCGGCGCGAGGTGCACGCCGAGCCGATTCGGTGCCGACTCATCGACGAAACGCTGCACGTCGTCGGCCGGAACCGCAAGTGCTAGGCCACCGGCGACCATGCTGTTGACGCCGACGACGCGTCCGTGCGCGTCCGCCAACGGGCCACCCGAGTTGCCCGGCGCGAGCCGCAGATCGGCTTGAACGAATCGCCGCGAGCCCTCGGCGACGGCGGCGTGCGCGATGCCCATGGTGAGGGCGTTCGGTATCCCCAGCGGATGTCCGACCGCGACGAGCACCTCACCGGCGCGAATCGTGGCCGGATCGCGCGTCACAACGGCCGGCAAGCCGCTCGCGTCGATGCGCAACAGCGCCAGATCGCGCGCGACGTCGCGCCGTTCGACGGTCGCCTCGAAGCGGCGACCGTCGCTCAGCACGACCTCGGCTTGCGGCCGTGACGCGACGTGCGCGTTCGTCACGACGACACCCTCCGCGCTCCAAATCACGCCCGAACCGGCACCATCCCGGCGCAACCGCACCGCGACGGTGCGCGCGCGCAACGTCTCGGCCAGGCGTTCGAGATCGTTCTCGATCGCGTCACCGTGCAAGGCGGTCATTCCGGCCGCTCGCCGACGACGACCTCGATCCGGCGCGGCGCTCCGCCCCGCATCGCGTCGATGGTCAACCGCTGTCCGACCGTTCCCGCGCCGAGCTGGGCGTGGACGTCGTCGGCATCGGTGATCGACTCGCCACCGATCGCGGCAATGACATCGCCTACGATGATGCCGCCCGAATCGGCCGGGCTCTTCGGCTCGACACCGAGCACGATCGCGCCGCCGGCGACGCGCTGCAAGGCGACGCCGAGGTAGCCGCGCGGGATGCGTCCACCACGCGTCAGCAGCGTCTCGACGATCCGCTGGATCGTCGCTGCCGGAACCGTCACCGCCTGGCGGCGCGATAGCCCGCCGGTGTTCATTCCGACCACGCGCCCGCCGGCATCGAGCAGCGGGCTGCCCGAGAACCGCGGGTAAAACGAGAGATCCGCACGCACGAAGCGATCGATCTCGCCGCCCTGCCACGTGCGCCATGCGGCGCCGACGGCGCTGATCACGCCCATCGTGGCGGCAACGTCGCCGTCGTCGTCGCGCGCGACCGCGAGCGCGATCGCTCCCACCCGCAGCGCCGCATCCGCGGCGAATTCGAGCGGGGTACCGGGTGTGGTCGTGCGCAGCAAGGCAAGGTCGGTCGACGGATCGCGCCCGGCGATCGTCGCGCGCTCTTCCTTGCCGTCCGCGCGAACGATCTCGATCTCGTCGCTCTCGAGCGCGTGATCCGCCGTCAGCACGAGATCCGGCCGAACGAAGAACCCGCTCGAACCCAACCGCGACCGTCCTTCGACGGCCACGACGCTCGCAGCGACCCGTTCTACCGTCGCCGCGATCTCCTCGGAAAGAGACGCGAGCGCACTTGTTGGTGTTTCCATGCCGTGATGCTACGCTCCGAACACGCCGTGCACATCACCCGTTCGGGTACCGCGTCCGGACGACCGGCAGGGTCGTATCAGCGGAAGGTCAGCTCGAACCGATAGACCGTGGACCCCGACGGACAGCCCGGCACCGGGACGAACGCGTAGGTTGCGTTGCGCGCCGCAATGGTCGCCGCGTAGTCGGTCTTGGTCTTTCCGCTCGAGTGCGCGAGATGAACGGCCCTTACGCGTGCATTGGCGTCGAGCATAACGTCGACGATCGCCGTTCCCGGCATCTGACGGTGCGCCGGTAGTCCGAACCGGGTGAGCCGTACGAACGGCGCAGCGCACGACGCCGGCGTTGCGGGATCGGCGTCGGACCGGCCGCGATCACCACCCCCAGGATGAATCCGAGCACGCGTCAACGATTCAACGCACGACACGAATGAACTTCAATTCGTCGTCGTACGGTCCTTGCATCTTCACGCCGGCCTTCTTTTCGAGCGACAGGTAATCGATGATTTCGGGGGTGATCTCTTCGCCCGGCGAGAGGACCGGAATGCCGGGCGGATAGGGCGTGATGACCTCGGCACAGATGCGGCGCGCCGACAACTTGAACGGAACGAACTCCGTGTCGGCGAGAAATGCGTCGCGCGGAGCGAGCCGGATCGGCGGGATCGCCGGCAGCTTGTAGGTACCGGTTTTGAGCCGCCGGTCGAGCACGCCGGAGGGCGAGAAGATGTCGACCGGACGATCTTCGCGCGCCAGCTCCTGCACGCCGTAGACGAGCGCGTCGGACGCTTCGGTCGTGGTGCCGATCGTGTAGAGCGCGACGACGTTGAACAGGTCGGCCAGCTCGACTTGCACATTGTAACGGCGCCGCAAGATCTCTTCGGCCTCGTAGCCGGTGTACCCGAGGTCTTTCACCGTAATGGTGATCTTGGTGGGATCGAGGTCGTAGACGCCGGGCCGGCCTTCGAGCTCTTCACCGAAGCAGTAGACCCTCGGAATGTCGTTGAGCCGCGCGCGCGCGTCCTGCGCGATTTCGATCGTGCGCGACAAGAGCGCGGGGCCGTCGAGCGCCATCTGCCGCCGCGCGACGTCGAGCGACGCGACCAGCACCAGATTCGGTGACGTCGAGAGGAAGAGCTTGTAGACGGCCTTGAGCCGGTCGAGCCGAATGCGATTGCCTTGGACGTGCAGCATCGCGGTCTGCGACATCGAGCCCAGCATCTTGTGCGTGGAGTTGATGCAGATGTCGGCGCCGGCTTGCATCGCCGACAATGGCAGCGCCGGATGGAAGTGGAAGTGCGGACCCCAGGCTTCGTCGACCAGCAGCGGGATGTCGTGCTCGTGCGCGATCGCGGCGATCGCTTCGAGATCGGCGGCGACGCCGTAGTAGGTCGGCGAGACGATGTAGACGGCCTTGACGTCGGGATCGCGCTCGAGCGTCGCGCGCACTTCGGCCGGCGTGACGGTGTGATCCATGTGCAGCGCCTCATCGACCTCGGGCTGCATCCAGACCGGCGTCGCGCCCGACATGATCAGGCCGCCCATCGCACTCTTGTGCGAGTTGCGCGGCAGCGCCAGCTTGTCGCCCGGATTGAGCGCGGCCATCATCATGCACTGGTTACCGCTCGTCGAACCGTTGATCAGAAAGAACGCTTGCTCCGAGCCGAAGCATTCCGCCGCCAGCTCCTGCGCGTCGACCAGCGCCTCTTCCGGCTGGAGCAGGTCGTCGAGCCCGCGGATCTGCGTGAGGTCGATCGCCAGGACGTTGTCGCCGACGAAGTCGCGGAACGCGCGCTCCATCCCGATCCCCTGTTTGTGGCCCGGCGTGTGAAACGGGATGACGCCCGCGTCGACGTAGTCGAGCAGCACCTGGAAGTACGGCGCGCGTGTCTGATCGAGCGCGACCGACGGCTCCGAGTCGTCCTCCGGATTCACAACGGGCGCGATTATAGCAGAAAAGCGCCGCCCGCGGTCACCTCACCGGCTCAAACTTCGACGCGGTCCTCGATCGAGACGTTGTAGAGGAACAGGAACTGGTGCCACTCGCCCGGGAGCGTGTTGCGCTTGACGCGGATCCACGGGATGTACTTGGGAGCCTTGGGCTTGCGCTTGAGGCGCATGTTGGCGTGCTCGGGCGTGCGGTTGTTCTTTCGGTTGTTGCAGCGCATGCAGGCGCAGACGAGGTTCTCCCACGTCGACGCGCCGCCTTTGCTCTTGGGCAGCACGTGATCGACGGTCATCAGCCGCTCGCCCTTGAGGTTGCAGTACTGACACGTGTAGTCGTCGCGCAGCAGCACGTTCTTCTTGGTCAGCGCGACCTTCTGCATCGGGCGCTTGATGTAGTACAGCATCCGGATGATCGAGGGAAGCTTCATCTCGAAGCTGGTCGACTTGATGATCGACTCGCTGCGGTGGACGATCTCCGCTTTGCCGGAAAAGATCAGTCGCACCGCGCGCTGGAACGAGGTAATGTTCAGCGCTTCATAGGTGAAGTTCAGGACGAGGACGTCGTTCACGATCTCTTCCCGGAATGCAAGAAGCGAGACACTCGGGTGGCTCGCTTCGCGGATGACGTGGGGGCGTGGCGGACCGGACTCATCGAGCCGTTCCACTCCGCCGGCCTGCGCCGCGGAGAACGAGCGTTGTGCCCCACCGTCCGCATGCGGTCACGCTTCGCTCCGCCCGGCGCAGTTTACCTCGTCATCGCTAGGAAGTAGCCATGGACGCGGTCGTCGCCGGTCAGCTCGGGATGGAACGATGTGCCCAGCACGTTGCCCTGGCGCACCATGACGCCGTGCCCGTCGCGTTCGGCCAGGATCTCGACCTGCGAGCCGGCGCGCTCGATCCAGGGCGCGCGGATGAACACGGCCGGGAAGGGCGCTTCACCGAGCGCGGCAATCTGCAGCGGCACCTCTGCCGAGTCGACCTGACGGCCGAAGGCATTGCGCCGGACGGTCACGTCGAGCAGGTCGAGCGTCTCCTGGTCGAGGTCCGCGACGTCGTGCGCGGCGACGATCAGCCCCATGCAGGTCCCCCAGAACGGCATCCCGGCACGAACGCGTTCGACGATCGGCGCGCGCAAGCCGAAGCGCTCGATCAACCGGATGACGGTCGTCGACTCGCCGCCCGGGACGATCAGCGCGTCGACCTCGGCAAGGTCGGCCGGGGTACGCACCTCGACCGCGTTCGCACCGGCGCGCTGCAGCGCGGCGACGTGCTCGACGACATCACCTTGCAGCGCCAAGACTCCTACGTTCAATTGCCGCGGGAGGCGAGAAGTTCGTGCTCGGCGAGCTGACGGATGTCCAGCCCTTCCATTGCTTTCGCTTCTTCGGGGATCGACGAATGCGCGCGCAGCACGACGTCGGGATCCTGCCAGTGCGTCGTCGCATCGACGATCGCGCGGGCGAACGCGGCCGGATCGGTCGACTTGAAGATCCCGCTACCGACGAAGATGCCTTCCGCGCCGAGTTCCATCATCAGGGCGGCGTCGGCCGGCGTCGAGACACCACCGGCGCAGAACAGCACGACCGGCAGCTTCTTCGCCGACGCGATCTCGCGAACGAGCTCGAGCGGCGCGCCGAGATCGCGCGCCCGCGCGACGAGCTCTTCGCGCGGCGCCGAGGCGAGTTGTGCGACCCCGTCGCGGATCGCGCGCATGTGGCGCACCGCTTCCACGATGT
>Ga0182024_10009210_pt1 | contig 20509 bp, 10 predicted proteins | sample P32metaG_FD_120480 | JGI IMG/M metagenome (GOLD analysis project Ga0182024, IMG submission 120480) | Permafrost microbial communities from Stordalen Mire, Sweden - P3-2 metaG (Illumina Assembly) | ecosystem: Environmental > Terrestrial > Soil > Wetlands > Permafrost | place: Sweden: Stordalen... | reverse complement strand
TTATTCCGACTATCGTAAGGCCGTCAAGAACGAGCAACAGGCAGTCGACAACGAAAGATTGGCCAAGATACAACTCGATCGCGCCAAGCTTCTATTCGACAACGGCGCTGTCCCCAAGAGCGCCTACGAAATCGCCGCGAACGGCGAAATGGCCGCGCAAACCGCACTCGAAAATGCGAGAGTCGATATCGAAACCACCGCCGAGCACCTCAAACTCCTTGGCTCCGATCCCGACCACCCCACCGGCATCGTCGAAGTCTTTGCTCCGGTTTCCGGAACTATCACGGACCAACAAATCACGAACGCCTCCGGCGTCCAGGCGCTGACACCGCCGAATCCTTTCACCATTTCCGACCTGTCGCGCGTGTGGATCATGTGCGACGTGTATGAGAACAACATGGCCCAAGTGCACGTCGGAGAGTACGCCGATATTCATCTGGTGGCTTATCCGGATCGGGTGTTGAAAGCACGAATCAGCAACATCCTCCCGATCGTGGACCCCAACCTGCGCACCGCGAAAGTCAGGTTGGAGGTGGAGAATCCCGGCCTGATGAGGGTCGGGAACTTCGTCACCGCGACGTTCCACGGAGAGACCGCGGAGCGCCGCGCGACCGTACCCTCCAGCGCGATCCTCCACCTGCACGATCGCGAATCGGTCTACGTGCCGTTAGGAAATGGCCGCTTCCGGCGCCAGGAGGTCATTGCCGGGAGCATGTTGCCGGACAACCTGCAGGAGATCGTGAGCGGAATTAAACCGGGCGATCGCGTGATCTCCAATGCCCTTGTTTTCCAGAACACGGTGGAACAGTAAAAGGCCGCAATGACGAACCTCTTTCTGAACCGCGACTGTCAAGGAGAGGCGCGCTCAATCTCTTTCCGAACCGCGACTGTTTTGGCTCCGGGTTCCGGAGCCAACGCGCAACAGCGCACAAAGGAGCGGTGCACTCAACCTTTTTCCGAGCCGCGACTGTTTTGGCTCCGGGTTCCGGAGCCAATGCGCGACAGCGCACGAAGGAGCGGCACGCTCAACCCCAAAGTGAAGGGTCCGGGCGAATGACGAAAGGGCGCACGGCATGATCGGCAAGCTCGTAGATTTCGCGCTCAAGAACCGCTTTCTGATTCTGATCGGAGCCGTCATGCTGTTCGTCTGGGGCGGGATTTCCTTCCACCAGCTCCCCGTCGAAGCCTATCCCGATGTCGCCAACAATTACGTGGAGATCATCACGCAATGGCCTGGAATCTCAGCCGAGCAGATCGAGCAGCAGGTGACCATCCCTCTCGAAATCGTGATGAACGGCATCCCGCATGTCACCTACTTGCGGTCGTTCTCCTTGTTCGGGCTCTCCGATCTTAAGCTGATTTTCGACGACGAAGAAGAGAACGCCTGGAACCGCGAAAGAGTCCTCGAGCGGCTTTCACAGGTTACGCTGCCCCCTGGCGTAACTCCCCAGATGGGAACCGACTGGAGTCCGGTCGGCCAGATCTATTTCTTCACGCTGCACAGCACCAATCCGGCATTCGACGTCATGGAGCTCAAGTCGCTCGAAGACTGGGTAGTGGAGAAAAACTTCAAAGCCGTCCCTAACATCGTCGACGTGGCCAGCTTCGGCGGACCCACCCGCGAATATCAGGTTCGCGTGGATCCCGACAAGCTGATCTCCTACGGATTGAGCCTCGCCCAGGTGGAGCAGCAGCTCACCAACAACAACGGCAACGCCGGAGGCAGCTTTGTCGAAGCCGGTTTACAACAGATCAACATCCGCGAAGTCGGCTTGATCAAGAACGTACAGGACATCGAGAACACGGTCCTTGTGACCAAGAACGGCACCCCGCTCCATGTGAGGGATATCGCGGTGGTATCGCAGGGAGACAAGATCCGGCTCGGCAGGTTCGCGCGCGCTATTCATCGCGAAGACGGAAAAATCATCGATAACGACGACGTGGTTTCCGGCATCGTCCTCCTGCGGAAAGGGGCCGAAGGCGACGCGGCATTAGAGGGAATCCACAAGAAGGTGAAGGAGATGAATGACTACGTTCTCCCTCCTGGCGTAAAGATCGTTCCCTTCCTCGACCGTAGCGATCTGGTGCACTACACCACCAACACCGTGCTCAAAAACCTCCGGGAGGGAATCTTCCTGGTGATCATCATCCTGTTTCTGTTCCTCGGGAACGTTCGCGGAGCGCTCATCGTCGCGCTGACCATTCCGTTTTCGCTCCTGTTCGCCGCCACCTGTTTGAACCTCAAGGGAATTCCCGCGAATTTGCTGTCCCTGGGCGCGCTGGATTTCGGAATGGTGGTGGATGGAGCCGTGGTGATGGTCGAAAACATCGTCCGCCATCTCGGCCGCGGCGATGATCCCCGGCCCGCCAAACAAAAGATTTTCGAAGCCGCGCATGAAGTTCAGCGTCCCGTGTTCTATGCGGTCACCATCATCATCACGGCCTACCTGCCCATCTTCACGTTGCAGCGCGTGGAAGGCCGATTGTTCAAGCCCATGGCGTGGACCGTGGCCTTCGCCTTGTTGGGCGCCATTATTTTTTCGATTATGATCGCGCCCGCGCTGGCAAGTCTGTTCTTCCCCAAGGGCACGCGCGAATGGCGCAACCCCGTGATGGTCTGGCTTACCACCGGTTACCGTCACGCCCTTCGATTCGCCATCCGCATGCGTTACCTCACCGTTTCCATAGGCGCCGCCGGCCTAGGCGTCGCGCTGTTTCTTTTTTTGAGCGGCGTGATCGGTTCTGAGTTCTTACCGCACCTGGATGAGGGCGCGCTGTGGGTGCGCGGCACTCTCGCACCCAGCACAGGACCCACGGAAGGCACCCGGCTATCGAACCAGGCCCGAATCATTCTGTGTTCCTGGCCCGAAGTCAAACAGTGCACCAGTCAAACCGGACGCCCCGACGACGGCACCGATGCCACCAGCTTTTCCAACACCGAATATTTTGTCGACCTAAAACCTAAAGAGCAGTGGCGCGCGGCCTTTCACCAAAACAAGGAAGAGCTGATCGCTGCCATGAATGCGGAGCTTTCGAAAATTCCCGGCGTGGTCTGGGGTTTCTCCCAACCCATCGCCGACAACATGGAGGAAGCCGTCAGCGGAGTCAAAGGACAGCTTGCCACCAAGGTCTATGGTGACGACCTCAAGACGCTCGAGCAAACCGCGGATCAGGTCGCCAAAATAATGCGCGGCGTGAAGGGAATCGAGGATCTGGGCGTGCTTCGAGTGGTAGGCCAGCCCAACGACAATTTTATTGTCGATCGCCAGGCCGCCGCGCGCTATCAGATCAACGTCGCCGACGTTCAGGACGCCATCCAGACCGCCGCCGGAGGCAACGCCCTCACGCAGGTGTTACAAGGCGAGGCGCACTATGACCTGGTCATGCGCTACCTCCCGCAGTTTCGAAATACCAAGGAGGCTATCGAGAACATTCGCCTGCTCGCTCCCACTGGAGAACGAGTGTCGCTTGCCCAGCTCTGCAAAATCGAAGAACGCGACGAAGGCTCGGAGATCTACCGCGAAGGGAACCAGCGCTACGTCGCCATCAAGTACAGCGTGCGCGGCCGCGACCTGGGAAGCGCGGTCGAGGATGCTATCAAGAGCGTAAACACCAAGATCCAACTGCCCCGCGGGTATCACATCGATTGGGAAGGCGAGTACGAAAGCGAAAAGCGCGCCGCCGCCCGGCTGCAACTCATCGTGCCGCTCACCATCCTGCTCATCTTCATCATCCTCTACAGCATGTTCCGCTCTTTCAAATGGGCCTCGCTGATTTTAGTCAACGTGCTGGTCGCGCCCATCGGCGGTACGCTCGCGCTGCTCATCACCGGCACCAACTTCAGCGTGTCCTCGGGCGTCGGATTTCTGGCGCTGTTCGGCGTATCCGTGCAAACCGGCGTGATCATGCTCGAATACATCAATCAACTGCGAGTCCGTGGGCACCCGATCGTGGATTCCGCGGTCGAAGGCGCCGTGTTGCGGCTTCGCCCCATCATGATGACCATGCTGGTCGCGACCCTCGGTCTGCTGCCGGCCGCCACCTCGCATGGGATCGGTTCGGACTCTCAGCGGCCTTTCGCCATTGTGATTGTCGGAGGCCTGCTGGCCGGCCTGATCCTGAGCATTTTCCTGCTTCCGACTTTGTACGTGTGGATCGCCGGCGATCATGACATCCTGCCGGAGCGGCAGGCCGACTTCGACGAGGAGGTGTAGCCATGGCACGCGTAAGGGCAGGACGGCGGCTCTCCCATCGCTCCCGTAACCGGCGCTTGGTAAAGTCCGCTTCGTTTCCTCGCTGGATCACAGTCCCATTCATTCTGATCATCGGTTTGATGCTGTGGTTAGGAGTTCTTTCGGACTCCTCAGGAAAACTAAGGATGCCTGGTATGGGTTCAGTCTTTTACCTGGCGTCTGTGATCGGCGCGGCCGGCTACCTGGCTTACGCGGATCGCAGCCGGGATTCGTCGGGAAAGAGTCGCAGGTTCAGACCGGGGTACGGCGGACGCCGCAGCGCGACCGCCAAGTAATCTCTGACCCGCGAAGCCTTCCGATAGCACTCGGGTATTTCGTCACTGGCCGCTCAATCCCAAAAGCGGCATTGATCGCTATTCGGAGACGTTTGCTGGTCATCTATCGTCTAATAGAACCATGACACGGGCCCTCGCAATCATCTTCGCGATCTCGATCGCTTTCGCCGCCGATCCCGAATGGCCCTCCTTTCGCGGACCCTCCTCCAACCCCGCTGCCGCCAACTCCAATCTCCCCGAGAAATGGTCCAAGTCGAAAAACGTCGAATGGATTGCAGACGTCCCCGGCCTCGGCTGGTCCTCGCCGATCGTCAGCGGCAAAAACGTCTTCCTCACCACCGTCATCACCGACGGTAAGGCCAAGCAGCCGCAAACCGGCGTTGATTATTCGAACGACTACGTCGCCGAACTCCAGAAACAGGGCATAAAGGGCAAGGAACTGAACGATCGCCTTAATGAACGCGACTTCGAGCTCCCCAACGAAGTCTCGCTGCATTATTGGCTCTATTCGCTGGATCTGGATTCCGGCAAAGTCAACTGGAAACGCGAGTTCTACGCCGGACATCCACCCGGCGGCCGGCATCGCAAAAACAGTTTCTGTTCGGAAACTCCCATTACCGACGGCAAGCGCGTTTACGTCTACATCACCAATCTCGGCCTCTTCGCCTACGATTTCGACGGCAGGAAAGTCTGGAACACGCCGCTCGAAAACTTCCCGACCATTCTCGATTTCGGCACGGCTTCTTCGCCCGTCCAGTTAGGCGATCTCGTCATCATCGTCAATGACAACGAGAAGCGGCAATTCATCGCCGCCTTCGATAAGAACACCGGCAAGCAGGTCTGGCGCACCGATCGTAATATCCATGTTCCCGGTTCCGATCGGCAGACTGGCTGGTCGACGCCTTACGTCTGGAAAAACGAGAAGCGCACCGAGATCGTCACCATCGGCCCCGGACTCGCCATCAGTTACTCGGCCGATGGCAAAGAGCTCTGGCGCATCGGCGGCATGTCCGCGATGACCGTCCCCAGTCCCTTCGCTTACGATGGGCTCTTGTACCTGAACGGTGGCACCGGCAAGATTATCGCCGCGATCAAGCCCGGCGCGTTCGGCGATCTCACTACTCCGGATGGCGCGAACCTCAACGATTTCGTGGCATGGCTACAGCCCAAAGCCGGAACGTATTTGCCCACCGAACTCGCCTATGAGGGCGGCATCTACGTGCTCACTCACACCGGAATCCTCACCCGCTTCGACGCCAAGAACGGTGCGCAGACTTACAAGGCCCGCATCGGCGCCGGCGGCGATTTCACCGCGTCGCCGTGGGGCTACAACGGCCGGATTTTCTGCTTGAGCGAAGAGGGTACGACCTACGTGATCGCAGCCGGCGGCAAATTCGAGCTGCTCCATTCGAACGTTCTCGACGAAATGGCGCTGTCTACCCCAGCCCTGGTTGGCGACCGATTGCTACTGCGTACTGAGAATCGTCTTTACTCAATCCGGTCTTTACTCAATCCGGGTCGTTATTGAATCCGTAAGACAAAGCTAAGCGCACACGAGCATCAACCAGGACCTATCTCCTCGTTTGGGCTAAAATCACCTATGCCACTGGCCGTCGGCACGCGCCTGGGCAATTACGAGATCGTTGGCCCGCGCCGCGCGGGCGGAATGGGGGAAGTGTATCAGCCATGCGTACCAGGCTCAATTCGAAACACCGGTTCAGGAAAGCGAAACAAAAGTATCACGACGCGGCGTGGGATTTGCGATTCGTGGAGCTGAAAGCGTATCGCCGGCAACACGGCCACTGTCAGGTGCCCAGCCGCTCCAAGACGCATCCGAGCTTGGGTTATTGGGTTAACTACCAGCGAGTGCTTCGCCGGTCGGGCCGCCTCAACGCCGCCCGCAAGCGGCGGCTGGAGCAGATCGGGTTCGATTGGGTTTCTCGCGGCCGTTCCGTGGAATTCCGGGACTCCACCTACTGGGACACGATGTGGGAACGAATGCTGGACCGGTTGGTGCGGTTCCACCGGCGCTTCGGCCATTGTCAGGTGCCGGTCGTCTGGGCGGGAACTCGCCGCCTCAGCGAATGGTTGAAGCGGCAGCGGCACTTGAAGCAACAAGGAGTGTTGAGCCAGGACCGCTGGCGGCGCCTGAAAACTTTGGGCCTGGATTGGAAGAAGGGCGGCTCTCTTGACCCGCGCTGGGAGCGCAGCTTTCTGAGTCTGCGGGAATTCCGCCGCCGTTTCAGCCATTGCCGCGTGCCATCGGAATGGGCGGAGAACGTCAATCTGGGCAGGTGGGCCGTGAAGATGCGCCGGATGAATCGGGCAGGCCGTCTGAGCCGTGAGAAGCTGGACCGGCTCAATGAAGTCGGTTTTGTTTGGGATGTGACCGGCGTGCGTGAGGCCGCGCAGGACGTGGTGTGGTCGAAGTGGCTGGCCAAACTGCAAATGTTTCATCAACAACACGGCCACTGGTGCGTGCCCACCGATCAGCGCGGATTCCACCGCTTGCGGGTGTGGATGGACAATCAGCGCATCAATTACCACCACGGGTGGCTCCCCGCGGAACGGATTCGGCGGCTGGAGGAGGTGCAGTTTCCGTGGGTCAGCGATAGGGGGGCCAGGTCGCGTCCCGCGAGATCGTGATCCTGTCATCCCCAGCCAACACCTGTCATCCCGAGCGAAGCGAGGGATCTCGCGCCCTCCCGCGCATTGTCCCTACGTCATCCCCAGCCCACCCCCTGTCATCCCGAGCGAAGCGAGGGATCTCGCTCCATCCCGCGCATTGTCCCCGCGTCATCCCCGACCCACCCCCGTCATCCCGAGCGAAGCGAGGGATCTCGCTCCATCCCGCGCCTCGTCCCTACGTCATCCCCAGCCCACCCCCCGTCATCCCGAGCGAAGCGAGGGATCTCGCGCCGTCCCGCGCATTGCCCCTACGTCATCCCCCAGCCCACCCCTGTCATCCCGAGCGAAGCGAGGGATCTGCTTTTCGGTAGTGAACCCGCAACCGACCCGACCATCTGCATCTCCTTTCCGATCGGCTAAACTAAGCTGAATCGCTCCTATGCCGATCTCTCCCGGCGACAAACTCGGGCCCTATGAGATCCTTGCATCCATCGGCGCAGGTGGAATGGGAGAAGTCTACAAAGCCCGCGACACGCGGCTTGATCGCACTGTTGCCGTCAAGGTTCTCCCTGAACACATCGCCAAGCGTGAAGATCTGCGCGCCCGTTTCGAACGCGAGGCCCGCGCGGTCGCCTCGTTAAACCACCCGAACATTTGCACGCTCTTCGACATCGGCGCTCAGGACGGCGTCGGCTCCTACATGGTGATGGAGTGTCTGGAGGGCGAAACGCTCGCGGCGCGAATCGCCAAGGGCGCGATTCCGCTCGATGACGCGCTGAAATTCGCCATCCAGATTGCCGACGCACTCGACCGCGCCCATCGCGCGGGCGTCACTCATCGCGACGTGAAGCCGCAGAACATCATGCTGACGCGCGACGGCGCGAAGGTGCTCGACTTCGGTCTCGCGAAGGCATCGTCGTCGAAGCCCGCGCCCGACGAGGCGACCCTCACAGCCGTGCTGACCACGGAAGGCACCGTGATGGGCACGCCGCAGTACATGGCGCCGGAGCAGTTCGAGGGCAAGGAAGCCGACGCGCGCTCGGACATCTGGGCCTTCGGAGCGGTGCTATACGAAATGGTGACGGGACAGAAGGCGTTTCAGGGGAAGAGCTACGCGACTCTAGTCGGCGCGATCCTCGCCACCGATCCGGCGCCGATGTCGGTGAAACCGTTCACGCCGGCGTGGCTGGAGCGGTTGGTGAAGCGATGTCTTCAGAAGGACCCCGAGGACCGCTGGCAATCGATGCGCGATGTGGTGATCGAGCTTCAGACGCCGCCGCAGGAAGCCGCTACGAGCCGCGACCATACGAGCCGCGACCAAAGGGAGCGGTTACAAAAAATTCGATTGTGGTCGGCTTCGAGCGTGGCGGCGATCGCGACACTCGCGCTCTCCGGTGTCCTCCTCTACAACGCGACGCGGCCCGCGCCGCTGCGGCCGCTGATTCGTCTGAACGCGGAGATCGCACCCGACACACCGCTGGCAAGAATCGCGGGTGGAAACATGCTCGCTCTTTCGCCCGACGGCTCTCGCCTGGCTCTCACGCTGCGCGGCACGGACGGCAAAGTGCTTCTCTACACCCGCCTGCTGAATCAGAGCCAGGTCACTCCGCTCGCGGGCACGGACAACGCCGCTTCACCTTTCTTTTCTCCGGCGGCCGATTGGATCGGGTTCTTCGCCGATAACAAGCTCAAGAAGATCGCGGTGGAAGGCGGCGCGGTCGTCACACTGTGCGACGCGCCCGTTCAACGGGGCGCAAGCTGGGGCGACGATGGCAATATCATCGCGGCGCTGAACTCGGTCACCGGCCTCACGCGGATTCCTTCCGCCGGCGGGACACCCGTGCCGATCACGACGTTGAAAACCGACGAACGTACCCACCGCTGGCCGCAAGTTCTGCCGGGTAGCCAGGCGGTGCTGTTTAGCGCGTCCACCCACACGGGCGGTAACTTCGACGACGCCAACATTGATGTAATCTCGCTCAATACCGGCGAGCGGAAGACGGTCCAGAGCGGCGGCTTTTCTCCCCGCTATCTAGCCACTTCAACCGGCACGGGACCCGGGCATTTAATTTACCTCCACGGGAGCACGCTGTTCGCGGCGCCCTTCGACCCCGGCCGCTTGGCCGTCACGGGGCCGCCGGTACCCATTCTGGAGGATGTCAGCGGCCTCGGGTCAGGGGCCGGGGATTTCGCCTACGCAAGCGCGCCGTCGGGGCCCGGGACTTTCGCTTACCTCTCCGGGCAGGGACAAACTGGGGGGTACTCAATTTCCTGGGTGGATCGCTCGGGCAAGATGGAGCCACTTCACGCCCCGGCCGGGCTTTACCGCACGCCCCGCCTCTCGCCCGACGGCAAGCGGCTGGCGTTTTCCGTCAACAGCGCGCAGAGCGACGATATCTGGGTGAAGGACCTGGACCGGGACACTCCGTCAAGGCTGAGTTTCCTCGCGGGAACGAATCGGTGGCCGGTGTGGACTCCCGACGGGAAAGACATCGTGTTCCAATCCACCAACCGGGCTGCTCCCGGCTTATATTCGATCCGCTCGGACGGATCGGGCGACCCGCAGCGTCTGACCGACGGCAAGCTAGAAGAGCTTCCGTATTCGTTTTCTCCGGACGGAAAGCGCCTGGCGTTTCAGCAAACCGGAAATGGATCGAGCCCCGACATCTTCACGGCGCCTGTCGAAGCCGATCCGGCGCGGAGCGCCGGAGGGGTGCGGCTGGGAAAAGCGGAGCTGTTCCTGGGCACGCCGTTCGTCGAAGCCTACCCGGCGTTTTCGCCTGACGGGCGCTGGCTGGCGTATGCGTCCAATGAGTCGGGAACCATGCAAGTGTACGTGCGGCCGTTCCCCGGGCCAGGGGGGCGATGGCAGATTTCGACCGGCGGAGGCAGCTACCCTGTGTGGTCCTGGGGTGCCCCAGGGGCCGGGCGGGAACTGCTTTTCGAGACGCTGGATCAACGCGTAATGACCGTCGGCTACACCGCCAAAGGCGATTCGTTCGCGGCGGAAAAGCCTCGGCTGTGGCCGGAGGCTCGCTTGCGGGACATTGGAACCTATGCCAACTACGATCTCGCGCCGGACGGCAAGCGCCTCGCGGCGCTGGTCGCGGATGACGCGAACGGCCAGAAGCCGCCCACGCACCTCACGTTCCTGCTGAACTTCTTCGACGAGCTCCGCCGCCGCGCCCCGTCATCCAAATGAGGCGCGCCCGTCAGGGCGCGCGTTGTCTTTACCGACCCGCGACTCTACCGAGCCGCGACCAAGCTGCGCTTGCGCCAAGGGAGCGGCACGCTCAACCCCCTACCTCATCCTCAATCTCCTACCTAACGCTCAACCATTTCCCCGCACCGCGACCGCTTTGTGGGGCAGGCAATTTTGCCTGCCGCCGCCTTTCAGGCGGCGTGTGTGGCGCACGATCTAAAGCGCACAGGCCGCTCGTGCCGTTGTGCGCGATCTAACAAATGCGTGCTGCTGCCGGCTTCAGCCGGCAGTCCCGGTGGCACAGACTTTAGTCTGTGTTCTGGAAGAGCGAAATCTGGGCCTTTTCATCTCCGCCCCCAACCCTCCAAACTCCTCCCGACCGCCGTGTTATCCTCTTCACGTTGCACCTGCGGAGACAACACCCATGAAACACGACCTGCCTCCAGCAGAGCTCGCTCCGCGGCCCCGGCCCCGGCTCCAGGGCTACGCGGGCGCAATTGTCCTTTTGGGAACCGTCGCGGCCCTGTATTTCACCCGCGAAATCTTGATCCCCTTCGCATTCGCTCTCACTCTGACGTTTCTATTGACTCCCGCAGTGAGACTTCTGGAAAAGCTCCACACCGGCCGCATCCTGGCTGTGCTCACCACCGTCCTGGTTTCCATATTCGCGATCACGGGAATCGTCTGGATCATCGCGAACCAGTTGGTGGACGTCGCCAATCAACTCCCTCTCTACCGCGAGAACATTGACGCCAAGGTGGAAGCGTTTCATTTTCCCGCCAAGGGAGAGCTGGCCCACGCTACCGACAGCGTGAAAGAGATCGTGCAGGAACTGATCAACGGGGGCGCGCCAACTCCGGTCCCACCCTCGAGGAATCAGAATCAGAGCCGGACTCTGACGCAGCCCACGACGGCTGCGCCCATGCCGGTTCAAGTTGTCCAACCCGCCACCACCGGATGGACGCAGATTCGCGAACTGGGCACGCCCGTTCTTGCGCCTTTGGGACAGGCCGGAATCGTCATCATTTTTACCATCTTCATGCTGTTCAAGCGAGAAGATCTGAGGAACCGCGTCTTGCGGCTGGCCGGTCTCGGTCAGTTGAACCTGATGACGCAAGCTCTCGACGACGCGGCCAGCCGCGTCAGCCGCTACATGCTGATGCAGTTCCTGGTGAATGCGGGATTCGGAGCTGTCTTCGGTTTTGGTCTGTACTTGATCGGGGTGCCCTATCCAGTGCTATGGGGAGTGGTCGCCGGCATCCTGCGAATTGTGCCGTACGTCGGAACGCTGGTTGCCGCAACACTGCCGCTCGCGCTCTCGCTGGCGGTTTTCGATGGATGGCTCAAGCCCATGCTCGTGTTCCTGCTGGTGGCAGGCCTCGAACTGATCGTCGCCAACTTCGTCGAGCCGTGGCTTTACGGAGCCCACGTCGGAATCTCCTCGCTGGCCCTTCTTGTCACCGCCGTCTTCTGGGCCGTTCTGTGGGGACCCGCGGGCCTGATCCTCTCGACGCCTTTGACCGTCTGCCTCGTCGTATTGGGACGCTACGTCCCGCAACTCTCTTTCCTGCATATCCTGCTGGGCGATGAACCGGTTCTTTCGGTCGAAGCGCAGGTCTATCAGCGATTGCTCGCCATGGACCAACTGGAAGCGCAAACCATCGTTAACCAGTTTCTGAAAGGAAAATCGCTGGTGGAGTTGTACGACTCCGTGCTCATCCCGGCGCTGAGCATGGCCGAACAGGACCGGCACAAAGGAGCCATCGACTCCGCCCGCGAAGAGTTTCTATTTCTCAGCGTGAACGAAATGGTCGCCGAGTTTTCCGAGGATCAATCGACGGACAGTTCCTCCGAGTCGGGCTCGGCACCGGTGCCTGTCGTTCCTGAGCGCGTCGTTCCCGAGCGTATTGACGCTCGCGTGCTCTGTCTCGCGGCGCACGATCGGGCGGATGAGATCACGGCCGCCATGCTGGCTCAGATGCTCGAGAGAAAAGGCTTCGCGACGCTGTCCTTTACCATGGCTGGAGCTTCCCCCAATGACTGGTTCGCATTGATCGAAGCCGGCCGCAGCGACGTCGTCTGCATCTCCGCGGTGCCGCCTTACGCGTTCGGTCCGGCGCGCGCCATGTGCCAGCACATTCGGGAACGGTACCCAAAACTCAAGTTGGTGGTGTGCGTCTGGGGATTTTCCGGCGATGCGGAAAAAGCCATGGCTCGTTTCGAGCGAAGCCAGCCCGATCGGCTCGCCACCAGCATCGCGGAAGCCGTAGCGGATGTTCAGGAACTCGCTTGTCCTGCGCTAGATACAGCTCCCGTGGTGGTATGAAGATCGCGTTCCCAGACCGCCGGCGATTCACCTTGAGTCAGCCGAAAACCAGCGAAAATCAACGGTGCGCGTCGCGACGGTGTTGTACCGCAAAAACACCGCGAGAACACCGGGAAAACCACGCGAGAACCACGCGCAAGAAACCGTGTTATTACCGGTACTCTTCCTGCAACTCCGCCAGCGCGGCCGAGCCCGGGCAGAGCCGTTCATACGGCAGTTTCGATAGCGCGACGTCTGAGGTCCCGTTCAGTTCATGAACATCCGGAACGCTTTCATCGAGATACAGCAGTCCCGTCACCACCTCGCCCTTTCCGTGGTGTTCCTGCAAGTACGCAAACACTTTCTCGCGATCCCTGGGGTCGTAATCCGGCGGTACGCCCTTGAAACGAATGACACTTCCGTCATGCATCGCCACGTTCACGGCCCCGTTGGTGCCGATGGTCGCCAGGATCTCGGAGGCCGGTGGAACGAAATCCGTCTCGTTGATTTTCAACATGTTATTGCGCGTATACAGATAGCTCTTGGTCGAGCCAACGTGGTCGTTGAACGTAACACACGGAGAAATAACGTCTACCATCGCAAATCCGCGATGCGAAAGAGCAGCCTTAATAATGGGCACCAACTGCTCTTTGTCGCCGGAAAAACTGCGCGCGATAAAGGTCGCGCCCAAACTTAACCCAAGCGTCACGGGATCAATGGGTTGCATGCGATTCGGCTCGCCGCGTTTGCTTTTCGATCCGACGTCGGCCGACGCCGAAAACTGCCCCTTGGTAAGACCGTAGACGCCGTTGTTTTCAATCACGTACAGCATCTTCACGTTGCGGCGCATGGCGTGGCACATGTGGCCCAGGCCGATGGACAGCGAATCGCCGTCGCCCGAAATGCCGATGTAGGTCAGTTCGCGATTGGCGGCGTTGGCGCCGGTCGCAATCGCGGCCATTCGGCCGTGCGCCGAGTTGAATCCGTGCGCGCCGCTGACGAAATACGTGGGGGTTTTGGAGGAGCAGCCGATCCCGCTCATTTTCGCGAGCATGTGCGGCGCGAGCGATAACTCCCAGCAGGCGCGGATGATGGCGGCGGTGACGGAATCGTGGCCGCAGCCGGCGCACAGCGTGGACATGGAACCTTCGTAGTCGCGAACGGTCAAGCCCAGCTCGTTGCGATGGAGGCTGGGATGCTTCGCGATGGGTTTAGTTATGGATGGCATGGTGGTTTAGATTGGGCGGCGCTCCCTGACGGTCGCGGTTTTATAACCGCTCCCTTGGCGCAAGCGCAGCTTGGTCGCGGCTCGTTTACTCCTCAATTTGGGAACTTCCCATCGCGAACAAGACCTCGGCTCGTGCGCCGGCTCCCTTGAGCTGATGGGTGATTTCTTCGATCACGTGTTTGGCGCTCAGCGGAAATCCTCCGTAAACCAGGATGCTCCGCAATTTTTCTTTGGCGATGCCGGTCTCGAGCGTGAGCAGCGCGCGCAACTGCGCGTCGCGATTTTGCTCGACAATAAAATTCACGTCGTTGCCTTCGAGGAACGCCTCCACGCTGTCGTCGAACGGGAATCCGCGAATCCGCATGAAGTTGGTCTGGAGCCCCTGCGCGGCGAGAATGTCCAGCGCCTCGCGAACCGCGCCGTCGCATCCGCCCAGCGTGACCACTCCGATGTTGGAATTGTTGCTGATTCGAATCACCGGTTCCGGCACGAACTTTGCCGAAGCTTTGTGTTTTCGCAGCAGACGATCGAGGACGTCCTGATACTCGTCAGGCGTCTCGGTGTAGCCGCCGAAGCGGTTATGACCGGACCCGCGCGTGAAAAACGCGCCTTTCGAATTCACGCCCGGCAGCGTGCGCGCGGCGATATGATTTTCGTCTTCCGGCGAGTAGCGGAAGAATTTCGAAATGCGCCCCAGTTCGGCAGCGTCGAGGACGCGGCCGCGATCGGGCTGATACGCGTCATCCCAGGTGAGCCGCGGCACCACCCAATCGTTCATGCCGATATCGAGATCGGACAGCATGAACACCGGCGTCTGGAAGCGCTCCGCCAGATCGAACGCCTTCACGGCGAGCTCGAAACATTCGGCCGGATTCGACGGGAACAGCAGAATATGTTTGGTGTCGCCGTGCGATGCGTAGGCGCATTCGAGCAGATCGCCCTGCTGCGTTCGCGTGGGCATTCCGGTGGACGGCCCGACGCGCTGGATGTCCATGATCACCGCGGGGATCTCGGCGTAATAGGCGAGGCCCAGCAGTTCGTTCATCAACGAAATTCCGGGCCCCGAAGTGGAGGTGAAGGCGCGCGCGCCGTTCCAGCCCGCGCCGATCACCATGCCGATGGCAGCCAGCTCATCCTCGGCTTGCAGGATCAGGCAGTTCATCTTGCCGGTTTCGGGGTCTTTGCGATATTGCGCGCAATAGGCGGTGAACGCGTCCATCACCGACGTCGAAGGCGTGATGGGATACCAGGCCGCGACAGTGGCGCCCGCGTACAGGCAGCCGAGCGCGGTAGCAGTGTTGCCGTCGATCAAAATCTTGCCGCCGTTCTCATCCATTTTTTCGAGGCGAAACGGAACCGGGGGAAAATGCTCTTTTGCGAAATCGTAGCCCAGGCGCAGCGCGGTCCGATTCGACTCTTTAAGGGCCTTTTTGGCTGAGAATTTCTCATCCAAAAGCTGCTCGACGATCTGCATGTCAACGTCGAGGATCGCGATCAACGCGCCCGCGTAGGCGATGTTCTTCATCAGAATCCGCTCGCGCGATTCGCGAAAACTCCGATTGCACATTTCCGCGAGCGGCACGCCGAGGAAGGTCACATCCTCGCGATGCAGGCTGGGATCCAGCGGCCACGAAGAATCGTAGAGAACATAGCCGCCTTTGCGGACCTCTTTGATGTCTTTATCGTAGGTCTGCGAATTCATCGCGACCATCAGATCGTAGTCCAGCGCGCGCGCCGTGTAGCCGTCCTTATTGACGCGGATTTCATACCAGGTGGGCAGGCCCTGAATGTTCGAAGGAAAAAGATTCTTTCCAGAAACCGGAATGCCCATCCGGAAGATCGCCTGCATCAGGAGACCGTTGGCGCTGGCGGAACCGGTTCCGTTGACGTTGGCGAGCTTGACGGCGAAGTCGTTCACACGGACATTGGGCGCGGCCTCGGGCCGGCCGTTCTTTTCCAGACCGTTTTCTATGTCGTTATCTATGCGGGCACGCATGAGCTGCAAACCACCTTTCCCGCATATGGAATTCCGAGCTCGAATTTCTGCATGTCCCAGGCGGCCGTGGGGCAGCGCTCAGCGCACAGGCCGCAGTGGACGCAGAGGTCTTCGTCTTTGATCATGAGTCGTTTGGTTTGTGGAAGCGGATCGGACAGGTACAGATCCTGCGTCAGATTATTCGCGGGCGCCGATAGGCGGTTTCGCAATTCATCTTCCTCGCCTCCATGCGTGATGGTCAGGCATTGCAACGGACAAATGTCGATGCAGGCATCGCACTCGATGCACTTCGGCGCGATGAACACGGTTTCGATATCGCAGTTAAGGCAGCGCTGCACTTCACGCGCGGTCTGCTCGGGATCGAATCCCAGCTCGACTTCAATGTTCAACTGCTGGAATCGCTTCACCAGATCGACGTGCGTCATCTTCTGGCGCTTCGCCGGATTGTAGTCGTTGTGATAACTCCACTCGGAGAGCCCCATCTTCTGACTGATGAGGTTCATGCCGTCGCTCGGGCGATCGGTCACCGGAACATCCTGGCAATAATTGTCGATGGAGATGGCCGCCTGATGGCCGTGCTCGACGGCCCAGATGATGTTCTTTGGTCCGAAGGCTGCGTCACCGCCGAAGAAAACGCCGGGCAGCGTCGACATCATGGTCTTCTCATCCACCACCGGCGCGTCCCATTTATCGAATTGCGCGCCGAGATCGCGCTCGATCCAGGGAAACGCGTTCTCTTGTCCGATCGCAAGGATCACGTCGGAGGCGGGCAGGAAAATGGTGTCGATCACTTTCGAGTTTTTGGCGTTGGCGTCCCATTCCAGACGCTCAAACTCCATGCCGGTCATCTTGCCGTTCTCGATCACGAAGCGCTTGGGCGCGTGATTGATGACGATATGGATGCCCTCTTCTTCGGCGTCTTCGAGTTCCCATGGCGACGCTTTGAAGTATCCGCGCGGGCGGCGGGCCATCACTTTAATGTCCTTGGCGCCCAGCCTGCGCGACGACCGGCAGCAATCCATGGCGGTGTTGCCGACGCCGATGATCAACACGTTTTCGCCGACGGAGGTGACGTGGCCGAACGCAATGGATTCGAGCCAGTCAATCCCTATGTGGATGCGATCGGTATCGTGACGGCCGGGAATTTCGAGCTCTTTGCCGCGCGGCGCGCCGCTGCCGACAAAGACCGCGTCGAAGCCCTGCGCAAGCAAGGCTTTCATGCTGGTTACGGGCGTGTTGTATCGGATGTCGACGCCGAAATCGAGAATGGTCCGGCACTCTTCGTCGAGCACGTGGCCAGGCAGCCGGAATGCCGGGATGTTGGTGCGCATCAGACCGCCGGGTCTGCCGTTCTGTTCGAAAATCACGACCTCATAGCCGAGCGGCATCAGGTCATTCGCGACCGTAAGGGTCGCGGGACCGGCGCCAACGCACGCGACGCGCTTGCCATTCTTCTTCGCCGGAATTTTAGGGAGGCGATCCGCGATATCGCCGCGATGGTCGGCCGCGACGCGTTTCAGGCGGCAGATGGCGACGGGCTTGCCTTCGGTTTCGGTGCCCTCAGGAAGACGGCCGCGACGGCAGGCAGGCTCGCACGGCCGATCGCAAGTGCGCCCGAGAATCGCGGGGAACACGTTCGATTCCCGGTTGAGCATGTAGGCATCGGTGAAGCGGCCCTGCGCGATCATCCGGATATATTCGGGAACGTTGGTGTGCGCGGGACAGGCCCACTGGCAATCGACGACTTTGTGGAAGTAATTGGGGTCGTCTACATTAGTGCGTTTCAAATAGACACTCACTCTCTAGCCGGACCCAAGTCCGGGGCAAACGGGGAGCAGCTTCTATTTTACATAAGGGTTACGGCGGCTGTTAACTGATGGGGCTAACCAACCGCGCCGTGGCGCGTAATATCTTAAAGACTATGAAGCTCCTCGAATCCGTTCTCCAGGACGTTTCCTACGCACTGCGCGCCATGCGCCGCACTCCCTTGATGACCGCCGCCGCGATCCTTTCGCTGGGACTCGGCATCGGCGCGAACACTGCGATCTTTTCGCTGATCGACACGATCATGCTCCGCTATCTGCCGGTGCGCTCGCCGCAGGAATTAGTCCAGCTCGGCTGGGGGCAGCAGAAGGAATGGCCGCGGTTCGTCGATTCGACCAGCGGACGCGGCGTCGATATGAATGGGCAGAACGTGCGCCTGCCGTTTTCGTTCGACACGTTCCGCCAGATTCGCGCGCGCACGACCACGCTTTCCGGAGTGGTTGGACGATTCAAGGTTTACGAAGCGGCCATCGTGATCACGCGCGGTAGCGCCGACACCGCGCGAGCCGAGCTGGTTTCAGGGAATTTCTTTGACGTGATGGGAATCACGCCCGCTGCCGGACGCACTCTCTCCGATGGCGACGATCGCGATGGCGCTGCCCCCGCCGCGGTCTTGACCTACGCGTATTGGACGCGCCGCTTCGCCGCCGATCCCGCCATCGTCGGCCAAACGATCCTGATCAACAGCGTCGCGTACAACGTCGTGGGGGTGGCCGCTCCGGGATTCGATGGTCTCGAAACCGGCAACGGCAGCGACATTTTTCTTCCGCTGAACGTTCAGCCGCTAATTCTGAAGATGTCGCCTGGCGAACCCGACGTTCGCCGCGACGCCAGCTTCTGGTGGGTGGAAATCGTGGGCCGCCGCAAACCCGGCGTTTCGCAAACGCAGGTACGCACAGAAATGGAAACGCTGTTTCGGCAGTCGCTCGCGCCGATCGGCACTGCGCCCCTGAAGCCGGAGGATTATCCGCCATTCGTGGCCGGCGCCGCTTCCGATGTGCAGAGCGGATTGCGCTATCGTTTTTCGCAACCGTTGACGGTACTGATGACCATCGTCGGATTCGTACTGCTGATCGGATGCGCCAACGTGGCAAATCTGCTAATGGCGCGCGCGGTCGCGCGGCGCAAGGAAATGGCGATGCGGCATGCGTTGGGCGCGACTTCGGGGCGCCTGTTTCGCCAGATGATCGCGGAAAGCATCGTGCTGGCGTTGCTGGGCGGCGCGGCTGGATTGGGGATCGCGCATTGGGGCACCATTGCGCTGCTGCGCATCTTTTTCGGCGAGAACAACGCGCTCGACGTCGAGACGAATACGGCGGTCCTCGCATTCCTGGTCGCCGTCAGTTTGCTGGTCGGGTTGCTTTTCGGCCTGGCGCCGGCGATCCAATCCGCGCGCATTGATTTGAACTCGATGCTCAAAGGCTCGATTTCAGATTCCACGCGCCGCTTCGGAATGGGAAGGGTGCTGGTGACGCTGCAAGTCGCCGTGTCGCTGGCGCTGTTGGTCGGCGCCGGATTGTATATTCGAACCCTGTGGAATCTGCGCCACGTCGCGTTGGGATTCAATCCGGAAAATGTGCTTGTATTCCGTGTTGCGCCGGCGCGCGGCGGCTATGAAGGCGACCGCATGCAGCAGTTGATCGATCGCCTGACCGCGAAAGTTCGCGAGATCCCAGGCGTCCGGTCGGTGTCCTATTCACAAATTGGACTGTTGCAGAGCAGGGTGACCAACGGCCCCATCAAGATTCCGGAGAAGCCGGATCTGCAGAAGTCGAGCGTCAGGTTTCTGGAGGTCGGGCCGGATTTCTTTTCGACGATGCAGATCATTCCAGTCGCCGGCCGCCTGCTCGACCAGCGCGACCGCAAGGGTGCGCCTCTGGTCGCGGTGGTGAACGAGCATTTCGCCAAGACCTACTTCAACGGCGCCGCGCCTCTCGGCGGACAGTTCACCAGTTTCCTCCAGGAGAATAAGCGCCAGGTCGAGATCGTCGGCGTGGTGAAGGACGCGAAATATGAGAGCGTCGCGTCCGACATGCGCGACATTGCATATTTTCCGTACGCCCAGTATTCGACGACCGAGGTTGCCTTCGTCGCGCGAACCGAGGGAGAACCGCGGGCGTTGACCAGCGCCGTTCGCGGCGTGATGCAATCGATCGACCCGAATCTGCCGCTGTTCGGCGTAACCACGCAATCGGCGCAGCTCGATGCGAACATTCGCGACCAGCGGCTGATGGCGGGGCTGGCCGGCGGATTCGGTGCGCTGGCGCTGGTTCTGGCGGCGATCGGATTGTACGGCGTGATCGCATATTCGGTGTCGCGACGAACCGCCGAAATCGGGATCAGAATGGCCCTCGGAGCGGGGCGAAGCCGCGTGCTCGGCCAGGTACTGCGCGAAAGTCTGATGCCGGTCGCGATCGGGGTGATCGCCGGGCTCGGCATCGCGTGGGGCGCGACGAAGTTTATCGGGTCGCAGCTTTACGGGCTGGAGCCGCGCGATCCGTCGACTATGGTGGCCGCCGCGGGATTGATCGTCGCCGTTTCGATTATTGCGACGCTGTTGCCGGCGCGTCGGGCGGCGCAGGTCGACCCGATGACGGCGCTTCGTCACGAATAGGCGAGGGTGGTAGGACAATTCGGAAGCCCCAAGCTAACGCATGGGGCTGGCGCATGGGGCTAGCATTTTCTCATTGAAGGATGAGCCTGAAGGATGGGAAAACGGGAGGGGCTCCTTTCTCTGAGTCGAGTGGCCAGCGGGGATGGGTCCAGGGGAAGGGGGCGGCGTTTGAGCCCCCTTCCCC
>Ga0182024_10009209_pt1 | contig 20511 bp, 18 predicted proteins | sample P32metaG_FD_120480 | JGI IMG/M metagenome (GOLD analysis project Ga0182024, IMG submission 120480) | Permafrost microbial communities from Stordalen Mire, Sweden - P3-2 metaG (Illumina Assembly) | ecosystem: Environmental > Terrestrial > Soil > Wetlands > Permafrost | place: Sweden: Stordalen... | reverse complement strand
GGCTTCCTTCCCACCCCGCCTCGCGACGCCGCAGTTGCCTTCGACTTGTGGTTGGTGCCATCAACCTCCACAGGGGACTTGCACCCCCGAGCGGCTGGTCATGCCCGGCGTACACGCACGAAGGACGCCTGACGGCGCCCTTCGTGGTGCTTCTCTGACTGGAAAGACCGAGACGGCTAAAAGGGTCAGCCGGAGGGACCAGAGCCGGCGGTCGTCTCGGGGCATCCCGGGTTGGATTCCGCTAAGCGGTCCAGCCTGTCCGACCTAGCGGCCGGTCACCTCCAGGGTCCCGCAAAAACTGTCAGCTAACGTTAGGACCACCTCCTTTCTCTGGTCTGTGCAGAGTAGCGGACGGGGCTGATGCTGCCCACCCCTCCGCGGAGATCGATCCTCAGTGCAGGATCACGCCGAACTCCTGCGAGTAGGTCGCGCCCGGATGTCCGCCTGAAAGCGTGGAGGGAACGGCCGGCACGACGCCGATTCCGGTTTCGCGGTACTGGCCTTCGAGGATGTTCGCGAGGTGCTTGGGCGAGGCTATCCAGGCTTTGACGATCGCCACGGGCGTCGCGAGGCTGAGCGTGCCCCAGGCGAGGTTCTCGCCGATCACATACCCATCCTGGGGGCCGGGCAGGTAGCCGGTCCCGCGGATGCGGTCGACGGGAGTCTCCCCCGTGGGAGAGACATGCTCGAAGTAGTCCGCCGAGATCATTTCCGCGCCGTGGCCTTCGGCCGCCTGATCGAGCTCAGCGTTGCGTATCAGAGGTGCCTCTCCGTTTTCGGCCCGCACCCTGTTCACGAGACAGAAGACCGCGCTGCGCACGAGTTCGAGATTGGCGGGTTCGGGCATCAGTTCGTTGTTCGGGCATGGTGTCGCGAGCACACTCGCGATCGCCGAGGCGCGCGCAAGGTCCGCGGCCCTCTGCCCGTTGACGCTGGAAGATGCGCGGGACCTGCGACGCGCTCTCGCGCGTGCGGCTGCCAGGCAGCGCCGGCGCAGGCGCAGCTGCCGGCGGGAGGAGCGCATTGAGCGCGAGGAGCTCGATCCGCAGCCGCCGCGATGGCGGGCGGTGCTCGACGCGCCGGCGCTCGCGGCGCCGGCGGACCCAAGCAGGGAAAGGCCGAGAATCGCCGTGGCGGTGGCGATGAGAGCTTTGGAGCAGCGGGGCACCCTCCGTCTGTCGGCCACCGCACTGGCCCATATGAGCGCGGAGGGGGAAATCTGGACGCAGAGCGCACCACGCCCGCCAGCGCCTGCAAAAGGCCGTGCGGCCTAGCGCTAGATCGTCACTCCTCGTCGACGTCCTCGACGATGTCCTCGGCGCCGTCGGCGTCCTCACCCGGGGCGGGCGCCACCTGATCCTCCACCGCGACCTCGTCCTCACCGGTGTCCACGACGAGCGCCACGGCGCTCACGAGATCGTCCTCCTTGAGGTTCATCACGCGCACGCCGGTGGCCGAGCGGCCCTGCCGGGAGATGCCGTCGGCGGGGGTCCGCTGGACCATCCCGCCGACGCTGATGAACACCAGCTCATGATGGTCACGGACCACGAGTGCGCCGGCGAGACCGCCCTTTTTCTCCGTCAGCCCGATCGTTTTGACGCCTTTGGCGCCACGGTTTGTTTTGCGGTACTGGCTGATCTGCGTGCGCTTGCCGTAGCCGTTTTCGGTGACCACGAGCAGGTCCATGTCGTCGCGGGCGACGTCCATCGCGATCACCTTCCCGCCCTTGCCGACGTCCATCCCGCGCACGCCCGTGGTGTCGCGGCCCATCGAACGAGCGTCGGACTCGGCGAAGCGCACCGTGAGCCCGGCGCGGGAGACCATGATCACCTCGTCGTCAGGATCGATGGCGCGAACGGCGAGCAGCTCGTCGTCGTCGCGCACGTTGATCGCGATGATTCCGTCGGCTTTGATCGGCGTGTTGTAGGCGAGCAGCTCGGTCTTCTTGACCGTGCCGTTGCGGGTGGCGAACACGAGGTACTTGGCCTCGGTGAAATCGCGGGTGGCGACCACGGCCTGGATCAGCTCGCCCTCCCTCAGCGGCAGCACGTTGACGAGCGCGCGCCCCTTGGCGGTCCTGGAGGCCTCCGGCAGCTCATATACCTTCGAGCGGTAGACCTTGCCGCGATTGGAGAAGAACAGCAGGTAGTCGTGGGAGGAGCAGACGAACAGGTGCTCGATGAAGTCGCCGTCCTTCATGTCCATTCCGGTGACGCCGCGCCCGCCGCGCTGCTGCTGGCGGTAGGTCGCCAGCGGCAGCGACTTGATGTAGCCGGTCTGGGTGATGGTGATCACCATCTGCTGATCGGCGATCAGGTCCTCGATGTCGATCTCGTCCTCGGAGTGGGTGATCTCCGAGCGGCGCTCGTCGCCGAAGCGCTCACCGATCTCCGAGAGCTCCTCCTTGATCACCGACAGCACGCGCGACTCGTCGCCGAGGATCGCGCGCAGCTCGGCGATCCGCTCGGTGACGTCGGCGTGCTCCTGTTTGATCCCGTCGGCCTCCAGCGCGGTCAGCTGCGAGAGACGCAGGTCGAGGATCGCGGTCGCCTGGATATGGCTGAGCTCGAAGCGGGCGACGAGCTGCTCACGGGCGCTGTCGCGGTCGCGCGAGCCGCGGATCAGCTCGATGATCGCGTCGAGGTGCTCGAGCGCGGTCAGGAGCCCTTCGAGGATGTGGGCGCGCGCCTCCTTCTCGGACAGCTCGTGCTTGGTCCGGCGCACGATCACCTCGCGCTGGTGAGCCACGTAGGCCTGGATCACTTCGCGCAGATTCAGCGTGCGGGGAACGTTGTCGACGAGCGCGACCATGTTCACGCCGAACGTCGACTGCATCGGCGTGTGCTTGTAGAGCTTGTTGAGCACGACCTTCGGGATCACGTCGCGCTTGAGCTCGATCACGAGGCGCATGCCCCGCTTGTCGGACTCGTCGCGCAGATCGGAGATCTCGGGAATCCGTTTGTCGCGCACGAGGTCGGCGATCTTCTCGATCAGACCGCCGGGACCACCCTTCTTGACCTGGAAAGGCAGCTCGGTGACGACGATCGCCTCCTTGCCCTGCTTGAGCGGCTCGATGTGGGCGCGCGCCTGGATGCGCACCCGGCCGCGGCCGGTCTCGTAGGCGTCGCGGATCCCCTGCCGGCCGAGGAGAATTCCGCCCGTCGGGAAGTCGGGGCCTGAGATGTGCTTCATCAGCCCGTCGATCTCGATGTCGTGGTCGTCGATGTAGGCGATCGTCGCGCCGATCACCTCGCGCAGGTTGTGCGGCGGGATGTTCGTCGCCATGCCGACCGCGATGCCCGAGGAGCCGTTCACGAGCAGGTTCGGGAAGCGGGCGGGCAGCACGAGCGGTTCCTGGCGGGACCCGTCGTAGTTGGCGGCGAAGTCGACCGTGTCCATGTCGAGATCGCGCAGCATCTCGGTTGCGATCCGCGCCAGCCGCGCCTCCGTGTAGCGCATGGCGGCAGCCGGGTCGTCGTCCACCGAGCCGAAGTTGCCCTGGCCGTCGACGAGCTCGTTGCGCATCGAGAAGTCCTGGGCCATGCGGACGAGCGCGTCGTAGATGGCGGAGTCGCCGTGGGGGTGATAGTTGCCCATCACCTCGCCGACGATCTTGGCGCACTTGGCGTAGGAGCGGGTCGGCCCGAGGCCGAGCTCGTTCATCGCGTAGAGCACGCGGCGGTGCACCGGCTTCAGGCCGTCGCGCACGTCCGGCAGCGCACGTCCGACGATCACCGACATCGCGTAGTCGAGATACGCCGTGCGCATCTCCTCCTCGAGCGCGCGCGGTTCGACGTTCCCGCCGCTGATCACATCAGCGGATGCCATCTCTCACCTCCCTACACATCGAGATTTGCGACGGCGCGTGCGTTCTCTTCGATGAACTCCCGCCTGGGCTCGACCTGGTCGCCCATCAGCTTGGAGAAGATACGGTCGGCGACGGCGGCATCCTCGAGGGTCACCTGCGCCAGCATTCGCGTCGTGGGGGACATGGTGGTTTCACCCAGCTGATCTGCGTTCATCTCGCCGAGTCCCTTGAAGCGCTGCAGTTTGATTCCCTTCTGCGCCACGGTCATCACTGCGGTGCGCAGCGCCTCGAAGGAGGGAGCCAGCTCGTGCGCGTCGGCCAGATGCACCTCGAATGCGGGGGTGCCGGCCAGCTCGATGAGCTGGGCGTGCACGCGCGCGAGCTGGCGGTACTCCTGTGAGTCGAACAGCGTCCGCTTGATGCGGTGGGTGCGGGCGAAGCCGGTCTTGGTCTCCACGGCCTTGACCCGGATCTCCAGGGGATCCTGGTCGACCAGCTCGGTGGCGTGGGTCTCGCCCACGAGGTCCGCGCGGCTCAGCACCTCGACCGCCGCCTCGGCGCTCATGACCTGCTCACCGAGCAGCGAGGACTCCTCGAGGAACTGGACCATGTCGTGACCGTGAACCGCCCGCAGCGACGAGGACCAGCCCTCGTACTGTTTGAGCAGCCTGGAGAAGCGCTGCCAGCGAGCCTCGGTCAGCTTGAACTGCGAGCCGTGGCGGTCGATGATCTCGATCTTCTCCCACTTGTCTGAGAGCAGTATGTCCTCGAGCTCCGAGTCCTTTTCGATGTAGCGCTCGCGCGAGCCCTGCTTGAGCTTGTACAGGGGCGGCTTGGCGATGTAGACGTAGCCCGCCTCGATCAGCTCCTGCATCTCGCGGAACAGCAGGGTGAGCACGAGCGTGCGGATGTGCGCGCCGTCGACGTCGGCGTCGGTCATCAGCACGACCTTGTGATAGCGCGCGTTCTCGATGTTGAACTCGTCGCGCACGCCGGTCCCGATAGCCGTGATGAGCGCCTGGATCTCGGTGTTCTGGAGAACCTTGTCGATCCTCGACTTCTCGACGTTGAGGATCTTGCCGCGCAGCGGCAGCACCGCCTGGGTGTTGCGGTCGCGGCCCTGCTTCGCCGAGCCGCCGGCGGAGTCACCCTCGACCACGAACAGCTCGGCGAGCGAGGGGTCCTTGACCGAGCAGTCGGCGAGCTTACCCGGCAGCGTGGAGTTCTCGAGCGCGGACTTGCGCCTGGTCAGGTCGCGTGCCTTGCGCGCGGCCTCCCGCGCCCGCTGCGCCTGGACGGACTTCATGATCACGGCGCGCGCCTCGCTGGGGTTCTCCTCCAGGAACTCTCCAAGACCGGTGTTCACGATCGACTCGACGAAGCCGGCCATGCCGGGGTTGCCGAGCTTGGTCTTCGTCTGCCCCTCGAACTGCGGGTCGCGGAGCTTCACCGAGATCACCGCCGTCAGGCCCTCACGGACGTCCTCGCCGGACAGGTTGTCCTCTTTCTCCTTGAGCAGGCCATGGTCGCGCGCGTACTTGTTGAGCGTGCGCGTGAGCGCGGAGCGGAAGCCGCTCATGTGCGACCCGCCCTCGCGGGTGGAGATGTTGTTGGCGAAGGAGTGGATCGACTCCTGGTAGGAGGAGTTCCACTGCATCGCGATCTCCGCCGCCCCCTCGCCGCTCTCACCCTCGAAGAAGATCACCTTGCGGTGGACGGTGTCCTTGTTCTCGTTGAGATAGGACACGAAGTCCTCGATGCCGCCCTCGTACTGGAACGTTGCCGAGTGACCCGCGCCCCGCTCGTCGACGATCGAGATCCTCAGACCTCGCGTTAGGAAGGCGGTCTCGCGTAGGCGTTCCTCGAGCGTAAAGAAGTCGAGCTCCAGCGACTCGAAGATGTCGGCGTCGGGAAGGAACGTGACGGTGTTCGAGGTGGGGGCGTTGACGGGAAGTTTCTCGCCCTTGACGAGCTCTGTCTGCGGCGTTCCGCGCGAGTACTCCTGCGAGAAGTGGTAGCCGTCGCGGTCGATCTCCACGAACAGGCGCTCGGAAAGGGCGTTGACGACGGAGACGCCGACGCCGTGCAGCCCGCCGGACACCTTGTAGCCGCCACCGTCGCCGAACTTGCCACCGGAGTGAAGGACCGTCAGCACGACCTCGACGGCGGGACGCCCCTCCTTCTCCATCACGGCGACCGGGATCCCGCGGCCGTTGTCTGCGACGGTCACCGAGTTGTCGGGGTGGATGACGACCGAAACCTCGCTGCAGAAGCCCGCGAGCGCCTCGTCGACGGAGTTGTCGACGACCTCGTAGACGAGGTGGTGAAGGCCCATCACGCCCGTCGAGCCGATGTACATGCCGGGACGCTTGCGGACCGCCTCGAGGCCCTCGAGGACCGTGATGTCCTGTGCGTCGTAGCTGGAGGGCCCACCCGTCATGGACGGGTCGTTGACGCCGCCCTTGCCGGCGTCTCCTTCAGAGCTGCTGCGTGCTGTGGCCAATGACCCTCCGATGACGTGAGAACGCCCCGGATTCCGGAGCGCAAAGACCACGGCCGGGGCGGGTTAAGTATGCCTAGAACAATAGCAGGGCGGACCCCGGGAACCGGGCCTTAAATGACGCTAAATCCCTGCTAATTGGCGGGAAAACGGGGTCGCTCGTCAGCCGGTGCGGCAGCGCAGCTCGCGGATCGCCTCGGAGCCCAGCGCCGCGTTGACGCCGGCCGTCAGCTGCTCGGCCATCAGGTCCAGCTCCTGCGCCCACACGGCGGCCTCGCAGGTGACCGTGAGGACACCGTCGCGCTCGGCGGTGGGGCGTGCGGCCTGGGCAATCGCGGGCCCGGCCGTGGACTCCCAGATCTGCTGCACGCGCGCGAGGGTGGTCGCCGGAGCGAGCTCGCGGGTGAGTCCCTGCAGGGCCACCGACAGCGAGCGGGGGGCCGTTCTGCTCATGCGGCAAGCGCCTCGGAGAGAATCCTGCCGGCCGACACGCGCAGGCGCGTGACGGACGCCTCCGCGGCGCCGGGCACGTGGGCGGGGTCCGTCGTTGCGATCACGCTCTGTCCCCCGCCGGAGAGCTCGCCGGCGAGCAGCTCGCGGCGCTCGAGGTCCAGCTCGCTCATGACGTCGTCGAGCAGCATCAGCGGAACACGCTTGCGTTCGCGCGCCAGCACCGTGCGCTCGGCCAGCAGCAGCGCCAGCAGCCCGAGCCGCTGCTCGCCCTGGGAGCCATACAGCCGCAGCTCGCGCTGATCGCGCAGGATCGCGAGCTCGTCGCGGTGGGGGCCGTGGCCCGAGAAGCCGCGCTCCAGATCGCTCGGCAGGCGGGCCTCGAGCTCGGCGGCGAACTCGTCCTCGTTGGTGGCGCGCGAGCGGGGGCGGTAGTCGAGTGCGGCCTCGCCGCTCAGACCGAGCTGCGAGGCGTATTCGGCGAACGGCCCGCTCACCAATGCGACCGTGGCGGCGCGGTCGCCGCTGAGCGCGATCGCCTGGGCGGCCAGCTCGCGGTCCCACGTGGACAGCGTCGCCTGCGAGGCGCGCCCGGCGCGGATACGGGCGAGCAGGGCGTTGCGCTGGGCGAGCACCCGCGAATACTCCCGGCGAACGCTCGCCCGCAGCGGCCACAGGGCCGCCACGACCTGGTCCATGTGGGCTCGGCGCAGGGCCGGAGACCCCTTCAGGAGCTCCAGGCGGTCTGGTTCAAAGACGCTGATCAGCGGCCTGTCCTCGAGGTCGAGCAAACGCTCCACCGGCGCTCCGTCGAGCGTCATCCGCTTCACGGCCGGCGTGTTCGGGGCAGGCGCCGCGTAGCCCACGCTCAGCTCGTGCGAGCGCGAGCCGTCGCCGAGCCCCACCACCACGCGCGCCGCCTGCGCGCCGAAGCGCACCAGCTCCCGGTCGTTGCGCGTGCGCGGCGAGCGGGCGGTGCAGCCGAAGTAGATCGCCTCGAGCAGGTTGGACTTCCCCGCGCCGTTCGGCCCGTGCACCACCGTTAGACCCTCCCCAAGGACCGCGTCGGCCCGCGCGTAGCTGCGAAAGTTGCGCATCTGGACGCTCACCACCCGCACGAATCAGCCCTTCAAGCGAACTACGTAGCGTGTGAGGTCAGGGTCAAGCAGGTCAAGGATGATCGAGCCCGCCCGCCCCGCGTGGCGTGCTACGCACGCGAGCGACCGAGGACGCAGAGATGCGCAGGCCATGACCTCACACGTTCAGGCGAATCGGCATGATGAGGTAAACGAAGTCGCCCGAATCCGGTGATTCGATGAGACCCGGGCGCAGCGGGCTGATCAGCTTGAGCACGAGCTCCTCGGACTCGATGCTCTCCAGCCCATCGCGCAGGAACTCCGGGTTGAAGCCGATCTCGAACGACTCCCCCTTGAACGGCACCGGGATCGCCTCGCTGGCACCGCCGACATCGGGGGTCTGAGCCGAGACGGTCAGCGTGCCCTCGCTGAAGCTGAGGCGCAACGGCGCGTTCTTCTGGGCGAGCAGGCTGATGCGCCGCACCACGTCGGTGAGCTCGGCCGTGGAGAGGCGCAGCTCGTGATCGACCGACTCCGGCAGCAGCTGGCGGTAGTTGGGGAACTGTCCGTCGATGAGGCGGGAGGACAGCACGATGTCGCCGAGCTCGAACACCACCTGGCTCTGTCCAACGCTGACCGCGAGCGAGTCGCCCGCGTCCCCCTGGGCGATGCGGACGAGCTCGGCGAGGGCGCGGGCGGGGACGTTGGCCTCGAGGCTCCCCTCGAGGGCCGTCTCGAGGGCCGTCTCCTTGACGCTCAGCCGGTAGGAGTCGGTCGCCACCATGCGCAGCTCCTGGCCGGAAGCCGACATGAGGATGCCCGTGAGCACCGGCCGCGTCTCATCGCGCGAGGCCGACCGGGCCACGCGGGAGACCGTTTGCACGAACGCCTCCGCGGGCAGCGTGATGCGCGTCTCCGCAGTCGGGCCGGGGAGCGTGGGGAAGTCCTCGGTGCGCAGAGTACGCAGGTGGAAGGTGGCCGGGCCGCAGATCAGCTCGACGTCCTGCTCGGCACTGCGCAGCTCCATCGTGAGCTGCTCGGCGGGCAGCGAGCGCGCCACATCGAGAAGCAGCCGCGCGGGCAGGACGGCCGCCCCGGGCTGAGTCACCTCGGCACTGAGCGGAACCCGCAGACCGATCTCCATATCGGTCGCCAGCAGCTCGGTGGGGGAGTCCGTCGAGGCCGAGATCATGACGCCGGACAGTGCCTGCACGGCGCTGCGGGCCGACGCCACCCGCGTGACGGTTTGCAGCTGGTTCAGCAGCTCAGCTGCGGGGAGAGACAACTTCATGAGTACTTCGCTATCCAGGAATAGAGGTCAGTAGTGCCTGTGTGTATGTGTGTTGGGCGGACGCGTATGGCTCCTGACCGGATCAGGCTGTGAACGAGGCTGTGCATGGTTTGACCGAAGTGTCTCAGGCGGGCCGGTCGGGCGCAGCGGCCGAAGATCATGACGGGCGCCCGGCGAGCTCCTGCTGGAGCTTTTCCACAGCCTCGCGGGCAGAGACGTCCTCCGCGATGCGCTCGGCGGTACGCCGGCAGGCGTGGAGCACGGTGGTGTGATCGCGCCCGCCGAAGTGCCTGCCGATGGCCGGCAGCGATTCACCGGTCAGCTCGCGGGCGAGGTACATGGCGACCTGGCGCGGCCAGGCGATGCGGGGAGTGCGCGAGGACGAGAGGAGCTCGTTGCCGGAGAGCCCGAAGTGCTCGCTCACCGACGCCTGGATGTCTCCCACCGAGCGGGAGCCCCGCCGCCCGGCGGTGGCGGGGAGCGGATACAGCCGGTCGAGCACCTCGTGTGCCAGCTCCGCCGTCAGCGGCCGGCCGGTGAGCGAGCTGAAGGCGACGATGCGGATGAGCGCTCCCTCGAGCGCCCGGACGTTGGCCGTGACCCGCTCGGCGACCACCTCGAGCGCGAGGTCGTCGTGCAGCTGGATGTGGTCGTGCTGCGCGCGCTTGCGCAGGATCGCCCGGCGGGTGAGGATGTCGGGCGGCTCGATGTCGGCCACCAGCCCGGCCGCGAACCGCTCGCGCAGCCGGTCCTCGAGCGCCTGCAGGTCGTGCGGAGGCCGATCGGAGGTGAGCACGATCTGGCGGCCCCCGTCGTGGAGGGCGTTGAAGGTGTGGAAGAACTCCTCCTCGGTCCTGGTCTTTCGCTCGAGGAACTGCACGTCGTCGAGCAGCAGCACGTCGACGTGGCGGAAGCGGGCCTTGAAACCGCCGGTGTCCCCGCCTCCGAGGGCGTTCAGGAACTCGTTGGTGAAGGCCTCGCCGGTGGTGCAGCGCACCGTCAGCCCGGGGCTGTGGGAGAGCAACAGGCCGGCGATCGAGCTCAGCAGATGGGTCTTGCCGACGCCCGGAGGGCCGAAGATGAACAGGGGGTTGTAGGCCTGGGCCGGCATCTCGGCCACGGCCAGCGCGGCGGCGTGGGCGAGGCGGTTGCAGTCGCCGATCACGAACTGGTCGAAGGACAGCTTGGGATTGCCGAGCGGCCCCGTGAGGGAGTCGAGGTCGTCGGCGAAGCGGGGGTCCGCGGCGGGCAGCCGCGGGCGCTCGTGGCGCTCCAGCCGTTCCCGCGTACCGCCTCTGGGCGAGGCTCCGGCGCCGCTCTGCGGCGCTCCGTCAGATGTGTGCTCCTCGTTGCTCGAGACGAGGTCGATGAGCGCACTCGGGCCCAGCACCAGCGCCACGCTGTCCTTCAGGATGGCGCCGAAGCGGTCGCGGATCCATCCGCAGGCGTGCGGGGGAACCTCGATCAGCAGGCGCTCACCGGACAGCGAGCGCGCGCGCAGCGGTTCCAGCCAGATGCGGTAGGTGGGCTCGTCAACAGAACGTGCAAGCTCGACTTGCACGCGCGACCATATGTGCTCCAGCTCGTCGCTCACAGCAGCGTTTATCCGCTTCTCCCACAAGAGAAAGTGATGTCTGACTATTCAAGGAGGGCCCGCTTGGACCCGGTAAGGCGACTATAACCGACGCTCTCCGGCGCTTGCGCGGGCTGGTCGCAATTGGCGGAAAAATTCGGAGAGGGGCCGCTGGTCGTATACTTGGGCGGCTGCTCGCAGAGCGTTCGGGTGTCCTCCAGCGCGCCGCATAGCAGGAATTTCCCCGCGACCGGAGAAGCAATATGAAGCGCACATATCAGCCGAAGAAGCGCAAGCGAGCCCGCGCTCACGGGTTCCGCAACCGCATGCGCACGCGCGCGGGCCGGCTGACGCTGAAGCGCCGTCGCGCCAAGGGACGCAAGCGCCTCTCCACCTAGGCGTGACGGGAGCGCGATGAAACCGCGGTCCTCTCCTCGTGCCCGCCTGTCGCGCAGCGCCGAGTTCGAGCGCGTCTATCGCCAGGGCCGCTCGACCGCCAATCGCCATCTGGTGCTGTACGCGTTTCCGAACGACTCCACCGACAGGCCGCGACTGGGCCTGTCGGTCTCGCGCAAGGTGGGGGGCGCGGTGGAGCGAAACCGCGTGAAGCGGCTGCTGCGCGAAGCGTTCGCCCGCGCCGAGCCCGAGCTCAGACCGGGACAGGACGTCGTGGTCGTGGCCCGGCCCGCGGCCGGCGAGCTGGCCGAGCGCGAGGGCCTCGAGGGGGTGGATGCGTCGCTGACCGAGCTGGTCGCCAAGGGCGGGCTGCGTCGCTCCCCGGCGCCCGCGGGGGACAGCGCGTGAGCTCCACCGCCTCAACGTCCGGAGGCTCCTCCCCGGCGAGTGCCGCGACCCGCCTGGCGCGGGCGGTCGTGCTGGCGCCGATCGTGGTCTACCAGCGCCTGATCTCCCCGGCCATTCCCCGGCGCTGCAAGTACGAGCCCACGTGCTCGCGCTACGCGGTTGAGGCGATCCGCGAGTACGGCATACTTAAGGGCCTGGTGCTGGCGGGGTGGCGCCTGCTCAGGTGCAATCCGTGGAGCTACGGCGGATACGATCCGGTTGAGGCCCAGCGGGTGTTCAGGATCGGTCCCTACGCCGGCGTCTGAGTGGGCGCCGGGCCGTCGCTGAGCAGCCGAGCGACCAGCAGCGCCCTCATCCCAAGCCACGAGCCGCCCAACACCACCGCCCAGACCCACTAGCGCATGCCAATCCTCGCCAACGTAATTCAGGACGCGTTCTCGCCCCTGATCAACGTGTTCGAATCGATCATGGTGTTCATCCATGCCCACCTGGTGGGGGGCAGCTGGGGACTCGCCATCGTCGGGCTGACCGTGCTCATCCGCGCGATCCTCGTGCCGCTGACCTACCGCCAGCTGAAGTCGATGCAGGAGATGCAGCGGCTGGCTCCCCAGATAAGCGCGCTGAAAGAGAAGTACAAGGAGGACAAACAGCGCCAGCAGCAGGAGATAATGAAATTTTACCAGGAGAACAAAATCAATCCCCTGGCCTCCTGCCTGCCGCTGCTGCTGCAGCTGCCGGTGTTCATCTCGCTGTTCTACATGCTGCGCACGGACCTCAAGTTCGACATCTGCGGGCGGCAGATGCGCCAGTTCTACTCACAGGAACTCGGCAAACTCGTCGTTTCGAACAGCAAGATCCCCCAGAAAGCCACAACCGTTCCGGGTCACGTCGGCAAGCTTCCGGGCCTGACCGAAGTCGGCTGCAGCACACCGTTTCACTCCAACGGCCATCTGCACATCATCGCCCCGGGCTCGGCCAAGTTCCTGTTCATCCCCGACATCACCTTCAAGGCGACCGGCGCGGCGCTGGTGGTGCTGATCTTGCTCTACGTGAGCTCGCAGCTCGTATCCACGCTCGTGGCGACGGCCGCGGCCGATCCCAACCAGCGCCGCCTGATGCTGCTGCTGCCGCTCGTGTTCGTCGTGATCCTCTACAGGTATCCGGCCGGACTCCTCGTCTACTGGATCACGACGAACCTGTGGACGGTCGGGCAGCAGTTCCTGATCAAGCGCCATATGGGCCCGCCGGCGGCGCCGGCGGTTCCGGTGCGGGGCTCCCCGAACGGAAAGCCCGACCGTGTCGCCAAGCCGGCCAAGCCGGCGCTGGCCGGCGCCGGGGTTGCAGGCGGCGGCGGCGGATCGGGCTCCAGCCCGCCCCCGCCCCCGCGCAAGAAGAAGAAACGCTCCGGTCGAAGGCGATGAGCGACGAGTCCCGCGACCAGGACGAGGACTGGGAGGGCGAGGAGCTCGACCCGGTGGAGACGCTCGAAGACCTGCTGGAGGAGATCGCGGAAGGATTGAGGCTCGACGTGGAGGTCGAGGTCGAGGAGGGGGACGGCGTACTCACCGGACGCCTGGAGGGCGATGACCTGGGCCTGTTCATCGGCAGGCGCGGCCAGACGATCGACGCCGTGCAGCACCTGGCCCAGCGGATCGTGTTCCCGGAGGGCCCCTCGCCGGTGCGCGTGGTGATCGACGCCGACGGCTATCGCGAGCGCCGCGCCGAATCGCTGCGGGGGGACGCCGATGACGCCGCCGCGGAGGTGCTGGCGTCCGGTGACCCCGTGGAGCTCGACCCGATGCCACCGTGGGAGCGGCGGATCGTGCACGAGCACCTGCGCGATCACGGCGGCGTGGCCACCCACAGCGAGGGCGATGAGCCGGACAGGTACCTGGTGGTCTCGCTCAGCGATGGCTGAGGGCCGCGCGACGCGTTTCACGTGAAATCATCGGGCGCGGCGTTTCACGTGAAATCAAATTGACGGGCGCCGGCCGGGCGGCGGGGGATTCCTGATGGAGCCGGACGGCGATGCAACGGCCGCGCTGGGCGCCCTGGCCCGCTGCTACGGCCTGAACGGTCGCCAGCAGGAGCAGTTGGGCGGCCTGCTCGAGGCGCTGGCGGGCGACGAGCACGCGCCGACGTCGGTGCGCAGCCCGCGGCGGGCGGTGAACGCCCACCTCGCCGATTCGCTTGCCGCGCTCGAGCTTCAGGCGGTCCGCTCGGCCTCGACGATCGCGGACGTGGGGGCCGGGGCGGGCTTCCCGGGGCTCGCGCTCGCCGTGGCGCTTTCAGGCAGCGAGGTGCGGCTGCTCGAGAGCCACAGGGGCAAGTGCGCGTTCATAAGGCGCGTCATCGCCGCCGCCGCAGTCGCGAATGCGCGCGTGGTGTGCGCGCGGGCGGAGGACTGGCGCGAGGGGGAGGGCCGCCACGACGCCGTGCTCGCGCGGGCCGTGGCCGCGCAGCCGGTGGTGCTCGAGTACGCGGCTCCGCTGTTGCGAATCGGGGGAACGCTGGTGGACTGGCGGGGCAGACGGGCCGAGGAGGAGGAGGACGCTGCCCTGCGGGCAGCCGATGAGCTCGGTCTGAGGCGCACGGAGGTGCGCGCTGTGGCCCCCTTCGAGGGGGCCACAGACCATCACCTGCACCTGTATCTGAAGGTGAGAGATACGCCCGGGCGGTACCCCAGGCGCGCCGGAATGGCCCGCAAGCGGCCCCTCGGCTCAGTCGGAGGCGACCTCTGACCGTGATCGGCGCTAGCTTGCAGGTGGTGGGCACCGTCTATGCGATCGCCAACCAGAAGGGCGGGGTGGGCAAGACCACGACCGCGGTCAACGTCGGCGCGTGCATCGCGGAGGCCGGCTACGCCACGCTCCTGGTGGACGTCGATCCGCAGGCGAACGCCACCGTGGGGCTGGGGATCCCGCGCACGCGGGCGCCGGGGCTGTATGAGGTGCTGACGGGAGAGGCGACGGCGGCAGAGGCGCTGAGCGACTCGAGCGTTCCGGGCCTGCGGGTGCTGCCGGCCGGGGCCGGGCTGGCCGGCGCCAACGTCGAGCTGCCCCGCATGGACGGCTTCGAGGAGCGCCTGCGCGAATGTCTCAGCCCGGTGCGGGACAGCTTCGAGTACGTGCTGCTCGACTGCCCGCCCTCGCTGGGCCCGCTGACGGTGACCGCGCTGGTGGCGGCCGACCGGGTGATCGTGCCGGTGCAGACCGAGTACTTCGCCCTGGAGGGCCTCGCGGGGCTGCTCGAGACCCTCGCGCTCGTGCAGCGCGACCTCAACCCCAGGTTGACGGTTGCGGGAATGCTGCTGACGATGCACGACAGCCGCACGAGGCTCGGGCGGGACGTCGAGCGGGAGGTGCGCGACCACTTCCCCGATCTCGTCTACGACACGGTGATACCCCGCAACGTGAGGGTGGGCGAGGCGCCCAGCTACGGGCTGCCGGTGACCCACCACGATCCCCACAGCGCCGGTGCGGAGGCATACTTCGAGCTCGCCAAGGAGGTCGCTGCCCGTGGCTGATGACGGGCCGTTGCGCACGATGGGAGCCGGGCGATGAGCCCGCCCAAACGGGGTATGGGCAGGGGCCTCGAGGCCATCCTGTCGGTGTCGACCGAGCGCCGGGAGGCCCTCGGGGAGGAGCTTCGCGAGCTGCCGGTCGAGCTGATCTCGCCCAACCCCAAGCAGCCGCGCAGGCGCTTTGACCAGGAGGCGCTGACGGCGCTCGCGGGCTCGCTCGGCGAGCGCGGCGTGCTGCAGCCGGTGCTGGTGCGCCCGAAGGCGGGCGGCACCTATGAGCTGATCGCGGGCGAGCGGCGCTGGCGGGCGGCTCGGATCGCGGGCCTCGAGGTGATTCCGGCGCTCGTGCACGAGCGCGAGGACGCCGAGGCGCTGGAGCTCGCGCTGATCGAGAACATGGCGCGCGAGGATCTCAATCCGGTCGAGGAGGCCCGCGCCTGCGCGGCGCTGGTGGAGGAGCTGGCGCTGACGCGCGAGCAGGTCGGCCGGCGCGTGGGGCGCAGCCGCGTGGCCGTGAGCAACCTCATACGGCTGCTGGACCTCCCCGATGAGGTGATCGAGCTGCTCGCCGAGGGCGCATTGAGCGAGGGACACGGCAGGGCGCTCCTGCTGGCCGAGGACCACGGCGCCCGCCGCAGCCTGGCGCGCACGGCCGTGGCCGAGGGATGGTCTGTGAGGACCGCCGAAGCGCGCGCGCGGCAGAGCAACGCCGGCGAGGGCGCGGCGAGGGCGCGGACCAGGAGGCGCGGCGACGCCGCTGGCGAACACCCCGATCAGCAGCAGGCGAGGAAGGAGATAGCGCAGGCGCTCGGCTCGGCGCTCGGCGCGGATGTACAGGTGCGCGCGACCCCGCAGGGCGGATATCGCGCGGAGCTGTCGTTCGCGACGGCCGAGGAGGCCATCGAGCTGGCGCGCCGCCTGCGACCCCGCGCGGTGGCCTAGCTAGAATCGGCGCCCGCGGGCGATTAGCTCAGTTGGTTAGAGCGCTTCTCTGATAAGGAAGAGGTCCCAGGTTCGAGTCCTGGATCGCCCACTCGGCAGAACTGCCTGCACACTAGCGGTTTTGGCTTGTCCTCAGACCAAAGTGCAGCAGGGAAAAGGCCGCCGGCATGACCCATCTATGACCCATTGCCCTTGGTTAGGCACTCCCAGGATGCCGTCTAACGCCTGCGGCTCAGCCGGTAGCTCTGCCAGGGCACCGGCAAGGTCTGCGGCCGTATCTATCGTCGGCTGCCGTGTCTCTCGGAGCCACCGTAGGAGCCATCGACGGGCGTAGGCGTCATAGCCTGCCGGGGTCAGCGGTCACGAGCGGCAGAAACCGCAGAGCGAGGCTGAGCTCCATGGGGCGGCCGTGTGCAGCGGCTACGGCCGCCGGAAGATCGCCCCCGGCAAGAGCACGCTCAAGGTCATCCATACGAACATATGTTCGCATATCGGCCGGTGCTATCGTCGTGGGTAACGGCGTTCCCACAACGCATCGGGCGAAAGCCCCAGAGCATGTGGCGGGAGCACCCAGGACCACAACTGGCGAAAGCCTCAAATCTTGTGGTCTAGAGAGCCTCAGCGAAGGATCGCCCCCAACGCTGAGGCTTCTCTCTTTGTCTAGCGTTTTCGGCGGTGTCGTGGTTCCGTCCTTGCGCGGGTTGGCAGGCTGCAACGGCCAGCTATAGGGTCGCGCCATGAAGGCGACCATTGGTGTGTGTTTCGCGCTCGCGCTGCTCGCTGGCTGCGGCGAAAGCTCCAAGACGACGCCAACGACCGCGACACGGACCGTTTCGCGCCAATCGACCGCTGCGCCCGAATCATCCTCCGAAAAGAGCACCAAAGCCTCCGAAGAAAGCAAGGAAGCATCAGAAGAAGCGGGCAAGAAGTCCGAAGAAGCCAAGGAAGCCGCCGAAGAAGGAGCCAAAAAAAGCGAAGAAGCCTCTGAAGAAGCAGGCAAAAAGAGCGAAGAAGCTAAGGAAGCGGCCGAAGAAAAACACTGAGGGCACCGATGACCGGCATCGGGGCGGGCGTTGTGTTGCGAGGGCTTGCGGGGGGTCATTTTTCGCTCTAGAAAGCTAGAAACCACTGGGTCGGGTCGGACGGAAAGCGGCGATAGGATGCGCAGATGCGCAGGCGGGACTGGGCGGGAACGGTGCTTGTGGCCTGCCTAATAGCCCTTGCAGCTGGCCTGCTGCACGATCAAGCGCTGTTGGCTGGCCTTCTGCTCGCGGTCGCGGCAGTGGGCCGCACTAGCAGCCGCGCTGATCGACTAGCTACGCAGGGTCTCCGGCTCGAAATCGAGTTGGCCCGAGTAGGCCCACAAGCGGCGAATCAGCCCGCTGTTTGTGGATTGCCCACGGATGTGTAGGATTGGTGGCGCACTGAGGGCCGTTTCGGAGGGAGTCTGGGCCCAAGTATGGATTCTTAACTTAAGGAGGAGGGGTTGTATGTCTTTTCTGTATCGCGCCCGCGCGCGCTTGCTCGCGTGCTCCATAGCCGCTGTTGCGGTGGTCGGGGGGCTTGCGTTCGCCCCGACTGCCGGTGCCGCGAACCTCGTCACCGGCAGCACCTATCTGGCGGTAGGTGACTCGCTCACCTACGGTTTTCACGCGAAGCAGTTCTCAGAAGAAATTGCTTCCAAAGGCTTCGCCGAAGCGAAAAACTACGAAGAAGGCTTCGTAAACGACTTCGGCAACACACTGAAAGTCCTGCAGCCCAAACTGCAGATAGCCAACCTCGGATGCCCGGGGGAGACGACGGAAACGGCACTCAACGGTCCGGGCGCCCCGTACACCGGTGCGTACTGCGCCGGCGGTCCGACGGGCACCCCGTTCCCGTTCGCGTTCCTGCACCACCCGTACACGCATAACACGCAGGTCGAAGAAGCCGAAGCGATCCTCAAAGAAAACCCCAACGTCAGCCCGATCACGGTCGATCTGGGGGCCAACGACATTCTGCAGTTCCTCGAGCACCACTGCGGCTACCCGGCGACGTACACGTGTACCGAAACAGAAGTCGCGAACGAGCTGTTTAGCGTGGCAGGAAAAGTCAGCACCATCGTTGAAAAACTGAAGGCGCTCGCACCGCGCGCCACGATCGTGGTCGTCGGCCAGTACAACCCCTACCCGCTTGCGCTGCCCTCGCCGGGCGGAGACAAGAGCGCGTCCACGTTCAACAACTTCCTGTCTTTCTACGCCGGGAAAGATGGGGTTCTCTTCACCGCCCCACTGGCTCGGTTCAACCCGTACAGCCTCACGTTCAAAGGCTCCGAAGCGGAAGACCTCCCGACGATCTGTGCCTACACGGCCATGTGTCCGGGCGGCACATACAACCCGTCGAGCCCTGAAGCCGACATTCATCCCACGACGCTCGGCTACGCGGTGATGGGGGAAGTCATCTCGGCCCTCTTCACCCCGTCTACTGAAGGCAAAGAAGGCAAACAAGGTCCAGCGGGCGCAACCGGAGCAACCGGACCGACCGGAGCAGCCGGAAGCAACGGAGAAGCCGGAGCAGCCGGAACCACCGGAGCAACCGGACCGACCGGTGCAGCCGGAAGCAACGGAGAAGCCGGAGCAGCCGGAAGCAACGGAGCTAACGGAGCAGCCGGAACCAACGGAACCAACGGAACCGCCGGAGCCAACGGAAGCAACGGAGCCCAGGGAGTAGCCGGAGGAACCGGAGCAGCCGGAAGCAACGGAGCAGCCGGAGGAACCGGAGCCAACGGAAGCAACGGAGCCAACGGAAGCAACGGAGCAGCCGGAGCAGCCGGAAGCAACGGAGCAGCCGGAGGAACCGGAGCCAACGGAAGCAACGGAGCAGCCGGAGGAACCGGAGCCAACGGAAGCAACGGAGCAGCCGGAAGCAACGGAGCCAAAGGAAGCACCGGCGCAACCGGGGTCACCGGAGCGGCAGGCGCTGCCGGCAGCACAGGTGCGACCGGTCCGGCTGGAGCCGGAATCGTTGGTGGTGGCTTCGGTGGGGCAATCTGGGGCGGCGGCTGGTTCAACATGTCGCTCTACGCACAGATCACCCCTACTCCGATGATCCAGGCAGGCACTCTGCGGAACTTCACGGTTCACTTCACCACCAACGCCAACACGAACACGACGCTGGTGGTTGAAAAGAACGGTGTTGCCACCGGGATTACCTGCACGGTCGCGAAAAACACGAACACGTGCTCTGACAACACGCACACGGCCGCTTTCGCTGCGAGCGACACCGTCCTTGTGCACGGGACCTACCCGGGTTCGCTCAGAGCGACGAACCCGTCGTGGAGCGCTACCTACCCGTGATTCGATAACGGGTCAGCGCTCGCTGATAGCGACGTAGCGAGATAACGGTAGGCGCCGGCTCAGGCCGGCGCCTACCGCGCTTAAGGGGGCGGGCCGTTGCGGTCCGCCCCCTGTTTGTGCCAGCGCGCGGGCCCTGCGCGCGATCCCCACCACGGGCTGGGAGGCGAGGAGCCTGCCTGGTTGCCGCCCGAGACCGACGCTGCAAGCGCCTCTCAGCCGGCGAACGTATTGCGCGCGCGACAGGTCGATGCCTCGGAGGTTGGACACGGCGCCTGCGTCCGCAAAGGCGGCTGCAGGCTCAGGCGCTTGCGAAGGCTGCCCCGTGGCACTGACCCGGTTCCACCGTCGAGGAGAAGACCGTGCCGCATCTGGGGCAGGGCGAATAGGTCACCGCACGGATCTCGTCATCCCGGCGCTCGGTCACCCATTCGCGCAGAGCTTGGCGCACGGGATTGTCCTGGTGTTCGCGTCGGCTAGCGACGGCGTGCAACACCAACTCACACAATCGCACTTTCGCGCGGGCCAGGCGCGCGTTGAAGGACACCGAGCAGATCATCAGCCTGCCGCGCAAAGGCCGTGAGCCCGTGTATGCCTTAGCGCCCACTGAGGGCGTTCTGCCGTGGAACCAATAGGAGCGACAGCATCAACGGCGAGCCGTTGGTGTTCGCCGGCTGGAGCCAAGTCGCGTGGAACAACTGGCGCAAACCGAAAGTTCGGTCCAGCGGCGGCGGCCGGCGGTGTCGAGATCAACCGACCGTATGAGCTACGCCACTCCATCGCATCGCTTTGGCTGCGCGAAGGTATCAATCCCGTGCAGGTCGCGCAGTGGCTCGGTCACAACCCCGGCATGACCTTCACGACGTACGCCCATGTGATCGCTGACCTTGATCCCAAGGACCGCACGCCGGCCGAGAGAATGATCACGAAAGCACGCCGCGCCGTGACCCACTTATGACCCATTGGAGTGTCGTTACTGCCCGCGAGTGTCGTTACTGGCGTCCCGAAGCCCAGCAACCGTAGGGAAATATACGATCTACGTCTGCACCCGGCTTCTCTGATAAGGAAGAGGTCCCAGGTTCGAGTCCTGGTGACCGCGGCCACGAGAAACTCCCCACTGGTGGCCACTTAATTCCCCACTCGTCCGGTTCGGGCTCGACGGTGCGGTGCTCATGCACCCTTGACCGTCGGGAGGACGCCCATGAAGAGCGG
>Ga0182024_10009208_pt1 | contig 20511 bp, 24 predicted proteins | sample P32metaG_FD_120480 | JGI IMG/M metagenome (GOLD analysis project Ga0182024, IMG submission 120480) | Permafrost microbial communities from Stordalen Mire, Sweden - P3-2 metaG (Illumina Assembly) | ecosystem: Environmental > Terrestrial > Soil > Wetlands > Permafrost | place: Sweden: Stordalen... | reverse complement strand
CTCGCCGAGCAGGCCCGGACCGGCGAGGGCCGCGAACGCGTGACCTGCGTGGTGCTCGGCCGCGGCGCCTCGACCGAGAAGGTCGAACAATGGCTGCAGGTGGCCTCCACGGTCGAGGGCTTCATCGGCTTTGCCATCGGCCGCTCGATCTGGTGGGACGCGCTGAAGGGCTTCCTCGACGAGGGTCTCGATGGCGAGGCCGCCGCTTCCCAGATCGCCGACAACTACCTGCATTTCGTGGGGGTCTGGGAGCACGCGCGGGTCGCCTGACGCGGGCGCGTCCGCGGGCCGTCACCCGGTGTGACGGCCCGCGGGCTGCAATGAATCGTGCACCGTTGGTAGGCTCGCCCCCATGGCGATGAAAATGCGGCAGAGCCTGGCCCAGCTCGAGCAGGATTTTCGGCACGAGACCCAACTGGACCGCAGCCGGCGCGAGACGCTCCGGCGCCACGCCGTGCGCCGATCCCGGGCGCGCTCGCACGAGCGCCAGAAGAAGCGCGGCTCGGTTCGCTACTGGGTGCTGATCCTCTCGCTGATCGCGACCGCGTTGATCGTCACCGCCGCGATGTTCGAGACGCTGTATCTGCTGCTCGGTTAGCGCGCGGGCGCTGTAGCCGCTGCTCGGGTTAGCGCGCGGACGTTGTAGCTGCTGCTCGGTCAGAGCTCACGAGCGGGTGCTACTCGGGGTCGCTGAGGCCGCGCAGGGCCGCGTCGACCTCTTCGCGGGCATCCTTGGCGCCCACGTCCTGCTCCTTCTGGATCTCGAGGTAGACCTCTTTGCGGTACACCGGCACGTCGCGCGGAGCCTGGATCCCGATGCGGACCTTCTCTCCCATGATCGCCAGTACGGAGATCTCGATCCCATCTCCGATCATGATGCTCTGGTTGGCCTTGCGCGTCAGTACCAGCATCGTTGCCTCCCTGCATCGCCCACTTGGTTATGGCGAAACCGGGCAAGCGGCGCCCAGTTCCTGGCCTGCGGGCAGAATAGCGTGCTATCGGACCGCGGTCTGAAGGGTCTCCCGAAGTGCGCCTTTTGCACAACAAGAAGCGGTTCTCGCCGTCGCCTGTACTAGTCTCCGATCCGAAATGCCACGCCGATCACTGAGACCTGAGCTGAATCGCATCCGCGGATGGGTCCGCCAGGGACGGACCGATGCCTGGATAGCTCACCAGCTCGAGGTGACCGTCCAGCAGATCCAGGCCTTCAAGCGCGATCAGAATCTCGAGGCCGGCGACGATGCCGACGGCGTCGGCGTGGCGGGCGAATATGACGAGGACATCGATTTGCGAGCCGAGGACGACGCGCTGATCGCGGCTGAGTTGGATGCCGCGGAAGCCGAAAGCGCCGAGGAAGAGGACGAGGACGAAGGAGAAGAGGACGCCGAGAAGCCCGCCCGCCGCCGCCGGGGTCGGCGTGGCGGACGTGGCGGTCGCACCCGCCGCCGGCCCTCGGGCACCCTGGAGGCCACCTTCGACCACGGCGAGGAGGGCTACGGGTTGTGGCTCGACCCGGCCGTGGCCGACGATCCGGTCTACGCCGAGTACTGGGCCGGCCACCGTCCCGTCGAGGTGGCGATCGAAGAGGATCAGATCGTCATCCGTCGCGCCGGTGGCTCGGACTCAGACGAGGACGACGACAACGGCGACGGCGACGGCCACGGCCACGGCGACGGCGACGGCGACGACAAGGGCGACTGAGCCGGACGCCCCCGGCGGGCGCCCGCGGCGGGCGCTGCTCCCCTACTCCTCCTGCGACGCCCGCCGTCCGGTCGTGTAGTCGATCGCCTCCCGCGCGTAACGCGCGAACGCCGCCCCCGCGACCGTGGTCAGATCCCAGGCCGCCGGCTGGCTCGGGGCCACGCGGACCGCCACGTCAAAGCACCAGTCGGTTCCCTGATCGACGTAGAGGTGGGCCAGCTCGCCGACCGTGAACGGCCCGCCCAGTCGCCGGCGCAACTGCACCACCAGCTCGTCGATGACCGCCTCTATGGCGGCACGCTCGGTGGGCTCGGCCTGGGAAAGCCTTCGCAGGCCCTCCTGCCAGAGGCCGATCAGGTCCTCGTAGCGGACCCGGTCGGCGCTCATGTCCGCGCCGCCGCGGCGGGTCTCAGTGGTTGGGCATCCCGATGACCACGTAGGGCCGCTCGTCCTGGCGCACCATCCCCAGCGCGCGTGCGTCCTGCACGATCGTCTGGGGATCGTTGAGCAAGCGCTCCTGGCGGGTCAGCGCCGCGTTCTGACGGGCGAGCGAATTGACGATCGACGCCTGCTGGTCGGCCTGGGACCGAGTCGAGAAGTACGACAGCGTGTGCTCGACGTAGAGGCCGACGACCACGGTGAGCACGAACAGGAGGCCGTAGCGACCCACTCGCTCCCAGCGCACCCGCAGCTTGGGCGGCCGGGCGATCAGGCGTGGCGCTCGACGCGGCTGGGGCCGGGGGTGGCGGCGCGAGACAGCGGGTGCGGGTCGGGCGGACGGCATCGCCTGAGGCGTTCGTTCGACGTGCGCACGTTCCTTCCTGCCGCAACGGACCGTGCACGGCCCTGGTGGTCGGCCGGACGACCACTAACGCCGGAAGGCTGACCGTCCGGGGAAGCGGGCCTCGGGTCCGAGGGCTTCCTCGATCCGCAGCAGCTGGTTGTACTTGGCCACGCGGTCGGTGCGCGAGGGGGCTCCGGTCTTGATCTGCCCGCAACCGCTGGCCACCGCCAGGTCGGCGATCGTGACGTCCTCGGTCTCGCCGGAGCGGTGCGACATCACCGAGGCGTAGCCGGCCTCCCGCGCCATGCGAATCGCCGCGAAGGTCTCGGTCAGGGTGCCGATCTGGTTGACCTTGATCAGGATCGCGTTGGCGACCCCGGCGTCGATCCCGCGCTTCAGTCGCTGGGTGTTGGTGACGAACAGGTCATCGCCGACCAGCTGCATGCGGCTGCCGATCCGATCGGTCAGCGTCGACCACCCGTCCCAGTCCTCCTCGTCCATCCCGTCCTCGATCGAGATGATCGGATAGCGGCCCGCGAGCTCGGACCAGTAGGTGGCGAGCTCGTCGGCGTCCAGCGTGCGGTGCTCGTGCTCCAGCACGTAGCCCTCGTCGCTGTGCAGCTCTGAGACCGCGGGGTCGAGCGCGATCGCGATCTGGTCACCGGCGATGTAGCCGGCGGCCCGGATTCCCTCCATGAGCACTTCCAGGGCCTGCTCGTTGGACTCTAGCTCGGGCGCGAAACCGCCCTCGTCGCCCACGGCCGTCCCGAGTCCCCGCTCGTGCAGGGTCCGCTTGAGATGGTGAAACACCTCGGCGCCCATCCGCAGGGCCTCCGAGAACGACCGCCCGCCCACGGGCACGATCATGAACTCCTGGAAGTCGACACGGTTGTCGGCGTGCGCCCCTCCGTTGAGCACGTTCATCATCGGCACCGGGAGCACGTGCGCCGTCTCGCCACCCAGGTAGCGCCACAGCGGCAGCCGCTCCTCGGCGGCCGAGGCGTGCGCGGCGGCGAGCGACACCGCCAGAAGCGCGTTGGCGCCCAGCCGTGACTTGTTGGGGGTCCCGTCGAGCGTGATCAGCATCCGGTCCAGGGCCGCCTGGCTGGAGGAGTCCTGACCGCGGATGTGGGTAGCTATTTCCCCATTGACGTTGTCCACGGCCCGGCTGACGCCCTTGCCCAACCAGTCCGAGCCGCCGTCTCGCAGCTCGGTGGCCTCGAACTCGGCGATCGACGCCCCCGAGGGCACGGCCGCCCGGCCCCAGGCGCCCGAGCGGACGCTGAGCTCCACCTCGACCGTCGGGTTGCCACGGCTGTCGAGGATCTGGCGTGCGTGCACGTGCTCGATCTGGCTCATCTCTGATCCGGGTCTCCTTCTTCGCTCAGGCGGGCGCGGGCGTAATAGGCGAGCTGCTGCTCAGGCGGGAGATCGTCCCAGCTTCCGCCCTCGGATGCGGCCAGCTCGCCGGCGGCCTCCACCCGGGAGCGAAACCGCCCCGATGCCGCGCGCAGCGCGAGCTCGGGATCGAGCTTGAGCTTGCGGGCCACGTTGACGGCCGCGAACAGCACGTCGCCGAGCTCGTGGAAGCGGGCTTCGGGGCCGTGGGCCGCCTCCAGCTCGTCCAGCTCGTCGCGCAGCGCGTGAAGCGGGAGGGTGGGATCGTCGGCGAAGTCAAACCCGGTCGAGGCCACCCGGCGCTGGAGCTTGCGGGCGTGCAGGAGCGCGGGCAGGTTCTCGGGCACCTCGCCGAACACGCCGGGCTCGCGGCCGGGCTCCTCGCGCTTGATCGCGTCCCAGTTGCGCAGCACCTGATCGGCGGTGGCCGCCTCGGTCTCGCCGAACACGTGGGGGTGGCGGCGGATCAGCTTCTCGGTGACGTGCTGGGCCACCGCTTCCAGGTTGCCGGCGCCCCGCTCGTCGAGCAGCAACGCCAGGAAGTGGACCTGGAACAGGACATCGCCCAGCTCGTCGAGCAGCTTGGCGTCGTCGCCGCGCTCCGCGGCGTCGGCGAGCTCGTAGGCCTCCTCGACTGTATGGGGCACGATCGAGCGCTCATCCTGCTCGCGGTCCCACGGACACTCAGTACGCAGCCGCCGGGTGATCTCGTCCAGGCGCAGCAGAGCCTGCTGCGCGGCGTCCTGACCGGGCCCGGAAGCCACCTGGTCAGGGGGAGCTGGTGGTGGCGCCTGCCGCCGAGGTCGCCCCGGAGGCCGCGGCCGCGCTCGTCGTCGAGGTCTTCGGCGCCTTGTAACTCTCGCAGTCGGCCATCGCGTATTCGGCCCGGCAGGTGGTCTTGCTCAGCCAGTCCTTCTTGGCGTGGGCGTCGACGGCGTTCTCGGCGGCCGTCTGCAGCTGGGTGGTCAGCGTCTGCTTGATCGTCGGGCTGGCCTGCGCGAGGGTTTTCTGGGTGGCCGGCGTGATCTTGATGACCTCGATGACGTAGTAGCCGAACTGGCCCTTGACCGGTCCCACCAGCTTGTTGACGGGGGCGCTGAACGCGGCCTGGCTGAGGGCCGCATCCTGCTGGCCGGCCTTGACTCCGGTGAGCAGGCCGCCCTTGTTCTTGGTGGTCGGATCCGTCGAGTACTTCGCGGCCACCGCCGTCCAGCTCTGCCCGAGCTGGAGCGCTGCCTTGGCGGTTGCCGCCTGGGACTGGTTCTTGGCCAGCACGATTCGCATGTTGCGGGACTCGGGGGTGCCATATGTGGCCTTGTGGGCGTTGTAGTAGGTCTGGATCGCCGCCGGGGTGACGGTGGTCGGATGGCGGGCGGCGAGCTTCATGAAGATCTGGTTGACGCGCACCCGGTAGGTGACGTCCTGCGCCGTCTGGCCGCTGCTCTTCAGGTAGGCGGCGAACTGCGCGGCGGTCGGGAACTCCGCCTTCTTGGCGGCGGCCAGCGCGGTCTGGATCTGGGTGTTGGTGACCTTGATCCCCAGCTTGTGAGCGTCGGCCTGGTACCAGTAGGACTTAATCAGGAAGTCCATCACCTGGCTGGAGAGCGAGGTGAAGAGCTGCTTGCAGTCGGACGCCAGCTGCTTGGAGGAGGTCTTATTGAGCGCCGGGATCTGCACCCGGACCTGGGCCACGCACTTGGTGAAGTTCGGCGGGTCCTCGGGGACGATCACCGGCTGACCGGGGCTCTGGGCGGCCTCACCCTCGGCGGCCACGTACATCCAGTGGTTGACCGCCTGGAGGCTGATCGGGTTGCCGGCCACGTTTGCGGCCGCGTTACCGGGCACGCCGCTGCCGCAGCCCGCGATCACGATCGCGATGCCCACAAAAAAGGCGCCAAGCGCCAGGGTTGTCCGCTTCATCTTCATACGACCCGGCCGATAGTAGCGGGCGCCCGGCGCCGAAGTCGCCGATCCCAACGTAAGTTTTCGACAAGAGCCCCCGGCAAATCTGACGCCCTTTCTTAGTCCACGGCACCCACGTGTAACACCGAACGTGGCCCGGTAGCTAAGCCGCTTCGCGCGTCACCGACAGCAGCACGTCGGCGGCGTGGACGATCGCCGGGAACCGCTCGGCGGGATCCTTGGGCACGCGCATCGACAGCTGGGACTTGCCCGATTCATACAGCGCCTCGGGGATCTCGGCCCGGAAGGCCTTGGCCCGCACCGAGTCCAGCTCCACCGGAGTGACCGCCAGACGATCGCCGCGCACGGTGACCGCCCGCGCCCCCGCCTGGCCGAGCTTGATCCGCGCCTGCTGCAACGAGATCAGATTGCGCAACGGCTCGGGGAGCTCTCCGAAGCGATCCTCGAGCTCCTCGCGCAGCGCCATCAGATCGGAGACCTCGCGGGCGCCGGCGATCCGGCGGTGGACGTCGACCTTGGCCTGCTCGTAGGGGATGTAGTCGGAGGGCACGTAGGCGTCGACGTTGACATCGAGGCGGACCGGCTCCCAATCCTCGGAGGCCCCGTCGACCCCGGCGGCCGCCTCGGAGGCCTCAACGGCCTCGTCGAGCATCTGCATGTAGAGCTCGAAGCCGAGCGCTGCCACGTGACCTGACTGCTCGTCGCCCAGCAGGTTCCCGGCGCCGCGGATCTCGAGGTCGCGCATGGCGATCTTGAAGCCGGCGCCGAGCTCGGTGTAGTCAGACAGGGCCGACAGGCGCTGGGCGGCGTCCGGCGTCAGGGCGGCGGCGCTCGGATACAGCAGGTAGGCGTAGGCGCGCTCCCGGGAGCGCCCCACCCGGCCGCGGATCTGGTAGAGCTGGGAGAGCCCGAAGACGTCGGCGCGCTCGACGACCAGCGTGTTGGCCTGCGGGATGTCGATTCCCGACTCGATGATGCTGGTGCACACCAGCACGTCGGCGTCGCCGCGCAGGAAGCTCAGCATGTGCTCCTCCAGCGTGGTCTCGTCCATCTGGCCGTGCGCGACCTGGAAGCGCAGGCCCGGACACAGCCCCCGCAACCGCACCGCGGTCTCCTCGATCGTCTCCACCCGGTTGTGCAGGAAGAACGCCTGGCCGCCCCGCTCCTTCTCGCGCAGCAGGGCCCGGCGCACCAGCTCCTCGTCGTACTCGCCGACGTAGTTCTTGACCGGCCGCCGGCCCTCGGGCGGGGTCTCGATGACGCTGATGTCGCGAACGCCCGCCAGCGACATCTGAAGCGTGCGGGGGATCGGGGTGGCGCTCATCGAGATCACGTCGACCCGGAGCTTGAGCTGGCGCAGGAGCTCCTTCTGCTTGACGCCGAAGCGCTGCTCCTCGTCGACGACCAGCAGGCCGAGGTCCTTGGCGCGGACATCGCGCGAGAGCAGTCGGTGGGTCCCGATCAGGATGTCCACCTCGCCCTTGGTAAATCGCTTGACCGCGGCCTTCTGCTCCGCCGCCGGCCGGAACCGGGAGACCTGCTCAATCGTGACCGGATAGTCCTTGAGGCGCTCTGAGAAGGTCCCGTAGTGCTGCTGCGCCAGGATCGTGGTCGGTACCAGGACCATCACCTGCTTGCCGTCCTGAACGGCCTTGAAGGCGGCCCGCAGCGCCACCTCGGTCTTGCCGTAGCCCACGTCACCGCAGATCAGGCGATCCATGGGGCGCGGGGCCTCCATGTCGGCCTTGACGAACTCGATCGCATCACGCTGGTCGGGGGTCTCGGTGAACGGGAAGGCGTCCTCGAACTCCCGCTGCCAGTCGGTGTCGATCGGGAAGGCGTGGCCCTGGCGGCGCCGGCGCTCGGCGTACAGGTTCAGGAGCTCGCCGGCGAGCTCCTGAGCGGCCCGCCGGGCCCGTGACTTGATCGTCTCCCAGCGTGTCCCCCCGAGCTTGGAGAGCGGCGGGTGGGCGCCGCCCGCGCCCACGTAACGGCTGATCTTGGCCAGCTGGTCGACGGGCACGAACACCCGGTCCGAGCCCGCGTACTCCAGGTACAGGTAGTCTCGGGTGACCCCGGCGACCGTCTTGGTGTCAAAGCCCGAGAAGCGCGCGATGCCGTGGTCCTCGTGGACCACGATGTCGCCGGTGCGCAGGTCGGCGAAGCTGCGCAGGACCCCGCGCCGGCGCTCGGAACGTCCGCCGGGACGCTCCGGGGCCCGCCGGCGGGCGAACAGCCGGTGGTCGGGGATCACCGCAAGGTGGAACTGGGGCGCTATGAAGCCCGACTGGAGGCGAGCCTGGACGAAGGTGACCGCGCCGGGCGCCGGCCCGGCCCCGTTCAGATCTTCGTCGAGCCATTTGACCTTCAGACGACCCAGGTTGTAAGCGAGGCGCTCGCCCTCTCCGCGGCGCGCGAAGGCCAGCACCGTCCGGTAGCCCGACCGTTCGAGCTTCTCGAGCTCGGGCTCGGCCTCCTTGAGTCCGCGGGCGGCGACGTCGGCGGTCTGGGCCCGAAACGCGAATCGCTGATCCTGATCGATGCTCGAGAGGCGGATCTGGACCCGCTCGTCCAGCTGGGCGAGGATCTCCTCCGCCGGGACGTAGAGCTGGTGGGCGTCGTCGTCGTGGAAGGCGGCGGTGACGTCCTGCCAATGGTCGGCGAGGGCCGGCGCCACGTCCTCGGCACCGGCGATCAGCACCGACGCCTGGGCGCCGGCGAGCTCCAGGAAGGAGTGGAAGTCGTCGACGGGCAGGAGCTCGGCGATGTCGGGGCGCTCGGAGGCGTCCTCCAGGGCAGCGATCTCGGCGAGCTCCCGATGCTCGGGGGCAAGCTCGGCGGCCGGCGCCACCTCGACCACGTCGGCATCGCCGAGCGAGCGCTGGGTGAAGGTCGAGAACCAGCGGAGGGTCTCGATCTCGTCCCCGAACAGGTCGACCCGGACGGCGCGATCCTCGGTCGCCGGAAACAGGTCCAGGAGACCTCCCCGGATCGCGAATTGCCCGCGATCCTCGACCTGGTCGACGCGCTCGTATCCAGCGGCCACCAGGTCGAGTGCCGTCTCGTCGAGGTCGATCAGGTCGCCCTTGCGAAGCTCGAAGCCGTGGGGGCGCATCGACGGATCGGGGACCTTCTCCGACAGGGCAACCGCGCTGACCACCACGACGGGCGCCACCTCGCTCGTCTGCAGCAGGGCGTCCAGGGCCGCGATGCGCAGGCCGACGAGGTGCGGGGGCGGAACCAGATGGGACTCGTAGGTGACCCCGCGGCTCGGGTAGTAGCGGACGGTCCGCGGCTCGAGCCAGGCCTTCAGGCCCGCGGCCAGGTCCCGGGCGGCGCGGTCGTCTCCGGCGACCACGATCGCGGGCCGGGCCGGGTCCCGTTCCAGTAGGGCCGCCACCAGGTAGGGCCGCAGGGACTGCGATACGAATGCCTCGCCGCCGTCGCGCGCAAGCGTGGCGGTCTGGGGATCGTCGTCGGCATGGGAGAGGAGGGTGCGCAACATCGTGGCCTGCACATCCAGTCTAGGCGCCCGCCGGTCGTCGTCGGCGATGCCCGAGACAGTCTTCGGGCGATCTTCAACCAGCCGGAAAGCCGTCTGCGAGAACGCGCCGGGCGGCGTCGGCGGCGTCCTCCACGAGCGCCTGAACGTCGGCCGCCGGCTCGCTGAAGCGGCCGAGCACATAGGCTGCGACCCGGTCTGGATCGGTGTACGGGGGGCGGCCGACGCCGGTCCTGACGCGGCCGAAGTCAGGTGAACCCAGCCCCTGGCGGATCGACTTCAGACCGTTGTGGCCGGCCAGCCCGCCGCCGAGCCGGACCCGGACGTCTCCGAACGCGAGATCGATCTCGTCGTGCAGGACCAGCACATGGTCAAGGTCCACCTTCAGGGCCCCGCGCGCCGGGCCGACCGACTGGCCGGCGTCATTCATGAACGTCTGGGGCTGGAGCACGGCTACGCGCGGACCCCCCGGCTCGGTCCTGCCCTCGCTGAGCAGGCCCCGAAAGCGCGACTTGGGCTTGGGCAGATCCCACCGGCGCATGAGCTCCTGCGCGATCTCAAAGCCGACGTTGTGGCGGGTGCGCGCGTACTCGGATCCGGGGTTTCCCAGGCCCACGACCAGCCAATCGACGGGGGCGCCAGCCGGACGACTCACGCGCGGCCCGGCTTAGCGAGGCTGGATGCCGAGCGGGCCGCAAGCGTGAGGACCCGGCAGGGGCATGGCGACGGCCTATTCGCCGTCGGAGTCCGACGCGCCGGAGTCGCCGCCCTCGGCGGAATCATCGGCGGGCGTCTCGCCCTCGCCGACGACCTCGGTCTCCTCCTCGATCTCCTCGTCGTCCTCGACCTGGAGGCGAGGCGGGGTGAGGGTGGCGATCACGGTCTCGGGATCATCGAGGAGCTCCACGTTGGCCGGGGGCCGCAGAGCCTCGAGCGTGGCCGTGTCGTTGATCTGCATCTCGGAGACGTCGAAGGAGATGGAGTCGGGAATGTCGTTGGGCAGCGCCTCGATGGTGAGCTCTCGGGTGACGTGCTCGAGCACACCGCCCTCCTTGACTCCGGGCGCGTCGTCGCCGCCGGTGAGCTCCAAGATCACCGTCGACTGGATCTTGACGTTCAGGTTGACCCTCAGGAGGTCGACGTGGACGGTGGCCCCGGTGACCGGGTGGCGGGTCAGCTCCTTGAGCACTGCGGGGCTGCTGCCGCCGCCCTCGATGGTCAGATCGATCACCGCACCGCCGTGGGCAAGGGCCTGGCGAAGGACTCGCGAGGGCACCGAGAACGAGACGGGCTCGTCGTCGCCGCCGTACAGGACGCCCGGCACGATGCCTTCGCGGCGCAGCCGCCTGGCCTGCCGGGAGCCGGCGGGCTCGCGAGCTGCGACCTTGAGTTCTGTGGATTCCCTGGTGGCCATGACGGCGTTCGATGGTAGCGGCCGCGTGGGCTAAACGATGTACGACAGCCCTGGCGGACCGGGCTAACCGTGCGCTAACCTTGTTTCATGTCAGGTGAGGGTCAGCTGCTCCTCTGGATCGCTGGGGTACATCTGATCGGGTTGGCGTGCGTGGCGGTGCTGCTGCTGCCCGCGCTCAGGGAGACCCCGGAGGCGCCCAAGCGCCAGTCGGACGGGGACGGTGACGACGGCTGGGGTCGTGGTCCCAAGCTTCCTCCATCCAGACCCAAACCACCACGCGGCGGCCTCCCGTTGCCCGACGCCGAGCCCGCCAAGGTGCGCCTGCGGGAGCACGGCCGCCTCGGCGATCGTCAGCCGCGTCGCGAGCGCCGGCCGGCACGCGAGCCGGTCCGCCGGCCCTCCCCGGCGCCCTCCCGGACTAGAACCGCGCCGGGCAGACCTGGTCGCTCTTGATCTGAGCGCTGACCTCGAGCAGCTCCACCTTGAAGCCCTGAAGCACGTTGCCCGCGTGGCGGACGCGGACGCACTGCACGCGCGGCAGTGAGGAGCCGGCCAGCCACGCGACTCGCGCGGTGGCGAGCGTGCTGGTGAGCGAGAAGCTCGAGGACAGGTTCAGCTGGGCGATCGACACCGTGCCCGGCCGCCGCAGCGTGGAGCTGATCTCCGCGGCGCGGGCGCGGCAGGCAGAGTCCGATCGGCATCCCGAGATCAGCGAGATCACGTTGGAGGTGTCCCCCCGGGCCTCGGCTTTGATCAGGTCGGTGATCGCCGCCTGCTCGGCACCGCCCACGCTCAGGGCCCGGGTCAGCAGGGCGCTGATCACCAGGAACACGACCACGCCGAGCAGGATCAGCCCGATCAGGTGGGAGCGGCGCATCGGCGCGGACGGTAACCGACCGTGCCGCGCCGAGACGCGCTCAAACGTGCTCAGGAACTACGGCTAGGAGTCGCTGAGCTCAAGAAAGCGCTGCACCGAAGCTTCCTGATGCTCGAGTCGCCGCGCGAGATCGAGCGCATGCTCCGCCGCGAGCTCCAGGAACTCCTCGACGCAGCGCTCGGGGTCGTCGGCGAGCGGATAGACGCGGGAGAACTCCTGCTGAGCGCAGGCGATCCCGAGCGGAGGTCGTCCATCGGCGAGCGTGCGGGCGCTGCACACCGGCGTGACCACGACCTGGGACTCGGTCGCGATCAGCGCCGTGGGCAGCAGGCGCGGAGCGGGCAGGCGCACCGACAGGGACACCGAGTGGTCGATGGCGACCCCGCTGCCGGCGAGGTCCGAGAGCGGCTCGCGCCATACGTCGAGCACGGTGTCGGCTCCCACCAGGGCGTCACGGAGCGCCGTCGCCTGCTCGACGTAGAGCTGCTCGGCCTCCTCGCGATCGCCGGCGTCGGCGAGATCCAAATCGCAGGGAACCCGCAGCAGCTCGCTCGCGGCCACCGTCGCGCCGGCCCCGCGGGCGCCACACGCGACGTAGGTCTGAAGCGTTCCCAGATCCCGGCGCCCGTGGAAGATCACGGTCACGGCATCGCTCACCGGCATCCCGGCGACCTTCAACGAAACGGCCACGGCAGAGGAATCGTCGAGGAGCGCGCGCCGGAGCAGCTCCTCCGCGGCTCCATCCTCGTGGCTGTTATCCGGGTCGAGCATCAGCTCTCCTTTAACCAGATCGGCAACTACTGGGTAACTGTTTACCCCCTGAAGCGGTCGTTGACAATCGCCATCTGGAGCATTGGCCAGTGATCGCCCTGGCCAGCTGGCGATCAACTAGGCTCCAACGTCGAGATGAGGCTCCTCTACAAGCCGATCGCGATCATCGCCGGACTCATCTCGGCCAAGCTCGGGCAGTCGGTGTTCAAGAGCCTGTGGGCGTCGATCGACGACGATCCCCCGCCGCGGGCCGACACCCGCGACGCGAGCCTCGGGAAGGTGGTCGGCGCCCAGGCGCTCGAAGGCGCGGTGATGAAGGCGGTGGCGGCGGGCGTGGACCGCGTGTTCGCCGACTCGTTCTTTCACCTGTTCGGCATCTGGCCGGGCAAGCGTCCCAAGCAGGACGCCGACTAGCGTCCTTCGGCCGTGGCGGCCGAGGTCTCGATCAGCCACCGCGCCAGACCCGCCCGAGCCCATTCGGGGATCGGCGTCTTGGCGCCGCTCGCCGCATCGACGAACACGTGGCGGATCTCGGCATCGAGCAGCAGCTCGCCGTCGGCGCGGCCGAAGCGGTGGGCCGAGGTCAGGCTGGTGGTGCCCATCTTCGTGATCGTCGCCTCGATCACGATCTCCTCCTCAAAGCGCGCCGCGCCCAGAAAGCGCATCCGCACCTCGCCGACCACGATGTCGACCCCGCGGTCGAGCATCGTCTGATAGCTGCCGAAGGCGGCGCGGCACAGCTCGTTGATGGTGTGATCGATGTAGGCGAGGTAGTTGGCGTTGAACACGACGCCCTGGGCGTCGCATTCGGCGTAGCGGACCCGCAGGCGGTGGACGAAGGCCTCACTCATGGGGCCGCGGGCCGCCGCGCAGCACGAAGCCGCGCTCCGCGAGCTCGGCCAGCGCGTCCTCGAAGGCGCCGAAGTCACGGCCGGTGAGCGCGTCGATGGGTCGCCCGGCGGGCCCGTTGGCCCGCACCCAACGCCGCAGTACCGACGCCCCGGCGCGCTGCTCGGCCTCGTCGAGCAGATCGAGAAGGATGGGCAGCTCGGGGCGATGGTCGAGCTGGCCGGAGAGAAGCGCCAGCGGGTCGACGTCGAGCAGCTCGCACAGCTCATCCTCGTCGAGTCCCAGGAGGTCCATCAGGCGCCCGGCCCGCTCGCTCTGGACGCGGCCGCCGAGCCGGGGATCGTCGCGCTCGTCCACTGCGCGCTCCGGCACGTGGCCTAGAACAGCTGGTTCTCGCCGCCGAACACGTCACTGACCGAGCCGTCGGTGAAGATCTGGCGAATCGAGTTGGTCAGCAGGTCGGCGCACGAGAGGACGCGGACGTTGCTGGGGGCGCCGGGAGCCAGCGGGATGGTGTCGGTGACCACGACCTGCTCAAAGCCGGCGGCGCTCAGGTTCTCCCAGGCGTTGCCGGAGAAGTTGCCGTGGGTGGCGGCCGCGTAGATGCGGCGGGCGCCCGCGTCGCGGACGGCCTGGGCGGCCGCCGCCAGGGTGCCGGCGGTGCCGATCATGTCGTCGACCAGGAGCGCGGTCTTGTCGACGACGTCGCCGATCACGTAGCTGATCTCGGCGACCTGCTGGGCCGGGCGCTCCTTGTTGAGGATCGCCAGGTCCGCGCCGATCTTGGCCGCGAACTGCTTGTTCAGCTTCACGCGCCCGGCGTCGGGGGCGACGACCACGAGATCCTCGAGACCCAGGTCGTCGAAGTACTGGGTGAGCATGAAGAGCGCCGTCATGTGGTCGCAGGGCTTCTGAAAGAAGCCCTGGATCTGCCCGGAATGCAGATCCATGGTGAGCAGGCGGTCGATCCCCGCGGACTCGAGCATGCGCGCCACCAGCCGGGCGCTGATCGGCTCCCGGGGCGCGGACTTCTTGTCCTGGCGGGAGTACCCGTACCAGGGGGTGACCGCGATCACGCGGTGGGCCGAGCCGCCGACCGCCGCGTCGACCATCTCGAGCAGCTCGAACAGGGTGTCGTTGGCGCTCATCCCGGTCCGCTGGTTGGTGCAGGTGGGCTGGACGATGAACACGTCGGCGCCGCGCACCGACTCCTCGTAGCGGCAGTAGACCTCACCGTTGGCGAACGTCTTGAGGTCGACGGGAGACAGGGAGACGCCGAGCTTGGAGGCGATCTTGGCCGCCAGCTCAGGGTTGGCGCGACCCGCGACGAGCATCAGGCGCTTGTCGTAGTCACGGCGCAGCAGCGCCGTCGTCGTTTGGCCCTGGACCACGCCCATCTCGTCGTCGAGTCTACGACTAGCGGGCGACGACTCGACAGTGGTCACCGGCGCTCCTCGGCCTCGGCCTCGGCTCGCTCGCGGCGCCGCTGGGCGTAGCCGTCGATATTGGTCTGACGCTCGCGAGCCACCCCCAGAGCCCCCTCCGGGACGTCGTTGGTGATCACCGAGCCGGCGGCGGTGAAGGCGTCGTCGCCGACCGAGACTGGAGCCACGAGCGTCGTGTCCACGCTCGTCTTGACGCGGCTGCCGATCGTGGTGCGGTTCTTGCGGTAGCCGTCGTAGTTGGCGGTGATCGTGCTCGCCCCGAGGTTGGTCTCCTCGCCGATGTCGGCATCGCCGATGTAGGACAGATGGGGGACCTTGGTGCCGGCTCCCACGTCGGAGTTCTTGATCTCCACGAACGTCCCCGCCTTGGAGCCCGCGCGCAGCACGGTCCCCGGTCGTAGCGACGCGAACGGTCCCACGCTGACCCGATCCCCGATGACCATCTCGGTGGCCCACGACTGGACCACGGACGCATCCTCGCCGACCGCGACGTCCGTGAGCGTCGAGTGGGGGCCGATCGTCGATCCGGAGCCGATGCTCGTGGTCCCGTGAAGGCTCGTGAAGGGAGCCACGACCGCGTCCCGGCCGATCGTCACATCCACGTCGATGACCGTGGCCGCGGGGTTGACGATCGTCACCCCGGCGAGCATGTGGTGATCGTTGATCTGGCGCTGGGCCACCGCGGTGACGGCGGCGAGTTGCCGGCGATCGTTGATCCCAAGCATCTCGTCCGGGTCCGCGAGCTCGTACGCCACCACCGTCCGCTCTTGTTCCCTGATGATGGGGAGCACGTCGGGGAGGTAGTACTCGCCCTGGGCATTGTCAGAGCGGACCTCGCGCAGGGCGGCGATCAGCGCGTCACCGTCGAATGCGTACAAGCCCGTGCTGACCTCGCGTATCCGCAGCTCGAGTTCGGTCGCATCGCCGGCTTCTTTGGTCTCGACCACTCGCTCGACCGTTCCGTCCGGCGCGCGCACGACGCGCCCGTACCCCGAGGGGTCGTCGAGCACCATCGTGGCGAGCGTGGCCGCCTCACCCGACTGCTGATGGGTATGGGAGATCTCACGCAACGTGTCCGCTGTGATCAGCGGCGCGTCCGCGTTGATCACGATCACGATGTCGTCGTCTGCGATGTGCGGCACGGCCGCCTTCACGGCGTCAGCCGTTCCCCGGGGCTCCTCCTGCACCACCAGCTCGACCTCCTGCTGATCTGCGATCAGAGCCCCCAGCCGGCGCTCCGGCGAGTCCACGACCACGATCTTCTCCGCGCCGGCACCGCGAGCAGCGGCCAGCGGCCAGGCGAGGATGGGGCGTCCACACAGCGGATGCAGCAGCTTCGGCAGCGCCGACCGCATGCGCGTGCCCTGCCCCGCAGCAAGGATCACGACGACGGGCGCGGCCACAGAGGTGATCCTAGGCGATCGGCTGGCTGGCATGCTGACTCTGTATGAGCGAGCCGCGAGCGGACCTCGTGATCAGGGCCGCCCGCGCCGATGAGCGCGACCTGATCCAGTCACAGCTGCGCACCTCCTGGGGGTCGGCGACCATCGTCAGCCGGGGCCGGTCCCGTGACGCGTCGCGACTTCCGGCGTTCCTGGCCACGCACGACGAGGACGTCGTGGGCCTCGCGACCTTCGAGCTCTCGGGCCCGGAGTGCGAGCTCGTCACCCTGAATGCGTTCCGAGCCGGCCAGGGCATCGGCTCGGCGCTTCTGGACCGGGTCACCGAGACCGCCGCTGAGCACGGCTGTCTCCGGGTTTGGCTGGTCACGACCAACGACAACCTGGCCGCCCTGGGCTTCTACCAGCGGCGTGGCATGAGGCTGGTCGCCGTGCATCCGGGCGCCGTCGATGAGGCGCGGCGGGTCAAGCCCACCATCCCGCTGGTCGGCGACCAAGGCATCCCCATCCACGACGAGCTCGAGCTCGAGATCCGTCTTGACTGAGTCCGCGGGATGCAGCCGCTTGAACTGCTCCAGATCCTCCCTCGGGCTCTCCCGGCCGCCCGTACAGGCCGCAGAACGTGGAAAACCTGCACCGATCGATCGGATCTTCCACGAAAGGTCGGCGCAGGGGAGCTAAGCGTGGAAAATCCCAGGCGCGGGTGCGGATTTTCCACGGATTGCGTCGCCTCCGAGAGGAGCGCCCCGCGGCACGGGGACTCGGAGCCCCCCGCGCCACGCGTGGGGCAAAGCTGGGGAGCCCGGATTTGAACCGGGACCTCACGGCTCCAAAGGCCGGCGGGCTGCCGTTACACCACTCCCCATATGCGGTCAGCTGCCTGGGCCGAAGGCTAGCCGAGGAGCGCGCGCAACTCTGGATCGGTGAGCGGATCGACGAGCACAGCCCGCACGTCGTCGGGCCCGCGCAGACCTCGTTCGGCGCGCAGCATGCCCACCCCGAGCCGGGCCTCGTGGGCGGCCGAGAACGCGGACGCCATCGCATTCGGGCCGAGCCAGTCGGCGTCGGGCGCCGCGAACAGGTCGGGGAGCGGGCGCGCGAGCGCGAGTAGGTAGAAGCCGCCGTCGAACACGGGCCCCACCGACACATCGAAACCGTGGGCGAGATCCTCCAGGGCGCCCGCGGCGTGGTCGGGGCGCCAGCGCGGCAGGTCGGGCCACGCGATGAGCAGCGGCCCCTCCCCCGGCGCAGCGAACAGGCGCGCGCTCGCGTCGGCCAGTGCCCCGGAGGCATTCCCGCCTGTCTGGGCGAACAGACGCACCTGGCCACCGGGGGCCAGACCCACCTGGCCACCGGCGACCAGACCGCGCTGGCCGCCGAGGAGCTCCTCCATCTCAGCCCCGGCATCAGCCGGCGCAAACGCAACGTGCACGGCTCCCGGCGCCACCGAGATGGCCCAGCGCACCGCCCGCAGGATGAGCTCGGCTCCCAGCGCCGCGCTGCGCTGGGGTCCGAGCACAGACTCGAGCGGGTGCCCCCGCCCCGGCGCCTGCGCCATGACCACCACGGCCCGGGGGCGCGCCGCCGCCAAGCCCCGCTCAGCCCTGCTCGAGGCGGAACATCGTCCCCGCCGGCGCCGGCGGGGAGGCCGCCAGGCGCTGCACGGCGACCTCGAGCACGGAGGCGAACACCGCGGTGCTCGACGCCATCAGCTCACCCAGCGTGGACACCGCGGTGGGCTCGCCCGGCTTGACCTCGTTGGCGTAGTCGGTGACGAAGCCGATCAGCGCGAAGGGCAGCTCGAGCTCGCCGCATAGCACGGTCTCGGGGCCGCCCGTCTGGCTGACCGCGACCACCCCGCACGCGGCCAGCTGGGCGATTTCGGACGGGGTGTTGAAGCGCGGGCCGTCGACGTGTCCGTAGGTCCCGCCGTCCCGGGCCGGACGCCCGGCCGCCGCCGCTCCGGCCAGCAGCGCCGAGCGCACCCCCTCCGAGAACGGCCCGCCGTGCAGGATCCAATGGCCGCGCCGGCGGTCGCCGGGCTCGGTGAAGAACGTGCACAGCGAGCCGTCGGGCAACCGGTTGGAGATGAAGTGCAGATCGTCGAACACGACCAGCGACCCGAGGTCAAGGCTCGGGTCGACGGCGCCGCACGCCGTGCAGCCGACCACGGCGTCCGCGCCGAGGTGACCCAGGGCCCAGATGTCGGCCCGGTGGGTCACCTGGTTGGAGAGCCGAGCATGACCGGCGCCGTGACGGGAGACGTGCAGGACCTCCACCCCGGCCAACGACCCGCGGGAGACCTCGACCGGCCCGAACGGCGTCTCGACCGCCGCGGCTTCCGCGCCCTCGAACCCGGGTAGCGAGTGGGTGCCCGAACCCGTGATGATCGCGACCGGCATGGCCGCGCGATCCTACTGACCCGATGACCTCCGCCGACCCTCCCACCGACCCCCGCTGGCGACTGATCTATGACCGTGACTGCGGCTTCTGCCGCACCGCCCTGGGGTTGATCCTGCGGGCCGACCGCGGATGCAGGCTGAGGCCACTGGCGCTCGGCACCGGCGAGGCCGACGACCTGCTCGCCGATCTGACCCCCGATCGGCGCGAGGCCTCCTGGCACCTGGTCTCCCCCGAGGGTCATCGCGAGTCGGCGGGCGCCGCCGGGCCGCCGCTGCTGCGCCTGCTACCCGGCGGCCAGGCCCCGGCGGCCGTGCTGGCGCGGTTTCCGGACCTGACCGAGCGCGCCTACGAATGGGTCGCCGAGCACCGCTCCACCTTCAGCCACGCGCTGCCCGACTCGGCCAAGGAGCGCGCCACGAAGCTGATCGAGACGCGCTCCAACGCCAAGGGCTAGGCCTAGTCCCTGATCGCGTCCTTCCGATCCCGGGGGGAGCCCAACGGACCGGACCGCAGCCCCCGGGCCGCGAGGGCGGGCTCGGTCGAGTCGAGTCGAGTCGAGTCGCCGGCAAACGTCCCACTCGAGACCGCAGGTGGACAGCGTGGGGCGTTTGCATCGCTCACCGACGCAAACGCCCCACCCGATCCGCGCGGGAATTCCAGTGGGGCGTTGACATCGCTCCAGGATGCAAACGCCCCACGACCCAGGAACGCCAGGCCGAGTGGGACGTTTGCCGGGGCCCAGGCGGCCTGCGCAGGCATAGGGGACTGGGACGGCGGCCCAGGGGCCGAGGCGGCGCAGGCGGCCGAGGCGGCGGCCCGAGCGAAGCTAGGCGGCAGCCAGCGCCGGGCGATGCTCGGCCACCCAGGCGTCGAACTCGTTGGCCTTGTGGGTGTCCTCGTAGACCTCGTATTCGCGCAGCCGCCCCCAGGACATGCGGCCCCAGATCACGAAGCGGTTCTCATACACGAGCTCGCCGTCGTCGCCGCGCAGGTAATCGTGGCCGCGCACGCACACCGTGGTGTTCCAGGGAAAGCCTTTGGCCACGACCTCGTCGGGATGGGTCTGCAGGCCGAGCGCGGCCAGGCGGCGCAACCAGCGCTCCACCTCGAGCTTGCCGCGAAACACCCCTGACCACGAGTTCTGGCCGGGGAAGGTGAGCTGTACGTCGGGGGCGTCGAGCAGCAGGGTCGGGCGGATGTCGCCGGCGCGGGTGCGCTTCATGACGTAGGAGATGACCTTCTGTGCGAGCCAGGATTGCATCGCGGAACCTCCTCTGGATTGATCGCTCTAGCGAGTACGATACCGGCGAAGGCGCGAACCGCAAGCGACGCCCGACCACGGAGGTGAGACCAGCATGAAGGCCACCCGGGAACGCATCGTCGAGACCAGCGCCGAGCTGTTTCGCCGCCAGGGCTACGCGGCCACGGGGATCAAGCAGATCGTCACCCAGGCCCAAGCCCCGTTCGGGTCGCTGTACCACTTCTTCCCCGGTGGCAAGGAGCAGCTCGCCGCCGAGTCGATTCGCGCCTCGGGCGCGATCTACGAGCTGCTGGTGCCGGCGATCTTCGACCCGGCGCCCGACGTGGTCAGCGCGGTCCGTGCCTTCTTCGCCGGAGCCGCCGAGCACGTGCGAGAGACCGACTACGCCGACGCCTGCCCGATCGCCACCATCGCGCTCGAGGTCTCGAGCGCCAGCGAGCCCCTGCGCGAAGCCTGCGCCGAGGTGTTCGAGAGCTGGATCGCGGCCGGGAGCGCCCGCTTCATGGCCGCTGGGCTGAGCGAGCCCACCGCCCGCGAGCTGGCGATCGGCATGTTCGGGGCCCTGGAGGGGGCGTTCGTGCTGGCGCGCGCCGTGCGCAGCACCGAGGCCCTGGAGATCGCCGGCGAGCTCACCGCCGCCACGGTGAGCAGAGCGCTCGAGGCGGCAGCCGACTGAGGGCTAACGCGGAACCCGGCCGCCGCCGGCGCCCGGCTCGGTAGCGGGACCGCGGGGCGGGGCGATTCCCAGCACCCGCATCGCCTTGAGCCCCAGTGAGAGCTTCT
>Ga0182024_10009207_pt1 | contig 20514 bp, 25 predicted proteins | sample P32metaG_FD_120480 | JGI IMG/M metagenome (GOLD analysis project Ga0182024, IMG submission 120480) | Permafrost microbial communities from Stordalen Mire, Sweden - P3-2 metaG (Illumina Assembly) | ecosystem: Environmental > Terrestrial > Soil > Wetlands > Permafrost | place: Sweden: Stordalen... | reverse complement strand
GACTTGCGCCGGGCCTATCATCGGCCGGAAGGGTATTGGACGTGTCTGCTCCTGCGCTAGAGCTAGATTCCAGAAAGTTGCAGACTTTTTGGATAAAATCATGCGGTTAACACTGATAGAGCGCATGATCGTTTCATCTTGAAGCCGCCATCATCTGAAACGTCAGGATGCGTTTGGCGCGGCTACATCCTATATTTAACTTGAAACCGGGATTGGAGAGCCGGAATGTTCGATGCCTTGAAGAACTTTATCGCCGAGGTCAGCGGGGCGGAACGGGCCGCCCGGCGCTTTGACGAGGAGGATTATCGTCTCGCGGCGGTTGCCTTGCTCGTTCATATCGCCAATGTGGACGGCAACACGGATCTCGCCGAACGGCGGCGGCTCATGGCAATCATCGAGGAGCGATTCGGCCTCGACCCAAAAGCCGCTGCGGAATTGATCGCGACGGCGGAACAAAGCGACCGCGAGGCGGTGGATTTCTACCATTTTACCAGTGTCCTGAAGCGCGCCCTCGATGATGATGGCCGCCAAAAAATCGTAGAGATGCTGTGGGACATCGCTTATGCCGATGGCGTCGCCGATGAATTCGAGGAAAATACGATTTGGCGCATTGCCGAACTTCTCGGCGTTTCGACGCGCGATAGGGTTTTGCTTCGTCAGCGTGTCGCGGGCCGAGCCACGCAAGCTGGTCCGCTCGAAGGCCCTTGGGCCACGGCCGCCGCGAAGGGCAAAGCATGAGTGAGGCAGTTCTAACAAAGGCCGGCTCCGGTCCGTCGGCGGACGCGCAACCGCGATCCGGCACCGAGATGCGCCGCGTCACCCTCATCACAGGCGCGTCAGGCGGGATCGGCGCTGATCTTGCCCGCGTCTTCGCACGACAAGGTCATGATCTCGTTCTGATCGCCCGCAGCCGAACCGCGCTCGAAGCGCTCGCCGATGAAATCGCGGTGCCCGGCAGGCCCCGGCCCTTGGTGCTGGTGTTCGATTTGCTTGAACGGAACGCAATCCCTGAAATTGCCGCCGCGCTCGCCGCCGCCAGAATATCGCCGGAGATTTTGGTCAATAATGCCGGCTTTGGCCTTATCGGTCCGGCCGCCGGCCTCGATCTGGCCGAGCAATTGGCGATCGTCGATCTCAATGTCCGCGCGGCCGTTGATTTGACGCTGCGTTTTTTGCCGGCGATTCGCGCGGCGCGCGGCAAAATCCTGAATGTCGCGTCGATCGCGTCCTATTTTCCGGGCGGCCCAGGCATGGCGGCCTATTATGCGTCGAAAGCCTTCCTTCTATCCTTCTCGCTCGCGCTCTCGCAGGAGCTGCGCGCGGACGGTGTCACAGTCTCCGCGCTGTGTCCTGGCTATACCAAGACCGGATTCCAGGCCCGCGCCGGTATCGGACCAAACATTGATCTCACGCGCCTGCCGGGGTCCACCGCCATGGAGGTCGCCGAAGCGGGTTATGCCGGGCTGATCGCGGGACGCCGAGAGATTGTGCCGGGCTTCCATAACAAACTCAGCGTTTTGCTCTTGCCATTTTTGCCAAAGGCCGTAGTTTTGGCCGTTATTTCGCGGTTGCAGCAGAATCGGTCTCCGCTCCGCTGACGTCTAGTTTGATCCTTTAACATTGCGAATGATGCCAGCTGGCCCCAACTGTCGCCGCAGGGTACTCATCATCCTGCATCAAAAACATTCAACTCCCGGGCGGCTCGGGCGGATCTTGCGTGCGCAAGGCTGCGAACTCGATTGCCGGTGTCCCCGATTCGGGGATCCGCTGCCGAAAACGCTTAGAGATTACGCAGGTGTGATCGTTTTTGGCGGTCCCATGAGCGTCAACGACGAAGACGCCTGGTTGCGCCGCGAGATAGACTGGATCGGGGTCCCGCTGAAGGAAGACACGCCTTTTCTGGGCATTTGTCTTGGTGCCCAGATGCTCGCACGCCATCTCGGTCACCGCGTCCGTCCCCACCCCCAAGGGCGAGTGGAGGTCGGCTATTACCCGATCCATCCGACGGAACACGGGCACCGCATCTGCGACTGCAGGTTCCCCAACCACGTCTACCAATGGCACCGGGAAGGGTTCGATCTGCCATGCGGAGCAACCCTCTTGGCTCGGGGGCAGGATTTTGAGGCTCAGGCCTTCCGATATCGCGGGCAGGCCTACGGACTCCAATTCCATCCGGAAGTGAATTTTGCAATTATGTGCCGCTGGTCGCTCCTGACCCGCGAGCGCTTGGCCGAACCTGGCGCCCGGCCCCGCCATCGCCATATCGAAGGGTGGTTCCGGCACGACCACGCCGTGGCGCGCTGGTCCAGCGCTTTTCTGCGTCGCTGGCTCGCCGGCAGCCAGCCGGGCGCGCTTCCCGAGCACACTGAGGAGTCATCAAATTGGCAAGAGACCGCGCCGGATCAGTGAGTGGGATATGTGTTTGACGGGCGGCCTGTAGTTAAATCAGATAGTTACCGAAGGGGCGCGGTGGCTGGGCACCGCTGGGGCACTCCGCGCGCGCATCAACACGCACTCCATTCGCTCCGTTTTGTGCCTTCCGGGTGCCCCGTGTTCGGCTTCCTGAAAAGGTCTTCTGCAACACGGCGCAATCGGTCACGCTCTTCCTCCGGGGCAGTTGGCCGCCGTCGTGATGGCCTGTAGCCAGTTTGGATCAACCGACGCGCTGGCGCCCCCGATGGGGCGCGCCATGTTGGCGAAACCCTGCTTGCTTTGCGTTTCATTACGCTGCCTCCATGATTGGTTGGGCTCGCACTTTGGATGAGGCCTCGATCTCCGCGCAGAACGCCACCGCTTCAGGCACCCCCTGCTCGACCATGTTTGCCAGCGCACCGCTGAGTAATTCCGCCGAAATAGTTTTCTGCGCTAAGGCCTCAGCCAGTAGCGCGTCGCGGTTAGGCGCGCGCAGGATTTCGATAATGCCGGGCTGCGGTAGCAACGGGGGCGCCGCATCGAACCAGGTGGGTCCAAAAAATGGGGTCTTGGCCTTCGGCCCGCTTAGAGGGCGAAGGGCGCCCTGGGTCACCGTAGAGGCCTTAGAACGCGTTCGTGTTTTTGAGGGGTGATTGGACCCTTTCGGAGCATGCTTGGCGCGGGTGGTCTTGGCTGATTTCCCTGGATTGCGTTTCGAGGGTAACGTCGCGGGCTTGTGAGCGGCGCGGGGTTTGGGCTTGGTTGCTGGCGTCATTAAGAGCCGCAAAGTTTCAAGCTCCCTGTCGAGGGCCTGTTTCGCAAGATGGACGCGCTCACATTGGCGCGTGATCTGCTCGGTGTGATTTAGCGTTTCCATGTGATACTCCCATTCAATCTGTCAAAAGTGGTGGCGAGGCTCGCGAACCGTCGAAGGCCAATCCGCAAAATCCTCGCCACCAGGTGCCGTCTTCGCGAAAAAGTCCGTTGTTCCTTTTTTTGCGGAAAAAGACGCGGGAAAAATCCAGCGAGAAGACGGTGGCCGTGCGAAGGGAAGGAATAGCACCTCGCACGAAGGCAATTCGAAACCCAGCGGCGGGCAGGGGTAGCAACTCCCCCGCCCGCAACCTCGCTCGGCAGGTGGCTCAGCCGAAAGGTGAAACAGCGAGCCTCACTGCAGAGCGCCACACGGATCGGAGATACGCCCGTGTGGGAACCGTCATTACTCCTCCTTCGGCGTTGTGTTTGCGTCACCGAGTAAGGCCTCATGCCATTCGACCAAACGCTTGGTGGCAGCGCCGTTGCCCTCTAACCGAGGTGGCGTCTCAATCTGAGCCATCACTTGGTTAGCATAGCCGGATGTGCACGGCCGCATGCCGATATAGAAGTCCGGCTTCTCACGCGGGAAGCCGCCAGCATTCTGAAGTGCCTTGAGACGCGATCCAAACGCGCGCAACTCTTCGAGTAGTGAGGCGCAGCGTAGAGCTATCACGTCGGACTCAGCACGAAGGATCGCAGCTCCCGCATCATCTAATGCCGTGTAGGCGGTCTTCTTGTGGGCATAGCTATCCCGCACGGTGGCGTGAAGCGAAACCAAACCCTGCTCCAGGATTTTGCGATCGTTCGACAACGCGTCGCGCGCCGCGATCTGCTTGAGTGATGTTTCGGGGAGTTGAAGCTCTCCCCCGCCGCCGCCCTTGATCAGTAGCTTGCAGCTGGCCAGAGCGACATCATCTTCGAGGTGCTCATACTCGCGCAAATCGTTGATGGTGGTGGCGAGCCTCTTTTCTGCGGCGTCGGCAACTTCCATAAGCTTGCCGTGCTTCGCGGCTGCCTTGCGATATGCCGCCTGAGCAATGCGCAAAGCCTCGCGCGCGGCGGCGCAGGGGTCAGCTGCAGCCGTCTCATCGGTTTTTATTTGGGTCATTCCTTTTTTCCCTTGCGAATGTCGAGTTCATTTTTTGTTCGTTTGGACAGCGGCATATGTCGCCACCGTGGTTTTTCATGCCGGGTTATCATGGCAACACAAACACAACGGCTCCCCCGCCGGTAACGCCTCCCTTGGCAACTGCCGGGCGCAGCCTGCAATACACGCTTTGCAAACCGCTGTAATTGAGCGGGCTCATCTTGAGGCGAAAGCCCGGGTCCGAAGCACTCGGCAACGATGCGGAAAACGCGAAAAGTACATCGCCTCTGGCCTGTAAAATCATCGGGCCTGCGGTATTGCCCACCTGAGCCCAAGAGGATGTTACGATCTGTGAAAATGTTCCAGCCATGGCATCACCTCATTTTCAAGATTGCAAACGTGTTGCCGCCGCCCGGCCAGAACTCAAGAGCCTCGCCCGGCAAGATCGTGGCGAGCACCGATTGATCAGGTGCATACACCTTGCAAGATGCGGGTCCGCGATTGTCGCATCGTATTTGAAGTGTGTTGACGCGCGATACATCGCCGCCGCCCCATGTGTCATCATCTGTTGGCAAGGCGATACCGACGCCAGCCGATGGTGATGACACGATGTTGAGCGTTGATAGAATGGGTGCACTCGATGCGTAGTCGGTGCCCGTGGCCGTGAGGTTAGCCTGTGTGTCGGCTACATCGATTGTATAGGGTAAAGAACCAGACATTGTGTAGTCTCCTTTGAGAATGATGATTAATGGCGATCGGGCTGAGTCCGCTTCGCATCGTTGAACGTCACGTGATTGAGTGGCGCCCGCTTGCTGTCGCCGGTATGGGCGTGTGGATCGCTTACGCGTTGCTGTTCGGCCTCCTCGGTTTTTTGCGCGGCGAAATGCGGATGCTCTGCGATCAAGTGAGGGCCGCCTCGTGCAATTTGTGCTGGGCGATCTCGTGTTGCAATTGGGCATAGCCCTGATGCAAATCGGCGGGCGTGTGCACGCGCGGAGCAAGCCGCCCTATCGGGTCGCGACTTTGCGCTCGAAATCGCGGGTGTTGCTCTACTGCCGTGAGGCGGCGGGCCACGTCCTTCAAAGCGCCAAATATTTTTTCATAGTCATGATCATTGGGGCCGTGTTTGGTTGCCGGATTGTTGACTTCGATATCGAGAGATTTCGATTTCAAAACGTTCATAGGTGTTGATCCTTTTGTTGTGCATGAGCGGCGGCCAAGGCCGCTCGCCCACATGTAGTGTGTTGTATGCTAATCGATGTGAGGGGGTTTGCGTGGAACATTCCACGGCGGTGTGTAGGGGTTTAAGTCCTGGCCGGTTCGGGCGAGTGCATTGACGCGCTCTTGCTCGGCCTTCATTTTTATTCGATCTTGCTCCGTGGGTTCAACGATGTGAATGCCCATATGGCGAAGCCGTTGCACGTTCGCTTCCGCATCGATCTTTGCCTGTGGGTTTAGGTCTGTCATGGTATGATCCTCTAATGTTGCAACGGTGGGCAGGCGGCGCGTGTGGCCGCCCGCTAGTTCGGGTTTACCAGGGATTAAACGAGCCGCCACCGCAGCCTCGGGATGCGCACCAATCGGCAAACTCGTTAGGGTCTTCGTCTTCGTCGTCTTGTCGAAGTTTTGCCGCGTCGAGCAACGATTTTAATTCAGCCGCGATCGCGGCTTTTGCTTCGCGTTGCAACTTTGTGTCGGGTTGCGGTGTGGTTTTACGCATCTGCTTTTACCTTTCTGATTATGCCCACATCCCCGCCCCTAGGTAACGGCGGCCCATGAGCGCTTCATTTTCCATTCGGTTTTTCTCCAACTGCGCCTCGCCTGCGGGTGTGCCCGCGAAGGCCCAATCGTCTGCAGACGTCCACTCAGACACACACTGGACCGCACCAAGACAACAACTTGTCGCCAAATCGTCGTGACAGTTTGGTTTGTGGTCCACGCGCTCACGCGAAGAGTGCGTTGAATAATAAGTCAGGCCCAAAAGCTGAGAGCGCAACTTTTTGTGCGTCAAGAGAACCACACGGTTCGCGTTGACCAGCGGAAGGAAAGACGCATAGATTTGCGTGCGATCCATTTTTTCAGGATGTAGTATTTCGATGTCGTTGCGGAGGAAGTTTGAGTCAACATAACCTAGCGCCCACCGATCGGCCCATGCGTGTGAGATTGAATAACGGCGCATGGTGGCGGCAAAATCCGCGCAAACTGCATCGGGATCAAATGGGGGCTCCGCTTCTCTAATCAAATCCAAGACCGCGATTTCACCTTCGCGATGCCAGATCGCCAAAGTCTGACTGTCTTTTTTGCTGCCCGTGCTACCGGACGCTGCATCGATCGCCGCCAGATACTGATATTGCGGATCGTATGGCCGTTCATACACTTCCTTCGGCGTGGCACGGTCGAGAGCCTCTGGCGTTATGAGCGCATCCATTTCGATGCGAAACTCGGCGCCATATTCTGCAGCGGCCTTGATCGGATCAAGGCGATACTCGGTGGCGATGGTGCCGCTTTCCGATGCGTCAAGCGTTTTGTTCATTAGAAGACTTGGCGCTTGAAAAACGAGCGTATGCTCGTTGGTATCGTCGCCGTAGCACGCGTCATACACTTCGCCCAAGTATGAGCGCTTACCCATTGGCGTGGTAGTCAACAGGATCAACGGATCGGGAATTGTTAGCGTGCCGCCAACAAGTGCGTTGATGGTCTCTGATGCGGGCGCTTGCCCTTCTTCGGACGGCCAGGCGCAAACCTCATCTCCGGCTACTCCTCCAATCGTGTAACCGCGTGTGGATTTCCACGAACATGTGGCCACTTCAATCGTCACGTTATTGGCAAGCTCGAAAGCTTCCGCAGTTTCTTTCACTAGGAATGGAGCGAGGCCCGGCGCCTCAAGCATCGCGCGGATGTAGCCCATGATCGTGCGCGATTGCGCATGGTCCGAAGCGATTACGAACAGAGAAATTCGCTCGCCCTTCGTAAGGTATGGGCTCCAGTCGCGGAAACAACCTTCCCAAACCTTGACACCAGCCGACAAAAATGATTTTGCCGTTCTCCTTCCCCAAATCCAAACGCCGCGCTTGAATGGCTTTGTTGGCCAATCAACTCTGGACGTGCACTTTTGGAATAGTTCGAGGTCGCCGGGTTCAGGCGGCAAGGCATATAAAGCTCGGAGCGCCGTGAATTGAGGCTCGAAAGTCGAGACGTCTTTTATGCTGTAGCCAAGTAGGTTCTTATCTTTGAAGGCGTCAACGATGTTGATGCCCACAAGAGGCTTGATCGATTTCGTTTTGCGTTTGCCTTGTCTTGGCGCGGGCGTTACCCGCTCGGGTTTGGATGCCGGTTCAACTGGCAGCTCTTTGAGTTTTCTCATGACGCTTCCCCATCGGCCAATGCCGCGCCTTCCGTAACATTGTCGGGGTGATGCCAATCAGCGGCCAGGACGCCGCATCTGCGCAGCAACATGTCCCGAGCATTGATTGCGGTGCGATGTTTGGCGATGTCAAACTTGGTTGCATGCTCCATCGCATCGATCTCGACTTGGAGCACGGCACAGCTCCGCATGAAATCCAATTCAATGGTTGATGGCTCGCGCCCCATAGCTGCGCGATAATCTTTGATCAAATCTCTAAGGCGACGGCCTCGGGTCGAATGACCGTTGATACGGTGGTCGAATGGGTTGCCATTGCCGAGCGCGGTGCGCCCACATTTTGGACTTCCCTTGTTTCCTGCCATTGGTTTTCACTCCTGCGGGCTCAATGCGGGCTCGCTACAATATTGCTACAACGTTGCTACAACGTAGCGGTGCTCTGAATACAATCTGACTACAATGTCAGCATGGTTTGGGCTAATGCGACGCCCTCCTTGGGCTCGGGCGCAGGCGCCGGACGCGAACGTATACGTTCGAGCTTTTGATCGAGCAGCTTGCTCAGTGTGCAATAATCCCTTGGCAATGGTGCACCCTTCAGCGCCCGGCGCTCAATACGCTCAAGCTCTAGGCGCAAGGAAGCCGCTGCCTCAATGATCGATAGGTCCGCCGCGCTCGGTGGCCCCGGTAGTTCATTGAGGTACGCCTCGACTAGCGCGCGCTTTCTCCGCGCGGCGGTTGTTCTTAAATCTTGTCCATCATTTCGATAAAAAAGAGCCTTAAGCGCTGCTTTTCTAGTGCGAGTGGCTTTCATAATTTTTTCCTTTCCAGGGTCTTGACTTTGGCCGCGAACCCCAATAAATAAGGGCTCATTGAGCGGCGGGTCGCCGATCTTAAAAATACTGTTTGACATTTTCAAACGGTGCGATAATGTTGTCAATCAACGTCCTAATATACACGCAACCTACACCCTCCGCAACCCTTCATTTGCCCTCGGAAGGCCAAAACACGTCTTTTAGGTTAAAAATACGTAATAATCGCGTCGAGGCGCCGATTTCCGGGATAAATACGTTACGCTAGCCTCGATCCGTGCCACGCTCAGCACGATCGCACGTGCTCGGGTCCGGCAACAACGGGCATAGGGAATAGCCCCTAGATGCCCTAGCGAGCTCGCTGGGCCTGTGCCGTGGTTGTCTGGTACGTGCCACAACACCCGATAGAGGTGCCAGGCCCGCCGCCACAGGATGCCAGGCCCGCTGGATGCATACCCTTGGTTCTTGATGCCAGGTGGCCACCGGCAAGCGTGGGAGAGTTTTGCTATGAGGATGCCACCCCGGGCCTCCCCACGCGCGGGTTTAAATTCGCGCTTGGATGAGCCGCGCCCTAAGTTCCGCAATCACGCGCTCGTTCTGATAATCTCTCCGCCTCGCCTTGTTTGGCCTTGGTAAGTCTAGCGACCCGCGCCCTTAACCTTTCGACTTCGGCGCGCAATGCCGCCAACTCGTTGTTGCGTTTGTCGCGGTGTAGTTTCTGCCTTTCGGCCTGAGTTAATGCCATGGTTTAATCTCCTGTTGGTTGCTTCAGGCCGCGCGCTTTTGCGCGGCCCGCCGTGCTCTGTATTTGCGCATCCTTTGCGCAACCTTCGTCGGTGCCGGATCGGTGGCGAGTGGGCGGCCACGTTTGGCTTTGGCCGGTGCCGGTTCGGCAGGCATCCACCATGCAGACGTGACGGGCAGTGGCGGCCACCGATCAGTAAGCCACGCATGATCAGCATCATCCCAGCTCTGTTCCACCAAGGAAACCGGGTCAGACGCGAACGGAATGTTCCGCTCGACCGTCCACTCCCTTTCCTCCCATTCAGGCTTGTTGGCCAACTTGTTTGTGGCTTGTTGGGTCTGCCACGCCCCTAAATAAGTTGGCTGGTAACAAAACCAGGCGTTGGTATAATGCCGGGCGTCACCCACCGTGACATCGGCTTGGGGTGTTTCACCCGGCAAGAATGCGGGGGTTCCCCATTTCCCTCCCAACGGCACGTAGTATCGTGGCCAGCCGCCGCCATCGTCACCACACCCGACGAACACACGGCGCTGGTCCATGTATCGAGCCTCGGGTTTTTGGTTTTGCTGCATTGGGACGTTGGGCAGAAGGACGGCACCTCCCTGCCCCGGCTCACGAACGTTGACAAACGAATGCCCGCCGCAAAACGAAGTCGGGCTAACATACCCACGATCCTCGATTTCGCGTTTGACGGCCGCCATTGCCAGGCAGTGACTTTCGATGGCATCCCTTGCCAGCGACAGCCTTTTGCCGTCACGATACCGTTCGGGTTCATGCGCGACCTTAGCCCCGGTTTGGCGCCGCTGGATGCGACAGGTAAACTCCGGTCCGGTTTCCCGAACAGGCTCCAACCCATCCCGCCATTGCGGCTTGTAGCAAAGGTCGTCAGCCACATGAGCCTTTTTGCGTTCGACATGGGCTTGCATCCGTTCGACACACGCGACGGCGTCGGCGGGCTCAAAGACATGGCGACCGGTGCCATATTCGATCGGTTGCCAAAATGTGTTGAAATCCATAATTCATCATCCTCCTTCCTTTTTTCTTTTCAAACTCCTCCTTTCTTTTGCTCTCCCTTGGGATGGCTCTGCGCCACCGCCTGGACTGTGCCGGGCTTTTTGCTTCTGGACGGGCCTTCCGTCTCTCCCGCTGCTTTCGGTCCGGTGTGCTCGGCCTGGGTCTCTGCGGTTTTGCTCTTTCGATAACCCTACAATAGCACGTCACGTCACGATAGCAAGCAGTTTGTTACGTCACGTTGTCGCACACCTTGTCGCAGGCAAGCGTCAGCGCAGCGCTATCGCCAGCGATAACGCACGATTATCGATACTTAAAGTAAAACATTAACTATCACGCCCATTGATTTGATTGACGAATTTCGTGCCATAATCTTGTAACTTGTTGTAAAGTCGCTGGAATTTGGGCCAAAATCGGCGTTTTGGGGTGTAACATTGTAACAGGGCGTCGAGCGAGGATCGGCGACGCTCGGCACGATCGCGCGCCCTCGGGTCCGGCAACAAGGGCAGGCGGCATAGACCTTAGAACGATCAGCAAGCCTCGCTGGCCGCTGGGCCTAGTTGCCGGGTGAGAGATGATACCGGATCAGGGCACCAAAGACTCAATTCGCTACAGTTAAGGTGAGGCTTGTTCGACGCTTGCAGATACGTCCTTGGTATGCGGTGGCGCCGCCCTGTGTGTCACAGGGGCTAGGTTTCATTGACATGCCGAGCGAGCATCGGAGGGCTCCCGATCGAGGGACGGGACGCGAGGGTTTGGGGACGGGCGCGAGGGTTTACGTGCGAAGGCTCATTATTGGAGAACCCCTGAGAGTTCGAAACGTTGAAAGCATCTGGATTATTGGGGGCTGCGGCACCGCTTGTGAAAAAGGTCGCGGTAAGGACCCGTAGAGTCTTCTTCCGCTGCCTGGCCCCGTCGCGCGGAGCGAGAGGCGACGGCCCACACCGTGGGTCCCGACATCGGAGGTAGATGGCCCGGAGGATCGTTAGGGACTTATTTTTCCTGATCAATATGATCGATGAGAAAGCCAATCCAGTTTCTTAGATCGGGAAACGGCTCGGCAAAGCTCAGCACGTCCTGCGCATTATTCATCAAAAATTCTACAATTAGTTGGGATGTGTGGGCGTCTAAATTCAGTGTGGGTAATATAGGTTTCCCTAAAATCGCTGCACAGGCAAGGTTCGCTAATAGCAAATATTTACCGACAGCGATTAAACTATTTCTTGTAACGACGTAAGCAGCATGGCCTATTCGCGCCGTCGGCCAGCCATGAACTATAAGGCTCTCATCGATCACGGCCAAGAATTTGCGTGTGCGCGTTTCGACGAAATTTTGTGCGCGTGCCAACTCCTCCAGGATGCGGCGAGCGGGAGGCTCAATTTGAGCCATGATTTCTGGCGATAGGCGCGTCTGATCGGCCCGTTCCGTTAATTCGCGCCCTTTGGGGAAGCCAAGGATGAATCCGCCGTGGATTTCAGCAGCTTGTTGAAGCAGCGCCAAATGGTGCGGCTCCAGCGGTTCGGTCATCGTGCCGCTAGGTTGATTGGCGAATGCGACACGAAACGCAAGTAAGCCGGTTCCTACAGCCCACAACGACGCGATGTCCAATTGATCGAACGGTTGCGCGATGAGATCAAGATATTCTGAGACCAAATGATCGAGTGCAGGGTGTGCGTTGGCGACACGAGCGGTGGTTTCTCTCAGCGTCGAAAGAAGGTGTCGCAAGCGATCGTGAAGAGCTTTCTGAAGCGTTTCATCAAAGTCTGTCCCGATGGGCTGTGAAATAATTTCGAGCCCTCGTTCCGTGACCTGTAAGACTGGCCCTGGCTCGGACGATGGTTCCGGCCAACCCACTGTGCCGGTAAACGCGGCTATATCCGGCGCCTCTGTGGCAGCGAGCACTCCGAGCCGCAAGTCGGCCAGCCTAATGATCTCGGCGTTTACGACCGCCGGGCCTTGGCTCCATAGAGTTTCCTCAACCCGCACATAGGCGAGTTCGCGTTCCTCGTTCCTGACGCGGCCTTCAAGCCGCTGGTCGTACCAATCTGTCCATACACCCCACTTGTCATTCGCGGCGACAAGCGCCGCCCTTAGTTCCAGCCACAAAGACCGGAGCCGGTCAGGTGGCTCTTTCACAAGCTCCACCATGGGCTGGCTGCCTGACTGATAATGGAGTCGCTCGCGTTGCCATAGCGGCGAACCGGCAATGTCGAAAGCCGCTACGCCTTTCTCCACGCGCGTCGCGTCGTCGGAAACAGCGGACCAGAAAGCAACAGTGTCACTGGTGGAGGCGGGGAGAGAGACGGAGTAGAAGTTGATGCCATCGGTGGCGGTACGCCCGCTGCCGATGGCATCGACCGCGAAAGGGAAGACGGAAGCAATGGACGAGTGAGAGCCGGTAATAACCCTTACTACGCCGAAGGCGGCGGTGGCGGCATTTGAAGCGGCGCGCGCCGTACCGAAAACAGAGAGGTCTCCCGCAGGTGGCGCGCTAAATCGACTCGCACCTGCCGGATATTTGGCCGCTACCCATGAAAACGCCAAGGCACGGAACACGGGCAAGACGATGCGAATATCTTTGTACCCACCACTCAATGCTTCTTGCACAAGCGGCAGGACACGCAAGGCCGCGCGGGCCGCAAGCGCGACTGACACCTCATGGGGTTGCGTTTGGAGCCATGCCTCCAATTGTTCACGGTTATTGATATCGGCCAGCGGTGCCTCCCGCCTTCGCCCATCGCGCAATTAGACTGGCATCAGCGGCGGGATTCGGCAAGGCCGCGCCATTGGTGCGAGAGGGAAAGGGCGGGAGCGTTTTGGTGCGCACCGCGCCGCCGTCGCTGCGATTTGAGGCCATTGTCGACGGACTGTCGCCGGGGGTGTGCGCGCCATGAGCGAGGGCGATTGGCTTTGGGCTTGCGTTATTCCCGCTTGCGTCAGGCACCACGCTGCCTAGCGCGGACGAGGCGCGGGACACCATGCCAGTCACCAGCGGTCGCCGGTAAGACCCGTTGCCGAATGCATGGCGGCGCAGCGGGCAGTGGAGCACCGAAGGGGAAGGGCAACGGGAAATATCCTTCAGGCTGAGGTAGCCAAGCGGACCCGTAATTTTGAAGAGTACCAACCCATATATTTACCGGCGCGGGGCAGCGGATCGCCCTTCGGTATCGCCGCCGACTGGCGTGCAAGCATCCCGGGCGTCCAATTTAGTGCCGTCAGAATTAACGCCCTTCACCCGGATACTGCCGTCGTTGCCATCATTTGAATAGTTGAAGGCAAAGAACAGTGTGCGGCGCTGATCATCCCTTTTGGCGTTTACGTAAAAAACCCCAGCGCCGGTGTCATCATGAATATCGCGCACTGGATAGGGACGAGTTCTCCCCGTATCACTTCCCGTGACAAGAACCGTTTCCCTTTGACCGTTATAGGTGACGAAGTAAGGTGCGCTGTGCTCCGGGTGACAGTTCATTTGGAGCTTATCAGGCGCAGACACTGGCCGTGGAGCGGGCGCTGGTGCAGGCGGCGAAGCATAAACGATCTCCGGCGCGGGGGCCGGCGCAGGCTGCGGGACGTAAACGATTTGTGGAGGCGGCGCAGGTTGTGGGACATAAACAACCTGTGGCGCTGGAGGGGGTTGCGGGGCTTGGACCACCGGTGGCGCGGACAGTGACACTTGAGGCTGCTGAATAACGGGGACGGAACGCGAAAACACGCAATGATTCAGATTAATCACGCCGAATGTATGATCGTATATGACGCCTGAGACGTTAACCGTGTCCTCTTTATTGAAGGCAAGCGCCTCGTCGCCAGTAACGCCACTGCAAGAGATGTCAGAGTTGCTCCCTAAGGTCACTAAGTAGCTTCCCCTATTGAGAAGATTTTCGGTGATGTTCGATACGAGCAAGGACGCCGCGAAGGTCTTACCTACATAATCGTGCGCAAACCGTGCTTGATTGGCGGCGTAAGTTTCATGCATCTGCTGGAGATCGTTGCTGTTCAGCGCAGTACCGGCAAATGTCGTACCAGAAAGAAGAGCGGTGGCTAATGCGGTCATATAAACAATTTTCATAATTAGACAGCCCAACAAGTGAACGCTTAAATATACTCAGTTAACGTTAACCTTCATGTAAGGTTCCCGACGTCTTTTAAACTGAGACTTTACCGGCAAGCATCAGCGCGGCGCTCCAATCGCCGGAATGCCGCTCCATTGCGCCGCTGCCAAACGGTGCGCCGTGATCGAATACGACCTGTTGATCGCGGTTACACGCTTAAGCTCGTGTTTCTGATGTGAAGGATCACACGTTTGTTTGAGACGCCTGCGTGTGTTGGTCTTGCGTTACGGTATCCCCCCGCCGGGCGAGCGTGGCCGAGGACCGTCGGCGCCATGGCGCGCGGCAGGCGCATCGCAAGCCCCAAGCCGCCCGATGTCATAAATGGCCTTGCCAACGCGCATCGTTTTTGAATCACCCAACGCCGCTATCGCAACGCGGCATTTTTCGAACAACTGTGTTACGTCCGAAGCCTCAAACTGATCGGCATGTACGTCGGAATCAAGCCAATCATCATGGTAAAATCCGATTTGCTTCGTCTTATCGACGGCACCGAGGCTCACCAGCCGATTAAATCGGCCAGCCTCGCTTTCCGACATAGCCCGCGCGACATGTTCAATTAGTTCAGCGGTCATCGGCTCTGTATTGATTGTGTTGCCTAATTCGCTTGTTGTGTATTGAGCCAGCAGCAAAGAGGATACGGCAGTCTGCTTTTTGATGTGAGACGATAGGCGATTTGGAGACTTAGCTGTTTGCTTCGAAGTATCCCAAAACGCCAAGACAACTTTTCCAATCTCCTCCAAGGCAAGAACGGCGAGAGCAAAGGCACTTGCGAAGCGCTCATTGTCCGCCAGCAGCTTAGCATCTCTTAAAAGGCGAGCTGCGTTAGAGACGATTGGCGTTTGGTCGCGCAATTTATGGTCGACGGCGTCTTTTTTGCGTGCTCTGCTTCGGTCGCGAACAATGTTCATGGCTTTCCCGGAGACGTATTACTTGCCGATTATGAGGAGGAAGCTTCCCTGTGATTGCGAATACGCCTCTCGATTGCCGCGGCCAGCTCCCTTGCCTCTGTTGAGAGATGTTCAAGGTGCGTGATCCGCGTCTGGATTTCCGCCAGATATTGCTCAAGATCGGTCAATGACAATTCGTCGAGTTTTTCCAGATCGAGCTTCGTGACTTTATGGTGTAGCATTTATTTTCTCCAGGTGATGGCTTCCCACAACGGTCTGTTCATCGCATCCTCCCGCTTTCTTATACCATTGTTCGCGTTCGGCAGTATGTCGAAGTCCGGTTCCACTGGCGGATTGAACTCGGCGCCCGCATTATGGGCAATCCCATTTGACGGGCAGGCAATTGCTACGGGCCGATTGGCGTGCTTATAGGTATGGTCCAGGCGCCCAACCCCATGCGTGGTCTTCGAAAACCATGCCATGCCCATGGAACGGTAGTTCGCACGCGTCCCATTTCTTTTTAATAGCTATCTCGCTTTCGAGTTCGCCACTGGCGGATGCAGCTTGAGATTAGCCAGCAAGCCGTCGCGCGACTTTTTGCTAAGCTTACCGAAATTTTCCTTCGCTGCTCTCGCGCACCCGGACAACCGCGCGGGCCGCTTCCGGTTTAGCTGGAACAAAATGTGGAACTGGAACTAAGTTTTTAAGCCCTGGAACTCTGGAACTCAAAAATGGAACTTTCTGGAACTTTCTGGAACTGCCAAGCTCATAGTGTGTTGTTTTTTAAAGAAGTTCCAGAAAATGGAGAATTGCCGAGTGTGGAACAAAAACAGCTTAGCAGTTCCAGAATGTTGTGGAACTCTCTCACGTAGTGGAGAGCCCACAATTTGGACTGAAGCCGGAACCTAATGGAACACATTGTGCCAAAGCCCCGGCTTCCATAATCAGTGTTTAAAGCTCACCATCTGGCCCAAGGGTTGGCGCCCCTCCTTCCGCCGCAATCTCAGTCTTGCCCGCCCTTGTGATGCGCCAGCCGCCCGTAACGGTTTCGGCGATCCAATGCGCTGCCTTGAGGTCTTTCAACCATCTGGACGCCGTGCCTTTCGACAAGTTAAGCCTTTGCCTTATGGCAGTTTGGGTTTCGCCGGGGTGCCTATGGATGTATTCAAGCACCCCGAGCTGGGTGATGCCCTCATTCGTCTCAGCCTCCGCCGCTTCGGCCTCTTTGATGTACCCAAAAACCGGTTGAAGGAGTTCAACCCCTTTGCTGTTCACCACGGCCGGGCACGTCGCAAGCTTCAGCCCAAAATGCAACGGCTTAAAGTCGCACCCCCGAAACTTGCCCTGCCAAGACATCTCAAATTGGTCTTCGGCAGGTCTTGTCTGTACCAGATTGCCGTCAACCTCATTCAAGATAGCACCGGCGCCATAGGGCACAAGCTCACTGGACGTTGCATTTTTCTTTGGGTGTGCCGCAATCACAACGGCCGGGCGCCCCTCAAGTTTCGTCAAAGGGCGCACGCTGCGCAGGAACTCCATAAGCTTCGCGTTCGCGTTCTCGCTCTCGCCAGCGAAGTACGCTTGCAGAGTGTCGATAACGATCATGCGAAATGGCCCGTCCTTGGAGTGTTTCTTTAACGCGGCCACTATGTGCTCTGGCGTGTCGAAGGCATCAAGCACCAAGTAGTTATTGCCCAAGCTCGCCGGGTCAATGCCTTCCGCGAAGCAGGTTGTGAGCAACCGGTCGCGAAAGTTGTCGGGGTTTTCGCACGTGCAATAAGCGACACGGCCTGGGGTGATTATGTGCTCCGGCAACATAGCTTGATGCCCGCTGCTAACGGCAACCGTGATGGTTATGAGCACTCCCGTTTTGCCGTCTCCCGTCTTCGCCGTGAACGTGTACAACGAACCGGCAGCGATCACGGGGTCTACAACGTAGTCCAGCGGTTCGCGCTCTTGCGCAAACTCCGCAAGCGTTTTGAAATGTTTCGGCTCTGCATGATGCCGTGGCTCGGTAGGCGTAGGTGGCCCCCAAGTGGGAGAATTGTATGAGAGCCGCACCTTCATCTCTTCAGGTGTGAGAGGTTGCCCCTTTTTGATCTTGTCGGTGATGGTGGCGAGGACAATGGCAATATCAGGTGAGACCCATGCCTGCACCTGTTCGTTGTATACCTGCGCCTCCTCCGGTGGCGATGCGCCCGAGGTCTTCGCCAAATCATTGATGGTGGTATTACCCGCGCTATCGGTCACAAAGTCGGCCTCGGGCAACGCGCCGTTCGGGAGTGTTACGTTTGTTACGTTTGCCCCAATCGAGGCAGGATTAACATGTGTAGTCATTTCTAAACAATCCTATGTTAGTGGTTTCTTTGCGTAGTGGATGGAGTGCACTGGTTGATAGCAGCGGAGAAACTTTGCGCCGTGTCGCGCGCGCACTGATCGATAGCACCGGAGAGCCCTTCCAGTTTTACATCCACAATCAAATTGTGAAAAACGCGAACAATTCTCGCCATGGATGGATCGTCGCGGAAGGCAACGAAAATTTCACGCTCGGTCCTCCCCCTGGCTTCGCCGATGATTGCCTTCGCCAGACGGAACCGATACGAGTATCGCGGCTCAGATGGGACGCTTAGTGCTATACTGCGAACACGTTCAAGTTGTTCGTCGAGGACGTGATCATCACGCCATACTTCAGATTGTAACATTTGTGCTTATCCTATGTTTGGGTTGTTTGTGTTACATTCTATTCAACTTGTCACAACTGGAGGGTTCAACGAGGCTTCGATGAACCAATCCGGCGCGCCAAGTTCCTTAAGAGCTTTGCGAATGACGGCCGGTCGTTTGGTGATCGGCACGTCGCCGTCGCGATAAAACCAGTGCTCACCCGTCGCCTTGTCAAACTCAATCCATACCATTGGATTGGCGAGAGTTGGCGGCCGGTCGGGCCAGAGATTGAGCATGGGGTGATAGCGGCGATCGAACACAACCTTGCGGCCGTCGCTGGCATCCCAGACGCCATAGGGGTAGCGCATCGCGCGTTCCCAGAGCGGCACGCGGGCGTCACAGGTTATGACGTGATGGAGAATTAGAAGCGGCGGCCGCGCGAAAATGATCCTGTCAAATGAAGGGACATGGAGCAACGTTGTAATCACGATGCCCTCCTTCCGGCGCGCCGTGGCATCTTATATCCAACTGGCACCATGCGCACCGGCGCCGTCGATGCGTGGGCAATTCGAACAAGGTCCGCGACGCGGCGACGTTCAGCACGGGTCATTTGACGCCCCCATGCGTTCCGGGTGAAAGGCCGGAACCGGCATTCGCGCTCGCCATGATCGTGCCATCGTCGCTCGTGCTCACGCGCCGATCGCGTCGCGCCCAAGTGTTCAGATCGTCAACGTCATAAACGACCAAACGAGCGCTCATTTTATAAAATGGCGGCCCGTTGCCGGAGCCTCGAAGAGCGTTCAACAAGGACGGCGACACGCCCAGATGCCTGGCCGCGTCGATTGGCCGTAAAAGCTTCGAAATTACCCCTTGACTCGTGAGGCCAGATGCTTTAGACACCGTGTTCATGAGATTTAACCTTCTTATGGTGCTAGAAGTCTGTCGCTGATCCCTTTTGTTGATAATCATAGGATACTCTCTTTTGAGAGAAAGTCCAGTTCAAGACGCTTGCCTTGATAGGTCGATGTCTAGTGTTTTCAATAGGTTAAGAATTTCCCACCTTGGCCTTCACAACGTTTTCTTTCAAATTTCCACTGCCCCCGTAACGGAAACCTAAGCGCCCGAGCGATTTTAACCGCCTTCCGTTTCGCCCTCCCGACGATCCAGCGCCGCGCTTATGGCCTCGCCAACGGTCTCGATCGCCGTGCGTGCCGCGTCGGGCACAAGGTGGCTGTACCTGCTAGTCATCTGCGGCGAGGCATGCCCAAGGAGCCCTTGGATAGCTGGCAACGATACGCCGCTAGTCACCGCGCAGCTGGCGAAAGCGTGACGAAGATCATGAATGTGAAGGTCAGTCAGTCCGGCCGCCCTCGTTATCGCTCGCCACGGCCAGCGCAGCCCTTCCAGCGGCCTCCCCTCGATCCGGCCAGGGAATAGGAACGGGTGCCCCGCAAGTCTGGGGATGGTCGCCAGGACCGCCAGCGCCGCGCTATTCAGCCTTATGGCCCGAGGCCCCGTCTTTGAAGCGGGCAAGTTAAGTATAGCCCGCTCACAATCCACGTAATCCCATTTGGCCCACAGTATTTCGTGTAGTCTAGCGCCCGTCAAGAGTAGCAACCGGATGGCAGCAACAGGGAACGGGTCTATTGCTTCATAGTCTTTCAAGGCTTGCCCAAGTCTAGCAAGCTCCGCGTTGCTCATGAACCGAACACGCTTGTTCTCCTTGTGTTGCTTGATGCGGCTGGCCGGATTGATGGTGCTCTCCGGTATCAGCCCGTATTTTGCCCCGAACGAATACAGGGCACTCGCGCACCTCAAAAATTTGTTGCCCGATGACGGCGAGGCGATGGAGGCAAAGACGGCCGCGACCTGCGCGCGGGTGAGAGCGTCGGCCCGGACCCTGCCGTGCGCGTCGGTGAGCCGGGCGAGCGCCAGCTTGTAGCCTTGCCGGGTCTTGCTTGCCAGCCGTTGCATGTGTCCCGCCTCGAACGCCGCCGCCAGCTCCGCCACTGTAGCTGCGGTGCGCTCTTCGGCACGGATCACGGCGGGGTCATTGCCCTGCGCAACGTCGGCAAGGACGCGCTTGGCCGCCTCTCTCGCCTGATGTGGCGTCATCTTACCCACCGCCCCGATGGTTACGCGCCTGGTCGCCGCTCCGCGCCCCCTGCCCGCCTTGTATTGAACGATGTAGCTCGTGGCGCCGGTTGCTCGAACCCGCACGGCGAAACCGGCCAGGATCGTATCCCAGACATAGAAGTCAGCACCGGTTGGCTCCAAGGCATCGACAAGTCGCTTGGTGATATGGCTGTGCATGTCCGGCCCTCGGGTGAGCTGGGCACCACGCGGGCACTCCCGAAAAAATGCTTTAATGGTGCTCCTTGGTTCCAAACTAAGGATGCTCCCTCGGGCAGTCAAGCGCACCACGGTCTAAATAGTGCTTGAAATATGGTGCTGAGCCCTGCGCCGGATCAGTGAGTGGGAGCAGGAGAGAGCCTGAACCGGAAAATCGGTGAATTGACGCAGCCAATGCCGCCGATCCGCCCCTCGCCGCGAGTGACATGCGGCGATATGGAGCGGACCAGCGGCTAAGGCAATTAAAATTTCTTGGTTATT
>Ga0182024_10009206_pt1 | contig 20516 bp, 16 predicted proteins | sample P32metaG_FD_120480 | JGI IMG/M metagenome (GOLD analysis project Ga0182024, IMG submission 120480) | Permafrost microbial communities from Stordalen Mire, Sweden - P3-2 metaG (Illumina Assembly) | ecosystem: Environmental > Terrestrial > Soil > Wetlands > Permafrost | place: Sweden: Stordalen... | reverse complement strand
CCGCCAACGGTGCCAAGCAGGGAGCCAAAGCCAAGGCCGCGCCGAAGAAGGCAGCCAAGGCGGGCGCGAAGGCCAGCAAGAAGGCCGCCAAGTCCGACCGATCGGCTGCGGCTCCGCGTGCCGAAAGCAAGGGTGCGAAAATCCTGGACATGATCGCCCGCGCGAAGGGTGCCACGCTCGCCGAGATCATGAAGGCCACCGATTGGCAGGCTCATAGCGTGCGCGGGTTCATCTCGACCGCCAGCAAGAAGCACGGCATCAAGATCGAGTCGGCCAAGAATGAAGGGGGCGATCGCGTCTACCGCATCGGAAAATAGCCCAGTCCAACGATCCATCCCGCCGCCGGTTCACAGCCGGCGGCTTTCCTCATTCAAACGGGCGTATTTCTTAGGCAATAACAAGCACGGATCGCCAGATCTCCGCGGGCACCGCTTGTTTGTTCGTTCCCAGCGCGGAATGGCGAGCTACTCGTGCATTTCAGGCACGACTTCCGCCGTGCGCACAGCCACATCTATTAGGCGATTCCAGGTTTCCTTCCCCAGCGCCTGCTCCAGACCTTTTTGAGCACTTTGCCAATAGGGAAGTGCGCGCTTGTATTCCCGCTTTCCCGCTGCAGTCAGGGAAAGCCGCAGTTCGCGCCTATCGGCTCCCGCTACGGAATGCAGCCATCCTTTCTCGCGAAGAGGAGCTAGTGTTCGGGTCAGGGTCGTACTGTCGATCTCAAGCAATTTGGCCAACTGCTTCTGGGTGATCTCCGGCGCAATATTCAAGGCTTGCAAGAGCGTGAACTGACTGACGTGCAGGCCGCTCGGACGCAGCATGGCGTCGTAATAGTTGGTGACCACCCTCCCGGCCCTTCGGAGATTGGCACACGCACACGGCAGCCGAACCACTGCCTTCGCCCTGGTCGTAGAGATTTCTGGCATCGCGTTCCTCGAATGCTTGTATCTACATTTATATCAAGGCGATGCCACGCTTGCAATTTCCTGCGACCATTTACATGTATCTACATCCATATCGGCAGGAAATCCAAGCTACAAAGGAGATCAAAACATGAACCACCTAGCCCCCAGTTATCTACTCCCCAACATACTAATCGGATCCATCGCGGTCGTCGCCACTATGCTGCTTGGCGTGCGCCGCGCTATCATCCGCGCCGGATCGCCGGTTCGCGAGCGCAGCCACACGTTTTGGAACATCTCGACGCTGCTCCTGACGTGGTTCTTAGCTGCGCTGGTCCTCTCCTGGTCGGGCTTTTACCAGGGGACGCCTTCCCGCATTCCAACCATCCCCTTTGGTCTGCTGATCCCAATCGCCGCCGGCGTCGTACTATTTTGGCGCTGGCCCCTGCTCAGGCGCATGATCGAGTCCGTCCCGCAGAGTTGGATCGTGAGTTTCCAGGTCTATCGAGTGGAGGGTTTGATCTTTCTCACGCTCTATGCAGGAGGATGGCTGCCGGGTGAGTTTGCATGGCCTGCTGGAGTCGGAGACGTGATCGTCGGGCTCCTTGCACCCGTTGTGGGCGTCGCCTATATGCGTGGGGCGCGCGGATCAACCGGCTTGCTGTGGGCTTGGAATCTGCTTGGGATCGCCGATCTGGTTGTGGCCGTAACGACCGGATTCCTGACCTCGCCTTCGCCGCTGCAACTCCTGGCGCTTGATCGGCCGACCGAACTCATCGCGGCGTTTCCGCTCGCAATGATTCCCGTATTCCTAGTGCCTCTTTCGTTGTTGCTGCACTTGGCGTCGTTGCAAAAACTACGCCAGGTCGAGCGCGAGGCCGGTGATCTGAAGTCGCTTCACGCAGACCGGAACCACGGCGTCAAGATTGAATCCGCAAATAGTGACGCGGGCGAGCGTGTCTATAAGGTTGCGAAGTAGTCCGTACCATTCCAAGCCGTCGGCTCACAGCCCGGCGGCCTTTTTCGAACTCCTCATCCACCGCTGCGACGAAAAGGTTCCAAGACTAAGCACGTGGATCGTTGATTACACGGGGAGACGTCATCGGTAGAGGAGCCTGACAATTAGTACAAGATGGACGGGATCCAGGCGCCGGAGGGCTCGTTGTAGAGGCCCATGCTCATCAGCGTGTTGGGCTGCACGACGCGCAGGCCGTGCTCCAGGCACCAGCGGAACAGAGAGGCGTTGCGTGTGGGGACCAGGAAGCCGGGACCTCCGAGGCTTTCCGCGGCGCCGATCAGCGCTTGCAGGTCACGATTCGATTCCGCGACGGAGTGGCCGAAGTAGTTGAAGCCGGTGGTGTAGCCAGTTATACCTCCGTCGCGCTCGACCACGAATGCCTGTCCCTGCTTGATTGCGTCGGCGAGTTCGCCGGAACGCGTGTGTCCGTGCACCCTCAGGCACAGGCGGTCGCAGGGGGAAATGTCAGAAGATTGCGCGGCGCGAACCTTGCAGCCTTCGACCGCGAGGCGCAGCGGCGGCCCGGTCATCACGCTGATCGGCTCGCGCGGGTCGAAGCCGAGCTTAGTGTAAAGCGAAAGCGACCGGTTGTGGAAAGCGGACTGCAGCAGGCGGACGCCGGGTGCGCCGCGCTCGGCCGCGCGGTCCAATACGGCTTGCATCAGTTGCCGGCCGATTCCGGAATTCTGCACCGCCGGGTCGATGGTGATGGGGCCGACGCCGAAGATGGTCGAGCGCTCGTCGAGACAATTGCTGCCCACAATACGACCGCCGCTTTCGGCGACGACGGTATAGAAGCCGGGGTGGGAGAACATCATGCCGAGCAGGCCCTCGGGCATACTTCGCTCCGGCATTTCCGGCGGGAAATTGTGATCGGCATTGACCTTGTAAAAAGCGTCAAAGCAGATTCGTGCGCACTCTCGCGCGTCATCGGGCCGAGCGCGGCGAATAATGATGGCGGGACTGGTCTTTGTCATTGGTATGGACCGATTATAAGCCCGGCATTTCTCTCGCGCTTCGAACCCAATGGTTGCTTGGACAGCGCGGCTTCGCGCGGCACAATACGAATAGCTCCTGAATAACGGCGTAGCGTTTAGCTGACATCGGATTCGCCGGCCTGCGCTACTGACTACCATTCGAGGTATCAATGACCCAAAAGCTCCTCAGGCGAGGATTTTGTTTAGCAAGCGAGCCCGTCTTCCCCGTGGGAGATTTGGCTCAACAGCAACCGCACGTTTTGCCCTGCCAAGCTGCACGACCCTCCTTCAAGAGCAACGGTACGGCTACCAGCGCGGCAAGCGAATCGAACCAGGCGATATGGAAAAGTGCGTTGATCGCCAAGCCAGCCAAGGCAATAACCGCAAGATAAGCGCACGTGGCCGATTGCACAGCATCCGCAGCGAGAGCGGCGTTGTTGCTGCGGCGTGCTTCCCGGCGCTTCAGGCCAGCCAAAATAGGCATCACGATCAACGCGGCCACCGTGATTCCGATACCGAGGCGGGTTGTTTCAGGTCGCAGGCGCAACCACAAAGAACCAATCGCCATGACGCAGACAATCAGAGCGAGCGCGAACAGCAGAGCACCAGCAACACGGGCGGCGTTCCGTTCGGAAATGGAAGAGTGCGGCAGGAATTGCAGAAGAACCACCCCTGCAGACAACAGCTCTACGAAGCTATCGGAGCCGAAGGCGAGCATCACTGGGCTATGGGCCACCGCTGCTGCGTACAGCGACAAGCCGCACTCAACCAGCATCCAAACCAGGGTGATTCCCTGGAGCCAGAAAACCGGAGCGGAGCCGCTCGTGGATGCACAAGTCGCGGCAATAGGCTTTGCATGCTGAATTTCGACGTGGACTAACTCGGACATCGTTGCCTCTTAAAGGATAGCGCTGCCGAATTTCAATTCGGAAGGAAAGGCCGACGGCAGCCGCCATGGATCGCGTGGGCGCTACCACCGACACGGCGATGGGTCGTTGCTAAAGTTGTACGGAACGTATTCCTAGAGGTGAGATGTCACTGGGCGATCCGTTGCAGCAGCTACCCTCAATTTGATCGCGTCATTGGGTGCGTGAGCGAGATCCTGTTTCGTGCCAAGGTACCGTTCGGTCGTCTGGACCGAAGCGTGACCGAGCAGCATCTGGATTTGCTCCAACTCGCCGCCGGCCGCGCGACACAACTTCGCGCAGGTACGGCGAAGGTCATGGGGTGCGATTCCGGGGACGCCGATCTCGGCTGCATACTGCTTCAGCATTTGCCAGACGACCTTTTCGCCGAGGCGCTCTCCGGTTATGCTGCCGTTCCGTTTCACTGGCCGAAAAACATGCCCGGCAGCGACGCCCGAGGCAGATGTCCACGCATCAATCGCCACCTTCACCCACGCCGGCATTGGTGCGGTGCGAACGCGGCTGTGCTTTCCGACAAGGTCGACGATGCACCACCGGCCGTCGCGCTGCTGGACGTGCGAGAACGTGAGCGCCGCCACTTCCGACCGTCGCAACCCGCATCCGAGAAGAACGGCGAGAATGGCGCGATCCCGGAGACCTCTGACTGTCGTGATGTCGGGCGCGCTCAGCAACGCCTGCGCTTGCCGTTGCGACAGCCAGTTCCCGACGCGAATGCCGGTCGATTTCACGCTCTTCACCCGGCTGATGCCCTGGGCCAATTCCGGCGCGAGCAGTCCATTGTCCGCAGCCTCCGCCGCCAGCTTGCGAATCGCCGACATTCTAATAATGATGGAGGACGACCCCAGGCGGCGTTCCTCAAGCGATACCCGCCACGCGCTAACTGTGGCCTTCGTGAAGCCGGGCCGGGGCGCCTGCTGGAACCAGTTCATAAACTCGTTCAGGGCCATGTTGTACACGCGTTTCGTGATCGGGGAGGAAACGCTATCAAGCACTAGAGTCTTCAATTTCTCCCACTGGGCGATCTTTTCAATCACAACTAAGTCGTTCATTTTCAGTCCTTTTGATGGGCATTATCTGCCATCTGAACATTACCTCCGGTGGAAAGACACTTCAAGCTCAATCACTGGCAAAAGGGACTGTTTCGGCTGGTCGAGGCCATTAATTCGAACTTGCAGCAATGCGCAGCTTTTGTGCGGTTTTCAATGAAAAGTTGAGCTAATTCGTCGATACGGTAGCTTGGGGGTATTGAACGAAGCTTCGGCGGCAAATCCTGGCGGGGGGCTTTTAGGCAGGGCTGAGAGGCTGCTTGCGCCCACCGGAATAACCTATCTCCATAGAGATCCCCTCCCATGAATACAATAGCTTTAGACGGCGAGACTTCTGTGCGGGCTGCCCTCGCTGATGAGATAGCGCAAAACAGCGAACGAACTGCCCGCTTGACTTCCATAGAAGCCACATGGGCTGGGACCGAGCGAATCGAGAGCGAGAAACGTTTTAGACAACTCGTCGAAGGTGCGCCCGAGGGCATTTACATTAACACGGGGCTCCGCTTTCGCTACCTCAATCCTGCCGCTCTCAGCCTGTTTGGAGCCGACTCGCCCGAACAACTCGTGGGCCAATCCGTCCTGGCAAGATACCACCCCTTCTACCGCACGATAGGCGCCGAGCGAATGCGAATCGTGCTGGAGGAACGAAAAGCCGTACCCGTCATTGAGCAGCAATGCTTCCAGCTCGATGGAACGGTTTTCGATGTTGAGTGCTCAGCCGTGCCGTTCACTTTTGAGGGGCGCGACGGTGCGGTTGTATATATTCGCGACATTACCGCCCGCAAAAAAAACGAAGCAGACCGGCTCAGTTTGCTTCAGCACGCCAAAGAGCTGGCGGACACCAATAGCCGGCACAAAAGCGAATTTCTCGCCAATATGAGCCATGAAATCCGCACACCCATGAACGCCATTATTGGCATGACGGAGCTCGCCCTCGAGACCTCCCTCAACGAGGAGCAGCAGGATCTGTTGGGCACCGTGCAACGTTCCGCCCAGTCGCTGCTTCGCCTTCTCAACGATATTCTGGATTTTTCGAAAGTGGAAGCCGGCAAGTTGGAGCTGGTCTCGTCCGCATTCGATCTTCGGCAATGCATCGAGGACGTAGTGCGGACGCTCATGCCAAACGCTTCGGAGACTAGCGTCAAGTTCGATTCGCGGATCGACCCTCAAGTCCCCGCGTTTCTGCTCGGCGACGGACAGCGGCTTCGGCAGGTACTAATGAACCTCGCCGGCAACGCCTTAAAATTCACGCATCGAGGGAGAGTCCGCATCGCTGCCACCCTACAGTCGCGCGACGCCGCGGATGTCACCATCTGCTTGACGGTCTCCGACACCGGCATCGGTATCCCTGAGGATAAACAGGCAATTATCTTCGCGCCTTTCGAGCAAGCGGACGGATCGACAAGCCGTAAGTATGGCGGAACAGGTCTGGGGCTCGCGATTTCGAAGAAGCTTGCGTTGCTTATGAATGGAGACCTTCGAGTCGAAAGCCCGTGGCGCGATCCTGGGGCAGGGAACCTTCCAGGCGGCAGCGCGTTTCATTTCACGGCACCATTTCAGGAGGTCCAGGCTCCCTGCCATTTGGCCGCCCTTGCCGTCACTCCGATCCTTCGTGGCCTGCAGGTTCTGCTCGCGGAAGACAACGCGGTGAACCGGACGTTAGCACTCCGTCTGCTCGAAAAAAACGACCACATTGTTCATGTGGCGGCGAACGGCCGCGAGGTTCTGGCAGTGTTGGATCGTGAAGTAGTCGATGTGGTGCTCATGGACCTCCAGATGCCGGAGATGGACGGCTTCCAGGCCGCCGCCGCGATCCGCAGGTCCGAACAATTGAAGGGAGGACACATACCTATCGTCGCCTTGACGGCAAGCGCGCTGACGAGCGATCGCGAGAACTGCCTGTCGAGCGGGATGGATGGTTACCTCTCCAAGCCTTATACCGGCGAAGAACTAAATCGGGTCCTGAACGAAGTGATGCGAACCATTCTAGCGCCAACATAGGTGAATGGACACACACTTCTTACGACGCAAGATGTGCAGCATTATCGTCCGCTTCGGGTAGTTCCCGGATCAGTTATCCGAGATGCCGACTAGGCGTCAACTTGGATTGCTTCTACGTGGCCGACTATACGCTCAGGTCGATCAATTCCGGATTGCCGACGATACAACCTTAACAACAGCGCGCTTCCGTGGACTCTTCCGGTCGCGCAACTCCGGGTCAACGGCAACTGATCCGGAGCGACCTCGTGTCAGCGGTTCGGCAACCTCTCTGAATCCAGTTTCAACGCATTACCTTGCTTTCCTCAGCTTGACGAATCAACCGTGCGGCATCGTCCGGCAACAGGAACCGCCCCTGCGACAGATGATTTACGGCGGCCTTAACGGCGTCCACGTAGGCCGTGTGATCACGATAACGCTCTTCGAGTGATAACCGCGGGTCGCCGCTCGCGAGACGCTCGGCTTTGGTTCGGGCAAAGGGCAGGAAGCCACCAGCATTCTGACAGGAGTGGCCCTTGAGAAGACCGCTTCCAGTTACATTCCAGCCCAAGTATGAGCCGAGTGGCGCCTGATGCAGGGGCGATGGAATGCCTCCGATTTCATTACCGTCCGAATCCGTCTTGGGGACCAGCAAGGGGAGCACTCGATTCACCACGGGGGGCTGTATCGACTGCACGCCGGACAAGTCAGCAGCATGGAATTCCGGTCCGTAGTCGTTATCGAAGAACTGGACAATTAAATGATCGGGTAGTGGTGCGTGCGGAATGCTCGGGAAGCCCATCTTTCTCGAGTCCGGACTGACCAGTTGTCCCTCGTCGAGACGAGGGTAAACGCTCGCCGGAGGCGCTGTGTCCTTTATCACCCAGTCGGTCAGAGCGACAAACAAGGCGCGCATCGTGTCCGCTTGGGGATTTGGATTATCAGGCAGTTCGCACGAGCTGGCTACAGGTGGGGCATCGGTCTCGAACCCGCCCTTGCCCCCGCCGTGTCTCGTGCCGGGGAAATAATACCTCCGGACCTCCGGCGGCAAAGGAATGTCTCTATCGGCTCCGGTCCCCACCAGGTTGGGCGACATTCGCAGGCTCCAGAATTCGGTCGCGCCGAACGTGTCAAAGATTTTCGGACAGGTCTTTGTGGCGCGGCAGCGGTCGAGCATACTGGACTTCTTTTGTTGTCCGCGGATTGTGTCTGTGTAATCGCCCCACCAGAGAGTGGACTCGCTGCCCGTTTCGCGCGTGTCACCTGGCGTAACAAAACGTATATTCAACGCCAGCTGCCGACCGGCAATGTGTGCATTCGCGCCGTCCCAAACAATCCGATCCGCCTCATCCTGGTTGAAGCCCAGGTGGATGAAACTTTTCACGAAGTTGCCAGACTGAGATACGCCCTGCGCAATCACGCGGGAGATGCGGCCGGCGAGAGGATTGGCGTTATCGCTCGAATCTTTCGCTTGGTTTCGGAAGAACGAAACAATGTCCCGGGTGGCGGCATAACCAATGCCCAAGACCAACGGGTCTTTCGCTAAATAGGTCAACTCGTATAAAGAGTTCGGATCGAAGCCCCCCTTTAGACATGCCTTCGTGGTGTCCGGAGCGCCGGGGAAAGAGGTCTTAGTGCAATCGCCAAATGACCATTCCCGGCTACTGACCGGAATCATGGCGCTTCGATCGGACGCACCTTTGGTAAGGGTTGCTCTCGCCGTATCCAGGTCCGCGGCTTCGTGCGCTGCGGGCAAGGGCAGAGTATCAGTGCCGCTCGGTGTGTTGAAGAAGCGCGTGGAGATTTTGCCAGTGATGGTGGACCCGTCGGAATTCCGGGCAACAGGAAGGGTGATCGTCTCAATCCCGGAGCGTGGCGTGATGTCGCCCTGCCACCCACTATTCAGAATGATGTAGCCCCGCTTTAGCAGAAATTCGGCCCCTGTTTCACCCGCTACGCCATAGGGCGATCCGAGGTTGCGATTGCCGCGATTCGGGACTCCATAAAACAGGACGCCATTGGATTTTGCCAAATCGATCGGTTTCACGACAATGAACGTCGCCACGTATTGCACCTTGCCACGCGGATTCCGGGGAGCGAACTCGAGGTCGGTAATGATCGTGTTGTGGGGGTCCTTGGGATCGAGTTCACCAAAGGCGCGTCCGGTGAGAATTTCATATTGGCCGACGCCGCCGAACGATTTGCCGTCGTACGCAGGGGACTGTTTTTGATCAATTGCGATGCGGATGACGCCGGCCGCGACTGGGGCAGCGGAGGTGAGCATCGAGAGTACGCAAGCGGCTAAGGATTTCCGAGGGAGACGAATTGCCATCCAACGGATTCGCGGTTTGCCTGGACACGGTTGCATTTCTGCAGACTATAGCACGGCAACGAAATCGGGATCAGCCTGCATTGCCGCTCTAGAGAGGCCAGGAAACCCGCAGGAGAAGGCTGGAGCGTTACAACCGTAGTTCATGCACTGGTCGGATAGTCGGAGAATAACGAGCGATTTGGAACTTGCGCAGTTTGGGATCAAGTTGACGGAAAACGCCCGAACCGGAGAAGTGCATGATGTCCACCATTAACGGCAAACTTCCTCGAACGCCGTTTACGGCCAATAGCGGCGATCAAGACCTAATCGCAAATCGGCAACGCCGGGCGGATTAAACGGGGGCTGAACGTCGTTGAAGAGGCCTGCCCGTCTCTCTAGGCCGGTGAATGAGGCCGACGACGAAGCGGTCCGACTTCTGCTGCCTTTTTCCACGTTTGGCCACTCTAGCCGCTCGCGAATCACCTTACTATGTACCCATGCCTCTGAATAAATATGCGACTGAATACGACAGCATCGTCGAGACGATGCAAATCTACATCGACGCGGGCAGGCAGGGGAAGAGCGAGGTGATGCGTTCTGCGTTTCACCCAGGCGCCTCCTTCTTTGGCTATGCCGGCGGCACTCTCGCGGCGGGCATGCCGTTCCTCTTTGACTGGATCGATAAGAACGGTCCCGCGCCGGACATCCAGCCTCGCTTCGTCAGCGTTGACATTCTGGAGTCAATTGCAGTCGTGCGGCTTGAGGTGGACGGCTGGTCGGGCGCGCTTAGTGGCTCCGGAGTCCGCATGTCGGATGTTTTCACACTGCTGAAGACTCCTGAGGGATGGAGGATAATTCAAAAAGCGTTTCACTGGCATTCCTGAACTGCCCCCGTGCCGCTGGTCGATCCAGAAGGCTGTGATATTCTCGTCCTCACATGGGTACGCAGGAGAAGAGCCCGCCGGGAGAACCACTGGAATCATGGAAGCAGATTGCAGCCCACCTCAATCGCAGCGAACGTACAGTCCGGCGATGGGAAGCGGCGGAAGGCTTGCCGGTGCGCCGGCGCGAACATCAAAAGCAGGATACAGTTTTCGCTTACTCATACGAGATTGACGAGTGGAGCAGGCGTCGCACGCGGAAGCGACTCCGGCCGGCACAGAGTGCACCAGATCCGGAATCCGCTCGTCCGATCTCAGTTCTTTCTGACGGTGTTGGGGCGGCGAGTCCGCGGCGTAACGGTTACCTGGCTGAGCATGATGCGATCACCCGTACGATTGACCTCTACATTGCAGGCGGACGCGCTGGCGAAGGCGGCCTGATGCGCCCGGCGTTTCATCCGGAGGCCACCATCGCTGGCTTTTGTTTCGGCGTTGAGTACAGCGGATCGGTTGAACACCTGTTTCGATGGATCAATGAGAACGGTCCTGCGCCTAACATCGAACCTCGGTTCGCGCGCATTGAGCTCTTCGAAACGATCGCCATCGTACACCTGGAGGTGCAGGGCTGGTCGGGAAAATTAGTTGGGCTCAACGCCCGCATCTCTGAGGTCTTCACGCTGCTCAAAAGGGATGGTGAATGGCTGATCACTCAAAAGACGTTCCATTGGCATCAGTCGTAATGTTGCCGGAGTGAGCGGATGGCCTTTCGACTGAGCCGATAGGTTTCCGCTAACGCCGTGGTTTTCAGGATTATGCCACCGCGACCTTCTACGGTGCCGGTGGGGTGCGCGCCCGTGAAGTCCTCTTGCAGGAAGTTTGGCAGCGAACGATGGACTCATCCGGTGAAACGACGATCGCGGAATCAGGTTAGGTGGGGCGACCTTGGATTATAGCGACTTATCGATATAAATAGGCTTTTCCGGCGGCTTCCTTCGCACCAGTAATGGTCGAAATTTGTGATCCCCGCCAGCTCGCTCAGCACCTCTTCGTCGAGCACTTGTTTCCCGAGTAACTCGGCGGTTCCTGCGCGAAGATCTCTGGCGTGCGCGACTGGTCACGGGTAGACATGCCCAGTTGATTGACGCCTGGCTCTCGATAATCGTCCTCGGCCAGAGCGCGTTGGCGGCGATTCGGTCGGCGTGATGCTCCGATGCGAGAGGCCAACAACGAACTCAATCTGAAGGGCAAAAATCACCGAACTCCCGCAGGCGGATTTAACTAAATGATCTGCATAGGGGCGACTGCGGCCCCGGTTCAGTCAGCGAGCAGGCCGGCTCTTGATTGCCCTGAGCCCTGCGCGAGTGAACGAATAAGTAAAAACCCGTAACAGTAAGGAGCAGCGACGCGAAGAAAGCACCGGTCAGGTTGTCGTCGACTTCCGGGTGGAGGTATCTGAAGGCCGCAATTACCAGCCGTGGCGAGCCTGCATTGAGACAGGTTCCGTTATCCCGGACATCGAAATCCAGGGTGTACCTCCCGGCACCGGCATAGAAAAAACCACCCATCCCTTCGTTTCCATTTCCAATTTTGACAACTTGACCTCCTTTCGAAAGAGACCATGCTGTCCTCGGTAGCGGAGGGGGGCAGTGCAGGCCAGCGCCTGAACCGTCGTCGAATACCGGCTGGAATTCGATATAGAGTTCATAGGCACCCTCCAGGTTTATCTTGAATTCCGCAGAGTGGAAGTGGCCCTGCGAGAGGAAGATCGGCATCTGCAGGGGCACCCAGATTCGAGTAGCTGCCCACAAGGCCCAAGAACCAACCCAACACATCCCGATTAAGACTAGGCCAAGTCCGATTCGGGCCGTCAACGACAACCGGGTAATCATGTTCACTTAGACACCGTAACAGGCAGAAAATGTCCGGCTTCTGCATGCTTGGTGAGCGATCTGCCACCCATGCCCTATGCCACATGTTGATCCCCGAATCACGTACCATCCCGAGTTGGGTTGTTCGGCGCCAAGTTGCCGGGAAACACCCGACCTGTATCGTTGTTTGGCCGACGCATGGCCCGAAGTCCCCATGGGGGAAGTGTGAGTGCTGGCAATTTTACGGCCTGATGTCGGACATTATCGTCCGAACTTCGAGCACCTGTCGGCGGCCGGGCTGCATCATCGAAACCAAGTTCTGTCATTTGCTTTCGTCACGGGAGTTGCGCCAGCGCGCGTAGAATCTACGGCTGTAGTTCCTGAAGCTTATCGCCGCGTAGTATGTAGGCATTCGCGGTACCTCTCTCCTCTCCGCCAACAACCATGCAATCGGCGGGCGCCACGCTTCGGACCAGGATTTCTTTGCCGAAGGGCGAATCGCTGGGTTCCACACGAAATGCGATGCGTTCCCGCGGCAATGTAGTTTGTGCCACCAGGCGAAAGGACTTGTTCTCAAGTCTGTAGACAGCGAGCACTTGGGCAGGGTTGTCGACGAGACGTTCCTCAAGAACGATGAGTTCGACGGAGCCATCGCCGCGCAGGTCGGCAAGACTCGCATCCGCCTGGAACATCTTCCCCCAGTCAGGGTTCGTCGATTTGTCGCCATACGTGAAAGCCGCCCAGTCTGGGGGCGGCCACACCTCCTTGTAGCCGGCGCCAGCGCGGACAAAGATCTCCGGCACGGAGCCGGGACCGCCGCCGGGACCGCCAGCGTGGAAGAAGTTGCAGTGCGGGATCGATACGCTCGCCCATCCAACCAGCTCGTAGACTCCGTCGCCGTCCAGGTCAATAATCTCGCTAGAGCCATAACCGGTGGACGCGTACAGCTCCTGCATGGATTGGCGATCCGGCGCGAGACGATAGGTGAGCATGGTGATGGAGCCCACGTTCTCGTCGATGAAGACCCCCGGACTGTCCCTGGCGTCAGGCGGCTGGAAAAAGCGAACCCAATGGTTGGAGCCGGACAGGGTGAAGTCGTGAACGAACGCGGCCTCGGCTCCGCGTCTGCCGCGGAATATTTCAAGGCGATACTGGGTGCCTCCCGACGGATCGGGATCCTCCGGCCGCCTCACGAATAATTCGATGTCGACGCCCTGCCGGAGTATTCCCATAAGCTCCGGTACAGCCCTCCGCTTCATCGCTGGAAGGCGCAGGAAGACTTGGCCGGCGGTGTCGAGGACCACGCGGCCATCGGGACTCAGCCGATAGCCGCGGATGGTTTCAGAACCCTGAACCCCGTCACGGGCCTTGGGTGATTGAGAAAATCCCAGCCGACCCAGGGCCAGCGCCAGGGAACTCATTACAAGAACGCGTCTTATTGAAGTGTTCACGGCTACGTCTCTGCGCCAAATCGCGATCCGGGAGATGGAAAAATAATGTCACGCGGCGGCGGTGATTCCTTACTCCCATACCGCGCAATATCCCGCCATTCTACGCAACGGCTGGTCTTTCCGAAGAGAAGACCAGCCAAGTCGCAATCTGAGAGGGCCCAGCCCCCGCGGCTAATTCTCTGCGATCATAGCGAGTGCCAGGCTCGCCTTGTGGAGCAGACCTTGCGCCGTCGCCATCTTCGTAGCGCCGCCTATGGTCACTGCCACCTTTGGATTGGAGGCGTTATCCGATGCGTACTTGATGTCCTCGCCGTAGATTTGCAGGTAATTGAGCGGCGCGGGGCCGTTGTGTCCACCGATCGCGACGGTCCCGGACGGGAAGCTGGGGCCCTCGCTGGTTTCATCGAAGAACCAAGTCAGCACGTTGTACAAGGCCTGCTCCGGCGAGCAGGTCGAAGTGCATCCTCCTTCGTCCGCGATTTCCGTGGTGTTGTTTATAGTTGAAAACCTGTGAGCGAACTGCGACCCGCCCAGGACTCGCTCGGAGGGCGACGTGAACAGGTCCGTCTCAAACGAAATCAGTTTGACGGAGGGGACGCTAAGATTGCCGTGCTTGGCCCCGCCCTTCATCCCGTCCGTCATGGTTGCCTTGGCGTTCGAGCCGCCCGTGGTGGACTGACTGAAATAGGTCAGAATGGTCGCCTCAGCGGCGCAATCCATGTCGCCTTTGGCATGGCAGACGCCGTGAAAGTCAATGGGAGAGGTGGGGATCGCGAAGGTGCAGGTCTCTCCCTTATTGAGGTTACAGGCAACGTCGGTAGGAAGGGGAGCGTCGAGGTTGGGAAGCCCGTCGCCCGTGCTCACGGTCAGGGTGAGGCCGCTGAACGTGTTCGCGAACATGTTGATCGCGTGTTCCCACTCATCGATGAAGGCCACGTCGGAGTTCCAATACTTGATGAAGTCCTTGTAGGCGCCGGTGTAGTGATTCTCCAGCAAATCGTTCCACATTTGCTCCGGTGTAAGGTTGTTGAGCTGAACGGCGCCATTTGTGTTTTGTCCGGTGGGGAGGATCATTTCCTCCGACGAAGCGGTGGGTCCCGCGACAGCGATGGAGACCAGCTCCGTTCTGGACCCAAGCTGCTTGGCCAGTGCGGTCAGGAATGTCTGCCAGGCGTTCTTGTAAGTGGAATCCCACGGCATCGGCAGGTCCTGTTGGCTCGCTACGCCGGTGGTTTTGTTGTAGCCCCCTTCGGTGAAACCCGAAAAGGTCACCTTCCCGCATTCGGTTCCGGCGGGAGGAGCCGGGTATGACGTGTCAAACAGATAGTTGCAACTATAAAGCAACCCGTTGTTCATTCCAATGTCCCCCAATAGCCATGTGGGCGAATTGATGCCCGGCGTCACGATCAGTTGGACCGTCTTATGGGCTTTATTTGTGGTGTTGTACGCCTTGACCGTGTCGAATAAGTCATTAAGCACGGTCCAGTCGTATTGAACGTATCCTCGAGGAAGGGGGAATGACGGAGACGGAGCAGGATTCGGGTTGAGCCGGGACCAGTGCACATAAAGCGTGATCCCGGAAACGTCCGGATTGGCCAACAGTTCCGGGTAAACAGTGCCGCTGAAATAATCCGTGGGCACCGAGGTCATCGCGGGGTGCGCTGCCAGATAACCTTTCTCGTACTGGGCGATGCCGACCATGGCGTAGATGCCATGCGGCGTACGGGGGTTGGCTATTAGAGCGGGCGCCAGCAGACTCGTGACGAGCGCGTATCTCAGCAAGTTCCGTTTCATGTTGCCTCCAGTGCGATTGGGAGCGGTCTTTCTTCACTCCCTTCCGCGCAGGAACGCGCACAACCGGATCACGGGCAGTCTAGAGTGTCAGGGTGTTGCCGGTTGTCTACCAACGGAAAGGTACCTGATATGGCACATTATCGGCAACGTTCCGGGAACGGCGTTTCACGGGATGAACCCGGCGGCCCGCTGCCAAACTTCCTCCAATGAGACTTTGGGGTGAGTAAGGCGAACGAGGTTTCACGGATAATCCGTTCAAAGGCGTGCAGAAACTCGGTCCCGGGACATTTTCGGATCTCACGCTGTAGGGGAATTAAATTCTAGTTTCCATGGAGTCGAGCGCCCGGCTCTCAGCGTCTATCGAACGACAATCGTGGCAGCCCCACCGACCGTGTCGATCACTTCAGTAGTCGCACTGAGAGCCTCTGCCGGAGGAGCCCCGGCCCCCGCAGGCCCCACGGACACAGTGCCCGTATACTCCAGCGATGCGCCGCCGCCCAGATTGGTAGCCGCGAACGTGACGCCGTAATCCCCTGCCATAAACTGATGCCCGTCCGTTCGCTCGAAATAAAGGTAGCCGTTGGCAAAGGAATGCCCGTAGTTGCCGCTTAGACTCGTCCCGGTACCCGGCTCCGTAACCGTGACGTTCTCCAGTTTGAGCGGTTGCGAAAACTGCACGTCGAGCACCAGATACACGCCGCCGTCGGCCGGAGCCGCCCATTGGAAGGCGCGCTTGATGCATCCGCCCGGTCCAGTCGAGTTTTTGAGAATGGAACCCGTGAGCGGCCCGTCATCCCGCGGGAAAGCAGTTGCCCCGGAGCTTTGGGTTTTCTTGAAAGTAGCGTAGGACCAATACGCCATACCACGAGGCGCCGCGGACCCCGAATGAGCCGGGGGCCATGCGGTGCCGAAGCTGTTTTGGATGAGCAGCGCTCCCAGGTTGTCCCGCGGCCCGATCATGTCATCGTAACCCACCACCAGTTGTCCGTGGCCGCTACCCGGGATAATCTCGGTCTCGCAGATAATGCCGTGCGTGAACTGCGGAGCCCGTGCGTATCCCAGCAGCACGCTCCCCGTAAACGCGACGGCCAGTCCATTGGCAATTAGTTCCTTAATCAACTCCAGGGCCGCATCCGGGTCTTTCTCGATACTGAAGCCTGCCAAACTTCCCAGGCAAAATCGTTCCATATTCGGGAATTGCGGCGCCAAAGTCAGGTTTTCCAGATACTCGCAGTTCGGATAGTAGGGGATTTCCTGAGCGCTCGGCGATCCGCCCGCGATCAGAAAGTCGAGGTATGGGATCGCTAAAGAACCTTTCCCACAGGTGACTCCCTGCCGATGCTGTTGAAAGTTGTAAAGAAACGCGGCGCTCACCTGATTTTCGGGCAAGGACGCATCCCATTTGATTGAACCGTCCGGCTTGCGTGCGGCGGTGTATGACCCCAGTCCGTACCCGAAGGACTGCGCTTCACAGGAACCCGGACTCCCCAGACTTTGCGGAGTTCCTTGCATCGCGATAGCGGGACGATTTTCCAGAATCTTCTTGGGCAGCAAAGACGGAGACCCCGGCGGGAGGAGTGCTTGAGGATGAAGTGGGTGCGGGGCCGCTTCGAACTCGGGAGCGTATAGAAGCGATCCGAACTCGCCTGTCTCTGGGGATAGAGGAGTACTCGCGTCAGACATTTCAACCATCCTTTCTCAGTTCAGCGTATTCAGCGGAAGTTCTCCACCAGCATCAAGTCGCTTCCGCCCCGGTTGACTTGAGTGTAAAGCAGCCAATGCCCGTCCGGAGAAACGCTCAGCCCATCGGTCACCGGCTTTTCGGACGTAAGGATCGGATTGGACTTGCCTGTAGCGACGCTGAGGTACCGCAGCTCGCGTCCGATCGTGAAGTAAATCCCCGCCCGCGTCACCGCAAAACCTCGATACCTTATGGTATCCAGTATTTGAGTCTCTTCACCGCCATTCGCAGGGACTTTCATCAGTGGGCCCGGCCCGGATCTCTGGCAGTAGTAAATCGTCTGGCCATCCTCCGACTCGAGGGGCGCGAAGCCGCCCTGTTGGGTGATCTGAACAGGCTCCCCGCCATTGACCGGGACCTTCCAAACCTGTCCTCTTCCAGACCGGTTCGAGTTGAAGTAGATCCATTTGCCATCATGGGACCAACTCGGGAGCGCGTCGTTACTTCCACTCGTGGTGATGCGCTGCGGCTGGCCGCCACGTGCGTTTACAGTGAAAATTTGCGTATGCCCGTCCACGTCGGAACCGAAGGCGATGCGCTGGCTGTCGGGCGACCAGTGTGGGCTGCCCGATCGGCCCATGAAGACCAGTTGCACCGGATTGGAGCTGTCCACGTCACACACCCAGACCTCTTCGTTACCGCTGCGGTCTGATACGAACGCGATTCTCTTGCCGTCGGGTGAGTACTGAGCGCCCTCTTCCATCCGCGTGGAGGCGATGAACTGTGCCGGTGGTTGCCGCGGTCCGGACAGGTTGACGCGCCAGATGTTCTGGTCAGAATACGGTCGGGTGTAAACCAGCCGGTCCCCTTTTGCGGAAATCGAAGGGTTAAGGCCATTCTCGCCGACGGCTATGCGTCGCGGCTCCCCGCCTGAGACCGCGATTTGCCACAACGCTCTGGCGCCGCCCCGATTGGAGGAAAAAATAATCTCGCGGTTATCCGCACTCCAGGCGATTCCTGCAATATCGCGGTTATCGGAAGAGAGGCGGCGCGGTTCTCCGGTGGCCGTCAGGTCGCCGGCGAGTGACACCAAGTAGATATCAGCCGCAGTGCTGGCAATCGTTCGGACAAAAGCCAGGGTGCGTTTGTCCGGTGAGATTGCGCCGGTTTCATCGCCTCGGATGCTTGCTGTCACCGGCGGGAACGTGAGCTGCCGCTTCTCTCCGGTTTCGACCGAAACCAGGAACACCGCGGGAAGTTTTGCAGGCGGCTCCTTCGCGGAGACGACCAGCCATCGGCCATCCGGCGACCAGCAGGGGCGGGAGGCGCCGTTTGGAAACTCGGCGACTGGCCGCTCGGAGCCTCCCAAGGCGGGTATCAACACCACCTCCGCTTTTCCGCCATTGTGGGGACGCACAAACGCGATCGAGCGCCCGTCCGGCGACCACGCCGGACCGATATCGTCAGCCGGGTCAGTGGTGAGCCGCAGCGGCCGGCCGGAGCCGATCAGCTTCACGTAAACATCGTAGTTATCGCCCTCCCCTCCGTTCCAGCTAAACGCAACCTGGTTGCCGTCCGGAGAGAGACTCCCGGAATCCTCGTAGCCCGGATAGGTGGTTAGCGGCGCGACCTGGAGTGGCGCTGGCGCCTGCCGCTTCTCGTGCGTGAGCCAATATGCCGCTCCCGCCAGCGCCAACAGGAGGATCAGTATTCCGGCCCACGCCCGTTTCCGGCTATTGCCTGCCTGCGGTGCCGCCTTGCCGGTTTGGATCTCCTCTTTTAGCTCTTCCAATGCGAGTTTCAGGTCCGCGATGCCTTGCGCGCGACGTTCCGGTTCCTTGCGCAGGCAGCGCTGCAGAATACGCGCCAATTCCGGCGGGATGTCTTCGCCCACCGGCTCCGGCTCCCGGTTCAGGATTGCCGCCAGGGTTGACATTTTCGAATCGCCCTGAAAAGCCCGCCGTCCCGTCAGCATTTCGTAGAGCACGGAGCCGAATGCAAAAATGTCCGAGCGCGTGTCCAGCTTCTTGCCCTGGGCCTGTTCCGGCGACATATACGACACCGTTCCCAGAATCACGCCTTCCCCGGTATCCGGCCGGACCACGATGGTCTCGGTCCGCTGGAATTCCGAGGTAGCACCCATTTCGGCCGGCTTGGCCAGGCCGAAATCCAGCACCTTGACAGTGCCGTTCTCGCTCACCATCACGTTGCTCGGTTTCAGATCGCGATGCACGATGCGCGCGGCGTGTGCGGCCGCCAGGGCGTCCGCAATCTCGATACTGTATTTCAGCGCCTCGCTCAGTCGCAGTCCTCGCCGCGGGATCAACTGGTCGAGCGCCTTGCCGGAAACGAACTCCATGGCGATGAAATCGATACCATCGCTCTCGCCGATCTCGTAGATGGTGATGATGTGGGGGTGATTCAGCGCCGAAGCCGCCCTGGCTTCCTGCGCGAACCGCTGCTTAAGATCCGCGTCGGCGAACACTCCCGCTGGCAGGACTTTCAACGCGACCAGGCGATCCAACCGTTTATCCCGGGCTTTCCAAACAGCGCCCATGCCGCCCTCGCCAAGTTTCTCTAAGATCTCGAAATGTGAAATCTTTGAACCGGCGGAAAACACTCAGCCAGAATAGCATTCATCGGGTCGTCCCTAGCGGCTTTCGCGGGGCGGGTTAGTCGCCAAATCGTCACCGATCCCATACGAGGCGTCGGGATCGTGCGGTGCACTCCGATCGGATTGTCGGCCACTCGTCCAAAGCTCGAAGTCGATCCCGCCAGCACCAGTAATCCGGCAACTGACCCGAAACGGCGTTCGAGGAAATTACCACCGATAAGTCCCCTCCACGTCATCTGGAAGGTGCTCCAATTTGAAAGAGCCCGATGTCAAGCATTAACGGCTACTTCTCAGAACGCCGTTCCCAGTGAAGTTCCGGTTTCGCGATGATCCGAAGCCGGAGGACCAAAGCGCAATGGTCAAATGCTGATCCCGATGTTTCATGGTTTCGACCTGTCAGACGAGCAGCGCGACGCAATTCGAATCAGCGGTTTTGCTCAAGGTGGGTCAGTTCTGAATCGTGATTTGCACGTTCGACGGCGACTGCACGCCTGAGACTGTTGCAACGACGGGATAATCCCCGTTAGCCAATCCCGTCGGGATCTGAACCGCAATCTGATATAAGCCTGCGTCACCTGCCGTCAGGGCCGCGCCTAGCACGGTCGCCGAAACTCCACCAACTGACACCATCACCTGGTTCGCCGTGTTATAAGGAATTTCGCTCGGCACGACCATCCCCGCCGGGGCGCCTGGTGTAGTCGGACCAAAGCCTGTTCCCCAAAGGACAATTGTGGCGCCGGGCTTAGCCGGAATCGTGGTCACACCAGGGAAAGTGCCGTTCTTAACAGCGAGGGTATAATCGGCCCTGGTTGCAACAACGTAACTGCCCCACTGGAAGAATGCTGGCTGCAAGATCTGGGCCAAGGCTGTGACTGGCGTACTGGTCCCCAATCCATTATTGACGGTAACTGACACGTTGCCGGAAGGAATGTCAGGAGCTAGAGCGTTAATTTGTCCGGGGCTGATGTATGCAACATAGGCGGGCTGCCCGCCGACGCTGACGCTTACGCCATCCAGAGACTGCGGCAGGACTCCATTCGAGATTGCGTTCGCCCACGTGTCCGTCGTGG